>Ga0224510_10002796_pt1 | contig 10212 bp, 8 predicted proteins | sample SF_May12_sed_USG_FD_170161 | JGI IMG/M metagenome (GOLD analysis project Ga0224510, IMG submission 170161) | Sediment microbial communities from San Francisco Bay, California, United States - SF_May12_sed_USGS_4_1 | ecosystem: Environmental > Aquatic > Marine > Sediment | place: USA: California... | reverse complement strand
CATGCGGCATTTCGCTGACCAGCATGAAATGCGTATTGACCCAGGTGCAACCGTACTGGAGCCGCGCTGCTACCTGCATGCCGCGGCCGATGTCCTGCGTCCACACCGATGACGCGAGCCCATAATCGGAATCATTCGCCCAGGCGATCGCCTGCTCGACGTCCTTGAAGCGCGTGACGGAGACGACCGGGCCGAAGACTTCCTTGCGTACGATTTCATCCGTCTGGCGCGCGCCGGCGATCACGGTCGGTTCGTAGAAGAAACCGCCACCGCTGCCGCTCTTGCCGCCGGCCGTCACCTCGATGTGCTTCACGGCCTTGGCACGATCCACGAAGCCGGCGACGCGGCGGCGTTGCTGCTGGCTGATCAACGGGCCCATTTCGACTCCGTCTTCCTGCTGGCTGCCGACCTTGATGGATGCGGCAGCGAGGCTCAGGTCGGCGACCAGGCGATCGTAGATCTTCGGCGCTGCATAGAGGCGGCAGGCCGCAGTGCAATCCTGCCCCGCGTTGTAGTAACCAAAGGTCCTCACGCCGGCGACGACTTCCTCCAGGTTCGCGTCGTCGAAGACGATGACCGGCGCCTTGCCGCCAAGTTCGAGATGCGTGCGCTTGATGCCCTTCGACGCGGCCTTCAGGATTTTCTCGCCGGTTGCGACATCGCCGGTCAGCGAAACCATGCGCACGCCGGGGTGGCTGACAAGCGGCGCGCCGACGCTCTCGCCACGCCCCGTGATGATATTGACGACGCCGGCCGGAAAAAGCTCGGCGAGGATTTCGGCAAGCTTCAGCGCTGTCAGCGGCGTCTGTTCCGACGGCTTGAGTATGACCGTGTTGCCGGCGGCGAGCGCTGGCCCGAGCTTCCAGGCAGCCATCATCAGCGGATAATTCCAGGGCGCAATGGACGCGACCACGCCGACCGGGTCGCGGCGGATCATGCTGGTAAAGCCGGCCAGGTATTCTCCGGCGACGGCGCCTGTCATGGTCCGCACAGCGCCGGCAAAAAAACGGAACACATCGGCGACGCCCGGGATCTCGTCATTGAGCGCGGCGGAGAGCGGCTTGCCGCAATTCTGCGATTCGAGGCCAGCGAATGCCGCCCCCTCGGCCTCGATGCGATCGGCAAGTTTGAGCAGGAGCGCCGCGCGGTCCTTGGGCGGCGTGCGCGACCAGCCATCGAACGCAGCCTGTGCGGCCTTGACCGCCGCATCGATCTGCCCGGTGGAGGCTTCTGGAATTCGCGCGATGACCTTGCCGGTCGCGGGATTCAGGATGTCCTCGACATTGCCCTGGCCGGCGACCAGCCGGCCGTTGATCAGGAGCTTCTTCTGCATGGCCGCCTCACTTTGATTCAAATTCCCTGGGTCGTGTCAGCCGATAGGCAAGCAGGATCGGCACCATCGTGATCAGGACCACGCTGACTGCGACGACATTCGTTATCGGCCGCTCGCGCGGGCGGAACAGTTCGTTGAAAAACCAGATCGGCAGGGTCTGCTCGTGGCCCGCCGTGAACAACGTGACGATGATTTCGTCGAAGGACAGCGCGAATGCCAGCATGCCACCGGCGAGGAGCGCCGTCGCGATCTGCGGCAGTATGACGTAGCGGAACGTCTGTACCCCGTCGGCGCCCAGGTCCATCGAGGCCTCGACCCAGCTCTGCGGCAAGCGGCGCAGGCGGGCGATGACATTGTTGTGCACGATGACGATACAGAACGTTGCGTGGCCGGTGACGATGGTCCAGAAACCCGGCTGTATGCCGCCGAGCTTGAAGGCCGACAGCAGGGCGATGCCCGTGATGATGCCGGGCAACGCAATGGGCAGCACGAAGAGAAGCGTGATGGCCTCACGTCCGCGAAACCGGCTGTGCGCCAGCGCAAAGGCGGCAAGCGTCCCGAGCAGGATCGCCATGGCGGTCGCGACCGAGGCGACCGAAAGCGACAGGCGAAGCGCCGCCCATATGTCTTCGCGCGCAAAAGCGACCGCAAACCAGCGCAGCGTCAGGCCCGGTGGCGGGAACTGGTAAGTGCGGTCCTCGGTGGTGAACGCATAGAGCACGATTACCCACACCGGGATGTGCAGGAAAGCGAGGCCGGCGAACGCCGCCAGTTTCTGGCCGAATGAAGCGGCATTCCAGTCGCGCCCGCCCCTAGAGCGCATCGAAGGCCCCCAGGCGCTTCGCGAGCGAGAGGTAAATCGCGATCAGGATGATCGGTACGACCGAAAACGCCGCCGCGAGTGGCAGGTTCCCGACTGTTCCCTGCTGCTGGTAGACCATCATGCCGATGAAATATCCGGGTGCGCCGACGACGCTCGGAATGATGTAGTCGCCGAGTGTCAGAGAAAATGTGAAAACCGAACCGGCGGCGAGGCCAGGAAGCGCCAGCGGCAGCACCACGTTACGGAATGTCTGGCCGGGGCGGGCGCCGAGATCCGCCGAGGCCTGCAGCAGGGATTGCGGCACGCGCTCGAGCGCGGCGGTGAGCGGCAGGATCATGAATGGCAGCCACATGTAGACAAACACGATGAACATGCCGAGATAGGAGGATGCCAAAGACGGCCCGCCGATGACCGGCGTTGTGAGTGCTGCATCCAGTGCCGGCGTGAGGCCCAGCTGGTCTACGAACCAGAACAGGATGCCCTGCTTCGCGAGCACCAGGCGCCAGGCGTAGACCTTGACCAGGTAGCTGGTCCACATCGGCAGCATGACGCCGACATAGAAAACTGCCTTCATGCGTGGCGAGGCATGGCGCGCCATGTAATTGGCAATCGGGAATGCCACGACCGCTGCCATTACCGTGACTGCGGCGGCCATGCCGAGCGTCCGCAGGATGATGTCGACATTGGCGGGGTGGCTTACCAGCTGCCGGTAGGTCGCGAGCGTCAGCTTCGGTACGATGCGGGCGGTGAACTCGTCGATCGCATAGAAACTCTGCATCAGCAGTGCCAGCAGTGATCCGAGATAGACGGTGCCGAGCCACAGCAATGGCGGCAACAGCAGTAACGCCAGGTAGAAGCCGCGGCGCCCGTACAGGAATTTCGCGATCGCGCGCATATGAGGGTGCGGCCTCAGGTGTCCGTCAGCAGCACGATGCTTTCGCGTGACCAAGCGAGCCGCACGCGACTGCCGCGCGCAGTCGCGGCTGTCGGCAGGCCCTCGGAGCGCACGGCCGCGATGGCTGGTCCGGCATCCGTGCGCACATGCCAGCGGCTGGTGGCGCCATGGTAGTGAAGATCCTCCAGCACGCCCTCGCAGCAGAGCGCGCCGTCAGGGACCGGCGCGCCGGTGGCCAGCACCTCGATTGCTTCGGCACGAATCGCAAATGCGCGGGGAGCGCCCGTGATACTCCGCGCCAGCTCGCCTTCAACCACGTTCGCGCTGCCGACGAAGCGTGCGACGAAAGCCGTGCGCGGACGCTCGTACAGGGCGCGCGGGGAATCCAGCTGTTCCATGCGCCCCTCGCGGAACACGGCGACGCGGTCGGCCATGCTGAGGGCCTCGCCCTGGTCGTGTGTCACGTAGACAAATGTGATGCCGACCTGCTGCTGGATCGCCTTGAGTTCGATCTGCATTTCCTCGCGCAGGCGCAGGTCTAGCGCGCCGAGCGGCTCATCGAGCAGCAGGACCTTGGGCTTGTTGATCAGGGAGCGCGCCAGTGCGACGCGCTGCTTTTGCCCGCCGGACAACTGCGCCGGCGAGCGGTCCGCGAGCGCCGCAAGCCGCACGAGTTCCAGCACTTCGAGCGCCAGGCGTTGGCGCTCCGTCTCGGATACGCCGCGCACCTTGGGGCCGTAAGCCACGTTCTCTGCCACGCTCATGTGCGGAAACAGCGCGTAATCCTGAAAAACCGTATTGACGCTGCGATCGAAGGGCGGGATGTTGGTGACATTCTCGCCGTCAAGCATCACATTCCCATGTGTCGGGCGATCGAAGCCCGCGATCAGGCGCAGGCAGGTGGTCTTTCCGGATCCGGAGGGGCCGAGCAGCGCGAAGAATTCACCCGGCGCAACGGCTAGCGAGACTTCGTCCAGCGCGCGCACTGCGCCGAACAGCCGACTGACGCCGGCCAGTTCTATGGCCGGCGTCATTGCGGAGGAAGAGCGCCGCTCAGCGGCCGCCCATGATGGCGACGTAGTCGGTGCTCCAGCGACTATAGGGCACGCATTCGCCGCTGGCGCAAGCCGCCTCCGGTGTGCGCCAGAACCAGATCTTCGAGAAATTCTCGAAGCCGTTGGTTGCACAGCCTTCCGCCCCCAGCAGCTCACTGGCGCTGCAGGCCGCCGGCACCGCCGGCACTGAACCGAACCATGCGGCAACGTCTCCCTGGACCTTCGGGCTGATGGACCATTCCATCCACTCGTAGGCGCAGTTCGGGTGCGCGGCGGTTGCGCTCATCATCGTCGTGTCCGCCCAGCCAGTGGCACCTTCGGACGGCACGGTGCTCGCAATCGCCTGCTGGTTCGCAGCGAGCGTATTGGCCTGGAATGGCCAGGAGCCGGAAGCGACCACGCCTTCAGTGGTGAAGTCCTGAACCTGGACATTCGCGTCATGCCAGTAACGCTGCACCAGCGGATGCTGCTTGCGCAGCACTTCGAGCACTGCAGCGTACTGGGCCTCATTCAGCGCATACGGGTCGGTGATGCCGAGATCTGGATTCTTGTTCATCAGATAAACGGCAGCGTCCGCGATGTAGATGGCGCCGTCATACGCCTGCACGCGCCCCTTGTTGGACTTGCCGTCCGCGAGCTTCATCGGTTCGAACACGGCGGCCCAGGAAGTCGGCGCTTCCTTGAAGGCATTTGTGTTGTACATCAGGACATTAGGGCCCCACTGATACGGGACGCCGTAATGCTTGCCGTCGACGAAGTGCCATGCGGCTTCGCGCAGGCGCTCGTCCACGGCCGAGTAGCTGGGCACGCGCGCGATGTCGATGGCCTGCACCGTGCCGCCGCGGATCAACCTGAGCGAGGCGTCACCCGAAGCGGTCACGAGGTCGTAGCCACCCTGGGTCATCAGCGAGACCATCTCGTCCGAGGTGCCCGCGGTCTTAACGTTGACCTTGCATGCGGTCTTGGCCTCGAAGCCCTTGACCCAGTCGTAGGCGGCATCGGTGTCGCCGCGCTCGATGTAACCCGGCCAGGCGACGATATCGACCTGGCCCTCGAGGACCGGCGCCGCCGGCGCCTCGGGTTCCTTTTTGCCGCAACCAAGAAGGGCGATGACTGCGCCGGCCGACAGAGCGGCCAGCCGTGCTGCAAAGCAGGTGTTGTTCGCGAACATGGAGAAATCCCCCGGGGATTGTTCTGGTTGGGCCAAGTTTATGCCTGTCCAATGCGAAATACACGGAACAAGTGGCGGTTGCAACGGCGACCACAGCCGTCCTATGGGGTGCGGACCGCCCCCGCCACCGGCTGCTCGGGCGCTATCGTTATGCGGAGCCGGCCATAGGGCGAGGCGGGCACGGCCGCATCGCCGTGCCGCTCGAGCCAGGCCAGGGACGCGGGTGTCAGCAGGTCGCCCTCGCGCCGCCCGGGCGCGGCGCCCAGCATCGCGGCAGGCGTGAAGACGATGAGGTAGCGGGCGCTGTCCGTGGCCGGATCGACCGGCATGGTCACCGCAAGCCCGGTTTCTCCCCCGGCTGTCGCGAGCGCCGGCTCCAGGCGCAGGTTTTCGAGACCCGACATGCGCAGGACGATGAATGTGTCGTCAAGCAATGCGACGATCGGATAAAAAATGCTCGCCCCATCATCGTGGGCGGGACTAAAGAAGCTCTTCACACGCATGCGGTAGGGCGTAGAGACCTTCGGCAACTCGAAGGCCGCGAATGGGCTCAGGCCGCTGTGGAATTCAAAGGCGGGACTCGAGACATTCACGACCGCGTCCGCGAAGCCACGCTCCGGCAACGGCAGATATGAAAAACTGGATGGATCGTCGCAGCAGGCTTTCGTTCTGGCGTAGACCGCGAGACGTGCCTCCGGTTTCGCCGGATAGGATTGCGGGGGCGCCGTCGCGCAGCCGCTGATGACGGCCGACACTACTGACGACAGGAGCAGAATTGACACGCGCATCGGGATCCAGCGATCAAATGGGGCGTCGGGAGGCTAGCATGAATCCGCCCTCCGCCGCGGTGATCGGCGCGGACCTGTCGGGAATCGCCTGCGCGCAGCGATTGTCCGCGGCTGGCTGGCAGTTGCGGGTATTTGAAAGTCAGCGCGCGCCCGGCGGGCGGATCGCAACGCGCCGCTTCGAGGCGGCGTCTTTCGATCACGGTGCACAATATTTCAGCGTGCGGGAACCGTCGTTTCACGTTGCCATCGAGAGAGCGAGGCTGGCCGGAATGGTGGAACGCTGGCGGCCTTGCTGGCCGCGCGGCGATCAGGAGCGCGGCGAGTTGTGGGTCGGCTCTCCGGGCATGAATGCCCTGCCGAGATTCCTGTCGAAGGGGCTCGACATCGAATATGGGGCGCGCATCACGCGTCTTGAACGAACGCGAAAAGGCTGGATGCTGATCGACGACCGGGGTGCCGGGCAGCTCGGACGGAAACTGCCGGAGATCATGCTGTCGGATACCCATCTCTGGCGCCATGCCCGGGTCGAGACGGCGCTCGGGGAACCGTTCCTGCTCGATCAGTCTGGGGACCTCGGTTTTTGCGGAGACTGGTGCCTGGATGCGAGGGTGGAGGCGGCATTTCTTTCGGGTGACGCCATAGGCAAGGCGCTTTCGGAGACGCGATATACGGACTCGTCCGGTAAGATGCGCGACAGCCGATGAGCAAACCGCGCATTTCCTGGGTCCTGGTCGTTCCCCTTGCATTCCTGCTGGGGGCCTGCGCCACCGGAGCGCCGGCCAAGACGGAGTCCGAGAGTATGTCGAAGTCAGAACCAGTGCCTCCGATAGCGGCAGTACGTCCATACGACGTCGTGTCGCCGAATGGCACGCGGGTGGATGAGTACTACTGGTTGCGTGACGACACGCGCACCAACAGCGAAGTACTCGGCTATCTCGAGGCCGAGAACGCCTACAAGGCGGCCATGACTGCGCATACGAAGGCGCTCGAGGATCGCGTTTACGGCGAGATCATGGCACGCGTGAAGCAGGACGATTCGACGGCCCCGTATCGCAAGCGCGGCTACTGGTACTACACGCGATTCGAAACCGGCAAGGAATACCCGGTTTACGCGCGCAAGGCCGGCAATCTCGAGGCCACGGAACAAGTGATGCTGAATGCCAACGAGCTTTCCGCGGGGCACGACTTCTACCAGGTCGGCGCACTGGCGATCGCGCCCAACGACCGCCTGCTCGCCTATGTCGAGGACACGGTCGGCCGGCGCCAGTTCCGGCTGCGGATCAAGGACCTGGAGACCGGCGCGACGCTGCCGGACGCGATCGAAAACGTCGATCCATACATGGCGTGGACCGCCGATAGCGCGAGCCTGCTGTACATCGAGAAGCACCCGGAGACACTGCTCGGCTATCGTGTGCGCCGGCATGTGCTCGGCACCGATCCCGCCGGCGATGTGCTCGTCTATGAGCAGGACGACGAGAGTTTCTACACCGCCGTCCGCGCCACCAAGGATGAGCGATACCTGGAAATCGTGGCGGAGAGCACCGTATCCACCGAAGTACGTTATGCGGATGCGGCGGATCCCGACCTGCGGTTCCGCGTGTTCCTGCCGCGCGAGCGCGACCACGAATACCACGTCGACCACCTGAATGGCCGCTGGATCATCCGCAGCAATTGGCAGGCCCGGAATTTCAGGCTGATGACAGCCGTGGTCGGGGAAGAGGGCGATCGCGCGAAATGGAGCGAACTCATCGGGCATCGCGACGACGCCTTTATCCAGGGCTTCGACGTGTTCAAGGATTTCCTCGCGATCGAGGAACGCTCGGGGGCACTGCGCAAGATTCGCATCCGGCCCTGGGATGGCAGTGCGGAATTCTTCATTGCGGCGGATGAAGCGTCCTACACGACGATGCTCGGGACCAATGCGGAAATCGACACGCAAATCGTGCGTTACGAATACACATCGCTGACTACGCCGAAAACCGTCTACGACTACGATATCCAGACCGGCGAGAGGCAGCTGTTGAAGCGCGACCCGGTGCTGGGTGATTTCGATCCTGGAAATTACCGCACGGATCTGGTGTGGGCGACCGCGCGCGACGGCACGAAAGTGCCGGTGTCGCTGGTGTACCGGAAGGACTATGTGCGTAACGGCCGCGCGCCGCTCCTGCAGTACGGCTACGGTTCCTACGGATATTCGATGGACCCGGTGTTTTCAATTCCCCGGCTGTCATTGCTGGATCGTGGATTCGTGTATGCGATCGCGCATGTCCGCGGCGGCCAGGAGATGGGCCGCCGCTGGTACGACCAGGGCCGGTTGCTGAACAAGATAAATACTTTCACGGACTTCATCGACGTGACCCGCTTCCTGGTGCAGGAGCGCTATGCCGACCCGAAGCGCGTGTCGGCGATGGGCGGCAGCGCCGGAGGGCTGCTGATGGGTGCGGTCGTCAACATGGCCCCGGGAGATTACCGGGCGGTCGTGACACAGGTGCCGTTCGTCGACGTGGTGACCACGATGCTGGATGAAAGCATCCCGCTGACGACGGGTGAATTCGACGAATGGGGAAATCCAAAGCAGGAACCCGATTACGGCTACATGCTGTCCTATTCCCCCTATGACCAGGTCGCACGCCAGGATTACCCGGCGATGTTTGTGACAACCGGCTTGTGGGACAGCCAGGTGCAGTATTTCGAGCCGGCCAAGTGGGTCGCTCGCTTGCGCGCCCGCAAGACCGGGGCGAGTCCGCTGCTGTTTCGCACCCAGATGGAGGCCGGTCACGGCGGCAAATCGGGACGTTTCCAGCGCTTCCGGGAAATCGCCGAGGAATACGCATTCATCCTCGACCAGTCCGGCATCGTGGAGTAGCAGGTGAACCTGTCGCGCATTGAGCAGATCGCGATACCGGTCCGCAATCTCGCGCGTGCGACGCCCTTCTACCGCGATGTACTTGGCATGAAGCTGCTGTTCGAGGTTCCGCCGCAGCTTGCATTCTTCGACTGCGACGGCGTGAGGCTCGCGCTCTCTATCGCTTCCGACCCGACGTATGAGCCGCCCGGTTCGATCGTTTATTACCGTGTCGCTGACATTGACTCTGCGCACGCCGAGCTCGAGCGCCTTGGGGTCGAGTTCCTGCGCGGGCCGCACCTGGTGGCCCGACTCGACGCCGTCGAGGTATGGATGGCTTTCTTCGAGGACACCGAAGGCAACACGCTCGCGATCACAACGGAGAAGGCGGTCGCTCACGCATGAGTGCACAGACCCTCGTCGCACGCACCCTCGGGCGCACGGTCAACGTGCGGCCCGCCGAGGTTGCCGGGCTGCTCGCGGCCTTCGGATATCACTTCCTGCTGTTCACGGCTTATTACATCCTGCGGCCGTTGCGCGACAGCATGGGCGTCACGAGTGGTGTTGAGAATCTCGACGACCTGTTCGGATTCACGCTGCTCGGCATGCTGCTCGCGGTGCCGCTGTTCGGCTGGATCAGCAGCCGTTTCCGCCGCGCTGTATTCCTGCCGTGGACCTATGTGTTCTTCGTCGCGCAACTCGCGGGCTTCTGGGTGCTGTTCACGGCGTTCGAGGACGACAGGCTTACCGCGCGCGTGTTCTTCGTCTGGGTCAGCGTCTTCAACCTGTTCGTCGTGTCGGTGTTCTGGAGCCTGATGGCGGACCTGTTCGACCGCGAGCAGGGCAAGCGCCTGTTTGCGGTCATCACCGCGGGCGCGAGTGCGGGCCAGATCGCGGGTTCTGCGATCGCGGCGTTTCTCGCAGAGGCGATCGGCGACATCAACCTGCTGCTGATCTCGGCCACGGTGCTCGCATCCACGATCCTGCTGATGCGCTACCTGCTCCACTGGGGCACGCGCCAGGAGGGGCGTGGAAAGCGATTGGCGGAACGCCCGATCGGCGGCAACCCGTTCGCCGGCATCGTGCGCGTGTTCACGTCGCGATACCTTTCCGGCATCGCGGCATTTGTTTTCCTGATGGCTGCGGTCAACACCTTCCTGTACCTGCAGCAGGCGGAACTGCTGAGCATCCACTTCCCGGAAGGTGCCGCGCGCACGGCATTCCTGGGCCGGATAGAGCTGGCGCTCAGCATCATCACGGTCCTGATGCAGATCTTCGCGGTTGGCCGGCTGGCCACACGCT
>Ga0224510_10002795_pt1 | contig 10221 bp, 9 predicted proteins | sample SF_May12_sed_USG_FD_170161 | JGI IMG/M metagenome (GOLD analysis project Ga0224510, IMG submission 170161) | Sediment microbial communities from San Francisco Bay, California, United States - SF_May12_sed_USGS_4_1 | ecosystem: Environmental > Aquatic > Marine > Sediment | place: USA: California... | reverse complement strand
GCTTGCGCCTCGCTCGCGTGAATCAAGCTCGCAAGGACGAACGAAAACAGGGCGAACCGACGCATGAGACACGTTGTAGCATGGCCCCGAGAGCGGTCCGAAGGGGCTTTGACACTCCTTTGGGTGGCGGCTACAAAGGCCGCCCGCGCGCGGCGCGGCGCGCGACGGACATTGAAATTCTTGCTTCTTGGAGAGGTGGCCGAGTGGTCGAAGGCAGCCGCTTGCTAAGCGGCCGTACGGTGTAGAGCCGTACCGGGGGTTCGAATCCCTTCCTCTCCGCCGGTAGGGCGCTTGACGCTTCGAGAGAGGCGGCTACGTTGCGCGCCCCGGGGACTCATAGCTCAATTGGATAGAGCACCGGCCTACGGAGCCGGGGGTTGTAGGTTCGAGTCCTACTGAGTCCGCCGCGTAAAGTCACTTGGAGGGAAAGACGTTGACCGTGGCTTCGTCGTCCTGCGCGGCCAGGACGGATCCCGTGATGACGGAGGCCACGAAGAGGCCGAGACCCGTGTAGAACATGGGCTCGTAACGGATCTGGTTACCATAGTAGTAGAAGGGGTCGTTTCTATAGTCGATCGACGCGAACATCAGCGCCATTCCCGTGATGGAACCGGCGATGAACGTCGCCCAGCCTGCCCTTCTCAGGCGGCGCTTGTCGACATACCGGCCTTCGACCACGGAGTCGGCGATCAGATCGACGGGTTGAGCGATGTCGATCGGTCTACCGCCCTCGAGTGAAAGCGCCAGTCGGTGCCGGCCGGAGAGGAGCGTTGCCTCGCAGGGAGCTTCGCAGATCGGTTGGTACGCTTTGGTCACGATGTCTCCATAGTAGGGCGCCATCCCGTAGCCGAACCCATAGCCTCCCCAACCGGGCCCCCAGCCGTAACCACCATAACCGTAGCCACCGTAACCGTAGCCACCATAGCCGTAACCGAAGCCAAAGCTGACGCCGCTGATCGAGGTGTAGCTACCGCCCGTTCGAAGTTGAAACGCCACGCCGTTCGTGGGCGAACGGAAGCTCACGCGAACGGGTGTGCCAGAAATCAAGACCCGGCCGGGCCGCTGCAAAATGACGCCGGTCGATGGCGCCTGCGGCTGAGCCGACGGGGGCGCAGGCGGCGAGTCGATCACGACGATCGATGACGGCTCGTCTCTTGGTTGCGCCGACGGGGTTGATTGCCCGAAGGCCGTGGCTGGCGCGATGCCGATCACAAGCAAGCTGAGGGTGATCCGAACAAGCATGATCTTTCCCTTAATGTAGGACCACAAGTCCCTGGTGTATAGAGACGAAGCAAAAAAGGCCCTGCCACACGTCGGTTACCGCTACCGTTGCTCCCTTCCGGGCCTGGCGGGTTTCACGGGCCGACGTTGGCAGGACCATAAGGCGGAGAGGAAGGGATTCGAACCCCCGGTACCTTTCGGCACACACGATTTCCAGTCGTGCACCTTCGACCACTCGGTCACCTCTCCAGGCGGAGTCCGCCTTCCTTCTCGCATCGGCCGCTGCTTGGGGCAGGGACCTCTGCTTTCCTCAACTTGTAGGTCAAAGAACTTGGCGGAGAGCAAGGGATTCGAACCCTTGGTACCGTTGCCAGTACACTTGATTTCGAATCAAGCACCTTCGACCGCTCGGTCAGCTCTCCGCGGCGGAAGCTAGCAAAACGCCTTGGTGTGTCAACGACCGTCGCCAGAGTCGCCCCTCGCTCGAATTGCGCCAAAAAACCGGGTCAAAAGCGCTCCGCACTCCTCGCTCAGCACCCCGGGCACACATTCGAACCGGTGGTTGAGTCGAGCATCGCTCCCGATCGCGTAGAGCGTTCGGGTGGCGCCGGCTTTGGGGTCGTCGCACCCCCAGACGACCCGAGGGATGCGCGCGTTGACGAGCGCGCCCGCGCACATCGGGCACGGTTCGAGGGTGACGAACAACGTGGAATCGATGAGGCGCCAACTTCCAAGCGCCTCAGCCGCCTCGCGAAGGGCGATCATCTCGGCGTGTGCAGTCGGGTCCTGCGTGGTCTCCCGTCGGTTGTGACCCCGCCCGATGATCGCCCCCTCGTAGACGATCACGGCGCCTACGGGAACTTCGCCTTCGGCCTCGGCCAGGCGTGCCTCGGTCATCGCCTCCCGCATCCACCGCTCGTCTGCACCGTCGTCCGTCATGGGAGGCCTCGGTTCTGCTGCACCCATGCGATGAGCTCGGCCATTCCCTGCTCGCGAGTCATGACGGGCTCGTAACCGAGATCCTGTTTGGCTCTTTTCATCTCGAACGCGCTCGTCTGTCCTCGCCGGATCACCTGGGTGGGATGAAGAGACGATAGCCCGGCCCGGGCCAGGAGCCACGCCCATCGGTAGGGGCCTACGCTTTTCGGCGGGCTCCATTGGAGGGCCTTGCTCAACTCGGTGAAGAAGTCGCGGGAGACGGAGAGCTCGGTGTCCACGACGTAATAGACGTTGCCCGTCGTGACCGTTGCTTGGAGGGCGCACAGGACGGCGTGGGTCAGATTCCCGATGAACGTGGTCGCCATCAGCTTCTTCCCACCCGCAACGAGGCGGATCCCACCGCTCTCGGCTTCTTTCTTCCAACCCGGAAGGTGTGTGGTGTCCCCGGGCCCCCACACGAGAGCCGGCCGTAAGGCCGTGGTCCAGAAGCCCTGCCTGCCTGACACGCGAACGAGCTCCTCGGCCTGGAGCTTGGTACGTGCGAGCTCGCCAAACGGTCGCGGTGGTGCTTCATCTTCGTTCCAAAAGGATCGCGGCCCATCATAGAGGGTCACGTCGGCGCACGAGATGTGGATCATGCGGCGGCACCGAGCTTGCTTGGCTGCGTTGATCGCGTTCTCGGTCCCGGCAATGTGCGCCCAGCCGAGCGCGTCCGCGCTAGCAGCCGGGTCTGCGATCCCGGCAGCGTGCACCATGGCGTCGCACTCGGCCGCTGCGATCGCCAATCGGGTTGGGTCGCCGAGATCGCCTACGATTCGGTCGACGTCTTGAAGCCTTCGCGAGTCCGCACCTTCGCGAACGTATGCGACGACCTCGTGACCCGCGCGCCTCAGACCCTGCAAGACGCCGCCTCCGATGAATCCGGTTGCCCCTGTAACCAGACAGCGCACGGTCGTCTTGTAACAGGAAGCGTCGAGTTCACAAGCCGTTAGGCCGCCTTGCGGTCCCCTTTGGCCGGCGCGCGAAGCCGCGCGGCGATCGCTTCGCGGAGCTTCTGATCTTTTTCGATTAGCTCCCGCGTGTTCTCCCGGCCCTGCGCGATGTTCTCACCACCGAATCGGAAATAGGCCCCGCTCTTTTCGACTACCTCGGCTGCCACGGCTCGGTCGAGCAGGTCGCCCACGGCGTCGATGCCCTTGCCGTAACGAATGTCGAACTCCGCCTTTTGGAACGGCGGGGCCAGCTTGTTCTTGACGACCTTGACCCGCGTGCGGTTGCCGAGCACCACTTCGCCCTGCTTGACCGCTCCGATGCGGCGCACGTCGAGTCGCACGGTGGCGTAGTACTTCAGCGCATGGCCTCCGGTCGTGGTCTCGGGCGACCCAAACATCACCCCGATTTTCATGCGAAGCTGGTTGATGAAGACGATCGTCGTGCCGGTGCGATGTGCAGCGCCTGCAAGCTTGCGGAGCGCTTGGCTCATCAGGCGGGCCTGAAGGCCTACGTGCGTCGCGCCCATGTCGCCTTCGAGCTCAGCCTTCGGTACCAGCGCGGCGACCGAGTCGATGACGATGAGCTCGACCGCACCGCTTCGAACTAGAATCTCCGCGATGTCGAGCGCCTGTTCCCCGCTGTCGGGTTGGCTTACGAGCAGCTCCTTCACGTCGACGCCGAGGTTGCTCGCGTAGTGGACGTCGAGTGCGTGTTCTGCGTCGATGAAGGCGGCGACCCCGCCCATGGCCTGGCACTGGGCAATGGCGTGAAGCGTCAGCGTCGTCTTGCCGCTCGACTCGGGGCCGAAGACCTCGACGACCCGACCCTTTGGATACCCGCCGCAACCGAGTGCCTCGTCGAGCGATGGACTTCCCGTGGGGATGCATGGCACGCGCTCGGCTTTTCGGTCGCCTAGCCGCATCATCGCGCCCTTACCGAACTGTTTCTCGACGCTCTGCAGGAGTGCGTCGACCGCCTTCAATGGTTGTTTCATCTGGTGTTGCTCCTTTTCCGTTTGACTGGTTGATGTGTTTCGATCGCCCAGCTTCATGCCGGCTCCCGATCGAGGACGCGGTATTGCAAAGCCTCGGCGGTGTGCGCCGCGAGCACCTCGTCCGACCCATCCAGGGCCGCGATCGTGTGCGCGACCCGTAGCGCCTTGAGGTAGGCCCTGGCGCTCATCTTCAACCGCTCGACCCCGAGCTCGAGCAAGGTGAGCGCCTCTTGTGCGACGTCTCGTGTGAGGCCCTCGAGACTCGTCCTTGCATGACGAGAGGCCAGGCGTGCACGAGCCTGCTCGACCCTGCATCGAACGGCGCTCGACGCCTCGCCCGGTGCGGCTTTACGCATGATGCGCGCGCTGACCCGTGGTACCGCAACCTGAAGATCGAATCGATCGAGGAGTGGGCCAGACACTCGGCTGCGATAGCGTGCGATCTGAATCCCCCCGCACCGGCAGAACCGGGTTGGGTCGCCGTGGTAGCCGCAGGGGCATGGGTTCATTGCAGCGACGACCATCGGTTCGGCGGGAAGGCGCACCCGTTGGCGTGCTCTCGAAATCACCACCTGGCCTTCTTCCATCGTGGTGCGAAGTGTTTCGATCGCGTCTCTTCGAAACTCCGGCAGCTCGTCTAGAAAGAGGACGCCGCGATGTGCGAGGGTCAGCTCGCCCGCGCGAATCGGCTCGCCTCCCCCGACAATCGCCGCTGCGCTGGCCGTGTGATGAGGCGCGCGAAACGGCCGTTGCCGCCCGGTCAGAATCCGCGGCGATCGCAGGCCCGCGGAGCTGGCGATCGTGGCGATCTCGAGGGCTTCCTCGGTCGAGGGCGGTGGCAGAATCGAGGGAAGGGCACGCGCGAGCATCGTCTTTCCGGCGCCTGGGCTGCCGATGAGCAACATGTGGTGGCCCCCCGCGGCTGCGATTTCGAGCGCACGGCGCGCGGCTTCCTGTCCTCGAATGTCCGCGAGATCGCGCTCCGGCTCGCCACGCGTCGAGTCGAGCGCCGCCGCTTTGCCCGTGACCTCGGGAAGCGGCGTATCTCCGTTCAGCCACCGGACGACCGCACCGACGTGAGGCGCGCTGAAGACCGACACGCCCTCGACCAGCATGGCTTCGTGCCGGTTGCCTTCGGGGATGATCGCGTGCTGCAGACCGGCCTGCCGCGCGCTTCTCAGCAGTGCGAGCACGCCCCGGACCGGCCGCAGCTCCCCGGATAGCGACAGCTCTCCGACCAACAGCGTGCTCGGAAGCTGCTCGCACGAGACTCCCTCGCAGGCGGCGAGGACCGAGACCGCAATCGCAAGGTCGAGCCCTGCGCCTGTCTTGGGGAGATCACCCGGCGCGAGATTCAATACGAGGAGCCGAGGAGGAAACGTAAACCCGATGGACGATAGGGCGGCGCGCACGCGGATGCGGCTCTCTTTGACGGCCCGTTCGGGAAGTCCGACGATGTCGAATCCCGGCAAGCCTTCCCCCAGGCGAACCTCGACTTGAACGGGGTTGGCCTCGATGCCGATCAGGCAGGCCGCCTGCGCAGTGGCGAGCATGCGAACCAACGGAGCACAGGGCATGCCAGGGCACGGCCCTGTGCGATCGCATAGTTACCCCAGTGCTCAGTGGCGGATGCGCCAGGCCCCGCCACCCTTCGGCAGCGGCAGCGGCAGTGACGGCGTCGGCGGTCCCAGGTTTTCGCGGTGTGAGTGGTAAGATATTGGAAAGATTGGCGTTTCAGCGGGGGATCATGTCCCTAGTCCGAAGTCTAGGATTTCCAGGTAGAGGTCGTGGGTTTGGCGGGCGTCGAAGTAGCGGAAGTCGATGCAGAGTGCCTTGCCGAACGAGACGCCTCCTCGGACGACCTCGGGGTAGCCGGCACCGGTGATCCTTCTTGCGAGCTCATCCATGCCGCGCTGATAGATGCCGACGTGGTGCAACGCGATGTCGGTGTCGACGAGCGCGCGGGAGTAATGTTCGGTGCCGCGTCCGGGTCCAAGGAACTCGAGTTGCATGTCGCCGGCGTAGCCGATCGCGACTTCGAGCTTACAGCCTCGGATGCGCGTACCCCGCTCGATCCAGTTCGGCGCGGGGAACGTGGCGTGAAGGAAGCGGCCTGCACCCAAGGCCCGCGCGCGTCGAACACAAGCCGCGACGTCGCGGCACGCGATGCCGTACTGCTTCGGAAACCGTAATCCTAGCCGATAGAAAAAGTCACGCGACAGCCGCTCCTCGATGTGGGGCAGGCGCAGGTCTCGAAGAACGCCGTCTAGCACGCGGTTGCTCGTCTCCATTGAGGTCTCGCGTCTAGAGATAACTCTTGGCCGCCTTGAGGGCACGCCGAGCCGTCGTGATCGCACGGTAGGCGTCCGGCACGCGGGGCGGCTCTCCTGCCGCCAGAGCATGATGTCTCGAATGCGCGAGCACCAAACCGCGGATCGCCGGAGCGATCCGCCTCATGACGTACTTTGCCAAACCGAGCTCGGCTCTCACCTCGTCGAAGTAGGAAGCCGGATCGCGCCTCTGATAGTCGAGGATCGCTTGGGACTCCTCGGAGTCGACCCAGTCGGTCAGAAAAAGGGCATCACCGAACGCCGATCGGGGCAGCGGCGCAAGCCCAATCGCCCCGAACGCCATGTTCATGAACTCGTAGTAGCGATAGCGGTTGCGGGCGCCCCCGCCGAGACAGAGGGTCCTCCCGACGACCTCTTCACCGAGCACCAGCGAGTTCACGATCCCGAGCGCCTGGTCCTTCGGATGCGTGAGCTCGACCCTCATGTCGGGGTGCATGTCGAAGACGAACGGCGACAGAGCTGCGAGAGCCACAGGCGGCGTCATGGCGATCCGGAAGATCACCGTATCCAAGTGCGACCTTCGGAGCATCTCCTCGCACTCTGCTTTTTGGCGGGTGTAGTTGTCGCTCGGAGAAATCTCTTCGTCCGCGCGCCGCGGGCCTTCCGCCTCCTCGTTGCGACCCCAGATAGCAGCCGTCGAGGTGAAGGTCAGGCGTGGCGGTTTCGGTTGCGCCTCGCACGCGGCGATGATCGACCGAGTGGCCACTACGTTCACGGCGTAACCAGCCGCCTGATCCACGTCGGTTGCCGGTGGCACCACCGCCGCCAGATGGATCACGTGATCGACGTCTCGCACCACTTCACGAACCAGCGCGCGGTCGCAGATGGTCCCGAATGCCATCTCGGGCCCGCTGCCCCATCGCGCGCCCGTCTTGCGGTTCGTCGGCGTGCCGAGGTCGACCGCGCGCACCGAGTACCCACGCTCCAAGAGCAGGTCGACGACGTTTGCTCCGATGTTGCCGCATGCGCCGGTCACGAGCACGCGCTTCATGCGACCTCCCCGGCAAGTTGTTTCAGCGTCAGGTGAAACGCCTGAACGGTGCGCTCGATGTCGTCGTCCGTATGCGCTGCCGAGATGAAAAACTTCTCGGCCGCCTTGAGGACGCCCCGCTGCAAGAGCAAATCGGAAAACCGGATGTTCTTGTAGAAGTCGGAGCGTTTGGCGGATCGATGATCGAAGGGCTCACCTTCGGTGAACCAGATCTCAAACACGCTCGGCACCCCGGTAACGCAGGCTTCGATGCCGGCATGTGCAATGGCATCGCGCAGGCCAGCCGAAACACTTTTCCCGACCTCTTCGAGGCGCTCGTAGACCCCGGGTTTCTCGAGCTCGGCGATGACGGCGCACGCGACGCTGGCGCAGACCGGGTTCGACGAGAACGTCCCGGTCTGCATCGAATATGGCAGCATCTGAAGCCGGCGTTTTGGATTGGCGATCTCCATGATGTCGCGCCGGCCGCAAAGCACTCCGAGAGGCAGGCCGCCGCTGATCGCCTTGCCGAGCGCGCACAGATCCGGCGTCACGCCGTAGTGGGCCTGTGCTCCTCCGAGACCCATCCGGAAGCCGGTGACGACCTCGTCGAAGATCAAGGGGATGCCGAGGTTGGCGGTGATCTCGCGAACTCCCTCGAGGAAGCCCGGGCGCGGCTCGAAGGTGCGTTGGACCGGCTCCATGATCACGGCAGCGAGCTCGTCGTGATGCTTCCCGATGATTGCGGCGGTGGCCTCGAGGTCGTTGAACGGCGCCACGAGCACGAGGTCCTCGATGGCGTGCGGAATGCCATGGGTATTGGGGACCGCTTTGGGAAACGATGGTGACCCCATGGTCCACTGATTGCTCATGAGCGCGTAGTCGTGCATTCCGTGGTACGCGCCCTCGAACTTCAAGACCTTGTCTCGCTCGCGGTATACCCGCGCCAATCTCAACGCGAAGAACGTGGCTTCACTGCCGCTGCTGTGCAGGCTCACCATCTCCGCGCAGGGAACGTGCTCGATGATCTTCTCGCCGAGTCGCACGGCGTCCCGGTTGACGATCAGAAACGAAGTCCCGCTCTCGGGCACGGTCCGAAGCGCCTCGAGCACCGCGGGATGCGCATGCCCGAGCAGGTGTGGGCCCGAGCCGAGGAGGTAGTCGATGTATTCGTTCCCGCTCACGTCCCAAATGTGGCTTCCCTTGGCTCTGCCGACGCAAAAGTTCAAACCCTCCTCGAAAGTCAGGCAGCGGGTCGAAGTCGGAAAGATCCGCTCCGCCTGGGCAATGAGCGCACGCTCTTCGTCGCTTCGTTTGATCATGCTGCGCGGTTTCTCGTCTTTTCGCGGACACGTGGGAAACGCTCCAGGTACGCGGCGTAGCGGTCGTGCACTTGGGCTTTCGATTGTCCGAAGTCGTCGCGAGCGTAGTCGTGCGTCCCAAACTGCGCCGGCTTGTTCGATGCGCGCCACGCCGTCAGCGCCTGCCGGGCGCGCTCGGTGAACGGCTGGTCGAAATGGGCGTAGGCTTTGGCGGCCTCGGCGATGGGGTCGGCCATGAAATCCTCGAAATAGACGTCGTAGAACTGATCTTCGCGTCCCTCGCGAAGCCGCATGCCGTTTTCCACGGCTCTCGCCCAAGCCTCCTTCTGCTCGAGCGCGATTCGCGGGCGGTCCACGTCCGCTTCGAAGAGCGATCGGAAGTGCGCACACAGGCTCACGTACGACGGCAACACATCTGCCGGATCCCGGTGAGTCCAGATGATGCACGCGTCGGGATAGGTTTCGAGCAAAGCATCCAAATTTCGCATGTGCACCGGGTACTTGAAGAGCCACCGCTTGACCGGCTCGTAGGAGCCGATCAGCTGCATCGTCCGCCTGTGCCGTGCGTAAGTCTCGCGGTGCACCGTGTTCATGTACCATTCGGAGTACGTCGGCACCGTCGATACGACCTCGAAGCGGTCGTCGCTGAAATTCTGGCCGAGGATCCGGCCCGACTCGTCCGGCCCCTCGGCGGTCATGTAGTGAATGGCTTCGAGCTCCTTCTTTCCTGCTCGATACATCATGTCGAGCTCGATGCGGGCGTGTTCGAAGTCGGTGGCTCTCTCCCATTGAGCGCGGGGAGGGCGGGGCTGCGGATGCAAGCCGAGCCAATATTGAAGGCATTGCATGTCGGGGTTTGCACCCATCAGATAGTGAAGGGCAGTGCTTCCGGTGCGCACCATCCCGGTGATGACGATGGGTCGCTCGATCGCGATGGCAGCGGAGTCGGGCCGCATCGCGAACCAGCGTTCGGTGCGCAAGCGGCTCGCGAGCAGACCCACCGTTTGATAGACGGCGGTCATTCTACCGATTCGATGGAGGCGCGCTTCATAGTCGTAGGAGTAGAGCAGCCGCCGAAGACCCTCGAGGTAGCTCGGGTCACCGAAGTCGTCGTACCCATCGACTGCGCGAATCGCGATCTCGTGAAACTCCTGCTCACGCGAGGCGAACGAGGCGCGTCGGAGCGGGTTCCAGCGCCCGAGGACGCTCATCGGTCCCGCCCTTCGGGCCACAAGAAGCGGACGGCGGGGGTGAGCACTGCCCGCGCGGTGCTCAGCGCTGCCTCCTTGGGGCCGCCCGGCAAGAGCCCGAGGCGAAGCACGATCGCGTCGTCCACGGCGCTGATCCCGTCGACGCATAGGTAGCTCGTGGCGGCTTCGATGGCGGCGCGTCGCATCTCGTGCCGCTGGATCGCCGGAATCCGCATCAGGT
>Ga0224510_10002793_pt1 | contig 10221 bp, 14 predicted proteins | sample SF_May12_sed_USG_FD_170161 | JGI IMG/M metagenome (GOLD analysis project Ga0224510, IMG submission 170161) | Sediment microbial communities from San Francisco Bay, California, United States - SF_May12_sed_USGS_4_1 | ecosystem: Environmental > Aquatic > Marine > Sediment | place: USA: California... | reverse complement strand
GGATGATGGCGTGCAGGGCGCATTTCGCTTCCTAAAGAGATTCTGGACTGCAGTGCATGCTCACGTTGCACAGGGTGATGCGCAGCCGGTCGATCCGGCGGGGCTCGATGGCCCGCAGAAAGAGTTGCGGCGCAAGATTCACGAAACCATAGCCAAGGTTAGCGATGACATCGGTCGGCGTTACACGTTCAACACCGCCATTGCTGCCAGCATGGAGCTCTTGAATGCCGTCAATCGATTCGACGATTCCACACCGGCGGGGCGATCGGTGTCGCGCGAGGCGCTCGATGCGATCGTGCTGCTGCTGTCACCCATCGTGCCGCATATCGCGCATGAATTGTGGAACGCGCTCGGCCACAGTGGCGCAGTTGTCAACGAGCGCTGGCCGGCGGTAGACGAGGCGGCGCTCGAAAGAGACCTGCTGGAAATCGTTGTGCAGGTCAATGGCAAGCTTCGCGGCCGCGTCTCGGTTGCCGTCGATGCCGACAATGATGCAGTGGCGAAGCTCGCGCTGAGCGACGAAAACGTGCAGCGCTTTGTTGCGGACAAGACCATCCGCAAAACGATCGTCGTGCCTGGCCGACTGGTGAACATCGTTGTCTAGCAGACTGTCGAAAAAATTCCAGCCGGGCAGAGGCCCGGTTGCGGCCTTGCTCGTTTTGCTGATCAGCGGCTGCGGCTTTCATTTGCGCGGCGCCGCTACCGCGCCGCCAGAAATGGAGCGTACCTATATTTCTGCCGACAGCAGCTACACGGTGTTCTACCGCAAGATCAAAAGCGCGTTTCGCGCTGCCGGCGTTCAGGTCGTAGATTCGCCGGATGAGGCAACTGCCATTTTTACGATTCTGGGCGACAGTACCGGTCAGCGAGTCGTTTCGGTTTCGGCGCGCAATGTGCCTCGCGAGTATGAAGTCTGGTACACCGTCCAGTATGAACTGACGAGTAACGACGCGATCCTGATGCCGGCCACAACCCAAACACTTTCCCGCGACTACACCTATGACGAAACGGAAGTGCTCGGCAAGGCCAGGGAAGAGGAAATACTGCGGGATGCATTGGTCGACGACCTTGTGCGGATTGCATTGATTCAGATCTCAGCATTGTAGTTTGCTGGCATGCAAACATGCGCAATGGAATCGGCACTGGAACTCGACGTATTGAGAGTTGCCGACGTACCACCTGGAAATCTTCAGGAGCTGCTCGCAAGGTTCGATCTGAATCTGCACATCTCCGCTCCCGGTGCCGCGATCGAGGGCAGCTATTGGGGCGAACCCGAAGCCGGACTTGTTGGACACACGGTGCACGTTCGCCCGGACACACCCATTCATTCCCTGTTACACGAAGCCTGTCATTCGATTTGTATGAGCGCGGAAAGGAGGGAGTCGCTGCACCGGGATGCTGGTGGTGACGACCTCGAGGAATCTGCCGTCTGTTTCCTGCAGATAGTTCTGGCCGATTCGCTGGCGGGGGTCGGCAGTTCGCGGCTCATGCAGGACATGGATGCCTGGGGGTACAGTTTCAGGCTTGGCAATACGGCGAGCTGGTTCGCGGGCGACGCGGCCGATGCGCAAGCCTGGCTTGTCGCGGCCGGTCTGCTGGCGCCGGACGGTAAGCCGCGATGGGTCCTGCGCCAGTCCTGACGCCCGCACGCGGAGCGCAGCGCGACCGAATTGCGGTATATTTGACCGCCCCGTGCCAGGCGGCGAGCCATGCTTCTAATTCGGTACATCTGCTATTTCCTTGCAGTCGCGCTCGTCACCTTCCTGCTGACGCGTCTCGAGATATCGTTCCCCGGAGCGCTTCGCTTTTATGTGCTTACCGATCCGGCAGACGTTCTTGGCACGAGTGAATTTTCTCCGATCGAGATCATTCAGCTTCTGATTTTGCTGGTTTGTGGAACGCTGCTCGGATGGACCGCCCGACATCATTCGTCGCAGCGGCCCGTGGCGATGCTTTTTGCCGGGCTTGCACTGATTTTCCTGTTACGCGAACTCGATTATTTTCTCGATACTTACGTTGCCGAAAATTTCTGGCAGGTAATGACCGCCATAGTTGCGTCGTGGCTGATCGTCTATTGTTATCGTCACTGGCGCCGCTTTCGAATTGCCTGGTTTCGGGTCTGGCCATCGCCGGGACTGACACTCTACTTCGCCGGTGCCATCGTCGTGTTCGCCTGCGCCACCTTCATCGGTCACGAGCCATTCTGGCAGGCAATGCTGGGCAATGACTACCTGCGCATTATCAAACTCGCGGTCGAAGAGCTGACGGAGTTCATTGGCTATACGCTGTGGCTCATCGGCACGATCGAGTACACCTACCAGGCACGTGCCATCGCGCAGCACGAACCGCAAACGGCGGTTGCCAAACGCCGCGCCGGTCGGCATCCCAAGTCGGAAGGTCGTTTCTGAAATTTGCGCGATGCTGGAATGCCATGATCGCGCCATGAAAACCTCCGTTTACAAGCCTTCATAACAGGCGACGCGGTGCATGAAATTGTGTTGAGGCGAATGCCACCCGGGAGGCCTTTCCGGGACACGCCGTGAATACATCCCTGTAGGCTCGGCGCCCGCATCCCTGCGGGCGACGGTCCCGGAAAGGCCTCCCGGATACCCTTCGCCTGCCGATATTCGTGGTACGCGATTCCGATGTTAATGCACGGCGACACAGCGGCATGCCCAACCGAGCGAGTTCTCCTTGTTCGAGCGAATTGGGTATGCCGGTGGGTCGCCGAACACCTCGAATTTCACCGAGTCGCCAGCAAGGCAGCTGCTTCACGGATAATTTGCGGTGTTGTGTCGGCCTTCCAGAACGCGGATTTAAAGAATCGTCGGATTCGCTGCATCGCCGTAGACTTCTTCGGGATCGAAAACCTTTTCGGTATCCGTAAACTCGAGAGGTTTTCCGGCGCTCTCGCCGATCGGAATGCGGCGATAAAAGCAGGACCGGTAACCGACATGGCAGCTTGCGCCGCCGGCAACGTCGACTATCAGCCATATGCAATCCTGATCGTCATCGACCATCAGCTCGCGGACTTTCTGCACCAGGCCACTCGTCGCACCCTTGTGCCACAAAGTCTTTCTGCTGCGGCTGTAGTAATGCGCTTCACCGGTTTCAATGGTCAGGCGCAGCGCCTCGGCGTTCATGTAGCCCTGCATGAGGAGCTCGCCGGAGGCAGCGTCAGTCGTAACCGCGGTGATCAGGCCGCGATCATCGAAACGGGGCGCCAGGTCAGTGCCCTCCTCGACCTGTTCTATGGTCAGCCGTTGCTGAAATTCGATTGTTCGTTCGGACATGGATTCTTTAACTCCCCGGGGCAACGCATTATAGGGTATCCCGGCACGTTTCCGCGGCAGGTAAAGGCAAATATTCCGTGGCTCTCTGATGTTGTTATCATGGCCAATTCGGAAACACGCGCCATTTCATGACGATCTATCTGCACGATACCCTTCAGGGGGAGAAGATTCCCTTCGAGCCGCTCCAGCCGGGGCGGGTCACCATGTACCTGTGCGGCCCGACGGTCTACAACTACGCACACATCGGTAACGCTCGACCGGCGGTTGTTTTCGATTTGCTGGCGAGGGTTCTGCGCAGGCGATACAAGCTGACGTTCGCACGCAACATCACCGACGTGGACGACAAGATCAATGCCGCATCGATAGAGACCGGCAAGCCTATCGAAGCCATCACCGAGCGATTCATCAAAGCATACAACGATGACATGGGCGCGCTCGGCGTCAATGCTCCCGATGTCGAGCCGCGGGCCACGCATCATATCGATGACATGATTCGAATGATTGCGACGCTGGTCGAAAACGGTTACGCGTACGTGGCCGAAGGGCACGTACTTTTCGACGTTTCGGCCTACGGCGATTACGGCAAGTTGTCGCGACGCAATCTGCGCGAGATGATTGCCGGCGCGCGGGTCGAGGTCGCCCCTTACAAACGAGCAGCACACGATTTCGTGTTGTGGAAACCGTCGACGCCGGAATTGCCCGGCTGGGAGTCGCCGTGGGGCAGGGGTCGCCCCGGCTGGCACATCGAATGCTCGGCCATGTCGAAGAAGCACCTGGGACGAACGATCGACATTCATGCCGGTGGTCAGGACCTGGTATTCCCGCATCATGAAAACGAGCTTGCGCAAAGCACCTGCGCGCATGATGGCGAGCCGTTTGCCCGGTACTGGCTGCACAACGGCTTTCTCAGCATCAATGACACGAAGATGTCGAAGTCGTTGGGCAATGTGCTGCTCGTGCACGACCTGATCAAGTCCGTTCCGGGCGAGGTTATTCGTCTTGCGCTGTTGAGCGCGCACTATCGCCAGCCATTGGACTGGTCCGACGAGACACTGGAGTCGGCCCGACGCATGCTGGATCGTCTTTACGGTGCGGTTCGCGCAATCGAGATCCCGAAGGAATTGCGCCGCAGCACACAGGTACCAGGTGATGTCGTGGCGGCTCTCGAAGACGACCTGAATACGCCGAAGGCGCTCGCCGAACTGTTCAGCCTGGCGCGCGAGCTGAACCGGTCCGAAGATCTGCTGCAGAAACAGAAGCTGGCTGCCTCAATCCTTGCGGCTGGCGACCTGATCGGTATCTTGCAAAACGACCCGGAGGAGTGGTTTTCCGGGGAGGGTGCGATGTTGCCGGAGGAAATAGAGTCGTTGATCGACAAACGCAACGCTGCCCGCGCCGCTCGCGATTTCGGCAGAGCCGACCAGATACGCGACCAGCTTGCGGCATCCGGTATATCGATCGAGGATGGCCCCGACGGTACCCGCTGGCGCCGCAGCTAAAGTCAGTTGCAGATATTCGCAATGAATGAAATCGAACAAGCGCAGCGTGAGGTCATTGACGAGTTCAGTCTGTTCGATAACTGGATGGATCGATACCAGTACCTGATCGATCTCGGCAAGCGATTACCCGATCTGACGGCGGCGGAGAAAACGGACGACAACAAGATCCGCGGTTGCCAGTCACAGGTGTGGTTCGTTGCCGAACAAAGCGGAGATCGGCTGAATTTCCGCGCGATCAGCGACGCCGCCATCGTGTCCGGACTTATCGCGATCCTGTTGCGAATTTACAGTGGCAAACGGGTGAACGAAATAATTGATACGCCGCCGGATTTCATCGCCGCTTTGCAGCTCGAGCAACACCTGAGTCCGACCCGCAGTAATGGTCTTGCATCGATGTTGAAAGCGATCAGACACATGGCAGCAGACGCGCAGGGCAGCCGTTGATGCTCGATGCCATCGGCAAATTGTTGTCGTGGCCGTTACTCGGACTGGTGTGGATCTATCGCAGGCTCATCTCGCCGTTGCTCGGCGTCAATTGCCGCTTCGAGCCCAGCTGCTCGGCGTATGCGGAACAGGCGCTCAGGGAGCACGGTGGCCTGCGCGGCGGCTGGCTGGCGATTCGCCGGATCTGCCGTTGTCATCCCTGGGGAGGTTCGGGCTTCGATCCGGTGCCGCCCCGCGAGTCGCGGTCCGAAAACCGTGACACTCACTGATATTCTTCGAGAACTCGCCTACCCGTTGACGCAGCCGGTCATCCTGATCGCGTTGCTGTTTTTCTGGTTGCTGATGGCTTTGGCAAACTACGCGGGCTTGCTTGGGCTGTTCCTGTTGATCGTGTTGCTGCCCGCCTATTTTCGCTATCTGCTCGACATACTTGAGGCGCGTGCGCACGCCCGCCAGCCGGAACCGCCGTCCATCGAAATATTCAGCCTGGTGGACAGCCTGTGGACGCTTTTTCCGCTGCTGCCCGTAGCGGCACTGATCTGGAGCCGGCATTACCTCGGCGGTGGGGAGAGCACGGATGCAATGACACAGCTGATTGCCGCGCTGCCATTGTTGGCATTTCTCTTGCTGATGCCCGCGTCATTGACCATCCTGACGCTGACCCGATCGCCGCTGGCCAGCCTCAATCCGGTTTCGATCCTGGCCGTTATCCGGCGAAGCATGCCCGGCTATCTGTTGATTCCGCTCCTGATCTTCGCTGTTTCCGCCGGCCTGCACGGTTTGCGGCTGGCCGGCGTGCCGCCGCTGTTGCTCGACCTTGCGGGGAGTTATCAGATGGTCCTGTTCTGCAGCCTGACTGGCGCCGTCATGTTCCGAAATGCAATTCACCTGGAAGTCGATATTCCGTCGTCGCCAACCGCGGATGCGGCCGCGGTCATCGGCAGGCAGCTACTCGAGCGCCAGGCCGTTGCCAGTCATGCCTACGGATTTATCAGCCGGGGGAACCGCGAGGGCGGCCTGAAGCACGTGCAGGACAGAATAGGTGAAGAGGCCGATGTCGATGGCGCATATGAGTGGTTTTTCAACGAATTGATGCGTTGGGAATCCAGTGATGCGGTTTTGTATTTCGCACAAACGTATCTGAGTCGCCTGCTACGCATGGATCAGGATCCGGTCGCGATCAAGGTGCTCAGCCGATGCCTGCACAGAAATCCGCGTTTCGTTCCGTTGCAACAGGACCGCGACCTGACATTGAACCTGCTGAAAAAGTATCGGCGTGAAGACTTGCTGGCATCTCTCGCAAATAACGGAATGACCTCTTGAGATCGAGACCTAGCGAGCGCTGCTGTGTTTTGCGAAGCGGGCGTTGTAGAAATGTGCGACGGCGAGGATCAGCGCGGCGGCTACCGTGAACGAGCGATCGGCGATGGATCCCAATTGGTCGTGAACGACGGTCGCGCCGGCAATCAACAGTGCCAGACCGATCGCGCCGCCAAGCAATACACCGACGGTGCGGTGGCGCCGGTAACCGAGCGCGAACGCCAGCAGGCTGACCGGCAATACGACAACCAGCATCTGCAGATGAAAATGATCGCCATTGCCGTTAGCCAGGCCGGCAAACGGCAAGAGTCCTACGAAAAAAGGCAGTGCCAGGCAATGCAACAGGCACAGCCCGGACAACGCAACGGCGCTGCGGTCCAACGCGGAATTTGCCTGGGTCTGGCTGTTATCCATGAACGCTTGCCGTAAGATTGCGGGAACGGATCGGGCGCAGACCATGGCGCCCGGGAATAGAAAATATGGTATAACATAACAAAACTGACAGCAAGTGACGGATGACAGTAGAATATCATTACAATTCAATAACTTACGATAATGGATAAGCGCCTCCTGGCGATACTTTGCTGCCCGGTGACGCACAAGGGCCTGTCGCTGGCCAACGCCGAGCAGCTTCGCAAGGTCAACGCGGCGATTGCCGAGGGCAAGCTGCAGAACCAGGAAGGTGTCGCGTTAACCACAGCGCTGCGCGAGGCACTGGTTACGGACGATGGAAAGCGCCTGTACCCGGTGGCCGACGGCATCCCGGTGCTGCTGGAGGGCGAAGCCGTGTCCCTGGACCAACTCGATGCGGCCTAGCATCGCGCGCGCAGCCCGGCTCGCCCGACCGATTCCCGAAAAGAGCGCGTGAAGATACCCGCAAACCAGCTGTCTGCGCATCTTCGAAGCCCGCTGCTGCCCTGCTACCTGGTCAGCGGGGATGAGCCGCTTCTCGTGCAGGAAGCAACGGACTCCATTCGCAGGAAAGCAAGAGATGCCGGCATGGACGCACGTGAACTGCACGTTGCCGAGGCACGCTTCGATTGGAATGAGCTGCGGAGTTCGGCCGGCAACCTGTCGCTTTTTGCCGAGCGCCGCATCATCGAGTTGCGACTGCCTGCCGGCAAGCCGGGCAAACAGGGCGGCGAAGCTATCGAAGGGCTGGCAGAACAAGCAGGCGATGAGCTGTTACTGATAGTAAATACACCGAAACTCGATCGCTCGGCGGCCGCATCCCGGTGGGCCAAAGCGATCGAAAAACGCGGCGGCCATGTTCAGGTCTGGCCTGTAAGTGTCGCGGAACTGCCGCGCTGGATCGGCGAGAGGATGCGACGCGTTGGCCTGTCGCCGGACCGTGATGCCGTGCAGTTGCTGGTGGATCGTGTGGAGGGCAATTTGCTTGCGGCGCAGCAGGAGATCGACAAACTTCGGTTACTGATCGGAGCGGGAAAGATATCTGCCGCAGACGTCGAGCAAGCGGTTGCGGACAGCAGTCGTTTCGATGTCTACAAGCTGGTAGATGCTGCGCTTTCCGGGGATGCTGCGCGCGCGGTGCGCATCCTCGGCGGTTTGCGCGGCGAAGGCACGGAGCCGGTGATCGTCGTCTGGGCCCTGAGTCGCGAGTTGCGCACGCTTTCGCTGCTTGCTGACAGCGTAAAAAGCGGTGTCAGCCTGAGCAATGCGTTACAAAAAGCAGGCGTCTGGAAAAACCGCCAGGGGCTGGTAAGGAGTTGCGTTGTGCGCATGCAATCTGCCGACATCTATCGTTTGCTTAAACTTGCCCGCCAGGCCGACGCGACGGCCAAAGGGCAGGCAGCCGGGGATCCCTGGGCGATAGCGGCGGACATCGTCATAGGCCTGGCGCGTGGCACGAGAAAGGCAGCATGAATACGACAGGCAATTCCCGGCGGCGCGGAGCACAACATTGAGTTCAATGGGAATATTTGGCGGAACGTTTGATCCGATTCACTACGGGCACCTTCGGACGGCTTTCGAAATGTTGCAGGCATTGCGCTTCGATGAAGTGCGATTCATGCCTTGTGGCAATCCGCCGCATCGACAAACGCCGCACGCCGATGCGGCATTGCGCCTCGAAATGGTTCGTGTAGCCACCGAGGGACAGCGCGGATTCGTCGTGGATGACCGCGAATTGCAGCGCGACGGGCCTTCGTATTCGGTGGATACGTTGTCGGCTCTGAGGGGTGAATTCCCACTGCGGCCAATGGCGCTGATTATCGGCATGGATGCGTTCCTCGGCTTGCCGAAGTGGTATCACTGGCGGGAGATTCTGCAACTTGCGCATATCGTGGTGGCACACCGGCCAGGTTGGCGCGCGCCGGACATGGGGCCTCTCGGAGAGTTGCTTGCAGATCGCGGAACACACCGCATCGGCGACCTGCACCAGGCCAAATCTGGACACATCTACATTCACGACGTTACCCAGCTGGAGATTTCGTCGACGGAAATTCGTGAACTCGTGGCGGCCGGCCGGGATCCACGATTTTTGATGCCGGATGCGGTACGCGATGTGATCGAGCGCAGCGGCTGCTACGCGGCTCGAGAAGAAACGCCGGCAACGAACTGAATCCGCATTCTTATTGTCATTTATTTATTGGAAGCACTGAATGAAAAGTGAACAACTTTGCAAGCTGGTTATCAACGCACTCGAGGATGTCAAGGCGAAAAATATCGTGATGCTTGACGTCAGAAAACTGACTTCGGTAACCGACTACATGGTTGTTGCAAGCGGTACCTCGAACCGGCATGTGAAGGCACTGTCCGACGCGGTAGCAGACAAGGCGCGCGAGGCCGGGCATCGACCCTCGGGCGTGGAAGGCGAAGAGGGCAGCGAATGGGTGTTGCTCGATCTCCAGGACGTATTGGTTCATGTCATGCTGCCGCGGGTGCGGGAGTTCTACAACCTGGAAAAGCTCTGGTCGCTGAGCCCGGCCTCAGACCTTGCAGTGAAAGACAGGTGAGGTGTGCATATTCGTTTGATTGCGGTTGGTGCGCGCCAGCCAGGCTGGGTTGACAAAGCCTTCGACGAATACTCGAATCGTTTGCCGAAGCAATGGCGATTCACACTTCGCACACTGCCCGTCGCCAAACGTGGCCGCTCCGGCGGGACGGCAGCCACCGGCATTGGTGTCGAGGAGCAGGGGATTCTTGCAGCGATCAAGCCAGACGACCAGGTCGTGCTGCTCGACGAGCAGGGCGAGCAGAACGGCAGCCGGGACCTGGCAGTGAAGCTGCAGGGCTGGCTGGGAGATGGCCGCGATCTCGCGTTTATTATCGGCGGACCCGACGGAGTATCTGAAGCGATCCGCAAGCGCGCCGACTATTGCCTGGCCTTGTCCAGAATGACCTTGCCGCACGGGCTGGTCCGCGTGTTGTTTGCTGAACAGCTGTACCGTGCGTGGGCTATATCGACCGGACACCCCTACCACCGTGACTAAGCTTCATCTCGCATCGTCGTCGCCGCGTCGCCGTGAAATACTCGATTCGCTCGGGCTCGTTTACAGTTGGGCCGCGACCGACATCGACGAGTCGCCACTGGCCGGCGAATCGGCGGAAGCCATGGTGTTGCGCCTCGCGGCCGCGAAAGTGCGGGCCGCGAGCGTTCGCGAGGTTACGGCAATTCTGGGGGCCGACACGGCAGTTGTATGTGG
>Ga0224510_10002791_pt1 | contig 10229 bp, 8 predicted proteins | sample SF_May12_sed_USG_FD_170161 | JGI IMG/M metagenome (GOLD analysis project Ga0224510, IMG submission 170161) | Sediment microbial communities from San Francisco Bay, California, United States - SF_May12_sed_USGS_4_1 | ecosystem: Environmental > Aquatic > Marine > Sediment | place: USA: California... | reverse complement strand
CGTGAGGCAATACCAGAAGAGCAAGGGGCTGCTCGAAACCGGCGATCTGTCGCAGGCCCTTTTGGCGCACATGCTGCAAAACGGCGGTTGACCTGCACGCTGGCGGCGACGCCGTGTTGCCCGAATTGAAGCCCTGCAACGGCAGGGAAGGCGTCTGCTGCGGATCCCGCCGGCATCTCATGCCACCCGCCTGAGTACGCTTCGATCGAAACGGCCCGAAGACCCCGGCGCGGCGATCTTGGCACCTGCACGCGCCTCGTCAAGCGATGACTTCGCTCAGCACCAGAATCCAGGCGGCCAGGCTTGCCCAGCCAAGGAATGAAGGGCGTGGCCGAAGCACGCAGGCCAGCGAGATGGCTGACAGCAGTGCGAAGCGCCAGCTCACCGCGACCATTCCGTTGTTGATCAACGCGCTGGCTGCCACGATCCAGGCGCTCACGGCGCACAGCCCCCAGTGGAAGCGGCGGGCCTGTCGCATGTACAGGCCATCAAGCCCATCGGAGTCCATGCTGTCCACGCCCGCGGTGAGCAACTGGGTGGTCACCAGGAGCAGCACAGGGCCCAGTACGATCAGCAGATACCCTCTGAATGCCCAGTCTTCGAAACGGGTGATCAAGGACGTATCCCAAAACAGACTGAGGTGCAGCGCCAGCAGTACACCTGCCCAGCTCATGTAGCGGCGCCCAGAACTCAAAGGCACGTCGCGCACGACGATGCTCGACAGATTCATCAGCAAGCCACCAAGACTCAGGCCGACGAGCGTCGAGAACATGATGGCCACCAGCAAGGCGTTGGTCAACTGCACTGCGATGCCCCTCTCTTCAGCACACAACACATTCGATACGGAATCCAACCGACGCGCCCGACGTGCCGAACTCCCGATAGGCGGGATCGTATGTGAGTTTCGGCATCGCAGAACGCAAAGCCGAATGCGCGATCCGAGTCGTGCAGGACATCGCCACGCCACGTTCTGCATTTGGCGCCAGCAGTCGCACACGAACTCGGCGTCAGGCTGCCGCTGGCATCGCGTTCCCTGAGCCCGTTGACCCGTTCAACGCACCACCGAACATCAGAGCCGCGAGTTCGCGGATCCCTCCTGCCAGGGCAAGCCGCGGCCAATCTGGCTACCCCTGCATCGCAGGTCATTCCACACTCGTTCAAGACGCCGGACTCCTTGGAGTTCCGGCGCGGTGGAATCCTGCCGTCGCCAACCGAAGCAACCCCCGTCGCGGCAACGGCGTCGCGCACGGGCGGATCAGTTGCGCGCGGGGACATGGCGGCCCCATCGCTGCACTCAGCCCGACGACGGGCTGCCCAGCTTGTCGCCAACGCGCTCGCGCAGGCGCTCGACGATGTCATTGACGATCTGCAGCGTCTCGGCTTCGCCGAGGGAGACCAGCGCCTGGTCTCGCACCGAGTAGTGCATCATCAGCAGCGCACGCAGCTTGTCGAAGGCGCGCTTGTTTTGTGAACTACAGACCAAGGTGTCGTTCTTGAGGACGCGTTCGATCACTCCCGGGTCGAGGATCTGGACACCGCACAGGAGCGACAGCCGGGCAATCTCGAGGTCGATCTCCTCGAAATGATTGGACCATCGTTCGTGACGGTACGGTTGTGGTTGCTCAGCCATGCTTGTTCCTTCGATTCGACGCATTCCCGCGCCCAGTTCTCTGTCGCCTGCTGCAGGATATCAGGCCATGATGTGAACGCCGCCGTCCACGTAAACCGTGCTGCCGCTGATGCGCCGGGCAAATGGCGTCGCGAGGTAGGCACAGGCGAAACCCACGTCCATGATGTCGACCAGTTCGCCCAGCGGGGCCTTGTGCGCCGCCTCGGTCAGCAGCAGGTCGAAGTCCTTCAGGCCCGACGCGGCGCGGGTCTTCAGCGGCCCCGGCGATACGGCGTGCACGCGGATCGCCTTCGGCCCCAGCTCGTAGGCCAGGTAGCGGCAGGAGGCCTCGAGCGCCGCCTTCACCGGGCCCATGACGTTGTAGTTCGGCACGACCTGGTCCGCGCCGATTGTGGGCGAATGTGGCCCCGGCTGCGCGGAGAAAGGCCTTGCAGAGGGCGGTCGAAACTCCTTTGCCCCAAATGAGCCGGTTCGCCGTCGGGCCCTGGCGGCGGCTGGTTGGGCTCATCCGTCCAGCCGGATGATGACCGTCTCGATCATGGCACCCGGAAAGACCGTCGCCGGGCCCGAGAGCACGGGCCGCAGAGGGGCACACCGACTCCGGCCGTAGCCGCAATACAACATCATCGCGCGCGGTCGCTGCGCGGACCCGCTTCGCGGTCTGAAGGTCGGCAACGAAGGCGAACCGCATTGACGGCGGCAAGGTCGACGCGAAGAACAGCAGGTGCACTCTGAACCCGCCGCGCAGGCTGGTCGCCGAGGATGCGAGCCATCGCCGCCGAGGGAATGGCGAACGAACGGGCGCGCCGGGGCAAGCCGCGCGCCGACGAGGCTCGAACCGTGGGGGCCGACGGATCGAGGCCCGACTCGGGTATAGTGCAATGGACCATCGTGGAAGTCGAGGATATTGGATGCGCAGCGACACAGTGTTTGTCAGAGCCCGGCGCACGAGTGTGGCTGTGCTCGCGGCACTTTTCATGCTCGCGGGCGTGCACTCGACCGTGGCGCTGGCGCAGCCCACGATGCCGCCGATCTCCGATCCACCGACGGGCAGCTTCATTCCCGGCAAGTTCGTGTGGTTCGAACTCGTGACCGGCGACCCGGTTGCGGCCAGGCGCTTCTACGGTTCGGTATTTGGCTGGAAGTACCAGCGGGTCAGCGGCGCCGCAGAAGACTATTCCGTCATCCGCAACGAGGGTCGCGGCATCGGGGGCATCTTCCGGCCCGCGCTTGCGTCGGGGAAGCCGGTCGGCGCGCGCTGGCTTTCGTACGCCTCGGCAGCGAACCTGGAACGGACGGCCAAAGAGATGACCGTAGCCGGCGCGGCGATGCTGGTGCCGCCTACGAAGGTCGCCGGAAGGGGCACGCATGCGCTGCTGCGCGATGCGCAGGGTGCCGTCGTCGGCCTCGTGCAGTCAGCCAGTGGAGATCCGCCCGACGACCCGGTGGCGGCTGGGGACTTCTTCTGGGTCGACCTCTATGTGCGAGACCCGGCTGCTGCGGCGCGCTTCTACCAGCAACTGTACTACGACGTGTTTGCCGAAGAGGCGAGCGAGGACGATCGACTCATCCTGTCGTCGAAGGGCATTGCGCGGGCGGGCATCATGCGTCTGGGGCCCGACGAAGGCGATCCCGGCTGGCTGCCCTACGTCCAGGTCGACGACGTCCCGGCCACGCTCGCGCGGGTGCGTGCCGCCGGCGGCAAGGTGCTGCGCGCGCCAGAGCCAGCGGTGCTGGACGGGCAGTTCGCGGTGTTTGCGGACCCGCAGGGCGCGGTGCTGGGCGTCCTGCATTGGCCTCTGACGTCGTCCGCGCCAGGGGGGCGGCCATGAGGATCCGTATCGCGCGCACCCGGGCGTTCCCGGTCGTCCTCTTCGCGGCGCTCGGGCTCGCCTCCTGCAGCACTTACGATGGCTCGTACGTCCAGGGCAGTGTCATCATGTATGGGGGTTACGGTTACTACGACCCCTACTATTACGGTGGTGGCTACTATCGCCCGCCGACCTATCGCCCGCCGACCATCTCGCCCCGTCCCCCGCCGGTGCGGCCGATGAATCCCATCTACACCCCCCCTCGTCCGATGCCGATGCCGATGCCCCGGCCGGCGATGCCCTCTCGTCGATGAACGACGCCGCGGCGCGCGGCACCGTCGCGCCGTTTCCGCGTCTGGCGCCGCCGTGGCGCCGTGGTCGACGGTATTGCGACTGCTCCAGGAAGAGCCCATGCCCATGCTGAAGTCACACATTGCCCTGCTGGCTATCTTGGTGCTGTCCGCCTGCAACAAGGAGCAGGCGGCGGCACCTCAGACGCGCGCCGCCCCGCAGGTCAGCGTGGTCACGGTGCAGACCCGCGACATTCCGTTCACGCTGGAATTCGTTGCCCAGACGGAGAGCTCGCGTCAGGTGGACATCGTGGCGCGTGTCTCCGGCTTTCTCGAGAAGATCGCCTACGGCGAAGGCGAGATGGTCAAGGAAGGGCAACTGCTCTTCCAACTCGACCCGAAGCCTTTCCAGGCCCAGCTCGAGGCCGCCCGCGGCGGCCTTCAGGCGCAGCAGGCGCGGCTGACCACGGCCGAGGCGAACCTCAAGCGCGTCAAGCCGCTGGCGCAGGAGAACGCGCTGTCGCAGTCCGATCTGGATCGCGCCCAGGGTGAATACGACAGCGCCAAGGCCGCCGTGTATTCGGCCCAGGCCACGGTCACCCAGGCCGAACTGAACCTGGGCTACGCGACGATCCGTTCACCCGTCACCGGACTGGCCAGCCGTGCGGTGCAGCGAGAGGGGGCGTTCCTGAACGCCGTGTCGGCGGACGCGACGCTGACCTATGTCGCCGCGATCGATCCGGTCTGGGTGACCTTCAGCGTGTCGCAGAACCTGGCCGCCAAGTTGCGCAACGAGATTGCCGATCGGCGGCTCGTCATGCCGAAGGCACTGGCCTTCGAGGTCGAGATCGTCCTGAGCGACGGCAGTTCCTACCCGTACAAGGGCTCGATCAACTTTGCCGACCCCTCCTTCAGCAGCGACACCGGGTCGTTCCAGGTTCGCGCGGTGCTGCCCAATCCCAAGCACGTGTTGCGCCCGGGCATGTTCGTCACCGCCTTCCTGAAGGGCGCGATGCGGCCGCATGCGATCGTGGTGCCGCAGCTCTCGGTGCAGATGGGCGCCAAGGGTCATCTGGTGTACGTGGTCAACGCGGCCGGCGTCGCCGAACTGCGGCCGGTGGTCGTCGGCGACTACCAGGGCGAGAAGGACATCGTCGTCGTGTCCGGCCTGGCGGCCGGTGACCGCGTGGTGGTCGATGGCGTGATGGGCGTGGTGCCCGGCCAGCCGGTACAGATCGTTCAGCCCGGCGCGTCCGCGTCCAGTCCGGCCGGCACTGCGGCAGGCGCCAGTGCAGTGAAGAAGTAACCGGCCGACTCCATGTTCACCCATTTCTTCATCGGCCGGCCGATCCTGTCGGCGGTCATCTCGATCCTCATCGTGCTCGGCGGCCTGGTCGCCATGTGGGTGACGCCGATCGCGCAATACCCGGAATTGGCGCCGCCGCAGATACAGGTCAGCGCGCGTTACCCCGGTGCGACGGCCGAGGTCATCGCCAACACGGTGGCGGCGCCGCTCGAGGCGCAGATCAACGGCATCGACAACCTGCTGTACTTCAACTCGGTCAGCTCGTCCTCGGGCGCCGTGTTCGTCAGCGTGGTGTTCAAGCCCGGCAGCGACCCGGACATCAACCAGGTGAACGTGCAGAACCGGGTCAGCCAGGCCCTGCCGCTGCTGCCCCAGGTCGTCACGCAGCAGGGTGTGACGGCCGAAAAGAAGTCCTCCGGCATCATGATGGTGATGTCGGTCTTCTCGCCCGACAATCGGTACGACTCGACCTACATCGACAACTACGCCAACCTCTACGTCGTCGAGGAACTCAAGCGTGTGCCGGGCGCCAACCGCGCCAGCGTCTTCGGGCTGCCCGACATCGCGATGCGCGTGTGGCTGCGGCCGGACCGCATGGCCCAGCTCGGCATCACCGTGCAGGAGGTCTCCGCGGCGATCCAGAGCCAGAACCAGAGCTTCGGCATCGGCGAGATCGGATCCGAGCCGAGCCGCGAGGGGGTGCAGCAGACTTTCGTGGTCACCACGCAGGGCCTGCTCACGAAGCCGGAGGAGTTCGACAACATCATCGTCCGCACCAACAAGGAAGGCACGGCGATCGTGCGCGTGCGCGACGTCGCGCGGGTCGAACTCGCCAAGCGCGACTATCAGGTCGCGAGCCGGATGAACGGCAAGACGGCGGCCACGATCGGCATCTTCCAGCAGCCGGGGACGAACGCCGTCGAGACGGCCAAGGCCGTGCGCGCCCGCATGGAGGAATTGAAGCGGCAGTTCCCGACCGGGCTGGACTACAAGATCACGCTCGACACCAGCCTGTTCACGTTGAACTCCATCGAGAAGGTGGTGCACACCTTCCTCGAGGCGGTCGTGCTGGTCGTGCTGGTGGTGTTCGTGTTCCTGCAGTCGCTGCGTGCCACCATCATTCCGATCCTGGCCGTGCCGGTGTCGATCGTCGGCACCTTCATCGGCATGTACGCGCTCGGCTTCTCGATCAACATGCTGACGCTGTTCGGCATGATCCTGGCCATCGGTCTCGTGGTCGACGACGCGATCGTCGTGGTCGAGAACGTCGAGGTCAACATGACCAAGAAGGGCCTCTCGGCCTTCGAGGCCGCCAAGCAGGCGATGACCGAGATCGCCGGGGCGCTGATCTCGATCGTGCTGGTGCTGGTGGCCGTGTTCCTGCCGGTGGCCTTCCTGACCGGCGTCACCGGCACGCTGTACAAGCAGTTCGCCATCACGATCGCGATCTCGGTGGTCATCTCCGGCGTCATGGCGCTGACGCTCTCGCCGGCGCTGGCGGCGATCCTCATCCGGCCGCACCATGGCGAGAAGAAGGGGTTCTTCCGCTGGTTCGAAAACTCCTTCGAGCGGCTGACGAAAGGCTATGTCGGCGGCGTGGCCCGCATGATCCAGGGCTGGCCGATCGCGCTGCTGGCCTTCGGTGCGGTGATCGCCGGCATCCTGTTCCTGTTCCGCATCATTCCCGGCAGCTTCGTGCCCGCCGAAGACCAGGGCTACTTCTTCGTGGTGATGGAGGCGCCCGACACGGCCAGCCAGGGCGTCGTCGGTGGCATCGTGCGCCAGGTCGAGAAGATCCTGGCCAGCGAGCCTGCCGTGCAGGACGTGGCGATGGTCAACGGCTACAGCCTGCTCGACGGCACGGTGCGCAACAACTCGGCCGTGTCGTTCCCGTCGATGAAGCCGTTCGAGGAACGCACGGACAAGTCGCAGCTCGTGTTCGAGGTGATCCCGCGCCTGAACAAGCAGTTCGCGCAGATCAAGGATGGCACGGTGATGGCGGTGAACCCGCCGTCCATCCCCGGGCTGGGCACGACCGGTGGCTTCGAGTTCTACATCCAGAACCGGGGCGCGGGCGAAACGCGCACCACGGCCGAGGCCTTGCAGAAGTTCCTCGCGGCGGCACGCCAGCGACCGGAACTCGCTGGCGTGTCGACCACCTTCCGGCCGGCCACGCAGCAGCTGTTCGTCGACCTCGACCGCAGCCGGGCCGAGGTGCTGGGCGTTCCGGTGCAGGAAGCCTTCCAGACGATGCAGGCGTATTTCGGCTCGACGATCGCGGGCCAGTTCAGCCAGTCCAGCCGCGTGTGGTGGGTGATGCTGCAGGCGGATGCCGAATACCGCGCCAACCCGCGCGACTTCGACAAGGTGTTCGTGCGTTCGCGCTCCGGCAAGATGGTGCCGCTGTCGGCGCTGATCACCGTGCGCTACGTGGCGGCGCCGAAGCTGCTCGAGCGCTTCAACGGTTTCCCTGCGGTCAAGGTCACCGGCAATGCCGCTGCCGGGTACAGCTCGGGGCAGGCGCTCGCCACGATGGAAGAAGTGGCGCGCGAAACGCTGCCGGCGGACTTCGCGTTCGCCTGGGCCGGCCAGGCGCTGCAGGAAAAGAGCGCGGGCGGGACTTCGGCGATCGCCTTCGTCGCGGGCCTGATCGTGGTCTTTCTGTTGCTCGCGGCACAGTTCGAGAAGTGGACCTTGCCGCTGGCAGTGCTGCTGACGGTCCCGGTGGCCATCCTCGGCGCCCTGGCGGTGACCTGGGCGGCCGGACTGGAGAACGACGTGTACTTCCAGGTCGGGCTGATCACGCTGGTGGGTCTGTCGGCGAAGAACGCCATCCTGATCTGCGAGGTGGCGATCGAGCACGTGCGTGCCGGCATGCCTGTGCTGCAGGCGGCACTGGAAGCTTCACGCGCACGGCTGCGCGCGATCGTCATGACCTCGCTGGCCTTCGGCCTGGGATGCGTCCCGCTGGCCCTCGCAAGTGGCCCGGGAGCCAACAGCCTGCGTTCGATCGGCACCGGCGTCATCGGCGGCATCCTGGCCTCGACCTTCATCGCCATCTTCTTTGCCCCCTTCTTCTTCTGGCTGCTGGAAAGCGCAAGCCAGAAGGTGTCGGGCAAGAAGGCCGCAGCAGTGGAAGGCCACTGAGATGCGCAAGAGACTTGCACTGAGCCTGCTGGCCGCCTCGCTGTCGGCCTGCACCGTGGTCGGGCCCGACTATCAGCGTCCCAAGACCGACGCGCCGCCGCAATGGCGCATCGACTACGAACAGTCGGCCGAGGTCGCCAACACCGAATGGTGGAAGCAGTTCGGCGACCCGGTGCTCGATGGCCTGATCGAGCAGGCGCTGCGCAACAACCCCGACCTGCGCATCGCAGCGGCGCGCATCGATCAGTTCACCGGCCAGCTCAGCACCACGCGCTCGCAGTTCTATCCGCAGATCGGCTATGGGGCCGACGCCAGCAGCAACCGCTCTAGCAAGGTTGGCGTGCCGGCCCTGCCGCCGGGCGGCGATCCGTATTTCCAGCTGTACAACGCCGCGTTGTCGGCCAGCTGGCAGCTCGACCTGTTCGGCCGTGTGCAACGCCAGAGCGAAGCGGTGCAGGCACAGGTCTACGCCAGCGAACAGGGCCGGCGCGGCGTGGTGCTGTCGTTGACTAGTGCGGTGGCCGCGAGCTACGTGACGCTGCGCGGCCTGGACCAGCAACTCGAGATTGCCAAGGCTACGGCCAAGAATTTCGCAGGCACGAAGGAGATCTTCGACAAGCGCTTCAAGGGCGGCGTGGTCTCGCAGGTGCAGGTGCAGCAGGTCGAGTCGCAGTACCAGCAGGCGCTGGCGGCGATACCGGCGCTGGAACAGCAGGTGGCGGCGCAAGAGAATCTGATTTCCACGCTGATCGGCCGCAATCCGGGGCCGATCGCGCGCGGCAAGACGATCGATGGGTTTGCCACACCGGAGGTACCCGCCGCATTGCCGTCATCGTTGCTGGAGCGTCGCCCGGACATCCTGCAGGCCGAGCAACTGCTGGTCGCCGCCAACGCCAATGTTGGTGTTGCGCAGTCGCTGTACTACCCGACGATCTCGCTGACCGGCGTGCTCGGCCTTAGCAGCGCTGCGCTGGGCGACTTTCTCGGCAGTGCCGCGGCGACCTGGGGCCTGGCGGCTGGATTGGCGGGGCCGCTGTTTACCTTTGGCGCCATCGAAGGACAGGTGCAAAGCGCCGAAGCGGTACAACGCGAGGCAGTAGCCACCTACCAGCAGGTGGTGCTTAATGCGTTCGTCGAAACCAACAATGCCCTGGTGGGCACGGCCAAGAAGCGCGAGGAGTCGGGTGCGCAGGCCAAGCGCGTGGCTGCGTTGCGCGAGTTCGCCCGATTGGCGAAGCGCAAGTTCGACAACGGCTACGCCGACTACCTCGAGGTGCTGTTCGCGGAGAACGAGCTGTTCGCCGCCGAACTGGTGGCGGTGCGTACGCGGATTGATTCGTATACCCAGCTGATCGCCGTCTACAAGGCCATGGGTGGCGGCTGGATCGACGACGCCGCCAGGCTCGCGCCAGCGCCGCTGGGCATGGCCAAAGCCGAGGAGTCACCGCCACGCTAGTGTCCTGTCCCGTTAGTGTCTAGCATTAATCGCGCATGCCAGTACGGTATCTTGGGAACGGAGATACCGCGATGAGAACAGGCAGACCGAAGGTCGATTTGCTGCTGGCGGACAGCCAGGACGAGTGGTGGTCTCCATGGTTGGCTCCAGTCGATGAACGAGGCGGATTGCCTCGGGCATCAACATCGCAGAGCCGCACGCTCAACGCACCACCTCCGGCGTGGCCGGAGCGCCTACCGCGCGAGCAGTTTCGTCCACTGGCCGGGTGCTGCCAGCCACCTCGCTTGCCCGTGCGGCTGCTGTCCAACGCACTGCGGGCATTCAATACCAAGTTGCCGTGGGCTCGGTGCGAGTCTGGACTGAACGGCCGCCAATGCCACGGGTGGATCAAAGCTCGGAGAGGCCGCCGTTGATGGTGTACTTCCATAGATCAACGAGCGGCAAGTTGTCCCGTCCCCTGCCCCCCCATTGCCCAGCACAACCAATCTCGAAGCGCTGGTCGCCAGTGCGATGTATCGCCTGGGAGCGCAAGCATTTACCGTCACCGCGACGCAGCCCGTCGATCGCCCGATAAGCCGCATGGATGCTG
>Ga0224510_10002789_pt1 | contig 10234 bp, 6 predicted proteins | sample SF_May12_sed_USG_FD_170161 | JGI IMG/M metagenome (GOLD analysis project Ga0224510, IMG submission 170161) | Sediment microbial communities from San Francisco Bay, California, United States - SF_May12_sed_USGS_4_1 | ecosystem: Environmental > Aquatic > Marine > Sediment | place: USA: California... | reverse complement strand
CGACCCGCGTCCCCGGTGTGGGCGGTCAGCGCGTGACGCGCCTGCCAGCGGTCGCGGTCGAACAATCCCCAGCCGGGTTCGTCGACTCGTTCGGGATCAAAGAGAATCGCGCCGCGGTCGACAGCGAGCCGCTGGAACATCGCAGGAGTATAGCGGCGCGAACTCCCCGTCCGCGACTATCGCCGGTCTCACACTTCCTCGAAGCGGGCCGTGAAATGCCTCAGGACCGGTCGCCCACGTAGTCCACGCTGCGCCCTTCGCGGGGATCAGCAGGTTGCTGGCACGCTGCAGCAGCGCTTCGTCGCGTAACAGCAGCGGTCTGGGTGGCGTTGCTGCCCTGACTTGGATCAAACCGGGCAGAGTCATGGTTTCAGCACGAACTCCGCGCTGCAATAGGGGCACTTGGCCCAGCCGGTCGCTTCGATAGGCAGGTAGACGCGCGGGTGGCTGTTCCAGAGCGACATCGAAGGCATCGGGCAGGACAGGGGCAGGTCGGTGGCGGTCACTTCGTAGCGACTCTGGGCATTCGGGGGCTTGGAATCGAGTTTGTCTGTCTGCATGCCGGGATTATACCGGCGCCGGCCCGGCGCCGGCGACCATCACCTGCTCCCAGATCCTTGCCACCCGCTCGCGCGTTTCGGCAAATGGCCCCGACTCCACGATCGGCGCCTGTTGCTCGAGCGACAGGTGATGGGCCGTCTCCCGATAGCGCCGATAGGCATCCACCAGGCAGTCGATGGTGCGGTGGTCGACGAGCGCGGCCGACCCGACGGATTCGAGGTGGCGGATCGTGTCGGAAAATTCGCATAGCGGCGGGTAGGCATCGCTTGAGCGCAGCACCCAGTATTGCGCGATGAACTCGATGTCTGCGATGCCGCCGCGGTCCTGCTTCAAATCGAAGAATCCCTCGCGCGCCCTGGAAAGCTCACTGCGCATGCGCTCGCGCATCGCGACGATATCCTCGCGCAGCGTCTCGCGCCGTACTGAGTGCATCAGGACTTCGCGCCGGATGCGGCCGAATTCCGCGCCAAGTTGCACGTCGCCGGCGACCCATCGTGAGTGCAGCAACGCCTGGTGCTCCCAGGTCCAGGCTTCCCTGCGCTGATAGTCCTCGAAGGCAGCGATCTGGGTGAACGCGAGCCCGCCCTTGCCGCTTGGGCGCAGCCGCACGTCCACTTCGTAAAGACGCCCGGCCGCGGTGTGCACGGTCAGGAGGTGCACGAGCCGCTGCGCAAGGCGCAGGAAGAAGACCTCGTTATCGACCACTTTTGGCCCCGTTGTTTGCTGCTGCTCACCGGCCGAATCGTGCAGGAAAACCAGGTCGAGATCCGAGCCGTATCCCAGCTCCATGCCGCCAAGCTTGCCGTAGCCGACGATGGCAACGCGCGCCGCCAGCTCGACTCCTCTGACCACGCAGCGCGGCTCGCCGTGGAGCGCCGCAGTCTTTTGCCAGGCGAGCGAGAGCGCCTGCTCGAGGATCAGTTCCGCGACGTCAGTAAGCCGATCGCTGACCTGCATCAACGGCAGGCGGCCGGTCAGGTCCTGCATCGCCGTGCGAAAAGTCGCCGCGCGGCGGAAATGGCGCAAGGCGTCCACCTGCCTCTCCTCATCATCGCCGGCATGCTCGAGCCGGATCGCGAGTTCCTGCCGGAACTGGCTGCGGTCTGGCAATGTTTCAAAGATGCGCGAGTCCAGAAGTTCGTCCAGCAGCAGCGGGTGCGCAGCGACCTGGCGGGCCAGGTAGTCGCCAAGCCGGCAAATGCCGACCAGTCGTGACAAGGCGTTCGCGTTCTCATTCAGGAGTGCGAGATAAGCGGTGCGACCGCCGATCGCCTCGATGATCCGGATCAGGCGCGCGAGCAGCGACAACTCGCCCGCCGCGCGCTCGCCGCCGGCGGCTGTGGCAATCTCGGAAAGCAGCCGGGGCAGGAGTGTCGCAAGGCGGCGCCGGCCAAATTCGTCGAGACGGCGGAAATAAGCTGATCGACGCAACGCAACCAGCAGTCCGGCGGCAGCATCAGCATCCTGGATACCAAGTCGCGCGATGTCTCCCGCTATGGACACATCGTCTGGTTCAGCGGTCCAGAGGGATTCCAGCGTCGTGACGGGTGCTGCGCCCGTGCGCCCGCCGGGCCCGAATACGACATTATTGAAGTGTGCCGTGACAGTGCGGCGCCGTGCATCGAGCAGCGCGATGAAATCGCTCCAGCCGGCATACCCCATCGCCGCCGCCAGCCGCTCGCGGCCGCCTCCATCGACTGGCAAGGCATGTGTCTGCTGGTCCGCGACCATCTGCAGTCGATTTTCGCAGCGGCGCAGGAATTCATAGGCCTGCTGCAATTCGTCAACAGCGGCGGCAGACAGCAGCTTGGCACCCCGCAATCGCGGCAATACCGCGAGCAGTGAAGGCGTCTGCAGGCCCGGCTCGGAACCACCGCGAATCAGCTGCTGCGCCTGCACGATGAATTCGATTTCACGAATGCCGCCCGGCCCCAGCTTGATATCGTCCCGCAGCTCGCGCCGGGCCACCTCGCGCGCAATCATTTCCTTCATGCCGCGCAGGCTTTCAAATACGCCGAAATCGAGGTACCGCCGATAGACGAAGGGGCGCACGGTCTCGTCGTACAGCTCCCGATAAGCAGGGATGCCTGTGATCGCACGCGCCTTTACGTAGGCATAGCGCTCCCAGTCGCGGCCGTGCTTCTGCAGGTACTCCTCAAATGCACCGAAGTTCACGACCAGCGGGCCGGACTCGCCGAATGGCCGCAGCCGCAGATCCACGCGAAATACAAAACCCTCGGCAGTGCGCGTGTGCAGCATGCGAACCAGTGCCTGGCCCAGCCGGGTAAAGTAGTCCTCATTTGCAATCGGCCGGCGACCGTCCGTCTCGCCCGATTCCGGGTACAGCAGAACCAAGTCGATATCCGACGAGAAATTGAGCTCGCGGCCACCGAGCTTGCCCATCCCAAGCACGACGAGTTCCTGTGGCTGGCCCTCCGGCGAGCGTGGCACGCCATAGCGCGCAGCGAGCGATTGGTTGGCGAACGCGAGTGCCGAAATGATCGCGGCGTCGGCAAGATCCGACAGTTCGCGCAGCACTTCCGCGAGCGCTGCAGTTCCGGTCAGGTCGCGCCAGGCGATTCGAACCATTTCGCGGCGACGCAGGTGACGCAGCTCGTCCATGAAAAATGATTCGTCTGCTGCCGCGTCGGCGACCGCCGCCGCGAGCGCTCCGATCTCGCCCGCCTCTCGCGGACGTTCCAGTTCCCCTGTTTCCGCAAGTTGTGCGAGCAGCGCGGGCTCGCGACCCGCGGCCTCGGCGACGAATTCGCTTCCAGCAATGACCCTTTCCAGGTCAGCAGAATTGACGCCGGCCGGCGTCGCGACCAAGCCGTCGGTATTGCTCATTGGGCCCTTCGGGCGACGATGTCGGGGCTAGAATAACCCGGCGGAGGCCGTTTCAGCCCGCCGCACGCGGCAATCGAAGGCGCACGGCTACCGACCCGCCCACTGTCCCGGCCAGCAGCTTGAAGCAGGATTCTGCGTCCATTGGCCGCGCGAAATAGAACCCCTGGGCAAATTCGCAGTGATTCTCCGCGAGAAACGCTATCTGCTCGGTGGTCTCGACGCCCTCGGCGCACACCGGGATCTTCATTGACTGCGCGAGGGCCAGTATGGCGCGGACAATGGCCGCGTCGTTTGCATCGGTTGCCAGGTTCCGGACGAAGGAGCGATCGATCTTCAGCTTGGTGATCGGGAAGTGCTTCAGGTAGGAGAGCGACGAGTAGCCGATCCCGAAATCGTCGACGGAGACGCCTATTCCAAGCTGGCGCAACAGGTGCAGCGGCTGCGCCTCATCGCCTGCATGCTGCATGAATGCGCTCTCGGTAAGCTCGACCTCGAGCAGTTGTGGCGCAAGTCGCGTTTCAGCCAGAATTGCCTGGAGCCGCGACAGGAATTCCGGGCGCCGCAGCTGGCTCGGGCTCAGGTTCACCGCCATGCGGAAATCACCCGCGAGTTTCTCCTGCCAGGCCCGGCGCATGCTGCAGGCCTCGCGGATCACCCATTCACCAATGGGTATGATGAGACCCGTCTCCTCCGCGATCTTCATGAAATTGTCGCAAGATTGCAGCTCGTCGCTGTCGTCACGCCAGCGCAGCAGCGCCTCCACACCGATGATCGAACCTGCGCGCAAATCGAACTGCGGCTGGTAATGGAGCTCAAAACGCTCCTCCTCCACCGCCTTCCGCAACTTCGCTTCCAGTTGCACGCGGTCGGTGACGCGTGCGTTGAGATTCGCATGATAGAGCTGATAGTTGTTCCGGCCTTTCTCCTTGGCGTGGTACATCGCCGTATCAGCGCTTCGAACCAGCATGGAAAGATCGGTCGCATCACGCGGGTAGACACTGATGCCCACACTGCCGGTCACGAGAAATTGCAGATTGCCGAACCAGAATGGCTGGCGCAGCGTCTCAAGGATGCGATTGCTGAGTTGCGTGATGTGGTGGTTGTCGGTCGCGTTCGGCATCACTACCACGAATTCGTCGCCACCCATGCGCACGACCAATCTGCCCTCGCCGACGGCGCCCTTCAGACGCTGGGCGACTTCCTTCAAAAGGGCATCGCCGGTCTCATGACCGCGCGAATCGTTGATGAACTTGAACCTGTCCACATCGAGGAACAGCAATGCGAGCGGCGTGCCATTGGCCTCGGCCTCCGTCATGGCTCGCTTGAGATAGGACTGCAGATACAGGCGATTGGGGAGGCCCGTAAGCGGGTCATGGTGGGCCAGGTGGTCCAGCCGCTTTTCGCTCGCGCGCAGGCGCGCGTCGGCGGCCTTACGGGCGGTCACATCACGCGTCACCAGACAGAACACGTCCCGCCCCTGGTAAGCAATGATGCTGGTGGTGACCTCGGCGTCGTGGGTCTCACCACCGCGATTGCGCAATTTGAGTTCAACGGCTTCCGCGCCGGGCACCAGGCCTTTCTTCAATGTCGGCGTATTCAGCGGGCCCGGCGGAAATACATCTGAAAGGTGCAATTCAGCTGCCGATTCCTCAACGTATCCGGAATTCTCAAGAAACGCCTTGTTCGCTTCGAGGATTCGCGTTGTCACGGGATCCACAAGCAAGATTCCCTCGCTCGCCTGGGCGACGACTGCGCGATAGCGCGCCTCGCTTTCATTTCGCTGCGCCCAGTGCTTGGTCAGCCGTAGCCACATGACCTGGGCGATTCCGCCGAACAGCAGGCACATTGCAAGCCCACCGTAGATCAGGTAATTGATCGTATCGAGGCCGCGCAGGTATATGAGACGCGGCTCGGTCACGCGCAGGACGAGTGCCGGCCTTCCGGTGATGTCCGGGATGACGAGGTGAGTTGCCGTTCGTCCGACGCCTTCGATGACGGTCAGTGTTTCAGGCTTTATCTTCGTCCGTGCCGCAGTCGCGCGAACAACGTCGGGAAGTCCTTCGGCGTCGACTGCCAGGCCGTGCACCCTGACGCCGCTCGCGGCGCTCAGCCGTGCAAGTACCACGTCGTCCAGCGCGCGTCCGAATAGCAGGGTTCCTCGTACCGGCGAATCGCCGTTGGTCGGAAGAATCGGCGCGATCGAAACGAGCATCGCGCCGCCCGGCCGGCGCAGGATCCCCGTGATGACCGGCTTTGCTACTGCATCGGCAGGCACGACCAGCGTATCGGGTGGCAGATCGGCGATCAGCAACTGGGCATCGGGGAACCCTCGATTGGCGGAATCGCCGAAACGGCGCCAGAATACCGCGTCCCCTTTTTCGTCGGCCACCAGCACCGTGTCGATCCTTTGATTCGACATCGACGTGACCGACAGGTTGCTCTGCACGAACGGAATGTTCGGCCGGCGGACGAACTGATACATGTCGTCCCAGAGCGCGTAGTTCTCCACCGAAGCCTCGAACTGCGCCACTTCTTCCTGCCAGGCGCGTTTGAGTCCCGCGGCCGTACGATCAGTGGATTCCTGCTCCAGGCTTACATAGCTTTCCAGCAGATAGAATCGTGCGGCACCGCTGATTGCGCTCATGATGAGCACAATGCATGCCGTGATGACCAGGGCGGATTTCAGCGCGTGGGGCATGGGTCAAGCGGGCGTCCGTGGCCGCGAAGGTTTTCAGTTTGCCGGAGGTGGCCTCCATGCAGGTGGTCCGGGGTTTGTAAGCGTTAACTCGGTCGCAAAAAGTTGCGGTGCGACGCCGGGAAATCGCTACTTCGTCGTGCAATTCCGGCTGCGGCTGGTCTGACGGCCAAAGCCGCGGCGTGCGGGAAATGCATGCTTGCGGTTACGATGTGCGCAATGCGGGGGATACCAGTGGCCTGCGGGTTAAATTCGTGACGCTCCCACCTGGCGCGAGCGCGCCGGCACGCGTGCCGGAGATTCCGCTGCTGATCGGCATCGTCGGGCATCGCGATCTGGTGCCGGAGGAAATACCTGCCATCCGGGATGCGGCGACCGAGCTGCTGCGCACGCTTCGGGATACGCAGCCCGATGTCCCGATCAAGTTGCTGTCCGCGCAGGCCGAAGGAGCGGACCTCGTCGTCGCCGAGGTTGCGCAGCAGCTCGGCATTGGCATCATCGCGCTCCTGCCCTTTGCCGAAGCACAGTGCCGCGCAGACCTGACTGGCGCCGCGGCACGCGCGGCATACGACCGCACGATGGCCGGCGCGGAAAAGCTCGAGTTGAAACCTGGGCCCGGGACAGATTCCAGCCAATTGGTCCATGCAGGGGAGCCGCGCGATCGCCAGTTCGGGCGCGCAGGTGAATTGATTGCGCAACACTGCGCGCTGCTGATCGTCATCTGGGACGGTGTCGAAACCAAGCATCGGGCCGGCACGGCCCGTACGGTCGAACAGAGGCGCGGCCAGGATAGCGCCGCTGAAGAAGGAGGGCCGGACCGGTCGCGGGCAGGCCTTTTTGCATCGGCCGACAATGATCTGATCTACGAGATTCGCTGTTCCCGTCAGGGTAATGCGCGGCCGCTGACGGGCGGTGGCGGCGTCAGGGTAATCGGATTCACCGGAAGCGACACGACCTATGGCGGTATCGAGCGCGGAATTCCACCCGTGTTTGCGTTGCAGATCGCACGAACGGCGGAATTCAATCGCGACACCCGGGAATTCGGTGACCGCATCGCCGGACAAGGCAGGCCGCTGGCTCCAGATGGCGGATTTCCCGCATCCGGCGCGCTTGTGTATCTCAGCCAGTTGTTCTCGGCGTCGGACTGGCTGGCTCTGCACTTTGGACGATGTTTCCGGCGCGCGCTGGCCCTTCGGTTCAGCCTTTGGGCGCTGATGGCCTACCTGCTGCTCGCGTTCAAGCATTCGCCGGATGGCGTGCGCGGTCTCGCGACCATCACAGTGGTACTGCTGGTTTTCGCGCTGGGCTGGCTGCTCGCATTCTGGGCGAGCCGCTGCAGCTGGGACCGGCGCTACCTCGACTACCGAGCGCTGGCGGAGGGCCTGCGCGTCGATTTCTACTGGGAACTGTCCGGTGTCCGGGCGCAGTTCGACGACGCATTCGCGCATGAAGGTTTCCTGCAGAGGCAGGACGCGCAGATCGAATGGATGCGTGCCGCCATGCGCACTGTCAACCTGCACTGTGCGCTGTTCCCGCGCGCCAGGGCACCACACGGATTCGAGCACGCGCTCGCATCCTGGGTCGGCGACCCAGGCGTGACCAGCGGATCGGGTCAGCTTGTCTACTATCGACTGCGAACCAAGTCTCTCGAACGTCGCCTCAGATTGGCCGAGCATATTTCCCGCACCATGCTGCTCGGCGGCCTTGCGCTTGCCCTGATCCTGGGCGCCGATGTTGCACTGCGGATTTTCGACTACACGCCGGTGCTGCCGCCGGCCCCGCGCGGCGTGTTGCTGATGTCACTTGCGCTGCTGACAGCTTATACGGCGATCTTCGAAGTCTACCTCGCTGAGCGGGCGGATCGATCGCTCGTCCGCCAGTACCGCCACATGGACGCGCTGTTCAGCACCGCATCGCAGCGACTGCGCTCGGCGCGCAGCGTGGCGGAAAAGCTGGATATCCTGCGAGCGCTTGGCCATGCTTGCCTCACTGAACATGCGCAATGGATACTGGCGCACCGCGACAAACGCATCGACGGTTTGCGCTGGTAGAAATCAATCTTCCTTGGGAATCACGCGATGAAGAAAATGACACTTTTGGGGCCAACGCTGCGTCTGATGATGCCTGCCGTAGTGGCGGTGACCCTTGGCTTGAGCGGCCCCGTCCATGCCCAGGAGCCCGACCCGGACCTGGACATGAACGAGGCCCACGAAGACGCCGCCGAGGAAGAATCGAATGCAGAGGTGCCGGATGAATTCGGGTCGCAATTTGAAGCCATGCCGGATCAGGTCGAGCCGGATGGCGACGCCGGTGCGGAGGCTGAATCGGATTCTGCTGACGCCGACGATGAATGGCGGGAAGCCCTGATTGAGGACGAAGATGAGTTCCTGGATGAATTCTGGGCGGAAGACCTGCCGGAAGACGATTCCGATGACGTCATCCCGGACGACACCGAAATGAATCCCACCGGCGAGCTCTGGGAAGTCGTTGAGGTCGAGGACGACGGCGACAGCGTCGAGGACGTTCCCGACGTCGGCAGCGACGGCTTTCGTGACTCCGGGGGCATTCCGACCGTCAGGCCGCCGAAGCGCCATCCGCAGCCTGCCGGTGCGGGAGGCAGGGACGTCAGGTACTCCACCGGCGGCAAGCCGGTCAAGGACGCCGGGGCCGCCTGGCAAGCGCAGATCTATTACCCGTACAAAGCCGAGCAGTTCAAGGAAAAACTCAGCAAGGGAACGCCATTGTGGGAACTGCAGCATTTCTGCGGCGGCACGCTGATCGACCCGCACTGGGTGCTGACCGCGGCCCATTGCATTGACGAGGACATGGTCAGGGCGGGCTATCGCGTGCGCCTCGGCGCGGAGGACATCTCAAGAAACGACAGCGGCATGACCTTCAAGATCGACCGGATCGTCAGGCATGCACAATACGCCGAGAAAAGCTGGCCCAATCCGCGGCCGAACATGTACGCCAATGACATCGCGCTGGTGCACATCGTCGATGATGGTCCGCCGCGGGTTCGCGACGAGGCGCAGATCCGCCCGATTCCACCGTACAAGGGCCCGGTGGATGGGGGAGTCGAAGTCAGCGCGACCGGCTGGGGCAAGACACAGGCCGTCGCTGGTCACGTGCCGAGCGCCGTGCTGATGAAGGTCGACTTGCGGGTGATGGACAACGAGCTTTGCAAGGCACAGAAAGACTACGGCAAGGAGAGAATCCACGACGGGGTCATCTGTGCCGCCAGTCCGCGCCGTTCAACCTGCCAGGGCGACAGCGGCGGTCCGGTCATCCTTGCCAAGGGGGCGCCCACAGTCGTGGGCATCATCAGCTGGGGCAAGGAGCGCTGCAACGGAGATGGCCAGCCCTCTGTCTTCACGCGAGTCGCAAGCTACAGCGACTGGATCGAAAAGGCCAAGAAACTGGATCCGAGCCAGAACTCGCTGCCCTGAACGTACCGAACCGTCATCCCGGCAGCACCAGGATGACGGCTTCTCGTCCCTCAGGTATTAGCGCCGGTTGTTCAGTTCACTCACCTTCCGGGGGAGGTGGCGGCGCCCCGACTTTTTCGCTGCTGGTCTGCGACACATCGGTGGAATTGCCGTCCGCAGGCTGAGCCTCATCCGCCGGCATCGTCTCAGTCGCTTCCGCTGGAGCCGCCTCGGGCGCAGCGGCCGCTTCTTCCTTCTTGGCGCAGGCAGCCAGCAGCAAGGCTGCCGCCAGCACCGCGAAGGTTGTGGTCAATTTCTTCATGTCCTGTTCCCTGTTGTCCGTGTCACTGGCGCCACATCGGCGCAAGCTATCCAGAGCCTAGTCGAACCCGATGCGGTTCAGCAACTTTGCGAAGCGCGGGTCGTCGCGCAAGGGGTCGAGCAGCGGGTCATTGCGCGTATACACCAGGCCGGAGTCGCCCACGTCATGAGCCTTCTCAAGCAGGGCAATCGCGACGTTACGCTCACCCCACTGAGCAAGGATCTGGGCCCGCTGATACAGCACTTTATCTCCCTGATCCCGGACCAGTTCTGCCAGAGCGGCGCGGCCCGCCGCGGCATTGCCAAGCCGGTGCTCGATGATGGCCAGACCCGTCAGCCGCAAGTCGGCAGCCGGCTCCGCTGCAAATTCGGCGCGCGCCTC
>Ga0224510_10002788_pt1 | contig 10241 bp, 9 predicted proteins | sample SF_May12_sed_USG_FD_170161 | JGI IMG/M metagenome (GOLD analysis project Ga0224510, IMG submission 170161) | Sediment microbial communities from San Francisco Bay, California, United States - SF_May12_sed_USGS_4_1 | ecosystem: Environmental > Aquatic > Marine > Sediment | place: USA: California... | reverse complement strand
AAGCGCGGCGCGGCGGCGTCTGGCTGCGCCAGCGGACGGATCTCCTGGGCCTCGAGGAACAGCCGGTTCTCGACCAGTGCCCGCTTGGCGCGCGCCACCCACTCCATCTCGCCGTGCCGGCGATCGAGCAGGTGCGATTCTTCCTGATAGGTCGCTACACGATTACGGCCTGCATCTTTCGCGGCGTAGCAGGCGGAATCCGCTGCGTTCATGACCTGCGTGATGCGCTTGAAGCGCGAGTCGATCGCGACGAGGCCGATGCTGACGCCGAGCGTGAACTTGTTCGTGCCCCAGATGAACTCGAACTCGTCCACCGTCCGCAGCAGGTTGGCGGCGATCTGCGCGGCGTCTGCGGGAGCGCAGTTCTGCAGCAGCACGGCGAATTCGTCGCCACCGAGACGCGCGACCACGTCGTTGTTGCGCACGCGCTGGCTCAGGACGTCGCCCAGCTGGCGCAGCAGTTCGTCGCCCGCGACGTGACCGCAGGTATCGTTCACGCTCTTGAAGCGATCGAGGTCGAGGTAGAGCATCGCGTGCTGCGCACCGGTGGCATGCGACATCTCGATCGCCCGCTGCAGCCGCAGCTCGAATTCACGGCGGTTCGACAGTCCGGTCAGCGCGTCATGGCTCGCCTCGTACGAAAGCTGCTGTGAAAGTTCGTGCGACGCCGTGATGTCCGTGAGCGTGCCTTCGTAGAACAGCACGCGACCGTCAGCGTCGGTCACGGCTCGCGAGTTCTCGAGCACGACGATCTTCGAGCCGTCCTTGCGCTTCAAGACCAGCTCGGCGTTGCGGACTTCGCCCGCTTCCTGCATCGCCCGGGTCCAGTTCTCGCGATGGTCCGGGTCCATGTAGATGTCCCGCGCGATGTCCAGCTCGAGCAGCTCGTCCTCGCTGGCATAACCCAGCATGCGCACCAGCGCCGGGTTCGCGGCCATGAACTTGCCGTCGCCGGTCGTCTGGAAGACTCCGGCCGTGACGTTCTGGAACAGCTCGCGATAGCGTTGCTCAGAGGCCTTCAGCGCCAGCAGCGTATGCGTGCGCTCCGTGGCGTAGCGCAGCACGCGCTCGACCAGGGTCGCCGACAGCGCGTCGCGCACAAGAAAATCGAGCGCGCCGCGGGCGACCGCATCACTGCCCAGACCTTCTTCGTCGGGCCCGACCAGAACCACGATCGGAACGTTGGTCACCTTCGGCTGGATGCGCAGGAAGGTCGTGAGGCCGGTGCTGTCCGGCAGCGAGAGGTCCAGCACGATGGCATCGATGCGGCCATGCCGGATACGGCTCAGGGCGTCCGCCAGGCTCGACGTGACCTCGAGCCGGTAAGGCTGGCCGCGGATCGCACCCAATGCCTCGGCCAGCCGGGCTTTGTCGGCAGACTGCGCGCTGACCAGGAGGACGGTGGCGGTCGACATGGAGCCCGAGTATACGACCCCTGCCGCGGCCCGAACTGTGATGTCGAGCCGTCTTGCGGCAGCCCGCTCGAACCAAGGCGGAGCTCGGCTCAGAAGGGCAGCTGCGGCCGGAAGTCCGCCGACCGGATGACCAGCACGTCGCACGGCAGGTGGTCGAGCACGCGCTCGGCCGTGCTGCCGACGAACAGTTCGCGCAGGCGGCTGCGCGACACCGCTCCCATCACCAGCAGATCCGCATGCCGCTCCGCGGCCAGTTGCGGCAGCCGCTCGGCGGCCGATCCCTGCACCACCCGCACTGCAGTCGCTTCCAGCCCGTGCGCCTGCGCGATCTCACGCATGCTGCGGGTCAGGCGTTCGCGTTCGGCGTCGATCAGGCCGGTGCCGCCCAGGTCCGGAGCCAGTGGAATGCCGGCCATCGCCGAGGTCGCTGCGAGCAGCGCGGCAGGGAAGAAGACGTGCACGGCTTCGACCTCGCCACCGAGGTGGCGTGCCAGCAGCTGCGCCGCCGCGACGATGTCATGGTCGAGCGCGGCCGGCTTGTCGCCGTGATGGCCGGGATCAAGCGCGGCGAGCAGGCGCGGGCGCGGCGCCCAGTCGGCGGTGCGGGAAAGCAGCAGCGGCACCGGACAACTGCGCACCAGGTGCCAGTCGGTGTTGGAGAACAGCGCGCGCCGCAGGACCGAATGGTAGTGGGTGTCCTTGAACACCAGGTCGGGCTCGCACTCCGCGATCCGGCGCAGGATGCCTTCGTGCAGCGGGTTGTCCCAGTGCACGTGCGTTGAAACGTCCAGCCCGGTCTGCCGCAGCTGGTCGGCGATCTCTTCCAGCCGCGCCGTGCGCTCAGCCAGGAACTCTCCCCGCAGCTGTTGCAGCGTGTGTGCGTCGAGGAAGAACTCCCCGGTCAGCACGGGATCGGAGTCGCAGGTGAAGAGTTCGAGCGATGCGCCGGTGAGACGGGCAAGCCGGGCGGCCTTCACGGCGCCGGGCTGTGCGTCCGAAGTGGGATCGATCACCGCGAGTATGCGATCGAGGCGTTGCATGATTGCCTCCGGCGGCGCGGCCCTGCGCCTCGAGCAAACTCTGCGGCACCCTCAACGTACCCGCCATCCGTGAAAGTCGCTTCGGTAAATACCTACGGGCGCGGATTTCTGCCTACTGCCCTGTTGCGCCGCCGGTCTTTAGCATGCCCCTGTTTTCCGGCGTGCCCGCCGGATGGCAATTATTCCCAATCCTCCTTTCGAGGCGACCGAAGAAAATGACGGCCACGCATTACAACGACAAGGTGGTCCGGCAGTTCGCGATCATGACCGTGGTATGGGGCATCGTCGGCATGCTCGTCGGCGTCCTGATCGCGGCGCAACTGCTGTGGCCTGACCTGCTCCCGCCCTACTCGTTCCTTTCTTATGCGCGGCTGCGGCCGCTGCACACCAACGCGGTGATCTTCGCGTTCGGCGGTTCGGCGCTCTTCGCCACCTCGTACTACATCGTGCAGCGCACGTGCCACGTCCGGCTCTTTGCCGACAAGCTGGCGGCGTTCACTTTCTGGGGCTGGCAGCTGATCATCCTGTCGGCGGCCATCACGCTGCCGCTCGGCATGACGTCGGGCAAGGAGTACGCCGAACTCGAATGGCCGATCGACATCATGATCGCGGTGGTCTGGGTGGCGTACGCGGTCGTGTTTTTCGGCACGGTGGCACTGCGCAAGGTGAAGCACATCTACGTCGCGAACTGGTTTTTCGCGGCGTACATCATCACGATTGCGGTGCTGCACATCGTCAACAGCCTCGCGATCCCGGTGACGCTGACGAAGTCGTACAGCATCTACCCGGGCGTCGTCGACGCGATGGTGCAGTGGTGGTACGGCCACAACGCAGTCGGCTTCTTCCTGACCGCGGCGTTCCTCGGCATGATGTATTACTTCGTGCCGAAGCAGGCGGGTCGCCCGGTCTATTCCTACAGGCTCTCCGTAGTGCACTTCTGGGCGCTGATCTCCACCTACATGTGGGCCGGCCCGCACCACCTGCACTACACCACGCTGCCGGACTGGGCACAGTCCCTCGGCATGGTCTTCTCGCTGATCCTGCTGGCGCCGTCGTGGGGCGGCATGATCAACGGCATCATGACCCTCTCGGGCGCGTGGCATAAGCTGCGCACCGACCCGATCCTCAAGTTCATGATCGTCTCGCTCTCGTTCTACGGCATGTCGACCTTCGAAGGCCCGATGATGTCGATCAAGACCGTGAACGCGCTCTCGCACTACACCGACTGGACGATCGGCCACGTGCACTCCGGCGCCCTCGGCTGGGTGGCGATGATCTCGATCGGCACGATGTACGCGCTGATCCCGAAGCTGTACGGCCGCGAGCAGATGTACAGCGTCAAGCTCATCGACGTGCACTTCTGGACGACGACCATCGGCGTGGTGCTCTACATCACCTCGATGTGGATCGCCGGCGTCATGCAGGGCCTGATGTGGCGCGCCATGAACGCGGACGGCACGCTCACGTACGCATTCATCGAGTCGATCAAGTCCACGTATCCGTACTACGCGGTGCGACTGGCCGGCGGCACGCTGGTCCTCGGCGGCATGTTCCTCATGGCTTACAACGTGTGGAAGACGATCGCGGCCAGCACCACGACGGCCGATTCACCCGTCGTGCAGCCCGCCTGAAGGTAATCACGCATGAACCACGATGCAGTAGAAAAGAAAGTCGGCGTGCTCGGCGTGCTGATCGCACTGGTGATCAGCGTCGGCGGCCTCGTCGAAATCGTCCCGCTGTACTTCCAGTCGGCGGTCACCGAGCCGGCGCCGGGCATCAAGCCCTACGAGGCGCTGCGCCTGGCCGGCCGCGACGTGTACATCCGCGAAGGCTGTTACCTGTGCCACTCGCAGATGATCCGGCCGTTCCGTTCGGAGACCGAACGTTACGGACCGTATTCGCTGCCGGGCGAGTCGGTGTACGACCACCCGTTCCAGTTCGGCTCCAAGCGCACGGGACCCGACCTCGCGCGCGTGGGCGGCCGTTACTCGGACGACTGGCATCGCGTGCACCTGCTGAACCCGCGTGACGTGGTACCCGAGTCGAACATGCCGCGCTTCCCGTGGCTCGCCGACGCGCAGGTCGACGGCGCGCTGACGGCAGACAAGATGACGGCGCTGCGCAAGATCGGCGTGCCGTACACCGATGCCGACATCGCCGGCGCTGCTGACGCGGTGGCGGGCAAGTCGGAACTCGACGCGCTCATCGCCTACCTGCAGGGTCTCGGCACGAACCTGAAGGCAGGAAACTGAGCATGGACATCGGCACGGTGCGCGGACTGATCACGGCGGCCTTGTTCGTCGCTTTCGTCGCGCTGGTGTTCTGGGCCTGGAGCAGTCGCCGCAAGGCGGATTTCGACGAGCTGGCGCGCATGCCGCTCGAGGACGATCCGCCGGCAAGAGATCAAGGGAGCAAGACCCCATGACTAGTGGTTGGAGCCTTTTCGTCATCATCCTGACGGTCCTCAACATCTTCGGCTGCTTCTGGCTGCTGCGATGGACCTCGAAGCCGCGCACCGCCAACGAGAAGATCGGCGGCGGTGCCGATACCGGGCACGTCTGGGACAAGGACCTGCGCGAGTACAACAACCCGCTGCCGAAATGGTGGCTGTGGCTGTTCTACATCACGATCGCGTTCGGCCTGCTGTACCTCGCGCTCTATCCGGGCCTCGGCAACCTGGCCGGCGTGAAGGGCTGGACACAGGCGAACCAGTACGACGCCGAGAAAGCGGCGATCGAAGCCAAGGCGCAGGCGATCCTCGCGCCGCTGGCGGCGATGCCCGTTGCCGATCTCGTCAACAACGGGCAGGCCATGGCCACCGCGCACAACCTGTTCCAGCAGAACTGCGCGCAGTGCCACGGCTCGGACGGCGGCGGCGCGGTGGGGTTCCCCAACCTGCGCAACGCCGACTGGCAGTGGGGCGCTGATGCGGACTCCGTGGTCGCGACGATCGCGGGTGGCCGCGTGGCGGCGATGCCGCCTTGGGGCGCAGTGCTCGGTGATCAGGGTGTCAACGAAGTCGTCGCTTACGTCCAGAAGCTGAGCGGCCAGCCGGCCGACGCAGCGCTTGCGACCGCGGGCCAGGCTCGTTTCGAGACGGTCTGTGCGGCATGCCACGGTGTGGATGGCAAGGGCAACCCGCTGCTCGGCGCGCCGAACCTCACGGACGACGTCTGGCTGTACGGCGGCGACGCGGCGGCGATCCACAAGTCCGTGGTGGACGGCCGCAACGGCCAGATGCCTGGGTGGAACGACAAGCTGGGCGAGCAGCGAGTGAAGCTGCTCGCGGCTTACGTGACGAAGCTGTCCACCGGCAAGTAGCCTTGGCCGACATGCGCGACGAAGACACCGGCCGGCTGCGATGGCCACGTCTGGGACAGGACGTGGCGATCGTGGCGTGGCCGTCGTTTCTCGTCGCGAGTGTCGCGACCATGGTGTGCTTCGGCTTCCTGGATCCGGTGCTCGTAGGTAACGACGATTACCCGCCGCCCGCGTTCCAGAACCGCATGACGGGGTATGCGGTCGGCTTCTTCTTTTTCTGGTTGATCGCTGCCCTGTCGAGCCTGATGACGCTCTACCTGGTGCGCACGGCCCATCCCGAACCGGCAGACGAGGGGACTGACGAGAGCGGGACACGGAGTCCCAAATGAACGACGCCAACGCCCCCGTGGACGGCGAGCTCTACGCGGCCCGCCAGAAGATCTATCCCCGTGAGATCGGTGGCCGCTTCCAGAAGCTGCGCGTCTATGCCGTCTTCGCGCTGCTTGGCCTGTATTACGTGCTGCCCTGGATCCGCTGGGGCGAACGCCAGGCGGTGCTGTTCGACCTGCCGGCACGCAAGTTCCACATTTTCGCCCTCACGCTGTGGCCGCAGGATTTCTACTTCCTGACGTGGCTGCTGATCATCGCCGCGCTTTCGCTCTTCTTCTTCACCGCACTCGCCGGGCGCCTGTTCTGTGGCTATGCCTGCCCGCAGACGGTCTGGACCGAAACCTTCGTCTGGATCGAGCGCTGGGTCGAGGGCAGCCGCTCGCAGCAGATGAAACTCGCCCGCGCGCCGTGGAGCGCGGAGAAGGTGCTGCGCAAAGGCACCAAGTACTTCCTGTGGGCGGCTTTCGCGCTGTGGACGGGCTTCACGTTCGTGGGCTACTTCACGCCGATCACCGAACTGGCCGCCAAGATCGTCACTTTCTCGACCGGCCCGTGGGAAACGTTCTGGGTGCTGTTCTACGGCGGCGCGACGTACTTCAACGCGGGCTTCATGCGCGAGCAGGTCTGCAAGTACATGTGCCCGTACGCGCGCTTCCAGAGCGCGATGTTCGACCGCGACACGCTCATCATCACGTATGACGAGAAGCGCGGCGAGCCGCGCGGCGCACGCAAGAAGGGCACGGACCCGAAGGCGAAAGGCCTCGGTGACTGCGTCGACTGCACGATGTGCGTGCAGGTCTGCCCGACCGGCATCGACATCCGCAAGGGGCTGCAGTACGAGTGCATCGCGTGCGCCGCCTGCATCGACGCCTGCGACGAGGTCATGGACAAGGTCGGCTACCCGAGGGGCCTGATCCGCTACGACACGCAGCACGGGCTCGAGGGCAGGCCTAAGCGCGTCATGCGGCCGCGCACCATGGTCTACGCCACGCTGCTCATGGTGCTGATCCTCGGCTTCGCGTACACACTCACGCACCGCAACGTCGTCGGCGTGGACGTGATCCGTGACCGCAACGCGCTGTACCGCGAACTGCCGGGCGGCATGATCGAGAACGTCTACAACGTCAAGATCCTGAACAAGGACCGCGACGAGCACGAATTCGTGATCACGGCCGCAGGCCTGCCTGGCATCCAGGTCGATTACGGCGACGACGAAGTCGAGGTCGGTCCCGGCAACGTGCAGAGCGTCGCCGTGCGGCTGCGGGTGCCACGCGCCGAACTGCAGGGCGGCGCGGACATCACGTTCACGATCCGCACCGAGGACGACGCGCACCCGCTGCAGGCCACGGGCAAGGCCCGTTTCCTCGCCCCCACGAACTGATAGGCTTCATTCATGACCACGCAGACCGAGCGTCCCTGGTACCGGCAGTTCTATCCCTGGATGCTGATCGCACTGCCGGCGAGCGCCGTCATCGCGGGCTTCTTCACGCTGTACCTGGCGCTCTCGCACCCCGACACCCTGGTCCGCAAGGACTGCGTGCGTGACGGCGCGACCATGGTCTGCGGCAAGGACGTCCCGCGGAGCCCATGACCGCGACGCAGGGCTCTGCCTGCTTCCATTGCGGCGAGCCCATCCCGGCCGGCATCCGTATCTTCGCGCGCATCGACGCGCAGGAACGCGCCGTCTGCTGCCACGGCTGCAAGGCCGTGGCGGAATTCATCACCGGCGCCGGCCTCGACGACTACTACAGGTATCGCGACCAGTCGGCTGCGCGCGCGAACGAGCTGCCGCGCCCTGATCGCTGGTCGGCCTACGACCGGCCCGAACTCGTCGAGCGGCTCACGCGCAGCGAACCGGGCGGCGCGCGCTCGATCACCGTGCTGCTCGAAGGCCTGCGCTGCTCGGCGTGCAGCTGGCTGGCCGACCGCGCGCTGCACCTGCAGAGCGGCGTGCTCGACGTCAGCGTCAACCCCGCCACGGCGCGTGCGCGACTGGTATGGAACCCCGACAAGTGTCGCCTCGGCGACCTGCTGCGCGTACTGGACAGCGTGGGTCTGCGGCCGCATCCGCTGGCCGGCGAGCCCGCCGAACAACTTGCGCTGCTCGAGCGACGCACTGCGCTGAAGCGCCTGGCAGTCGCCGGCTTCGGCATGATGCAGGTCATGATGTTCGCGCTGCCGCTCTACGTGGCACACAGCTCCGGAATGGATCCCGGCATGCGCGAGTTCTTCCGTCTCGTGAGCATGCTGGTGTCGATCCCGGTCGCGCTGTATTCGGGCTGGCCGTTCTACCAGGGCGCGTGGCACGCGCTGAGGGCGCGCAGCGTCAGCATGGACGTCCCCGTGACGATCGGCATCGTGATCGCTTTCGTCGCGAGCGTATGGAGCGCCCTGACCGGCCACGGCGAAGTCTATTTCGACTCGGTCACGATGTTCGTCTTCTTCCTGTCGCTGGGCCGTTACGTCGAGATGGTTGCGCGCCACCGCGCGGGCAGCGTCGCCGACGCACTTGCGCGTCTGGCGCCCGTCACGGCGCGGCGCCTGCGGGCCGCTCAGACCGAAGACGTACAGGCCATCGATCTGCAGCCGGGGGACGAGATGCTCGTGCGCACGGGCGAGATCTTCGCCGCGGACGGCGTCGTCGCCGAAGACGTGGAGGGCCGCGTCGATGAATCGATGCTCACGGGCGAATCGACCGCGATCGCCAAGGGTCGCGGCGCCACCGTGCGGGCGGGCACGCAGAACCTGGGCGTGCCGCTGCGTGTGCAGGTGACGGCTGTCGCTGGCGCCACGGTGCTGTCCGGCATCGTCGCGCTGCTCGAGCGCGCGCAGGCCGAACGGCCCCGGCTCGCGCGTGCCGCCGACCGCGCTGCCGCGTGGTTCCTGAGCCGCATCCTTGTCGGAGCCGCGCTCGTGTTCGCGGCATGGTGGTTCGTGGATCCCGCGCAGGCGCTGCCCGCGACGATCGCGGTGCTGGTCGTCACGTGTCCATGCGCGCTGTCGCTCGCGACGCCCGCGGTGCTGGCCGCCGCGACGGCGGACCTCGCGAAACGTGGCGTGCTGGTCGCGCATTCCGATGCCTTCGAGACGCTCGCGCGCGCAACCCACGTGCTCTGGGACAAGACGGGGACGCTCACGCGCGGCCTGGTTCGTGTGGAAGAGATCCAGCCGTTGCGCGGCGATACGCCAGAGGCCTGCTTCGCGCTGGCCGCAGCCCTGGAGCAGCGATCGGAGCATCCCATCGCCAAGGCATTCGCCGCGTCGGGCATCGCGCAGCACACCGCGGGCGACGTCGTGGTGACGGCGGGCAGCGGCGTCGAGGGCACGGTCGATGGCCGCCGCCTGCGCATCGGCACCCGTGAATTCGCAGCGGGCCTCGCTGCGAACGGCGATGTTCACGATGCGCAGTCCAGTTCAGGCAGCATATTCCTGGGCGATGCCGGCGGCCTGCTCGCGAGTTTCCGTCTCACGGATCCGCTGCGCAGCGAGGCTGCGAGTTGCGTGCAGCAACTGCAGCAACTGGGACTCGCTTCGGCGATCGTCAGTGGCGACGAAGCCTCCGCCGTGACGCGCATTGCCGAGCGCAGCGGCATCGCACGCTTCGATGCGCGACTCACGCCACAGGCCAAGGTGGAGAGACTGCAGGCGCTGCAGGCGGAAGGTGCGGTCGTGATTGCCATCGGCGACGGCATCAACGATGCGCCTCTGCTCAAGGGCGCCGATGTCGCAATCGCGATGGGCGGCGGCTCTGCGCTGGCGCAGACCAGCGCCGACCTGATCCTGGTGCGCGATTCGCTCGACCAGCTGCCCGGCGTGGTACAGATCGCGCGGCGCGCGCAGCGGATCGTGCGGCAGAACCTGGGCTGGTCGATTGCCTACAACCTCGCGGCGTTGCCGCTCGCCGCACTCGGACTGGTACCCGCGTGGGTCGCGGCCATCGGCATGTCGCTGAGTTCGGTGTTCGTCGTGCTCAACGCAATGCGGGTGGCGCAACGCGCGCCCGCAGGCGCGCCCCCGCACTGGGTCGACGCACGGCCGGCCGGTGCAGGCTGATGGAAATCCTCTACCTCATGGTGCCGCTTGGGCTGGTGCTGGTCGGGTTCGGCCTGTGGGCTTTCTTCTGGGCGGTGGGGAG
>Ga0224510_10002787_pt1 | contig 10245 bp, 12 predicted proteins | sample SF_May12_sed_USG_FD_170161 | JGI IMG/M metagenome (GOLD analysis project Ga0224510, IMG submission 170161) | Sediment microbial communities from San Francisco Bay, California, United States - SF_May12_sed_USGS_4_1 | ecosystem: Environmental > Aquatic > Marine > Sediment | place: USA: California... | reverse complement strand
AGTTACGCAACACTCATTTTATCGATGACGCTACGCTCCAGCCCACATGATTCATGAGCACTTCTGCTGCAATCGTCCGATACGCCGCTCTCTTCCTCGTCGCTCGTATCTCGTGAAGCGTGTGGTCTCGCAAGTTCCAATAATCTCTTGCTTCTCCAACACTTCGAACTCCGGTTCTCGTCCATCTTGTTCTCGCGCCATCGCAGGAGCGGGATTGCTAACCTCGATAGAAACCGCCGGCCAGGCCGTGACCAATGAAGAATTCTTCATGATCTCCTCATGGACCCTTCATAGAGCAGGAGTAGATTGGCCACATGAAACTGGAAGGGGGTGAGGAGCTATGGTGGCATTGATCATCGGTGTATTGGCAGTGAGTATCGGATTGGCAGTCGTGTATTCAGCTTTTGTGTACACAGTCTCACACCCGGGACGCCGGTAGACGAGAGCGGACCCGCTGACGTGTGAGCTGGATTTCCGCGGACTCAGACGTACCAGTTCCTGAAGCCGGTGCAATGGAGTGGTACGAGAAACCCTTGCCCCGTTACGCCTTGCCGATTCCAGGTCTCGTTGTTTTCTGAAAACGCGTCTCCGGTTCTTTCCTACGACAACCTACAAAAACGAGGGATGGGTCGGCCATCAATGTCGACCAGCTCCTCGAACATTCCTAACGGCCTGACCCAGAGGCCACACTCGCCATACAGCGCACGGTACACGACGAACTCTTCTTCAGTCTCGGAATGCCTGGCGACCCCAAGCACCTCGTATTCTTGACCCTTATAGTGCCGATACCGCCCTGGCATGATCATAGGCCCAAGCTCCTCGTCTTGCTTTGACCTCACCGAGGTCGATCCTCACATTCACGTGACAATCCAGTTGAAAAAGGGGACAGCCTAGTGTCGCCTGATCCTAGCGACAAGGCGCGATAACGACAAAACCCATTGATGGGAACAGGGAAAGAGGGGTGGTGCCGAAGCCGGGATTTGAACCCGGACACCCTTGCGGGCGCTAGACCCTGAATCTAGTGCGTCTGCCAGTTTCGCCACTTCGGCTCTACTACAGGGAAGGTGGATTATCCTGAATTGTGAGGAGTTCCGTCAAGCAAAGAGACGCATAATCTTTAGACCTAGCCGGCCGCCTGAACCGACGTATCCTGCTCCGTCCAGCAGCCTGCCGCTGCAATGTCACGCGGATCTCCGCTCATAATAATCCGTTCACGCACCAGTCCAGCCGCGGCCAACAGCGAGGCGGCGCCGATTCGCGGGGCTTCATCGGCGATCAGCACATCGAACCTCACACGGCTGAAGAGCGGGTCGCTGGCCACTCGAACGGGCGTGGCCGCCACCAGCCGACGATTTTGAATGAACGCCTGGCGGTTTGGGTCCGCCTCAGCGGCCAGCAACTCCCGGATCTTCTTCGTCCCGCCCAACTTAGTAACCGCTTCCTTGAGGTCCTCCGCCTCCTGACGCAATTCCCTTGGAATAGCCGCTTCCGGGACCAGTTGCCGAATGCGATCTTTGGCCAGATCAAGCTCCTGGCTCAGCCCATCGATCTGCTGCTGATAGAGCGCACGGTATTGCGTGAGCGATTCCACATTCTTCCCGACAGCCTGCATCGTGAGCCGCTGAAACAGCGTGAGGGTCTCGTACTCGGCCAGGGTGGACCCGACCTCGGCCAGTCTTGCTTGCACATCTCTCAGCTGGGTCACGAGACGCCATTCGAGCAACCGCACTTCGTCCAAGTCCTTTTGTTTTTGGACCTTGCCGGCCAGAAAGGGGGCCAGTTCTCGGAACCGCTCATATTTACGCCGCAGGGAGGCTTTCTCCGTTTGAGACCTGGCATAAAACTGATGCATTTGCGCCTCGAAGCCCAACTCTTGAAGATCGACGCCGTGACTGTGCGTCGTGATCGGCATTTCATACCGGCTGATCCACGTCTTGTAGTTGAGGCCGCTGGCTTTCATCGTGCGGGCGATCAATCCCACGCTATCGTCCGATTCCTCATGATCGGGACTGATCAACAGAATACGCTTGTTGGCGCGAATCAGTTCCGTCGCCAGACTGGCAAGCTTGTGACGACGCTCCGACCGGTCTTCCGACCACAGGGTTGTGAGGACCGACGATGTAGAAGCTAACATCTTCCGGGCATCTTCAGGGGCCGTAAGCCAAGGAACCACGCGCTCAGAGAGACCAAGACTCTGCGCATCCGCCTTTGCGACCATGTCCTTCAATCGGTTGGCCGATGTGCTCAGGAGTCCGGCTAGGTCTGGAATAAGTGTGACGGAAGGCGGCGAGGCTCCGAGGGAGTCGACCGCCTGCACGAGGAGCGCGCCGCCCTTCTGACGCAAGACGACCCCTTCAGTCGGATCCGTCTCGTCAGAAGGCACGATAGACAGGGGAAGGTCGACCGACAGCGACACTCCAGGGGGGACGATACACTCATACAGATGGAGCCCCCCGATCGCTCGAACAAGCCGGGCCTCTGCTGCCGCAACGGCACCATCCTGTCCGGCGTCTATGATCCGCTGTTGATCCCCTTCAAGCCGGGCGACCCACAGTTCTATAAGCTCTTTGGCTGTCATCACGGCTCATTACACGCATAATCCACAATACATGTCGCCCATGATAAAGCGCTTCAGCACAGCTGTCTACCGCATGAGTCGTGTTACAGACACATCTTCATGGCCCACAGGGTGCCCTTGTCTTCACGACCAGCACTCGTCTAGAATGGCACGTTAAGCAGCTGTGAGGAGGAATTCGGTGAAGGGACTACGATTCGAGCGCATCTCCAAGGGGCAGCATTACAACGTCGTCTTCCACATCGGCAGCACCTATGTACCGGTGAGCGACGAGACGGTGGAAGAACTCAAAGGCCAGAGCTTGGTGCCGACCGAGCGATTCCTCGATCTCCTCGTCGACCGCATCGGCTATTCATCCTACCTCAAGGACCAGATTCGCACGGAGCTCAGGTCGTCGGGCGACCCGGTCACGCAGATTACCGTCCTCCAAGGCGCCATCCGCGAACTGTAAGCCGCGCCTGTCGTCGTTCTTCCTTCGAATACGCTCAGGGCCGTGAGCCTACGGATTAGCCTGTGACGGCTGATGGCGAGATAGCAATGGTTGGGAAGGCCTTTAGAATCTGGCGGTCTGTGGTGACGAGCTGCACTGCCAGATCCTGAGCCAGAGCGACAAACTCACAGTCGCAGGCCGAGCAACCGGACTTCTCCGCCAACGTTAGTACATGCCGGGAGACCACGCTGTATTCACGACCGGCTAGCCACCGCTCGGCCTCATCGACCATGGACAGCGCTTCATCCAGTGCCAGTGCGTCCTTTCGCACTAATCCGATCAGTGCGTTCCGGAATTCAGAACGCCACAGTAATGGAGCTGTCCAGACCGGATCACGCCGCAGGACAGCTTCGCTCTCTTCCGTCCTTTGGCCCTGAACATAGAGATAGATCAGCAGATTCGTATCGGCCACGATCATGGCCGGCCGACTACCTTGAGTTCGTTGAGCACATGATCAGTCAGCTTCATCCCTTTTGGCGTTCGGCGAAGGCTCCTCGCCCTCGTTAGCAACGCATCGGCATCGATCGGCACGCTATGCGTCATCTCTTCCAGATAGGAGATGACTTGAAAATTCAGACTCCGGTGCTGAGCTGCAGCCTGCTGTTTCAGACGTTTCACAAGCGGCTCCGGAATATTTTTATATAGTGAGGGTTGCCATGGGCTTACTCCTTGGTGGTTGCATAACACATCCATTGTGGATACTAGCCGTGCAGAATGATCCGTCAAGCGTGAGCAGGCGCTGGGTAGGACCTGGGTGAAGGAAAAGGAACGCCTCGGCCGCTCAATCCCCCACCTGGCCTTCCTGGAATAACTGATTCATGATCTGGTTCCTTTTTTCAGGGTCGCGATAGTAGTTCAGCGCCTTGGTGTAGTTTTCCATCGCGCTCTGGCGTTTGCCGCGAATCGCATACAGTTCGGCAATGCCATGATAGGCGCTGGGGTCTTCTTCGTTGCACTTCAAAGCCCGACTGAACAGTTCTTGCGCGTCTTGCAACCGTTGTTTTCTCAGGCTGAGCCACCCTAGCGACGAGTAGGCGGCGCCGAATTCGCCATTGGCTCCCAGCGCATCGCGATAGGACTTCTCCGCCAGGTCTAGGCGCCCCCTCGTTTCGTGCAGGCCGCCCAAAGCAAAGTGGACTTCCGCGTCCTTCGGATTCAGCTTGAGCGCGTCCTTGTACGACTGCAGTGCCGGTTCCAGCTTGCCTTGCTCGGCCAAGGCACATCCAAGATTGGCATGGGCGACCGGGTCGTTCGGATGTAACTTGATGACCTCCCGGTACTCCTTGATCGCCATCTCCAACCGGCCCTGTTCCTGATAGGCCACTCCAAGATTGGTTCTGGCCGGCCCATAGGCCGGATCGAGGCGCACCGCTTCCTTGTACTCCTTGATCGCCATTTCGAGATGACTCGCCCGCTCGTGAATCTGCGCCAGGAAGTAGTGCGGATAAGCGGATTGTGGACTCAGCCTGGCCGCGTCCTTGTAGCACGGCACCGACTGTTCCGATTGACCGGACTGAGCCAGCAAGAGGCCGGTGACTAAATGTGCCTGACCGTTATCATTGTGCCGCGCGCGGATGTCATCGACCCAGGCTTTGACGGCGGCGATATCGTTTTCAGCCTCCAGGCACGATGCATGTGCTTTCCAGGCATCGGAAAACTGACCGCGCAGGAGATAGACAACATTCTGTGAAAAGCACGCCCGCGGGTCCGCAGGTCCGGCGCCCGTATGTTCTGCGACCCAGGCCGAGGCCTCGGCAAAGAGCGTATCCCACGCTCCAGCCAGAATTGCTGCTTCGCATTGTTGCGGATGGCTGCTCATGTGTGGTCTGAGACTTCTACCGAGTCAAAGCGTCTTCGACATCGGGGGGCGTGGCCTGGATGCCGTTCCCAAGAACAGGATAGCGCGCGGCAAGCTTCTGCTTCATCTGCCACGCAACAGCGCGGTACGACCAATGGCCCTTCACGCCGGAACGCAGCTTGGCGATATACTCCGCCTCGGCATAATCCATCTTGAACAGGCAGCGTACCTTGAAACCGAACGGGATCGCGTAGAGCGAGGCTTCCTGGTCCTTTTTTCTGAGCAGTTCGATGTCGTTGCGCACGGCGTCCATCGCCTGCCGGTACTCCCGATCCAATCCCGCTTCGACGAACGGCGGCGGCACGTCGTAGCCGTGAATCGTCGTGAAATTCTGCTGCACCTGCTGGCATCGCCGGTGACGGTGCATATCTCTCCATGCGCCGATGTCCATCAGGATGTCGAAATTGAACGCGTAGCCGCTACGAAACTCTTTGATCAGTTCGTCGTACGGGCCGCGCTGATGCGTCGCCACCTCGATCGTGTCCTGCTTCTGTTGTTCGGACCAATCTTTGACGACTTCGAGAATTCTCCGGTACGGCGCCTGTGCGACACGATAGAGCAGCGTCGTGACGACTTCGTCCAGCGGATCGTGCGGGTCGATCAGTTCGACCGACTCGACAGCGCCCCAGCGATCTGGCTGATCGAGATTTGTCCCGCGAAAGACCTCCTTCGCGTGACGCGCCAAATCCGAATAGACCGCCGCTTGATAGGGATTCGCCTTCGCGTGGCGGGCAAGTGTCGGCGCCAAGGGCTCGTTCACCCCGGCGGTTTGCCCATTCAGCTCGCCCCAGAGATTGACAGGAGGGCGCCGGCAGGCCTCTTTCAAATCATCGCCGATGGCGCGCAGTTCCGGCAATTGCGACGACAGCAAGCGAGTGATCTGCTTTTCCAACGTCCGGATGCTCACGACCTGGCCCACGTTCGTCTTGGCCGCAAGCGGGAGCAGGTACCGCGTGGCATCGAACGCGCGCGCGGCAATTGTCCGTTGATAGTCGGCCGGCTTCATCGACTCCGGGCGAGGATCCCTTTCAGAGAGATAGGCAATTAAGGGATCGTGCAACAGACGGTAGACCTCGGTCAGGCTACGCAGGATGCCTTCATAGACCGCCTCGATTTCGCTGCCTCGAATCTGGCTTGGAACATACCACCGGCTTGACGCAAAGTTCTGGTACCGGCTGGATTTGGCCTGACCGTCCCAGAGCGGCTCGTCTTCCAGCCGGATCGCGGCGAGCTCTGAGATGTCTTCGAAACACACGACGACGTGGCCGAGGTCCGCGATCGAGGCATGGCCATAGTCGAAGTAGAACTGCTCCCAGAATTTCTCCGAAGAGTGGCCATGGACCCAGGTGATGCTGTTTTCGATGGAGTCTGGCGATCGGCTGTACCGTGCCAAGGCGTAGGCGGACTTCTCCGGAGGCATCGGCGCGAGGGCCACCACCCGGCGACCGGATTGATCCTGGGGCATAGACCGTTCCTCATCACGGGACAAGACTGAAGGAGGCGCACTATACCTCTCGTACCGACGAGGCGCAAGCCTGGCTCCGCCTCCGTTGACTTGCCTCAGAATGCGCCGCTATATTCCGTCCGAACTGTGCGGTGTGACGTGTTGAGACGTCCGTTTCTCGTGACCTCTCTTCCGTGACACCTCACGCCTAACCCCTTACCGGTTGTTGGCATGATCAAAGGTATTAAGGGCGTCAAAGACATTCTTCCCGAAGAGACTCCCCGTTGGCGGCTCATCGAGGAGACCGCCCGGCAGTGGGCCGTCCGTTATGGATTTCAGGAGATTCGTGTCCCAATTTTCGAGGTCACGACTCTCTTCGCCCGAAGCATAGGGGCTTCAACCGACATCGTCGAGAAAGAGATGTACACGTTCCAGGACCGGGACGGCACCTCGCTCACGCTCCGGCCTGAAGGAACCGCAGGGACAGTTCGGGCATTTATCGAACACAATCGCAACGCCGATCCCTTGCCGCAAAAGTATTTCTATATGGGACCGATGTTTCGGCATGAGCGGCCTCAGGCCGGCCGCCTACGCCAGTTTCACCAGTTCGGCGTCGAATCGCTGGGCACATCGGACCCACGCGCCGATGTGGAGGTCATCGCACTGTTATGGCGGGTCCTCATGGACCTGAAGCTTCCGGCCCTGACATTGGAAATCAACAATCTTGGCTACACCGCCGATCGGGAGGTCTATCGCCCCGTGCTTGTTGCCTACCTGACACAGCATGTGGAGGCGCTCTGTGGAAACTGCAGGCGGCGTGTTGAGACGAACCCCCTCCGTGTCTTGGATTGTAAAGTTCCCGAGTGTCGAGCCGCCACCGAGGCGGCTCCCCGTCTTGCCGACTCCCTTTCTGAACAGGCCCGTTCGTATTTTGCCGGTGTTGTCGCCGGGCTTGACTCCATCGGAATTCCCTATCGCCTAAACCATCGGCTTGTTCGAGGGCTCGATTACTACTGCCTCACGACCTTCGAAGTCACGTCGACGAGTTTGGGCGCGCAGAATGCAGTCGGAGCAGGAGGCCGTTACGATGCGCTTGTCGAGACCCTTGGCGGTCCTTCTACTCCAGCTGTCGGCTTTGCGCTTGGATTGGAACGGATGGCGATGATGCTGTCTGAGACAGCGCCAGTAGCGTCTCCTGGATCTACGACCGTCTATATTGCAGGGTTCGGCAGCCTGGGTTCGGCCACCGGCTTGTCGGCTCTTGAGGAGCTTCGCCTGGCGGGAATCCGAGCGGTCTCTGATTTTCGGTCCGGCACACTCAAATCTCACTTACGCCAGGCAGATCGGCTTGGCTCAAGATTTACCCTCATCATCGGAGACGATGAAGCGACGAAAGGTACCGCCATCCTTCGAGATATGAACACCAAAGCTCAACAAGATGTCTCTCTCACGTCTCTCAGTCGTGACATCTCCCCACTTTTTCGTGCTCCCTAATCTCAATTTTTCCCATTGACTTTTCCCTCAAAACCTCTTACTTTTTTCTTGTCACTGAAATTCATAAGTGCATGATTCTTTAATATAAAAACCTGTGAATTATTAAGATGCGACGTAAGCTTGGTCTCCTCCTCGCGCTACCCCCTTCCCATGAGAGCGCGGCAACCGTTCATGGGCTATCACAGGCAGCCCTCTCAGCTGGTCATGAGGTGTATCTCTATCTCATTGATGAAGGGGTTAAGAATCTGACTGATCCTCAATACCGACAAATCGCTCACGCGGGCGTAAAAGTCTTTGCTTGTGCCTACGGCTGTCAACAACATCATGTTTCAACGGCGGATCTCGATCCTGCCATTTCATTGTCAGGGCTTGTTGTTCTCTCCGGAATCATCGACGCATGCGATCCGTTTCTGTCATTCACCTAACATTGTTTGACTTGTTATGGCTAAGACTGTTGCCGTTGTCATTCAGGAAGATCCAAGAAAGACTCATAGACCAGTTGAAGCGCTACGCATCGCCCTTGGCCTCGTTGCAGGGTCCCATACAACGACGGTCATTCTTCTAGGTGAAGCTAGTCGGCTTCTCTCTGACGATCTTGATGATATCGTCGATGTGGACATCCTTGAAAAGTACCTTCCCTCCGTCGGACATCTTGAAATCCCGTTCGTTCTTCAATTAGGCGCCGATCGATGCAAGATCGGCAAACAGTTTCGCACTCGGTACGAAACCGATGAGACAATCCGATCAATTCTTCAATCGATGGAGCGCACACTAATCTTTTGACCGGTCCTTGAAGGTGCATAGCTTATGGCTTCTCTTTTGTACCTCCTTCGTCATCCGTCAAACTCGCTATCACGTGCCCTCTATTCCACTCAGGACTTAAGCACTTCTGTCTGTACTCTTGAAACTGTAACCCCATCACCTCCGTCTGATCGATCAGTGATGACTATTCAGTCGGGACAAGGTATGGATGGTGTCATAGGACAATCTGTCTCCTATAAGCAGTTTCTGGACCTGGTTCTACAAGCATCAAAGGTTATTATCCTCTGACTCTTTACTCTTAAAAGTATGTGTCTAAAGAAAATTAGTCGTCGGAGTAGGAATAGGAGTAGGGAGTGGAATTATGTGGATAGTAGACATCATGTTGTTTTGGAAGACAAAAAATCATCCTATGGGTGCGTATAAACTTGTGTAATTCTTCTGGAAATACTCCGTGTAGCTTGGCAGAGCCCTGTGGAGAACCGGTACGGGTGAAAACACAACTCGACATAAGTAGGAGGGACATGGTATTGACCAGGTCGTCCAGAGTAATAAACCCATCCCCAAATACCACGTTATCAACAGGTGTGAATAATCCTGTGTATAGTAATATCTCCGACTTATGAGTGTCGATACGGTCTGGCAAGAGGCGCTTCAGTATATCCAGGGGAAGGTTCCCAGGCAGGTCTATGACACCTGGTTCATCCCGACGCATCTTGATCGGATAGAAAACTCCACTGCGCACATCGGAGTGCCAAACAAGTTTTTCGGCGACTGGTTGCATACGCATTATGCCACCTTACTGGTCGAGGCAGTCTCGTCCGCGCGTGGTGGAGGGAATGTGTCAGTAAGCTTTATCGTATCGCAGAATCCTTCTGCTCGGTTGATCGAGGCTCAAACTGTTTCGAATATAGCCAAAGTTGCGGGCCAAGTGAAAACCCGCCGGGGCATTCAACTCAACCCGAAATACACCTTCGAGAATTTCGTGGTGGGAGCGGGAAATCAGTTTGCCCATGCTGCCTGTATGGCGGTCTCAGAGCAGCCCGGAAAGACCTACAACCCCCTCTTCATTTACGGAGGCGTCGGACTGGGCAAGACCCATCTACTCAATGCGATCGGAAACCATGTGGCCGAACGCACAGACCTCCGCATCGCCTACTTGACGACCGAGCAATTTACGAACGAGGTCATCAATTCCATTCGATACGACAAGATGACGGATCTCCGCAAACGGTATCGCCACATTGACATGCTCATGATCGACGATATCCAGTTTCTCGTCGGGAAAGAGCGGACCCAAGAGGAGTTTTTCCATACGTTCAACTCTTTGTATGAAGGGCACAAGCAGATCGTTCTCTCTAGCGACCGGTTTCCCAAAGACATGCCGGACATAGAAGAACGGCTTCGATCGCGGTTCGAATGGGGATTGATTGCGGACTTGCAACCCCCCGACGTCGAAACTCGTATCGCAATCTTGAGGAAGAAATCTGACGATGAGGGTATCGCGCTGCCGGAAGATGTGATTCAGTTCCTCGCCGGCGCCATGAAGAGCAACATCCGTGAGCTGGAAGGCAGTTTAGTCAGGCTTGGCGCCTATGCCTCGTTGACGGGCCAGATCATTACTC
>Ga0224510_10002784_pt1 | contig 10251 bp, 9 predicted proteins | sample SF_May12_sed_USG_FD_170161 | JGI IMG/M metagenome (GOLD analysis project Ga0224510, IMG submission 170161) | Sediment microbial communities from San Francisco Bay, California, United States - SF_May12_sed_USGS_4_1 | ecosystem: Environmental > Aquatic > Marine > Sediment | place: USA: California... | reverse complement strand
CGGGACAAGGGCAACACGGTGCTGGTGGTCGAGCACAAGCCGGAGGTCATCACCATCGCCGATCACGTAGTCGATCTCGGTCCGGGCGCCGGCGGGGCCGGTGGAGAGGTGGTCTACGAGGGCACTCTCGACGGGTTGCGGGCGAGTGACACGCTCACCGGGCGCCACCTCGAATACCGGGCTCGGCTCAAACCCGAAACCCGGACGTCGTCGAGCGCGCTCCCGATCCGCAACGCCACGCTCCACAACCTCCAGAACGTCGATGTCGACGTGCCTCTCGGTGTGTTGTGCGTCATCACCGGCGTTGCGGGTTCCGGCAAGAGCTCACTCATTCACGGATCGCTGCGCGGCGTGCCGGATGTGGTGTCCATCGACCAGACGCCGATCCGTGGCTCGCGTCGGTCGAACCCAGCCACCTACACCGACATGCTCGAGCCGATCCGGAAGGCCTTTGCCAAAGCGAACGGAGTCAAACCGGCTCTGTTCAGCTCGAACTCGGAGGGCGCGTGCCCGGTGTGCAACGGGGCGGGGGTCATCGACACCCAACTCGGGTTCATGGACACCGTCTCCACTCCCTGCGAGGAGTGCGAAGGCAAACGGTTCGAGCAGAGCGTGCTGCAATACAAGCTCGCCGGCAAAGACATCACCGAGGTGTTGGCGATGCCGGTCGAGGAGGCGCTCGGGTTCTTCGCAGAGGGGGAGTCGAAGATCCCCGCTGTCTCCAAGATCCTGGGGCGGATGGCCGACGTCGGGCTCGGATATCTGAGCCTCGGTCAACCGCTGAACACCCTGTCGGGAGGGGAGAGGCAGCGACTCAAGCTCGCCATCCAGATGGCGACCGACGGCGGCGTGTACGTTCTCGACGAACCAACGAGCGGTCTGCACCTCGCCGACGTGGAGCGATTGCTCGAACTGCTCGATCGTCTCGTCGACTCGGGCCGGTCCGTGATCGTGATCGAACACCATCAGGCGGTGATGGCCCACGGCGACTGGATCATCGACCTCGGTCCCGGTGCCGGTCACGACGGCGGACGCGTCGTCTTCGAAGGGACGCCGGCCGATTTGGTGGCCGGCGCGGCCACGTTGACCGGGCAACACCTCGCCGAGTACGTCGGCGGTTGAAGCCCTTGCTGCTCAGCGTGAGGGCGGCCGGAGGACCAAGACGGGGGTCTTGCGTTTGTACTCCTGATACGCCGGATCGTCTCCCCATCGCTTGTCGGCCCTGGCCTCGAGCATGGGGACGCCGCTGACGCGGGTGATCAGGAGCCAGACGAACAGCGGCGAGACGAGCAGGAACCACCGCCACCCCGACAGGATCGGCCCGGCCAGGATGGCGACTCCCACCCAGAGCGTGATCTCACCGAAGTAGTTGGGATGACGTGACCACGCCCACAGTCCGGTGTCGATGAACTTCCCTTCGTTGGCGGGATCTCGCTTGAAGGCCGACTTCTGGCTGTCGGAAACGACCTCGATCGCAAAACCGGCGAGCCAGACGGCCACGCCCAGCCATCCGACCCATTCCATCGGCGTGCGGTCGGTGGCGGTGATGATCCCGAGCGCGGCCGCCGCGGTCAGAAGCACCCACAGGCCCTGAAGGGTCCAGGTCATGAAGAATCGCAGGCTCGACTGTTTGATCTCGTCGAACCGTCCGTCCTTGCCGTCGCGCCGGATTCGTCGGAAGAGAAACGAACCGAGTCGGACGGTCCACACGGTCACCATGGCGGCCACGATCAGTGCCCGGGCATCGAGGTCGCCACTGAAAGCGACAGCGGTGATCACAACAGCGAGATAGGTGATGCTGCCGGTGAGGTCGTAGAACCGTTCCGTCTTGGCGGCGTTGGCTGGGACGAATGCGATCCAGTTGATCGCGTAGGCGACGAGGGAACAGACGGCGAACACCGCCACGGTTCCTACGGTGGCGCTCCCCTGACTGCCGGCCAGCGCCACCAGCGCCCCCAGCACCAGCGCAGCCACGATCCCGATCGAAGAGTTGCGTGTTCCGTTGTCCATGAACACAGACCCTACGAGCCCCCACCTCCCACCGTTAACCGAAACCCCTCAACCCTGGGTTGGTTGCGTGGATTTCCACGTCCTCAACCCTGGGTTGGTTGCGTGGATTTCCACTTCCTCAACCCAGGGTTGGATGCGTGGATATTCACCTCCTCAACCCTGGGTTGGCGGTAGCTTGGAATCCATGGTGAAGGGGTACGTGATCACAGGGGCCCCGGGAACGGGGAAGACGGCGCTGCTCGGGGGACTCTCTGGAATCGGCGCGGTCGTACCGGAGCCGGCGCTGATCACCGAGCATCGGGAAGCGACGGGGGAGCATTCCCTAGACGGACGGCCCGACGAGTTCGTGTCGCGGCTGCTCGACCGGTCCGTGGAGTCGTATGACCGAACCTTCGCTGTCGACTTGCCGCCCTACGATCGCGGGATCCCCGACTGCGCTGCCTACGCCCTCGGCTTCGGCCTCGATCCCGGACCGGCGATGGAACAGAGCCGTCTTCGCCGCTACGCCGACCCCGTGTTCCTCCTGACTCCATGGGAGGAGATCTACAAGACCGACGACATGCGGCAGGCGACCTATTCGATGATCGCAGGGTTCCACGATCTCCTCGTCACCGTTTACTCGGACCTCGGGTACCAACTCGTCGAGGTGCCCCAAGCTGACATTGCCGAACGCGCCGAGTTCGTGAAAGACCTCATCTCTGGACCGAGTTGATCCCAAGTCAGCCTTGGTTACGGAGTGCAAGCAGCGTCAGCTCCCGGATGGCGTCCAGGGCTCGTTCTATGTGTTCGAGGTGGGTGCGGGCGTTGAGCACCGCGATCCGCAGCGTGTAGCGGCCGGCAATCGACGTCGACGACAGGAATGCCCGGCCGTCTGCCGTGAGCATGTGGTGGAGGCGGCGGGTGGCCTCGTCGTCGCTGCACCAGAACGTCACGACCGACAGGTCCGGCTCCGGTCCAACCTCGACGTCGGGGATCTCCGTGAGCTTCTGGTGGAGAAGCCGGGCGAGGGTCAGCTTCTCTTCGAGGGCTGCGCGAAACGGGGCAACCCCGTGGAGCCTGAGCGGAAGCCACACCCTCAGAACCCGATTCGGTCTCGACAACTCCGGTGAGAGATCGGCCGGCGACGGTTCGTCGTGATCGGCGTCCTGCATGTAAGCCCCCCGGTACCCGTGCGATCGGGCCATCGCCGAGCGATCCTTCACCAGAACGACGCCCGTGCCATGCGGCACGAACATGCCTTTGTGCGGATCCATGACCAGTGAGTGTGAACGCTCGATTCCCGCCAGCCGCCGCCGTCCCTCCTCGCACAGGACGAACGCTCCCCCGTAGGCACCGTCGACGTGGAACCACAGGTCATGGCGCTCTGCGATCTCCGCGATGTCGGCTAGGGGGTCGATCGATCCGGTGTCCGTCGTGCCTGCGGACCCAATCACCAGCCACGGTCTCAACCCGGCTGCGTCGTCGGCGGCAACCTGGCGTTCGAGGGAGTCCGTGTCCATCCGGAATCGTTCGTCCACCGGGACCGTTCGGACTGGGGCGCGCCCGAGGCCGGCGATTCGCAAGGCCTTGTGAATCGAATGGTGGGTGTGCTCCGTCACGTACACCGTCAACCGTGAGTACTCGGCCGGGTCGGTGGTTGCGGCATCGCGGGCGGTCACGATGGCGATGAGATTGGCGGTGCTGCCGCCCGACGTGAAGTCGCCCCCGGCGTCGGCCGGGTACCCGGAGTGTGCGCCGAGCCATTCGAGGAGCCGCCGTTGGAGCCTGACCGCGCCGGGGCTTCCGAAGTAGACACCCGCATAGCGGTTCGTGACGGTTGCGAGGTAGTCGGCGACGGCCGATGCGTACAAGGATGGTCCGGGAATGAAGCCGAAGAAATGGCCTGCCATCTCGTTGACGCCAATTCGGTCGACACCTTCCCACAATGTTTCGAGGGTGGCGGTGAGTCCGTCGGGTTCCTCGCGGACGATCGGCACCGGCAGCGCTTCCAGCGCGCGGTCGTCGTCTTCGACATACCCGGGGAGCTCGGGCAGGCGTACCAAGAAGTCCTCTGCGTAGCCGATGGCTGCTTCGATCAACCGGCCACGTTCGCTCGCATCGGGCTCGAGGGTTCGCGCCAGCGCTTCGAGTTTCAAGAGTTCTTCCACGGGTTCATGAAACCAGGTTTCGCAGGCGGACGGTCAGCTCTGCCTATCGTGGGTGCGTGCCCGATGCCGGCTCGCCTGCGCTGAACGTGGTGGGATGGCCCGTTGCCCTCGCGTCGCTGTCGCTCATAGCGCTCTCGCTCGGTCTTGCCAGGCTCGTGGGTCTCAAGATCGAGCGCGAGTTGGTGGGGGCCTCGGTGAGGGCTGCGCTTCAGCTTGTCGCCGTGGGACTCGTGTTCAGCTCGATCTTCGATTCGGCCGGTGCCCTGTATTGGGCCTGGTTGTGGGTTGGGGGAATGAGCGTGGTCGCCGTCTCGGTGGTCGTGCGTCGCGCTCATCACCGTATCGCGGGCCTCGCCTGGGTAACAGCGGCTGCGGTCGTCGGTTCGGTGGTCGTCAGCACCGGGGTCACCTTCGGCTTCGGGGTCGTGGAGTACGGGCCCGTTTCGTTGGTGGTCATCGCCGGATTGACGATCGGGAACGCCGTCCCGTCGGCCGTGCTCGGGGTCAATCAGTCTCTCGCCTCCTGCAGGGAGCGTCTCGGTGAGACCGAGGCGTTGTTGTCGCTCGGGTTCGATCGCAAGCAGGTGGTCCGCTTCCTGGCGCCGCGTGTGGCCAGGTCGTCGCTGATCACACAGATCGAACGGACACGAGTCGTCGGGCTCATCGCCCTTCCGGGGGCTATGGCGGGCATGCTCCTGGCGGGGGCCGACCCACTCGATTCCGTGATCGTTCAACTCTTGGTGATGTACCTCGTGCTGGGTACGGCGGCGGTGTGCGTGGTGTTGGTGATCGCCGTGGTGATGAGGGCATCGGTCACCCGGTTCCTCCAGCCGGCGGATTGGGTCCGCCCGGGTACGGTCGACCGTGATGATTCCGGCGACCACGCCGATTGAGCCGGCTCATGGATCGAGGAAGAGTGTCAGTTCGTGTTTGTTGTGGTGGAGGTGGACGAGGCGGGCACCGTCGAAGGACCGGAAGCGGTCGACGATGTCGTGATCGGTCTCTCCCTGGAACTTGATCGTGAAAATCAGCGTCGGTTTCGGGTTCAGACCGCACCAGCGATCGATGAGGCCGAACAGTCGCTCCGGGTAGCAGGCGATGTCGGAGGTGACCCAGCGGGGCACCCTGTCATCCTCGAGAGGAGCGAACGCGCTCTGGGTTCTGGCTTCGACTCTCGGAAGGCGTTCCACCGCCGGATCGAGGGGAGCCTTGTCGACGGCGACGACGTTGCATCCGAGTTCGTGGAGCAGCCACGTCCAACCGCCCGGGCTTGCTCCGAGGTCGACGGCGCCATCGCCTGCGGATGGATACCTTCCCAGCACCACGAAGGCCTCCCACAGTTTTCTGTAGGCGCGGTTCGGAGGGCCGTGGCGGATCTCGGCGAGCTGGACCTCGCCGTTCGCAAACGAGCTCGAACAGTGTCGGGCCAGAAGCATCGTGGTCGGGTCGAGCAGGGTCCAGGAGCCCAAGGGGCTCGACGGCGCGAGCTCTCGGAGGTCGAGAGCTCGGCCCGACACCGATGGCAACTTCTCGACGATGAGCCCGGCACGGCCCCGATGCTCCGGGGCGTAGACCGCCCAGCTTCGCTGGCGGGATCGCAGCGTGTCGGCGCCATCCCGTATCGATGAGATCGACACCTCCTCGGCATCGAACCACGTGTTGGCGGCCCAGGCGACCTGGACCGCCGGACCGTCGGTGACGAAGAGGCGGCCGTGGGTGAGCCGAACCGCCACTCCTGCCCGATCCAGTTCGGTCGCCAGACGCCTCTCGTGGCCTTCGGCAGCCAGGTAGGCGGTCTTCATCCTGCGGCGCGCTCGAGGCCGTCGAGGATCAGGTCGAGCCCGAACTCGAATGAGATTCCGAAGTCGTATCCCGGCTGGAAAACATGGTTGGACATGAGTCCGATCAGGTGTGGGTAGGCCTCGGCGTCGAACCCGGCTCCGATCTCCCTCGCGGCCTCGGGGAACCCACCGCTGTCGTAGGCAGGCAGGGTTGCCTCCTGGAACGCGAATCCATACACGAAGCTGTCGAGCACGGCGTAGGCGTGGGCAGTCATCTGCCAGCTCATGCCGCCCCGGCGGAGACAGGAGAGGACGGCCTCGTGGTGTCCCAGGTTGGCGGGCCCCGGGCTGGTGCGAGACTCCATCAGGGGGGCAGCCCACGGGTGTCGGCGCAATACCTGGCGAGCCGACACGCAGCGATTTCGTATCGCCTGTCTCCAATCCTCGTCGGGCCCGGGACGCTCGATCTCGGCGAAGACGATCTCGACCATCCCGTCCACGATGTCGTCTTTCGACGGCACGTGGTAGTAGATCGTCATCGGCTTGGTCTCGAGGGCTTCGGCCAACCTCCTGATCGTCAGCGCTTCGATCCCGATCTCATCGGCGAGAGTCACCGCCCCTTCCAGGACCCGTTCCCGGGTGAGCGTCGGTCTCTTCTCTGACATCTTCTCCTCCATCGCTTGACACATCGTACTTTGTACGAGTAGTTTGTGAAAACCGTCGTACTAAGTACGAAGAATCCCGAACAAGGAGTCACCAATGCAGACCATCGAACGACCCCGCCAGGAGGCGACCGACGTCCGGTCCTCAGCCCGGCTCGCCGGAATCGGATACGTGCTGATCTTCGTGCTGGCGATCTTCGCCAACTTCTTCGTGCGTGAAGGTCTCGTGGAAACCGGCGATCCTGAGACAACCTTCGCCAACATCAGCGAATCGCTCGGGTTGTTCAGGCTTGGGCTCGTGGCGTTCCTCCTCATCTTTTTGCTCGACGTGGTGATTGCTTGGGCTCTTCATGTCGTGTTTCGGTCCCGCAACCGCGACCTGTCCCTCCTCACGGCTTGGATGAGGATCGTCTACACGGTGATGCTCGGGGTCGGCCTGGTGTATTTCTTCGAGATTCTCCACCTGGTTGACGGAACGTCCGGGTTCGCACCCGATCAGGCCGCTCCCGCCGTGATGTCGGCCCTTCAGTCGTTCGATGCGGCCTGGCTCATCGGGCTCGCCGCCTTCGGTATCCACCTGTTGCTGTTGGGGTACCTCGTTCTCCGGACCCAGGGCGCTTCTCGGCTGCTCGGATATCTGCTCATGGCGGCCGGCGTGGCCTACATCGCCGACACCGTCGCCCATGCCATCCTCTCCGACTACGCGCAGGTGGCGTCCGTCTTCCTGGCCGTGGTCGCGATTCCGTCGGTGATCGCCGAAGGCTGGCTGGGATTGTGGTTGCTCACGAGCCGCAAGCTGGAGGTCGGCGCCTGAGGAGGCGACCCTCGCCGGACGGGCCGGCGGTGACGTCGATGAGTTCGTCGCACGCCGCCGGCCCATCATTACATTCGAGCTCATGACCAACCCGCACTTCGAGGTCTTCGGGACTCCTGCCGAGGCCGCCTCGGTTCTGGAGTTCACGCCGGTCATTCCCCGGTGGACCGACGGGTGCGAATTGGTCGCCGTGTCGGTTTTCGTGATGGATCACACGATGCGCGTGCTCGAGCCGGCTGAACGGACCCTCGAACTCCACTACGGCGACTTCGTCGTGTCCCAACAGGCAACCGAGAACGGCAGGCGACTCGCTCACGAGACGCCGTACGGCCGCCAACGCCGGACCGGAACTGCCAGGGGGCTCGAGATCTCGATCCACGATCTCGGGCCCCCGGTGGAAGAACAAGATCCTGACGGTCGCGAACCGGCAGTGGTCACATGGGAGGAGAACGGCGTGTTCTGTCTGGTCGCCTCCTCCACATGGCCGGCCGATGAACTGCTGAGGGTCATCGAGTCGATGCGATGAATCAGAGCTGGGAGGCCCGAAGCGCTTCCCAATAGAGCTCAACGGGGTGAGCGATGCGATAGCCGGTGCCGAGGTGTGACCGCAGCTGCATCTCGCAGCCGGGATTTGCCGATGCGACGAGGTGGACGGCCGTCCCCCGCACCTGATCGGCCTTGCGGCGGCCGAGCTCGTCGGAAGTCTCCGGCCGAAGCACGGAGTAGACACCGGCCGCGCCGCAGCACAGCCCGTCCGGATCGATCTCGATCGGAGTCAGTCCCGCCGCTCTCACGATCTCGCGGGGAGCAGCGACGATCCGCTGGGCGTGGCGGAGGTGGCACGGATCCTGCATGGCCACTTCCTCACCTCGGGTTGCCAACCTCGGAAGAATGCCTTCTGCGAGGAGCGAGGCCACCAGTTCGGTGACATCCCGGGTGCGGGACGCCAGCGAATCACCGCCGGCGTGCCAATGTCCGTACTCCTTGAGGTGGGCAGTGCATCCGGCCGAATCGGAGACGATCAGGTCCACATCGGCGAACGCTTCTACATTCCGGCCCGCCATACGGCGAGCATCGGACGTCGATCCGTCGTGTGCGGCGAGTGCACCGCAGCAAGTCTGGCCCTCTGGGACAGTCACCCGGAATCCGGCAGTGGTGAGGACCCCGATGGTCGCCTCGTGAACGGGGCCGAACCATGCGTCCATCACACATCCGGCGAGAAGAGCGACGGTGCCGGTGGGAACACCGGACGGCTCCACAGTTCTGCCGACGGATGATTTCGCCTGTCGGAGCGGACGCAAACCCGCAAGACCACGACGGGCCGGGCCGGGGAGGACCTGTGCCAGTCCAGTCCGTTGTGCAATGGTGGCGAGCCGGGTCGACAGTGCGATGAAGCGGCGCCACTCCAGCGCACGACCGAGGGCCATCCTTCTCAGTCTGCGAGATGGCGTCGGCCGTTGCGCGGCCAGCTCTGCCCGGGCCCCCTCGAACAAGCGACCGTAGGGCACGAGACTCGGACAAGCCGCCTCACAGGCCCGGCATCCGAGACAGAACGACAGGGCCTCGTCGAACGCCTCGTCCACCGGAGCGATGCCCTCCAGCACCGCGCTCATCGCCGCGATCCGGCCCCGCGGGGAAGCCGACTCCCGCTTCGTGAGCCGGAACGTCGGACAGTACGGCAGGCACAACCCGCACTGAACGCAGCGGGAGAGATCGGTAGCCGATGGCGCGTGATCGGTGACGTATCCCATCAGAGGCGCCCCGGAAGCCGGCCGGGGTTGAGCACCCGACATGGGTCGAAGGCGGCGATGAGTTTGCGCTGGACGTCCAGGCCCGGTGGGTCTGCCCCCCAGGGATCGATCGACGCGCCACCGTTGTTGGACATGACCACGACACTGCCGCCTTCGTGCTCCGCCCACGGCCGAAGTTCGGCGGCGTCGTCGGCGCCCACCGCCGCAGTGACCTCACCGACACCGTGCTGGGCGACGAAGCGCATTCCCGTCGGCAACCTGGCGATGGCGGCGCCGATCAGAGCTGGAGGCACCCGGATGGACACAACCAGATCGCCCTCCGGTGGCGACGGCCATCGGAACCCCGGATCCGGGTCGCCGCCCAGTACCCGCGCTTGGGAGGTGACCTCGGCTTCGGTGCCCTGGAGGTAGGCAAACGAACCTCGATCGGTTTCCAGGACGGCGGCGGGGCGGTAGGCGCGCCGCCACGCCGTCGCCGCGTTTTCCACTGGCACCGTGGCTTCGAGCTCCGGCTTCGGCCACAGCTTCAAGCAGACCGACGTGATCGCACCCGTTGATCCAAATGATCCGGTGACAAGTCGTGGCAGGTCGTATCCGGACACGTTCTTGACGACACGGCCCCCTCCGGTGATGGTTCGTCCGTCACCGGTGACCAGACCAACCTGCAGGACCCGGTCGCGGGTGGGTCCGAATCGGGCCCTCCGATAGCCGGATATCCCTGCTGCCACGACCCCCCCGACTGTCGCTTCCGGGGTCGTCTCGGGGAGGAGGGCGGTCTGACGTCGTTCCCCCAACGTCTCCTCGATGGCGGATACGGTTGCGCCGGCTTCGACCACGAGTGTCAGATCCTCGGGTTCCCAGGCGATCACCGACGAGAGTCCTGCGGTGTCGAGCACGACTCGCGGCTCGATCGGGTGGCCGATCCCTTGGTGACATCCCCCGCCCCAAATCAGCACCGTAGCCCGCTCCTCGGACGCGGCCGACAGTACGTGGGCGACCTCCTCTGTCGATCGAGGCGACACCACGAACTCTGCCGCCGGGAGGCCGGATCGAGGTTCGGCGGTTTCGAGGTCCGAGAGACGGGGA
>Ga0224510_10002783_pt1 | contig 10254 bp, 9 predicted proteins | sample SF_May12_sed_USG_FD_170161 | JGI IMG/M metagenome (GOLD analysis project Ga0224510, IMG submission 170161) | Sediment microbial communities from San Francisco Bay, California, United States - SF_May12_sed_USGS_4_1 | ecosystem: Environmental > Aquatic > Marine > Sediment | place: USA: California... | reverse complement strand
GAAGGCCAGAGGCAGAAGCCGTTGGTTTAAAGTTTGGGTAAAGCAGTCGGATGGCTCGTGGCGATGTCGTGTTAATACCTGGAAGTACGTGAATTAGCCTAGACGGGAATGTCCGGTTTTGGCCGATTGCCGCCCCTTGCGATTTCCCTAAAGCAGACGCTTGAACGGCAAGTCTTGGAAAAAGCAGCCGCTCAGCCTGGGCGCAAAGAAAGGGTCAGCACTTGCCGCCGGCTGATCAAATTGAGAGAAACGAAGGCGACAAAGGAGTTGTCGGACATGAGGCAAACTATCGTGCATGTCGCGCTGGTTGTTCGTGACTATGATGAGGCAATCCAGTTTTATACGGAGACCTTGCATTTCACGTTGGTTGAGGATATCTACCAGCCCGAGCAGGACAAGCGGTGGGTCGTTGTTGCTCCGCCGGGTTCTAGCGGAACTACGCTGTTGCTTGCAAGAGCATCAAGCGATGAGCAAGAGGTGTTTATCGGTAACCAAACGGGTCGGCGAGTCTTCCTTTTCCTGAGTACCGACGATTTCTGGCGTGACTACAGTGAAATGATTGACAGGGGTGTCAAGTTTGTAAGGGATCCTAAAACCGAGGCGTATGGAATCGTCGCGGTGTTTGAAGATCTATACGGCAATCGCTGGGATCTGCTGCAACTGAGCAAAAACTTCTGACCCAAACTTCGCACCGTTACGCGGCCTTGCGCCCGATTGAACGGATAGTCTCTTCATTCAACTTCCGACACATTTAATTGTGAAAAAACAAAAGGCCTTACTCCGGGAACTGTTTGACGTAGCGGTCGCGGCTGCAAGCCCGGCCAACTGCCTGCGCACCTGGCTACCTGAGCGACCCGCTGGCCGTATCCTGGTCGTCGGCGCGGGAAAAGCGGCGGCCAGCATGTCACATGAGCTTGAACAGGCCTGGCAAGGACCACTTACGGGCCTGGTCATCGTGCCTTACGGATATGCCTCGGATTGCCAATCGATTGAGGTAATTGAAGCTGCACATCCGATACCGGATGCGGCCGGCGTCGCCGCGGCGGCAAGAATTCTCGACAGCGTCTCAGGTTTGTCGGCTGACGATACGGTGGTGTGTTTAATTTCAGGCGGCGGTTCGTCCCTGCTTTGCCTCCCGATTGACGGCGTAACCCTGGCTGAAAAACGAGACATCACATCGCAATTGCTGCTCTCGGGCGCAGCGATCAACGAGATTAACTGTGTCCGCAAAAAACTGTCGGCCATCAAAGGCGGCAAGCTCGCAGCTGCGTGCGCACCCGCCAGGGTCCTGACGCTGATTATTTCGGACGTGCCCGGCAACGATATTGCGATGGTCGCGTCAGGGCCAACAGTGAGCGATGCCAGTCCTGCATCAGAGGCACTCGATATTCTCGATCGCTATGCCGTAACCATTTCCGACACGGTGCGGCAATCAGTTCGGAGCAGTCGGCCTGTGACGATTACAGCAGGTGACGTGCGCATACTCGCGAGTAGCGATGACGCGATCATTGCGAGCGCTGCACTTGCAGAAAAGCGGAAAATCACACCGTACGTGCTTGGCGATCTCAGCGGCGATGCGCGCACGCTGGCTCGCGAACACGCCGAACTCGCGATGCAGATCGCTGCCGGCCACGGCCCCCTGTCACCGCCCTGTGTCGTTTTATCCGGCGGCGAAACGACCGTGAACGTTCGCGGCAACGGGCGCGGCGGACGCAACGGCGAATATGCGCTGGCGCTCGCAATCGCGCTCAACGGGCACCCGGCGATCCACGCAATCGCCTGCGATACGGACGGTATCGACGGCAATGGCGACAACGCCGGCAGTTTTGTGACTCCCGATATTCTCGACCGAGCCGCGAACGCCGGCATCGATGCCAAGCAGATGCTGGAACGAAACGACAGCTACGGATTCTTCAGTGCCACACTTGATTTGATCATTACCGGCCCCACTGGTACCAACGTGAATGATTTTAGAGCCCTGCTAATCTCAGATTCGTAAAGGATGATCCATGCAAGACCTTCCCCATCACTACCGGGTATCGGCAAGCGCAAAGACAGTCGATAACGTTGTCCTCAGCAGCGCGGGCATTCCGGACCTCGAATCCGCGGGGCCTGCTGAATTCGGTGGCCCCGGAGATCGATGGTCGCCGGAAACCCTGCTCGTTGCAGCCGTCGCTGACTGTTTTATCCTGTCGTTTCGAGCGGTCGCGAGAGCCTCGCACTTCGAATGGGAAGCGTTGACCTGCGAGGTTAATGGCACGCTGGACAAGATCGAACGCGCTACGCAATTCACCCACTTCGATATCGCCGCAACGCTCACGGTTGCGCCGGGCACGGACGTCGACAAAGCGACGAAGCTGCTCGAAAAGGCCGAGCATATTTGTCTCATCAGCAATTCCCTGAAAGCGGAATCGCATTTCAAGGCCAGCATTGTCGTCGGCTAGGGCCGGCGACAGCCAATTCAGGCGAGAGATTTGCGGCCGGGCACATTATAATGCCCAGCCCGCGCTTTCCTGCACGCGTGAAAGTCCCTGAAACCCAAGGAAAAACATGAGCACCGCTAAGATTATTTACACTAAGACGGACGAAGCCCCCGCGCTGGCCACCTATTCTTTCCTGCCGATCGTCAAGGCGTTTACCGATGCGGCCGGCATAGCTGTAGAGACGCGCGATATCTCGCTGGCCGCAAGAATCCTCGCCGGCTTCCCCGAAAAACTGGCCGCGGATCAGCAGCAGAGTGACGCCCTGGCGGAACTGGGCGAGCTTGCGAAAACCCCTGAAGCCAACATCATCAAGCTGCCTAATATCAGTGCCTCTGTGCCGCAGTTGCAGGAAGCGATCGCCGAACTGCAGTCACAGGGCTTTGATATCCCGGACTATCCCGAAGAGCCGAAATCGGAAACCGAGAAGGACGCGAAAGCGCGCTATGCGAAGATCCTCGGCAGCGCCGTAAACCCGGTGCTCCGCGAAGGCAACTCGGATCGCCGCGTTGCGGCCGCCGTAAAAGCCTACGCGAAACAGCACCCGCACTCGATGGGCGCATGGAGTAGCGATTCGAAGTCACATGTCGCACACATGGACGACGGCGATTTCTACTCCAGCGAGCAATCGACCGTAATTGACGCCGGCGGCAACCTGAAAATTTCTCTGCACACGAACGACGGCAGCGAGACCGTGTTGCGTGCCGCAGTGCCCGTGACCAAAGGCGAAGTCGTTGACGCCAGCCGCATGGACTGCGGGGCTCTTGCAGCCTTCTTTGAGAAGGAAATTGCAGCGGCAAAAAAAGAAGGCGTGCTGTTATCACTGCATTTGAAAGCAACCATGATGAAAGTGTCGGACCCGATCATGTTCGGTCACGCTGTCAAGACGTATTACAAGGACGCTTTCGAGAAACACGCGAAAGTACTGCAACAGGCCGGCGTTGACGCAAACAATGGCGTCGGTGATGTGTACGCAAAAATTGCGGCCCTGCCCGAGGCACAACGCAAGGCAATCGAAGCCGATTTCGCGGCGGTTTACACAACACGCCCCGCACTCGCTATGGTGGATTCGGACAAGGGTATTACCAACCTGCACGTGCCCAGTGACATCCTCATCGACGCCTCCATGCCGGCCGCGATCCGCAGCTCAGGAAAGATGTGGGGTCCCGACGGAAAACTCGCCGACACAAAAGCGATGATTCCCGATCGATGTTATGCCGGTATCTATGGTGAAGTGATCGACTTCTGCAGAAAGCACGGTGCATTTGATGTAACCACGATGGGCAACGTCTGCAATGTTGGGCTCATGGCGCAGAAGGCCGAAGAGTACGGCTCGCACGACAAGACATTCGAGATTCCGACCGCCGGCACCGTGAAGGTGACGAATTCCGCGGGCGAGGTGTTGCTCCAGCACGCCGTGAATGCCGGTGACATCTGGCGTATGTGTCAGACCAGGGACCTGCCGATTCGCGACTGGGTAAAACTCGCCGTCAACCGTGCGCGGCAAACGGGGACACCCGCAATATTCTGGCTCGATGAAAATCGCGCACACGACAAGCAACTGATCGGCAAAGTGACGCAGTATCTGCAGGATCACGATACCAAGGGACTGGATATACGCATTCTTGCGCCCGTGGAAGCCATGCGCGTGACGCTTCTGCGTGTGCGAACAGGCGAGGACACGATATCGGTGACGGGCAACGTGTTGCGTGATTACCTCACGGACCTTTTCCCGATACTCGAGCTCGGCACGAGCGCCAAGATGCTGTCGATCGTACCCTTGCTTGCGGGCGGCGGACTGTACGAAACCGGCGCCGGCGGATCGGCACCGAAACACGTAGAGCAATTTGTCCGCGAAGGACACTTGCGGTGGGATTCGCTCGGCGAGTTTCTCGCGCTCGCGGTATCGATCGAAGACCTCGCGGAAAAGACCAACAATGCCGCCGGCCGAATTGTCGCTACGGCGCTGAACGAAGCTAACGGTCGTTACCTCGAAAGCAACAAGTCGCCGTCGCGCAAGGTCGGGGAACTGGATAATCGTGGCAGCCATTACTACCTCGCGATGTACTGGGCACAGGCACTGGCGGCAAACGCGCTGGATTCGAACCTTGCGGACAAGTTCAAGGCGGCCGCAAAAGCGCTGGCCGGGAACGAGGCCGCAATCAACGAGGAGCTCATTGCTGCGCAGGGCGAAAAGGTCGATATCGGTGGCTATTACCGGCCGGACGACGCGCTGGCCTCGAAGGCGATGCGGCCCAGCCCCACGCTGAACGCCATCATCGACGCTATCTGATTTCGGCCCGTTTTCCGGCGACGTAGCTTGCGGCGACATGCCTGTCGTCCGCGAGCATCGTGAGCGCGAACAGCGTTTCTTCGATCGACGTCGCGACACGCGAGCGACGTGCGCTGATAACCGTCGCTCCAGGGTCGAGCACGACGAAATCGGCTTCCTTGCCACGCTCGAAGTTGCCCACATGCTCATCGAGGTACAGGGCTTCAGCGGCTCCCAGCGTCAGGAGATACAGAGCTTCGGCTGCGGGCAGGGCCTGGTCCTGAAGATGCAGGACCTTGTAGGCTTCATTGGCCGTTCGCAGCATCGACAGACTCGTCCCGCCACCGACGTCGGTTCCCAGGCCGCAACGGACTTTCGCTGCGCGCATGGCTTTGAGGTCGAAGAGGCCGCTGCCGAGGAACAGGTTTGACGTCGGACAGAAAGCGGCGGCAGCGCCTTTCGTTGACATACAGCCGCGGTCACTTTCATCCACGTGCAGGCAATGCGCAAACACCGAGCGCTCGCGTACCAGGCCGTGTGCGTCGTACACGTCGAGGTAGCTGCGACTCTCCGGAAACTGTTTTGCGATCTGCTCGACTTCCGCCTCGTTCTCCGCGAGGTGCGTGTGTATCCAGACGTCGGGGTGCTCACTGGCCAGCCGCCCGGCAGCTGCGAGCTGCTCTGCGCTGGACGTTAATGCAAAGCGCGGCGTGATGGCGTAACCCAAACGGCCCTTGCCGTGCCATCGTTCGATCAGCGCTTTGCTGTCGGTGTAGGCGGAGACCGGATCGTCGCGCAGATACTCGGGGCAATTGATGTCCATGAGGACTTTTCCGGCAATCAATCGCATGCCGCGCGCTTCTGCTGCCTCGAAAATCGCGTCCGCTGAATGCGCGTGCACCGTGCCGAACACGAGCGCGGTCGTCGTACCGTTACGGAGCAGCTCATCAAGAAATGCCGCGGCCACCGCCTCGGCGTGGCCTCGATCGGCGAACTTTGCCTCGGCGGGATACGCATAGCGATCGAGCCAGTCGAGGAGTTGTTCGCCGTATGAGGCGATGATGTCGAGCTGCGGGAAATGCACATGGCAGTCGATAAATCCCGGCACGATGACTTTGCCAGGAAACTCGCTGACATCAGCATCGGCGCCAAGCTGCGGCAGCAGCGTGGCCGCATCGCCAACGGCCACGACATGACCGTCCTCAACGATCAGCAAACCGTCCTCATAACATTCCAAAAAGGGCTCTGACCCCTTTGGGGTCGCGCCGCCTCCAAAGGGGTCAGAGCCCTTTTTGAGGCAGTGTGCGACTGTGGCCCGGTATGCCTGTCGCATGCGTCAGTCGGCCTCGAGCAGGATCGGTTCAGCCAGTGTGTGCTGGTCGCAATTGGGTTCCTTGCCGCCGCGATCGATGATCAGGTACTCCTGGCCCGCCGCGAAGGAAATCAGGGGCATGTGCCAGGTGCCGCGATGGTAATTGAAGCCCTGCCGGCCGTTGGTGACAAAAGCGCGAATCGCTTCGCTGTCGACCGACTCCCCTGGCGGCGCAACGACGACCACCATTTTGCAGGGACTGAGCGGAATGAATGCCTGGCTACCCAGCGGATGCCGCTCGAGCATGTCCACGCGCAGTGGCAGCGAACTCGGCGTACGGCATCGCGCAATACTCACCGCGACCCGACCGTCCCGGACCAGGTCGATTTTGCAGAGGTCATCGAAACGTTCGAAGCGGGCCGCATTCATCGGATCAGAGCTGCCCCGCGACGTTTCGACGACATCGCCGAACTTCGCAAAACGCTCGCTCGTCAGTGGTTCCGCTTTCAGTTTGATCATTGTTCTGCACTCCCACCGACCTTACCGAACAGCCGCAGGCGACTGACGCCACCGTCCGGGTAAATTGACATACGCACGTGTGTAACCCCGCCGACAGACTCGAGGTTTTCAAAGTAATGCTGCTGGTCCATCTTCAGTTTTGTCTCCTGCAACAAAGTCTGCCATTTCCCGGAGTCCGGCGAAGCCAGCACGTCGCTCTCGAACACGCCCGCCTCCAGGGACACCCTGTCGGGATAGTTCCCCTTGAAATGTGCTGTATCGATCTCTGCACGCTCGATCACCCCTGCCTGTGCGAGCGCGATAATGACCCAGTCGTTTCCCGGGCCCCGGCGGCGGGCGGTTTCCCAGCCGTCGCCCATGTTTACCCCGCGACCCGGAACGTTGAGATTGTGCATGCTGCCGTAGTGCTCATCACTGCAGGCAATCGCACGACCGCCGTTCTCGATGGCGGCGAGATCGACATAGCCCTCAACACCGTCGAAGTCGGCCTTTACTTCGCCGAAGATTCTGAGCCGCGCAATACCGCCATCCGGATAGATGTGCAGCCGCACATGTGTCCAGACGCGGTCATCATCACAAGCCAGGTAGTGATGCGAGTTACCCTTGAGAGCGGTCTTCGGCAGAATCTCGACCCAGCCGGTTTCGGGCACGTCAGCAATGCTGTCAGAGGCCTCGATGGACGCTTGCGGCGGGTAATTGCCCGTGAAATACGAGGTGTCGATATCGAAGCCGCGTATGACGCCCGGTACGCCCAGGCGTATCACGCAGTAGTCGTGCCCTGCAGTGCGTTTTCGCCGGCTCTCCCAGCCGTCCATCCACTTGCCGTGGTCGTCGTACTTGCCGTCGATGAAAACGGGTGGCGCCGAATCAATGACACGCTCTTTCGCCGCGAAGAAATCGTCGGTCGCATACAGGACGCGCGTGCCGAGTCGCGGCTGCTCGAGTTGTATCCAATGATGAAACGGATGCCTTTCCTTCACTGTCCACCCTCCAGGGCCGCGAGACGCAATGCTGCAATTTTGTGTATTTCCAGCAACGCGGTTTCGAACTCCTGTTCGTAGTCGTTTTCGATGCGACTCGCGAACGCTTGCAGGATTTCCGCGCGGCTGCTGTTTCGAACCGCCATGATGAAAGGGAAGTCGAACTTCTTCCAGTAGGTGGCATTGAGTGACTGGAACTTCGCATACTCGTCCGCAGTGCACCGGTCGAGCCCCGCGCTCGTTTGTTCTTCTGTCGATTCAACCGTCAACTCACCCGCGAGCTGCGCTTTGCCCGCGAGGTCCGGATGCGCACGAATCAATGCGAGCTGCTGCTCAGGTGACGCATTATCGACGCAGTCGGCCATCAGGCTCGCCAGCAACTCCTTGTCAGCGCCGGCGTCATCGAGCAGGTCCTCGACCTGCTCGGCCACCCACGGCGAGTGCTCGTAGATGCCACCGTAGCGTTTGACAAACTCGGCGCTCACCCTTCTTTACTCGCCGCCGGGTGGCGTTGGCGCCAGTGATTGGCTATCTCGAGTCGGGTCGCCAGCCACGCGTCGTCGTGTGACAGCACGTAATCGAGGAACCGCGCTACCGCAGCCGCACGACCGGGCCGGCCTGCGAGTCGGCAATGCAGCCCGATCGACATCATGCGGCCACCCTCGGCATGCAACACGTCGAAGCTGTCTTTCAGGTAGTCATAAAACTGTTGCCCGGAGTTGAAGCCCTGCGGTGTCGCGAAGCGCATGTCGTTCGCGTCCAGGGTGTACGGAACCATCAGTTGCGGAGCCCCGTGGCGGCGATCCCAATAGGGGATATCGTCACTGTAAGTATCTGAGTTATATATAAAATTACCCTCTTCCGCCGCGATGCGATGGCTCGCCGGACTGCAGCGGCCGAGGTACCATCCCAGCGGTCTCGCGCCGGTTGCCTCTTCGTGAATCTTGAGCGCCAGCCGGAAGTGCTTGCGCTCGGTCGCCTCGTCGATGAACTGGTAATCGATCCAGCGATAACCGTGACTGGCGATCTCCCAGTTCGCCGCCTGCATCGCCGCCACCGCATCCGGGTTGCGCTGCAATGCCATCGCGACACCGAAGACCGTGACCGGCACGCCCTGGTCCGCAAACAGGCGATGCAGGCGCCAGAAGCCGGCGCGGGAACCGTACTCGTACAGCGACTCCATGTTCATATGCCGCTGGCCCTCAATCGCCGCAGCGCCGACGATCTCCGACAGAAACGCCTCGGACGCCGTGTCGCCATGCAGCACGCAATTCTCGGCGCCTTCTTCGTAATTGACGACGAATTGCACGGCCGTGCGCGCGCCGCCCGGCCAATCCGCGTCCGGCGGTCGCTGGCCGTAGCCGCACAAGTCTCTCGGATAATCTGTCACTGCCTGTCCTCAAGCGATTGATACCACTGATCAATAATCTGTCGTTCCTCGTTGGTCATCGCTGTGAGGTTGCCGATGGGCATCACACGCGTCACCACGGTCTGCAGATAGATTCGCTTTGCTTCGGCGAGAATCTGCTCGTCGTTATCGAACATTACTCCGAGCGGTGCCGCCGGGAAGGCCGGGTGCACCGGCGCTGACGAATGGCAACTCAGGCAACGTGCGTTAACCACGTTTCGCACTTGCGACAGTGTGGCCGTCGCCACGTCGCCGCGTTGAGGGCGCGGCGCGACCAACGCCGCGATGATCGCGAGCAATATTACAGCAACCACCATCGGCAAGGGCGAAGCGCTGCCTTTATGCCGCGCAACAAACCAGATTCGAATCAACGCGCCCGCCACCGAGATACCGATCAGTATTGCCCAGTTGTATTCATGGCTGTAGGTCACGGCGTAATGATTGCTCGTCATCACGAACAGGACAGGCAGCGTGAAGTACGTGTTGTGGACGGACCGCAGCTTGGCGCGTTGACCGTCAGCCGGGTCGGGCGTCCCTCCACTTTCGGCGGCGCTGACCATTCTTTTCTGTCCAGGAATAATCACGAAAAAGACATTGCCAACCATGATCGTGCCGAGCGTGACGCCAAACAGAATGTAGGCTGCCCGGCCGCCGAACAGCTGACACAAACCCCATGCCAGTGCAGCCGTCGCAAGCAACAGCATGAAAGCAAAGACGCGAGCGTCGTTTGCCAGCGGTGACTTGCACATCAGGTCATATATCACCCAGCCACCGACAATAAATGCGATCGCAATACTGATTGCAGCGACTACTGAGAGATCGGCTACAGAACGATCGACCAGGTATATCTCCGCGCCAAGGAAATAGACGAGACCGAGCAGGAACATGCCGGACAACCAGGTCGAATAGGCCTCCCACTTGAACCAGTGCAGCGTCCCTGGCAGTTGCTGCGGTGCCACCTTGTATTTCTGCGCATGATAGAAACCGCCGCCATGCACAGACCACAATTCGCCGCCGACGCCTTTGGCCGTATCGGCGGATTCACGCGGCGCCTCGAGATGGTTATCGAGCCAGATGAAGTACAGCGACGAGCCGATCCACGCGACGCCCGTGATGAAGTGCAACCAGCGCACCAGGATACTCAACCAGTCGAGAAGGAACGCTTCCACATTAACCCCGCAGTGGCCGGACGTTGTCGGGATACTCGATCTCGGCCGGTGCCATCGCGCGTTCGCGAATCGTGAGTATTTCGGCGGCCGCGGCAACGGCGATCTCCGCGGGCT
>Ga0224510_10002781_pt1 | contig 10265 bp, 9 predicted proteins | sample SF_May12_sed_USG_FD_170161 | JGI IMG/M metagenome (GOLD analysis project Ga0224510, IMG submission 170161) | Sediment microbial communities from San Francisco Bay, California, United States - SF_May12_sed_USGS_4_1 | ecosystem: Environmental > Aquatic > Marine > Sediment | place: USA: California... | reverse complement strand
ACTCGGAAGCCTGGATGTGGTACCACGAGCACATCGGCGGGTCGCGCTGCCCGATCGTCGACACCTGGTGGCAGACCGAGACCGGCTCCATCGTCATCTCGCCGATCCCGGGCATCACCGCCACGAAGCCCGGCAGCGCCACCGCAGCACTCCCGGGCTATTCCGCCGAGGTGCTCGACTCCTCCACCGGACAGCGCATTCCGACGGGCGGTGGCCTGCTGGCGCTCACCGAGCCATGGCCATCGATGCTCCGGACGATCTGGGGCGACGATGCGCGCTATGTGCAGACCTACTTCAGGAAGTGGGAGGGGCGTCCCGACATCTACTTCGCCGGCGACGGCGTCAAGCGGGACGACGACGGCTTCTTCTGGATCCTCGGCCGCGTAGATGACGTGCTCAACGTCGCCGGCCACCGGATCGGCACGATGGAGGTGGAGTCCGCCCTCGTCGAGCACCCGAGCGTGGCCGAGGCGGCCGTCGTGGGCCGGACGCACGACGTGAAGGGTCAGGCACTCTGCGCGTTCGTCACGGTGCGGGACGGCATCACCGCCTCACCGGCACTGCGCGACGAGCTCCGCGAGTTCGTCGCGAAGAAGATCGGCGCCCTCGCGCGCCCGGATGACATCCTCTTCTCGGCCGACCTGCCGAAGACGCGCTCCGGCAAGATCATGCGCCGCCTCCTGCGCGACATCGCGGAAGGGCGCGCCCTCGGCGACACGACCACCTTGGCGGATCCCGGGGTCGTGGCGTCGCTGAAGGAACAGTACGAAGACAAGGAGGGGTGAGCGCCGGCTCACCCTTCCCCACGGCACGTCGCAACGCGGTCGACGCGCCCGGCGTGGGGTACCCCCCGGCCGGACGGCTGACCGTCAGGGCGCCTTCTTCTCCGGCGTCGTCGGCGCGGCAGGGAGCTTCACGGCGGCAGCCGCCTGGGAGTTGGCGATGCGCGCCATCTCGAGCGAGACGTACTGTCGGATCTGGTCATAGCTCAGCGCGCCCGTGATCAGCTGCCCGCCGATGATGAAGCTCGGCGTGGTGCCAACCCGGAGGCGCTCTCCCTCCCTGCGGTTGGCGGCGATCTGCGGGAGCTTGCGCTCCGAATCGTAGCACGCACTCCACGTGGACACGTCGAGCCCCGCCTCGCCGGCGAGGCGCTCGAAGACCTTCTTCGGAGTGCGCGTCGCTTCGCCATTCCAGCGATCCTGCTCGCGGAACAGCAGGTCGTGCATCTCCCAGAACTTCCCCTGCTCGTCCGCGCACTGCGCGGCGTTGTGCGCCGGGACGGTGTTCCGGTGCATGGAGAGCGGGAAGTCCATGAAGCGGAAGCGCACGTCCCCGCTGGCCACCAGGCGCGACATCACGTCCGGCTCGGTGACGGCGGCGAAGTAGCCGCACGCCGGGCACTCGAAGTCGCCGAACTCCACGATCTCAACCGGGGCGTCGGGACTCCCCTTCACGATCCCTGCGGCAGCCACCGCCGGGAGCGACGAGTCGAGCGTCACGACCTTCGCCGGGCGGGACACCACCCACCCGAGGGCAGCCACACCGACGACGCCGACGATGACCAGGATCGGTCCGAACGAGCGGTTGGACGAGCGCTTCTTGCTGGCCACGGAACTGGACCTCCACAGGGTTGGCACGGGCGGGGGGCGAAGCGGGGAAGTTACATCAGCGAAACCGGGAGGGTAGGAGTTAAGAGAGAAAGCGATTAGGTTGCGGTGTTGCACGTGACATCAAATCATGACCCCGAAATCGACGAGATGAGCAGACAGAGAAGCCGCGGCCGCCCAACAACCGCCCCCGTGTCGCCGTACGACCAGGCGCGCGACGAGCTGTTCCAGCACGTGATGCGCTGTGGCGTGATCGGCTCGGCACCTGAGCACCAGACCGAGTGGTTCGACGAGACCATGAAGTTCCTCGCGGACCGTTACCACGAGTTGAGCAAGAAGGAGATCGGTGACCTCCGCGTCCTGGGCGAGCGCTTCGCGGCGCCCACGGTCATGCCGGAGGACGGTCCGCCGGCGGAGCCCGCCGCGGACGCCACCCCCCAGCAGCCGGGGGAAGGCGCCGAGTCGGGCGAGCTCGACACGGTCAACGCGGCGTGATGCGGTGACGAGGCCCCGGGGCGGTGCTCCGGGGCCTCGTGATTCAGCGCGTATCCGGTCGCCGCGCGCGCAGCACGAGCGTCGCGCGCACGCCCCCGCCCAGCGTGACCTCGAGGGCCGGCACCACGCGGTGCCGGCGCGCATTCCCCTCGGCGCCGAGCACGAGGAAAAGCGCACCCTGCCCCGTCGCGCGATCGGCGAATCGCCACCCGAGGCCCGCGCCCCCGTAGAGTCCCACGCGCCGGTCGCCGAAGGGGTCGAGGAGGAACCGTGCGGAGGCGCTCACCTGTCCGATCGCGCGCCAAGTGTCGCCGACACGCGCGGCCCCTCCCTCGGCGGCGACCCCAAGACGCGCGTACCAGCCGGCGCGCGCGCTCACGCCGATACCGGCGAAGGGCGCGGCCCGTGGTGAGAGCGCGGTGCCGAGGCGTGCCTCGAGGCGTGGTGCCGCGGACACGGGTGCCTGGCTCCACGCTGCGGCAGGCAGGAGCAGGACGGCGAGGACGACGACGGCGCGCATAATGCGCCCAAGCTATGGGTCCACGCGCCACGCGGCACGCCCCTCCCGACTGGCGTTTTGGCTTGCCCCCACCGGCGGCCCCGGATAGCTTCGCGGGACGTTCCGCACTCCCCGAGGGATCGATGCCCGATACGGTCGCGCTGCTGCGCGGCGTGGCGATCTTCCAGGATCTCGATGACGGCGAACTCGCGCGCGTGGCCGAGGTGTGCCGCATGCAGGAGTTCGTCTCCGGCGAGGTCATCTTCAAGGAGGGCGAGGCGGGGAGCCGGCTCTACCTCATCGTCTCCGGCGACGTGCGGATCTCGCGCATGGTGCCGGGCAGCGGGGAGGAGGCGCTCGCCGTCCTCAAGCCCGGGGCGATCTTCGGCGAGATGTCGGTGTTCGACCGGAGCGAGCGGTCCACCGACGCCATCTCCAACGGCGGCACCAAGGTGCTGACCATCTCGCGCAGCGACTTCGACCTGCTCCTCGACTTCAATCGTGACATCGCCTACAAGGTGCTCTGGAGTTGTGTGCGCCTCCTCTCGGGCCGCCTCCGCGCCACGAACGACTCGCTGCGCTCGTTCCTCGCGATGTCGATGTTCTGACCTCTCCCCCCCTGCCATGACCCGCCCCACCCGCACGATCGCGCTCGCGCTCGCGGCCCTCGCACTCCCCCTCGGCGCGCAAGCCCCTTCCACGCTCGGCCTCGCGCGCGACGCGCGCATCGCCGAGGCGTTGGCCGACGTCTCGCCGGCGCGGCTCCGCAGCATGGACTCCACGCTCGTCACGTTCGGCACGCGGCACACGATGAGTGACACGCTCTCGGCCACCCGCGGGATCGGCGCGGCGCGGCGGTGGATCCACGCCGAGCTCACGCAGTTCTCGAAGGAGTGCGGTGGCTGCCTCCGCGTGGAGTACGACACCGGCAGCGCGGTGATCGCGCGGAGCCCGCAGCGCCCCACGCAGCACCTCGTGAACGTGGTGGCGTGGCTCCCCGGCCGCGACGCGGACCGCGTGGTCGTGATCGGCGGGCACTACGACTCCTGCATCTGCTCGGTGGACAACATGGACGCCACGTCGGACGCGCCGGGCGCCGACGACGACGGCTCCGGCACGGTCGCGGTGATGGAGCTCGCCCGCGTGGTGTCGAAGCGCTTCCCCAAGGGTTTCGACGCCACCATCGCATTCGCGCTCTACACGGGCGAGGAGATGGGCCTGCTCGGCTCCACGCAGTTCGCCGAACGCCTGCAGCGCGAGCAGAAGACGGTGACCGCGGCGTTCACCGACGACATCGTCGGCAACGTCATCGCCGACGACGGCCGCGTGGACTCGACCTCGGTGCGCGTGTTCGCCGTGGACTCCCTCGCCGTCGGCGGCGGGGAGCTCGCGCGCTACGTGTGGGCCACCGGCGCGCTCTATCAGCCGCGGTTCGAGGTGCTGCCGGTGCTCCGCCTCGACCGCCTCGGGCGCGGTGGTGACCACTCACCCTTCGTGCGTCAAGGCATCCCGGGCCTGCGGTTCACCGAGCGCCTCGAGAACTACAAGCGGCAACACCTCCCCACCGATGCGCTGAACGACGTCGACTTCGGCTACGTCGCCAAGGTCGCACGGTTGAATCTCGCGACCGTGGTCTCGCTCGCCTCGGCGCCGCCGCGCCCCGAGAGCACGGCGTACCAGCGCGATCGCGCGTCGGGCGGACAATCGTTCACCATCCGGTGGTCGCCGGTCGCGGGCGCGGCGTCGTACGAACTCCTCGTGCGCCGCACGACGGACGCGACGTACAAGCGGATCGTCCCCGTCGGTAACGTCACGGAGTTCCTGCTCGACGAGCAGCTCGACGACGTCTGGGTGGGTGTGCGCACGGTGGGCGCGGACGGGCACCGGTCGCTCACCACCGTGATCGGCGCGCCCGGCGGGCCGCGGCTCGCCACGCCGGCGCGGCGCGGCGCCGCCTCCCCGACGACGCCCGCCTCGCCGGAGTGAGCGGGCGGTCCCGGCGATGAGCGCGTTCCCCGGGTTCCGTCCGGCCGCCCTCACGTTCCTCCGGGGGCTCAAGCGGAACAACACGAAGCCGTGGTTCGAGGAGCGCCGCCCCGTGTTCGAGCACGAGGTGCTCGGACCGCTCCGGCTGCTCGCCGAGGAGCTCGACGTCCGCTTCGCGCGCCTCGCCCCCGAGTTCGTTGCGCCGCCCAAGCGCGCGCTCTTCCGCATCCACCGCGACGTCCGGTTCTCGAAGGACAAGTCGCCGTACAAGTCCCACGCGGCCCTGTGGGTCTTCCACCGCGATGCCGGCCGTGGCGTGGGGCGCGACGCGCACGGGGGCGCGGGGTTCTACTTCCACCTCGAGCCGGGCGCGTCGATGGTGGCGGCCGGCTTCTGGATGCCGCCGCGCCCACTCCTCACGGTGCTGAGGGACGCGATCGCGGAGAGGCCGCGGGCCTTCGAGCGGATCGTGCGGGCGCCGGCGTTCATGAAGCGGTTCGGCGGGCTCACCGACGACGAGGCCGGGGTGAGGCTCACGCGCGTGCCGCGCGGCTTCGCGCCCGACCATCCGGCAGCGCACTGGCTCCGGTTCAGCAGCTTCACCGCCTCGCGGGGCCTTACCGACCGCGAGGCGCTCTCGCCGAAGCTCGTGGACGGGCTCATGAAGGACTATGCGCTCCAGCTGCCGCTTGTGCGCTGGCTGAACGGCACGCTCGGCTTCCCGCCGGCGAAGTCGCGCTAGCCCGTCCGCGCCACGTGCGCGCGGCCCCGGTTCACGGGTGCGGGTCGGCTCAGCGGCGCGCCCGGCCGCGCACGATCCCCTCGGCGCGGCGCGACGGGTCGAACCACCGGCGGGCCGCGTCGCGTATGCGGTCGGCCGTGACGGCCGCGAGGTCGGCGGGATACCGCGCGATGTCCTCGAGCGCGCCGTGCAGCCAGGCGTCCGCGATCTCGCCGAGCACCGCCGCGCCCGAGGCCTGGCGGATCTGCCACGTGCCGATCGCATAGGTGCGCGCCCGGTCGAGCTCCTCCGCCGAGACGGTCTCGGCACCGAAGCGCGCGAGCTCTCGCAGCAGGCCCTCCCGCGCGACCTCCTCCTTCGCCGGGGAGGTGGCGATGTAGGCGGCGAACGCTCCGCCCCTCGACTTGGGGTACGGCCGCGCGAGCACCGTGTAGGCGAGCGACTGGCGATCGCGAAGCTCCTCGAACAAGCGTCCGCCCAGTCCGCTCGCGATCCCGCCGATCAGTTCGGCGTCGAATCGCGCGGCCTCGCCGCGCCGCGGACCCTCGAAGAGCATCGCCAGCCCCGTCTGGGCCTTGTCGCGCTCATCCACGGCGCTCACCTGCTGCGTCGGCCAGCGGGGTGCTGCCGGCTCCGTCGCCGGCATGGCGCGCAGCGCGGCGAACCGCTTGGCCAGCACATCCGCGGTTTCCTGCGGGTCGAGGTCGCCGACCGCGACCAGCACCGCGGCCGACGCGGGTACCTTGGCACCGTGCCATGCGCGGACGGCCGCGGAAGTGAGCCCAGTGACGGTGTCGTCGGTCCCGAGCGTCGCGCGCCCGTACGGGTGGCCCGGCCAGGCGACGGAGGCGGCAAGCCGCATCGGCTGGCGGTACATGTCGTCGCGGAGCGAGGCGAGTGCGGCAAGCGCAGCGGCGCGTTCGGCGTCCACACCATCGTCGGGGAACACCGGGTCGAGCACGATGTCCGCGAGCAGCTCGGCGGCGCCGTCGAACGACCGCGCCGGCACGCCGAGCGACCAGTGGAACCCCTCCGTGCCGACGATCGCGGCGGGCGTACCACCGAGCAGTTCCGCGTCCTCGGCGAGCCGCGACGCCGTGCGCCGCGAGGTGCCGCGAAGCGCAGCCCTGGCCATCAGCGTGGTGACACCGCTGTTCGTGGCTCCCTCGGCGGTCACACCGCCGGCGATGAAGCACCCGACGTGGGCGAGTGCGACGCCGGGCCGGCGGCGGACGAGCACCGGCACACCGTGCTCCGTGCGGAAGACATGCACGTCACCCACCACGCGCTCGGGCCGCGCGCCCCGCCCGACGAGCGCCGGCGCCGCCGTCCGGGGAGCGGATGGCTCCACGGGCTCCGGCCGCTCGGCGTCGAGGAGCGTTCGCACGCTCTCGGCGTCGGCGCCGAGGGCGGGCAGTCCGCGCGGCCGGTACGCGAGGAGCGCCGTGGCAGCCGGGTCGAGCCACCGGCGCGCGACCGCGGTGAGGCGTGCGACGTCGGTCTCGTGCAGCTGTTCGTGGTAGTCCACGCCGCGGCGCCAGTCGCCGAGCAGTTCCCAGGAACCGAGGAAGTTGGCTTGGCCCTCCGGGGACTCGAGGCGCCGGAGCCACTGTGCCTCGAGCAACCGCCGCGCCCGTTCCACCTCGTCGGTGGTGATCTCCCCCTCCCGCACGCGGCGAAGCTGGTCCCAGATGGCGCGCGCAGCGCGCGCCGTGCGCTCCGGACGTGCGGCGGCGTGCACCACGAACACGCCGATCTCGGTGGGCGTGTAGACGTACGCGTTCACCGTCGAGACGAGCCGCCGATCGCGCGTCGCCCGCACGAGCCGCGACCCGCGCCCGCCCGCGAGCACGTGTGCGAGCACGTCGAGCACGGGGGTGTCGGCGTGGGCGAGCGGGGGCGCGCGCCACCCGAAGAGCAGCTCCGTCTGCGCGATGTCCCCCTCCCACTCGCGCACGCGAAACCCGGGCGCGGAGAGTTCCCGCGGGCCAGGCTGCCGGTCGACCCGCGCGTCGGGGAACTTGCCGTACAGCTCGGCCGCCTCCGCCGTGGCCTCGACCGGGTCCACGTCGCCGACGATGGCGAGCACGGTGTTGGAAGGCCGATAGAACCGCCGATAGAACTCCACCACCTGGTCGCGCGTGAGCGTACGCAGCTGGTCCGCTCGCCCCATCCGCCAGCGCCGGATGCGATGGTCGTCGTGCAGGAGCTCGAAGAGCGTCTCGAGCGCGAGCGCGGCCGGCGTGTCGGCCTTCCGCTTGGTCTCCTCGATGATGACCTCAAGCTCACGCGCCAGCTCGGCGGCGTCGATCACGGAGTTGGCATAGGCGTCCGCCTGTACCGCGAGCCCGCGTGCGAAGCCCGAGGCGGGGAGCACCGTGTAGTAGTGCGTGTGGTCGTAGATCGTCCCGGCGTTGAGGTAGCCCCCGGCCGCCTTGGTCGCGCGCGCGATCTCGCCTACGCCTCGGGTGGGCGTGCCCTTGAAGTACATGTGCTCCAGCACGTGCGCGATGCCGACGCGGTCGTCGGGCTCGTCGAAGTACCCGACGCGCACCCAGGTGACGATCGCCACGACCGGCGCGCTGGTGTCGCGGCGCGCGAGCACCGTGAGCCCGTTCGCCAGTCGTGTGCGGTGTACGGACTCCGGGGGGAGTGTGGCGTCGAGGCGGGCCGGCATCTCAGCGTGCGAGGGGAACGCGGCGGAGGAGCACCAGTGCCACCACGAGCATGCCGAGCGCGTAGAGGAGCACAAGGGTGAGGTCCCCGGTCTCGACGCTTCGCTCGGTGAGCCAGCGGGTGCGCAGCGCCTCGGCCGTGCCGAACGGGGGGAGCATCTCCGCCAGGAGCTCGGCCCACCGCGGCAATGCGTTCGACGGCGCGAGCTGCTGGAGCGACATGCTGACGACGACCACGAGCACGAGCAGCACGCCGTCCCGCGCGACGAGCACGCTGCAGAGCAGCGCGAGGGCGCCGAAGAGGAGCGCGTAGAGCGCTGCCGCCTTGACCACGGCGAGCACCGGCACGGGCGTCACCAGGAACCGGAATCCAACCGGGACGAGCGTGGTGCACGCGACGAACAGCATCACGCTGATCGCGAAGTACTGCAGGTAGAACGCCCACGGCGCCACCGGCCGCGCGAAGAGGAACCGGAAGTGCTGCTTGGTCCGGTCGGCGGAGACGACGCCGCTCATGAGCAGGAGGGCGCCGAGGGTCATCGCGGATCCCAGCGCCTGCTGGTAGATCATGCGGCTCATCTGCTCGATGCGCTCCTGGGAGTCGATGCCCGCGGGAGGATGGCCGTTGAGGAGGAACCAGAGCGGCACCCCGCCGATGACGAGGAAGAAGAGCAGCGTGACGACCGCCTTGGTGAAGGCATCGCGCACCTGCCAGCGCGCATACAGCGCGAGCGGGTTCCCCGCGGTCATCGCGTCACCGCCGTGCGGAAGGCTTCCTCGAGCGACGACTCCGCCGGCACCACCGCCGTCACCAGCGCACCCTGCGCGATCGCCACGGCGAGGCCGGCGTTCAGCGCCGCGAGGTCGAGCGTGCACTCGAGCGTCTGGCCTGCGACCACGGCGCCCGGGAGGTGCGCCGCCAGCGCCTCGATCCCCGTCGCCGCCCGCACCTTCCAGCGGCGCACGACGCTGCCCAGCGCGCCCTCGGCCTCGCGCACCGACACCACCCGCTGCAGTCGCCCGCGGTCGATGATGGCCACGCGGTCGCAGAGGCGCTCGAGCTCGTCCAGGTTGTGGGAGGCGATGAGGATCGCGCGGTCCGCGCGCCGCAGCCCGCCCACGATGTCACGGAACCGCGCCGTCCATACGGGGTCGAGGCCGTGCGTGGGTTCGTCGAACACCATCACGCGCCGGTCGGCGAGGAGGGCCTGCGCGAGGCCGAGGCGCTGCAGGTTCCCCTTGGAGAGCGCCTTGAGCCGCTTGTCGGCGTGCTCGGCGATGCCGACGGCCTCGATCACCCGCGCGCACTCCACGGCGCGCAGCGCGGTGGGAATGCCGGCGAGCGCCGAGAGCCGCGCGAGGGCTTCTATCGCGCGCCACTCGAGCGGCAGGGTGATCAGCTCGGGGAGGTAGGCGATCCCCTCGCGCTCCACGAAGGCGCGCGGCGTGACGCCGTCGATCCGCACCGTCCCCTCGTCGGGCGGCAGGAAGCCGAGGAGCATCGCGATGAGCGTGCTCTTCCCCGCCCCGTTCGGTCCGGCGATGCCGACCACCTCACCCGCCGCGACGTCGAGCGTGATGTCCTCCACGGCGCGCACGGCCCGGCCGAGCACGGGGCGGTACGTCTTGCCGACCGCCCGGAAGGCGATCAGTGGAGGATCCGGAGGAGCCCGGCGTCCGCGCTCGCGCGCAGGAAGCCCTCGGCGTCGCGCGTCGGGATGAGGATCCCGGTGAGTGCGAACCCGCGCCGCGCCTCGCTCTGCATGAACTCCTCGAGCGTGCGCTCCCTCGCTCCGATCGCCGCATCGCGCATCGCACCGACGATCTCCTCCCATGTCCCCTCGTACGGCCGCCCGTCGCGGCCGACCACCCGGTGCGAGTCGGGGGACTTCTTGTCGTCCGTCAGGTCCGCCAGGAGTGCCCCGAAGAGTTCCAGCTGCGACCGCGCCGCGTGCTGCTCCCGCTCGACGGCGCGCGTCTCGATCTCCGCCAGCATCTCGTCGATCGCGTCGGGCGCCGGCGCCAGCTCCGCGAGGCGCTCGTCCCACTGCCGCAGCGAGGGATCATCGTCGGGCAGCCGGAGGTGCGACTTCTTGAGTTCGAGCAGGCGCCAGATGCCGAGCTCGTCCCAGTGGTCCTCGGGCTTGGTGCGGTCAAGGTGGTAGAGCGCCGCCTCGTAGTCGCCGCGGTCGTAGAGGAGGTTGCCCAGGTAGATGCGCGCCTCGCTGTGCTCAGGGTCGAGCTGCAGCGACTTGCGG
>Ga0224510_10002780_pt1 | contig 10266 bp, 6 predicted proteins | sample SF_May12_sed_USG_FD_170161 | JGI IMG/M metagenome (GOLD analysis project Ga0224510, IMG submission 170161) | Sediment microbial communities from San Francisco Bay, California, United States - SF_May12_sed_USGS_4_1 | ecosystem: Environmental > Aquatic > Marine > Sediment | place: USA: California... | reverse complement strand
TATTGAACAGCTATTTATGGAATACCTACGGCAATAATCACGATTTTGCCAGATAAACCTTTTTCATTTAAAATATATTTTAGGAACCATTTTTAACATTCGAGTGAGTCTCAAGTGACCGTACGGTCTACTTAACGCCTACTTAAGTTTCCATGATTACTCGACGTGTAGATCTACTCATGTTTGTGAATATCAATCCAAACTGGACTTGAGGGTACCTTACACCGTTAAATATTATTATACGAGGGCTGTTCAATATATAATGAGACTGTGCGCATAACTTTTACCTTTTACAATGTACAAAGACACAAGTATTATAAACATTCAGATAAATCATATTTGTAGTAGACCTCCAAAAAAAGACAGTTTCATCAAACGGTTATGAAATGGCAGCCATGGCAACATGACCATGTTGCCGTTATCGCCCCCCACCTTTTGACGTCACAACGTTATTAAAGCAGTCATCTTAAATAATAACGCAAATTTGTTTTTCAACAGTTTTAACATTTTAAATACAGGTTCTTGTATTAAAACTCAAGTCCCGGCTACATTTATCTATTCAAAAATGCCATTTAGTAAAACAGTAAAACTACTAACGCCTGTATGACGTCTTCTTTGTCTGACATTACTCTGTCTTTTCTATTTTGCTAATATTTGTATGAAAAAAGATTAAGAATTTTATGTTTTGAAAATGTGTTATAGTCATCATAACAAACACAGCATAATATTGTGATCATTTGTCAAGTGGCAAAATGCATTTCAATGTTGACGTTTCTTTATTGTGAGCAGTTCTCTTTCAAAGCTTATATGTCAATTACCCCATGTTTAAATGTCTTAATATTTGCAGTATATGTTTGGAACGCATCCTGTAAATGTTCTGTTAGATTTATTCTGAATAATTTTATAATCGTGTGACCTTTCATCAGTTTATTTGTCTTGAAAAAATTACATTTGCACAAAATTTTGAACGGGAGCAATAGTGCGTTACTATGGTTTTTGAAAATGGTGTTGTTCCTATATTGTTTGTCATAAACCTATAATATTTGGACATTTTGTAGGAGATAAGTTATATTTTACAATAATAATGACTTTAATTCCAATTGAAGGCAAATCAAAAAGTTATAAGCACAAAGCACAGTCTCATTATTTATTGAACAGCCCTGGTAGAAGATTAAAAAGGATTATCCCAAGCATTATTGAGTGAGTGTGAGGTCCACATACTGTTTCTACACTCCACTCACACTCACTGAATAAAGCTTTGGATAACTTATTATTTCGGTTGTAAGTTGCGTTTAACTGGATTAAAATAAAAAACACGTTATTTCACATTTGCATGGAAAATCTGTACATTTTATGATTTAAAGTAATTTTGTTCATTTTGTGATGTAAATTGAAGTTAATCGCTTTCAAGCGGTCATATTACACCAAGCGCAAAATGTCAGACAGGCGTCTATAACGGTTGGTGTTAATGTGGTTTAATGACAGATAGTGTTGTGTTGTTGTGAGCCACGTTGCATGCAGCATTACCTAATTTCTAAAACTTTACAGCGACGTATTACCTTAATTACCTTAATTGTTAAAATGTCAATTAAGTTGGATCTTTTTTATTTGTTACATATAGACATCTTTGTAGGCAATGTTCAAAGCGAATTCAATTATAAATAAAATTCAGACTACTTTTTTGTGAATCAAAAACATCCCTCGTATAACTTAGAGTTCATAAAGATGTATTATAATTATAATGCAAATTATGTTTAATAATATAAAACGCACACAATTTGCTACTTATAACGATATGAATAACAAAATCATACCACAGTTTTGTATTCGTAAAAGTTCGTATAATTTAAAAAAAAATTAAATGCCAAATCTGCACGTGTTAATGAATTCGTGAAGTTCATAATACATATCGGTTAAGTTGAAACATTTCAAATGGCTGTGCGAGTACTTGGCTACTTGAATGCCACACGGCCTGCAAGCTCACTGAAAATAAAGTATATTACATATGTTCAAAAACAAAACTTGCACATAATAACCGTGTATTTGATATAAATACATATTTTTAACAGTGAAAAAAACTGGAACTCCCATCTATTAGAAAAAAGTACACGGCTATGCGCTTACGTACTTAGCTACAAAATCCAACACGAAGTGTTAATAATTAAATTATTTTACTTGATTAGGCTATATTCTGTAGTTTCTGTATAGCTTGCGATGCACGAGGTGTTTTGTGGTTATTTTTTGGTTCACATATAAACTGCCAACCGGGCTTTAGTCGTCACTGGAGGCTTCAGTATTGGGCAGTTCATAATAGTGGAACAAGAGATTCATTCAAACCCCTGCACCTACCTCAGTTTACAGATATATGGTGTATCAATTGTCCAGACGAACGTTATCATTACGTTCATTTGAACGAGGCATTCAATTCTTTATTCGTCGGTTTCAGTTAACGTCCAACATTGGCGGACTGCGTTTGGGCAAGGAAGTTGCTAGTCGATGAAACGACTGCATAGAAGTTTATTTAGAGAATAATTTTAGGCGGCAAAATGAAAAACGATAAGAACATACAGTTTCTGTGTCCGACACCACATTTGAGTATGATAACCGGGAGTAGGACTTTTCATTTGAATCCGGATCCGGTATATGACTTAAAAATCATATCTAAATAAAAAAATAATCGAGAACACACATTAAACGTATTATCCAATCAATGAAGTCAGTCACATAGTGATTCAATAGTCTACACCCACTGTAAAGTCAATATACCAGTCATTATATGGTCATTTAATCTTCATAGTTACAGACTGTTTATCCATGATATCAACTTATAATTTTATGTGCATTAAACTAAAAAGATATGCTTCTATAGAATTCAAAGGTCATAGTACTTTATGCTCTGAATACATTTTGAATTTGACTTGTAACAGCCAAATTAGCAAGATAAACAAGTCACGTACTATTAGTATAAACAAAGGAAAGGACCCTGATCTTCTACATACTGAGTGTATTTAATATCTAATTTTTAATTCTAACTTTGTGGAACATGAACCATTCATAACAAATGATGTGAAATTTAACTATGAAACAGATCAAATATGTCATATTATTTCATAAAATATCATAACATCTGTACTTTATTTAACGCATACAGATAATATTTCATGATTTGTTATATTGGTTTGTGCATATGATCTAACTCATGTTTTGAAGTGCCATGAACAAAATAAATAACTATTTTTCACCAAATCCGAATAGTATGTTCGAATTAATATGCATGTCCAATGTCACATGTCCAATGTCACTTGTATTTTCATTTCTTGGTGCGTACAATTATAATTTTAATACAATAAGTAAATCGGAAACAATACTAAAGACTGTTGCACTACACTGTTAATAATTACGAAAGAAATAAGTTAGGCAAGCTCCATTGTATTGATTTTCAAAATTAAGTATAATATATTTAAATTTAAAATGGAAAAACTGGATGTGGTCACAGACAACTATTACAAAATATGAATCCGAAAATTTGAATCTCTAGCTGCGGACCCGCGAATCTTAGGTTGGATCTGGTATTTTCGGATATGTCCGGTACCCGTCAGTCGCCAGTTTTATGCACATTTTATTAATAAAAAAAAGTTCTTTTAGTCTCTTTAAAAATAATTATACATAAATTAAGTTAGGTCCTATGCAATGATATAAAGGTATGAACATTTTAAGACGTTAAAACAGAGCCTTATCACCACCCACAAAACCCGTTGAGAATGCCTAATGTCGCCACCACCAAAAATTCTACAGTTTCTGCCTTTTTTTAAACAAGATTATGTATTGGTACTGTGACCATATTTAACATCTATTGTAAGAGAATCTTGCGCTTAAAAGAAACTATAAGGACTCCCCACGTGACCCGGAACACATACACATTAACTTTATTAAAATATGAATAAAGATATTTCCAATATTTTATTTTAAAGCTACAATTATTATGCCTTTTAATTACAATGGTAAACGTTCGTAATATCACAGGTATACGGCCCTTTACAGTTTCGTCATCAGTGTCCCGTAAGGTCACAACTATTTGTACTAAGCTTAGAAAAATGTTAGGATTAAAACTTCTTTTTATCGTTTCTGGTCATTTTTAATCCTCAATATTGAGGGAAATAAATAACTGAATTGAATTGAATGAATGGAAATACAAAATTTTGAATGATGACATATTATAATCAAGACGGATGTTACATTTGCGCATGCGCATTGCAATACGCTTTCCCCGCATGCCAGTGTTTGAAAACAAACTGGTCAATCTTTACTTCTGGTTTTAATTTAATAATAAAAATACTGTTTACGGTGGCGATCTATTTATGAATATCAATTATATACATTGATAGTCACTTTTTTATGTTAAAAACGATATTAACTATGTTAAAATCACATCAGTAAAATATTGTTTAGTTGTTTGCAAAGTGCCGTTTTTTTTCATAAAACATTACTATTTGTAATTAATAATTAAACAATAGATATTACGCGGTCGAGCAGAACTCAAAATACCATTCAAACTTAGCCGCATTTAACTTCACGAAGAAAATCATAGAGTTTTAGAAGTGTAACATCAGTAGTTTGGCAAAACAAAAACATAATCAGTTTTGGGCAAACTCCCCGCAGCGGTTACTTCCCCTGATCAGTACAGTAACCACTGCCACCACAAGTAAATCCGGCTCCAGAGAACCGGATTTATTTGTTTCACTTTTATTTTTAAAACAAAATACTTAATATTATTTTAGTTTTCTTTCATTAAAATATGCTTTATGAACAAGAAATTAAAACAATATATGTTATAAAAAAAATTGTAAATATTACGGAAGATATTTTCACTGTGACACCGTGTGTGTAGTAAATAACGGCTGAAGTTTTTCATCATTTTTGTGTTGGCAGTGGTTAAAGTAGCAAAGCGTGACGTAACCGCTGTGAGGAGTTTGAGTTTTGGGTTCTAACTGACATCTATTGTTTACGTCGTACCTTCTAACCTATTTAGAAATATTATCATAAGTTTTAATGTTTTAATTATTTAAACATACATTACATTGTCTTAGAGACAAACAGAATCTGATATGTAAGTTGTTTTATTTAACTCAACAAACAACCATTCATATTGTATATTAAATGGTACCTAGTGACCGACACTGTGGCTTCACATTATAAACAATAAATATTTCATAATTGTACAATGTAAATCTAGCAAAACTGTTTAATTTTGAGCAACTACAACAAAGTAGATAAGTCACATTAGAACCAAAATTGTGTTACCCCAACAATATGTTACATTACAACTTTATACAACAACGTATACATGTTTTATAATTATAGGTTTAAAATCTTCAACAAACTCTAAAACCAATCATTTATGTTTAGCTAGGTGTACAACTATAACTTATTGTTTACATTTATTTTATTTTTGTGTTTCATTGATGTTGCATTAGATTTTTAACAAGTAAAATTGACACACACTAACAACAAAGAAAAAATAAAAACCTGGAAATTATTCGGCGAATATCGCTGTCGCGCCTTTAACGCGGAACGGTGTGCTAGTACGTTTAATCTACTCAATATCATTTGCGATTCAGGAGTTCAAGATGAAATTTGTCTAAACAATATTTATTTCATGTAAAACACATATACAAGATCATGGTAACATGCACAACCATATTGCCAACAAGCAGTAAATACAACATAGATACAAATATTTTGTGAGATCTATATTTGGAAAATAAATATAAAGATTTAATTGAAAATGTAAAAGAGTGAGAGTTCTGCCAATCAAATACATGTTGAAAAAAGGGTATCAGAATTGAGAAGAAAACACAGCAGCTTGTTCATATAGTCTCTCTTCTGAATAGTTTGTTAAGCTGCAAAGATAGGGGTGTGCATCAAAACAAATCGAGTTCCACATAAATAAGGTAGGTCTAAATGATTTTAATGTGTCACTGAGTTTACAGTTGAATACGGAGTTGTACGTGACAATGACATCATATTTAGGTTCTTACACACGTACAAATACTAATAAACATCATGCACATTAGTGTAATCGAGTGTTATCGACAAAATTTCATTTTTCAACAACAATGTTTGTTGGTAAAATAACAGCGTGTCTATAACATTCTGTGATCTAAATACGCACACATAAAGCTAACAATCGGTTGTTAAAAATCCATCTGATCCGTTATCATAGTTGGAATCATGTCACAGCATTTCAATTGATCAAAGGCGTTTGTTTTTATATAAATAAATGAACAGCAACCTTATTTATAAAAAAAAATCGCAAAAATGTCTTTTTTTTCACAGTCAAAATCGTCGGAATGCGATGTCATGTTTTGCTTTATTGGTGTTTACCTGCCAACTGGCAGATTGTTTCCAACGTAAGTTTTATTTATGATTAAAAATAAAATTAAAAGAGATCCAATTATGTGTGTTTTACTTTTTTAATTGTTAATAAAAACTGTATTTAAGCAATTGTCAATGAAACAACCTATTTTTTTTAAATCCCGTTGTTTTGAATAATGTGCACTTCTTTATCCCATACTTTCAAAAAGAAAGAATATCACTGGTAACAACGAACTCTGTTGCAACGAACAATGTTGCATTCAAACAAACCACATTTACACCTTCTATGTATACTACTCAAAATTTGCTAAGGATCAATTTTTCTACAGTGTGTTACTTTTGTGTATTTGTGATAAATATGAAAATTGATTTAAAGGAATTAAATATAATTAGTGCAAGCTGTACATGACAAATCGATAACTTAAGTACACAATAATGAGGTCCTCGTACAGGTGTATCGGTTGCGATAGGACTGAAATGTGCAATGTCAAATAGCTGATCCTTAGCAAATTTTGAATAGTATAGTCTCCTATGCTGTTAAAGCTGCTTAGTGTAACAATCTCAATGCGATAATGTTATAAGCAATGAACGTGTTTACACTTACAGGACAATTGTAAGCGGGTAAACCGAAGTTACGTCTCATCAGCAATCAATCATTTTATAAAATAATAATCTTGAGCTTACACCGCCCACCCAAAAGATTGAACGTTTCATTGTTATGTTCTTAATACAAATTAATGCCAATGAGCAATGCGGCAGTAATAAGTATATGCAAGGGAAGGCCGTCAGCCTGAATGAATGCTTGAAACTGTGTTACGCCGGCACTTCTGAGCGGCAACTTCCGCCTCATTGTGTCGATACAAACTTGTACCATGATTTCACCGTCTCCTCCAAGTCTAAAAACATATTCATGTGGCTCTAAAACTGTGTTATCTAGGACAACTACTGTTAAGTCAGTTGTTATTCTAAAGTTACTGATAAGTACCGCCTTACAGAATTGTAAGTCAACCGCAGCAATGGCCGGCACACACGCGTTAGTCTCGTCTTTTGTTGCGTTTTCGTGGTCGGAAAACGTAGCATAGGACGCAAAATTTATGTCAACTGGTTTTAATGACGATTTCGATGGGCGTAGTTGTACCCCTGTATTCATGTATTCGTAGTTTTGCATTCGGAACATTACCTGGTCGTAGTATGCTTTGATATTCAGCGGACGTGTGACTGTAACGACGTATCTGTACCGGATAACTATATTCTTTCCCTTTATTGACGAGCCCAGGCCGGAAAATGAACATATACTGATTGCTTTATCGTCGAGTTGCTTGAGAACTTCGTCTAGAATGTTGAACATTAAATCTCCCGGATCAAGTGTGGCCATATCAGTTACCGGAAATGACGTCACCGGAAGTGACGCATCAATTAGGAATTCCATGTAGACGCCTTTAACGGTGTCAATAACATTAACACATTCTGCTCCGACTTGGATGTCTTGCAATGAGCAGGCGAATTTAAGACACAGTTCCTGAAAATACACCATAGTTTGCAATTTATATTTAAATATAAATTAAAATAAAAATCAAATTTTAAAATGTAAATTCAGACATTATTCCGGTCATATCGATATTTGCGGCTTTGGCGAACATGCGTCCGTATTAATTCATTGCCGCTAATTTTTTTATACAATATGCCGAATTGTATATTTAATAACAATCACTTTGTTGATCTATTAATTCTAATAAATCTAAAATGCTAATTATTCGTTTAACTCTGACTTACCACTTCTGCCACGTAGATCTCATCATAATTACACCCATGTGCTGAAGTTGTGTTCCTTTCGTCTTTTTTGATTAACCAGTGCCTTGAAAAGGTTTGACTGATAAATTCTAGATTTATCATAACAGTCAAAGTGCTCAAAGTGTGTCTTTTGTTATCATCACAATAAAACATGAGATATGACTTTGGATCTGTGATTCTTTCACCGTTGCATGATGCGCAATAAATGTTTTTAAACAATCCATTTACCCCCTCGAATGGAGCAAAGACACTGTCGAAGGCTTCGCACAAATCAACAAGTGTCTGATCGTCGGATAGCATACATTCGGATATGATATGAGGATAGCAAACGTCTACGGAATAATGCAAAGGAGGATGCCAGGACACAGTGCAGTTGTCATTGCTTATACCATCTAAGAAGTTGTCTTCGTTGTATGTAACATTCCTTCGATGCAGACCTTTATCGCCCAACTCTTGGGGACAATCAACTTGCATTTTCCACGGCACAAACGTCCCTGGGTTTACGCTAAACATGTTACAACGAAGACACCAAACGTTTTTGTAACTGAGTTTATTTTCTGTGTACGTGTAGGGTGTCATTTCAGATAGCTTACTTGTTTCCGGATATTCGCATTTTCGTCTCACGGTCGCATTGGAATGCGTTAAAGCACATTTGTCGATGAGCATGTAGTTATGATGGAAAGTATCTGAAGCCGAATTGGACTCAGAAACCATCGTCGTTGTGCAAGAAAATATCTGTTTCCTCCCGAAAGCTGCATCCGACATCGTCTTGTTTAGAGCTAAATCAAAACAACAGTCTCCCCGAACAAAACACAGTTTGTCGCACCGGCAAGGTAAGCAGCATTTCGTGTTGTTGATTACTTCTCCATAGACGTCGTAGGTAGGGTGTTCCGGAACGTTCGTATAGCAGCCGTTAACGCCTGGGCAGTACGTTTTCACGGCTTTCAAGGGTAGCGTCTCGTCAATATAATCAGAGAATTTAGGATATGCAGGGGTAGACTTAATAGTAATATTTAAGCCTGGAATTATCCACTGTGTCCACGATGGCACTACAAAACATTTGACAATAATGATCAAACATACTCTTAGTGTAACCCTCATTGTGATTTTTCCTTGTTCAAATACATCTACATATTTATTTGACTTCTACAGAAGAATGTATTTCCAGACATACGTTATGATGCCACCTGTATGACATATTTATATAGGAAACACATCACGTTCTATTATGCGGTGCAGTCACACCTTGTCGGGTTTTATCTCCATAGGTGAATCCTGTTTCATTCAGCGGCGCCGTCAGATGGTAACGGTTTATATTGCGGTATGTTTATGGTCAATGTAGGGTGGAAATTGTACAGACATGCCTTACATTCAGATCAATGCAATGATTCGCAAAACTTCAAATTTCTCTCACTTCATGTTCTTTCCATTTGTTCTCGTGATTAAGTTTTGGCGTTTGTTTTACTAGGTCAGATTGTCACACCAGAATCAGCTTTTCATACTCTAGTAAAACAATATGGAATAAAATTCCGTTACATATAAGGAATCTCCCCACAACTTATAAATTAAAAAAAACAATTAAAGGAATGCATACATTCATTGTAAAAAATATTCATGTTTGCATTGTTTTATAACTAGTCCATGCATTGTTTTCTTTATTGAGAGTATGAGATGTGTACATGTATATGTTGTTACAAATTTTATTTTTATTGATATAAAGGCAATATCAGCCTTCATTACATATGCTTTTGTACAATATTGTTCTTTTAATCTAGAGCATTGGGTGCTTGTCAGATCATTATTATCGTTTTGCATTTACTCATTATACCATTATATAAAAATTGTCTTTCTTTTTTCATCGCCATGTTTTTGTTCATTGTTTTTCATTTAAATGTTTTGTTATTGTTGTCAATCATAATATTGACGTCCACATTGTAAATATGGTATTTATAATTACTTTGTTTGTATGTTGTATCATAATGTGTTACCGTTATGAAATAAAGAATTTATTATTATTATTATTTTTATTATTGTTGTTGTTGTTGTTGTTGTTGTTGTTGTTGTTGTTGTTGTTGTTGTTGTTGTTGTTGTTGTTGTTGT
>Ga0224510_10002778_pt1 | contig 10273 bp, 6 predicted proteins | sample SF_May12_sed_USG_FD_170161 | JGI IMG/M metagenome (GOLD analysis project Ga0224510, IMG submission 170161) | Sediment microbial communities from San Francisco Bay, California, United States - SF_May12_sed_USGS_4_1 | ecosystem: Environmental > Aquatic > Marine > Sediment | place: USA: California... | reverse complement strand
GCCCGGCTCACCGCCGCAGCGGCGAACCTGAATCGCGTCGGCCCGCTTGCCGCGGAGGACGCGCTGAGCCAGAAGGACCTCGACGACGCGACCGGAATGAAGGACGCCGCCACCGCGGCCGTCGCCGGCGCGAGATCGCGTGTCCAGCAGGCCGAAATCAATCTGAGTTACACGACCATCCGCTCGCCGGTGAACGGCGTCACCAGCTTCGCGCGCAAGCAGCCCGGCAGCTTCATCGCACCGGGCCCGGACAGCCTGCTCACCTACGTGTCGGCGCTCGACCCGATGCGCGTGAACTTCAGCATCTCCGAAAACCAGCAGCTGACGTTCGGCAAGCTGATGTCGTCGACGAAGCTGCGGCCGCCGCCCGCCGAGAAATACACCGTGGAGATCGTGCTGGCCGACGGCACGCGCGTGGCGGCCCCGGGACACATCACGTTCGGCGACGCCTCGTTCAGCAAGGAAACCGGCACGTTCCTGGTGCGTGCGGAACTCCCGAACAAGGACGGCGCGCTGCGGCCCGGCCAGTTCGTGCGGGTGCGAGTGACCGGCGCGACCTGGATCGACGCGATACAGGTGCCGCAGCGCGCGGTCATGCAGGGAGCGCAGGGCAACTTTGTCTGGGTACAGGATGCCGAATCGAAGGCCCAGTTGCGGCCGGTGTCCGTGGGACCGCTGACGGGCGACCAGTGGCTGATCAGCGAGGGCCTGCGCTCCGGCGATCGGGTGGTCGTCGACGGCGGGTTGAAGCTTGCACCGGGCGTCCCGGTCGGGTCAGCTCAACCCGCGGCGGCCGCGCCGGCGCAGAACTGACCCGGAGCATCCGCCACCGTGATCTCGGATTTCTGCATCCGCCGCCCGATTTTCGCCAGCGTCCTGTCGATCGTCGTCACGCTCGCCGGGCTTGCCGCTCTCTTCGGGCTGCCGGTAGAGCAGTACCCGCCGATCGCACCGCCACAGGTCACGGTGTCCGCCAGCTTCCCTGGGGCCGATGCGGCGACGGTCGCGCAGGCGCTTGCAGCGCCGATCGAGACGCAGGTGAACGGCGTCGACAACATGCTCTACATGCAGTCGACGAGTTCGTCGACCGGGGAGATGACGCTCAACGTCTACTTCCAGATCGGCACGGACCCGGACACCGCGCAGGTGCAGGTCCAGAACCGCGTCAACATCGCGCTGCCGCAGCTCCCGGACGTCGTGCAGAAGACCGGCGTGCAGGTCGAGAAGCGCTCGTCGAGCATCCTGATGCTGCTCGCGATCTATGCACCGGACGGCGGCCACGACGTCAACTACGTCTCGAACTACGCGAACCTCTACGTGCTCGATGCCATCAAGCGCGTGCCAGGGGCGAACCAGGCGGCGCTGTTCGGCGCCTCGGACAATGCGATGCGGATCTGGCTGCGGCCGGACCGCATGGCGTCACGTGGCATCACGCCCACTGACATCCAGCAGGCGATCGCGAAGCAGAACCAGCAGTTCGGCGCCGGTTCGATCGGCCAGTCACCGACGTCGAAGCCGGTCGAGATAACCGTTCCGGTCGTGACCGAGGGCCGCTTCAACGAACCCGAGCAGTTCGAGAACATCATCCTCAAGACCGACCAGGAGGGCGCCGCCATCGTGCGGCTCGGCGACGTCGGACGCGCCGAGGAAGGGCGGCGCAACTACATGCTGCGCCCGAGCCTGAACGGCAAGCCCGCGGTGTTCATCGCCGTCTACCAGCAGCCCGGGTCCAACGCCGTGCAGGTGGCCAAGGACGTGCGCAGCACGCTCGAGGGCCTGAAGAAGGGATTCCCCGACGGCATCGACTACGAGATCTCCCTCGACACGACCAAGTTCGTGACGGCCTCCATCGAAGAAGTCATCCACACGCTCATCGAGGCCGTCTTCCTCGTGGTGCTGGTGGTCTACGTGTTCCTGCAGAACCTGCGCGCCACGCTCATCCCGACGATCGCCGTGGTCGTCTCGATCATCGGCACGTTCGTGGGCATGCAGCTGCTCGGCTTCTCGATCAACCTGCTGACGCTGTTCGGCATGGTGCTCGCGATCGGCATCGTCGTCGACGACGCGATCGTGGTGATCGAGGCGGTCGAGGCCAACATGAAGACCAAGGGCCTCTCGGCCCGCGACGCGTCTTTCAAGGCGATGGAGGAGGTCTCCGGGCCGGTGGTCGCGATCGTGCTGGTGCTGGCCGCGGTGTTCGTGCCCACGGCGTTCCTGGGCGGCACGACCGGCGTGCTCTACAAGCAGTTCTCGATCACGGTCGTCATTTCCGTGATCCTTTCCGGGTTCGTCGCGCTCACGCTCACCCCTGCCCTCGCCGCGCTGCTGCTGGACGGCTCGCACGGGCACCCGCCGAAGATCCTGCAGAAGTTCAACCACTGGTTCGATCGGCTGACCGAGAACTATTCGAAAGGCGTGCGCTGGGTCCTGCGGCGCACGGCGCTCGCGCTCTCGTTGTTCGCCGTCTGCATCGCCGCGATCCTCGGCCTCTTCCGGATGGTACCGGGCAGCTTCGTGCCTCCGGAGGACCAGGGCTTCCTGCTGATCGCGGCCATGTTGCCGGACTCGGCGAGCCTCGACCGGTCGGACGCAGTCGGACAGCGGATCCGCGAGATCGTGCTGGCCCAGCCGGCCGTCGAGTTCGCGACCGTCATCACGGGGTTCAGCCTGATCGACGACCAGATCAAGACCAACACGACGACCGTCTTCGTGAGCCTGAAGGATTTCAAGGATCGCGGCGACAAGAGCATGTCGCTCGACGCACTGCTGGCCGGGATCAAGCCACAGCTCGCCTCGATCAAGGAAGCCGTCGTCATCCCTTTCAACCCGCCGCCGATCCCGGGGCTCGGCACGCAGGGCGGCTTCGAAATGTGGGTGCAGGACCTGACGGGCGGCGAGCCCGCACGCCTCTCGGAGGCCACGAAGCAGCTGCTCGCCGGCGCAAGCCAGCAGGCGGAACTCGCCGGCGTCAACTCGACGTTCAACCCGTCTTCGCGGCAGCTGAGCGTCAAGATCGATCGGGAGAAATCCGAGACGATTGGCGCGCCGATCGCCGACGTGTACGGCGCGCTGCAGTCGCTGTTCGGCTCCCTCTACGTCAGCCAGTACAACAAGTACGGCCGGGTGTGGCAGGTGGTGCTGCAGGCGGAACCGGAGTTTCGCAACAGCCCCGAAGACCTGCGCAACATCTACGTGCGCGGGCGCTCGGGCGAGATGGTGCCGCTCGACGCCGTCACTACGGCACGCTTCACGAGCGGCCCCGACCTGATCCCGCGCTTCAACGGCTTCCCGGCCGCGAAGGTCAGCGGCAACCCTGCCGCCGGCTACAGCACGGGACAGGCGATCGCCGCCATGGAGAAGGTCGCGGCCACGCTGCCCGAGGGCTTCGGCATCGCCTGGTCCGGGCAGGCGTACGAGGAAAGGAAGTCGGGCAGCGCCTCCACGCTGGTGTTCGCGTTCGGACTCATCATGGTGTTCCTGATCCTCGCCGCCCAGTACGAATCGTGGTCGCTGCCAGGCAGCGTGATGACCGCCGTTCCGTTCGGCGTGCTCGGCGCGCTGCTGGCCGTGTGGCTGCGCGGCATGGAAAACGACGTCTATTTCCAGATCGGCCTCGTCACGCTCATCGGCCTTGCGGCCAAGAACGCGATCCTGATCGTGGAGTTCGCCGTGCTGGAGCGAGCCAAGGGCCTGTCGATCGTCGAGTCGGCCGTCGCCGGAGCGCGCGCACGACTGCGGCCCATCGTCATGACCTCGCTGGCGTTCACGGCGGGAGCGATCCCGCTCGCGATCGCGTCGGGCGCGGGCTCCGCCTCGCGTCACTCGATCGGCACCGGCGTGATCGGCGGCATGGTGGGCGCGACCACGCTCGCGCTGTTCTTCGTGCCGCTGTTCTACGTGCTGATCAGCCAGCTGAGCGAGAAGTTCTTCCCGCCGAAGGCTCCGGCTGCCGTCGAACCACCCGCCCCGCCGCCGCCGGGGGCGGAGACGCCGGCGGCCGGCACGGGAGGGCACTGAACCATGCGCCGCCTCCCGGTCATCATTGCCTCATGCGCGCTGACGGCATGCCTCGGTACGCCGTACAGCCGTCCGGCGCTGGACGTGCCGTCGCAGTACCGCTTCGCGCTGGCCCAGACTGCCGGCGCCGCGGACACGCGCTGGTGGTCTGCATTCGACGACCCGGCGCTCGACGCGCTGGTTGCCGAGGCGCTCGCCAACAACGACGACCTGCGCATCGCCGCCGCGCGTGTGGACCAGTTTCACGGCAGCAAGGTGACGACCCGGGCGCCACTGTTTCCGGCGATCGGCTACAACGGCAGCACTGGCCGGGAGAGTCGCTCCGAGCTGGTCTACGGTCCGGGCGCAGACGAGGCACGCAATTTCAGCAGCGCGTCCTTGGTCGCGGGCTGGGAAATCGACGTGTGGGGCCGCGTGCGCAACCTGACGGCAGCGGCAGACGCCGACTGGCGGGCATCGGAAGCCGACCGTCGCGCCGCGGCACTGTCGCTGGTGAGCGCCGTGGCGTCGGGGTACATCACGCTGCTGGCGCTCGACGACCAGCTGGCCACCTCCGAGCGTACGCTCGCGAGCCGTCGGCAGGCGCTCACCGTGTTCGAGAAGCGCCACCGGGGCGGAGTGATCTCGAACCTGGAGCTGTCGCAGGCCCGCTCGCAATACGAACTCGCGGCCGCCTCGGTGCCCGTGCTGCAGCAGCAGATTGCCCAGCAGGAGAACGCACTGTCGGTGCTGGTCGGGCGCAATCCCGGACCGATTGCGCGCGACAAGAGCCTGGCCGACCTGGGCACGCCGGCGGTCCCGGCCGGTCTCCCGTCGGAGATTCTCGCGCAGCGTCCCGACGTCGTGTCCGCCGAGCAGTCGCTGATCGCGGCAAACGCCCGCGTCAGCGCGGCCAGGGCACTGTACTTCCCTGCCATTTCCCTCACCGGGCTGCTGGGCGTGGCGAGCACCGACCTCGGCGAACTGTTCGACAAGGGCTCGGACACCTGGAGCTACGCCGGCAGCGTGACGGGACCCATCTTCCAGGGCGGCGCGATCCGCGGCATCAACCAGCAGACTGAGGCGCAACACCGGCAGCTGCTGGCGTTCTACGAGAAGACTGTGCGGCGCGCGTTCGCCGACGTGGACGACGCGCTGGTCGCGACGCAGAAATCCTCGGAGCGCACTGCGGCGCAGCTGCGGCAGGTCGAGGCGCTGCGCGACTACGCGCGGCTCGCCCGCAAGCGCTTCGAGGGAGGCTACTCGAGCTACCTCGAGGTGCTCGACGCCGAGTCCTCGCTGTTCAACGCCGAGCTGCTCTACAGCGAGGGGCACCGCGAGCGGCTGCTCGCACACGTCGACCTCTACAAGGCCCTTGGCGGCGGCTGGGTGGATGCCGCTGCCGCGCAGGCCCCGCAGCCGGAACGGATGCCGGGCCGGTGAGGCTGCGGCGCGCGGCACCCGAGAAACCGCAGCGCCGATCCCTCACCCCCGCTCAGTGACCCTCGGCGCGGCCGCGGGCCCGGAGAATTTCCCGTTGCGCAGGAAGTGCGTGATCTGGTCCGCCACGTCCCGCGCGGCCAGCATGCCGAAGTGACTGTGCGGCAGGACGAGGTGATCGGCGAGGCCCGGGATGCGCGTCTCGCTGACGCCGACCGTGCCGTCGTTGTCCTCGTCGAAGTGCGCGAAGAACTGCCCGGTGCCCATGCGCAATGTGCCTGCAATGGCGCCCATCTGGTTGGGCCCGTTCCAGTGGCGCGGCGGTGGGTCCGCGAGTTCGCCCAGGACGTGCGGGCCGAACAGTGGTCGCAGCACCTGGAACCGCGCGGCACCGCGCGCAGCCTTGCTGCCGTTGAGCGGCGAACCGAGCAGCACGGCGCTGCCGGGCCGGCCGCGTCCGCCCTGCTCCGCCAGCGTCTTGTAGACGATCACCCCGCCGAAGCTGTGGCCCACCAGATGCACGCGCCCGGCGCCTCGGCCGACGCGCTCGACGAACTCGGCGAGTTCCGCCGCGATCCCGGCCGCGTCGCCGTGCAGGGACGCGTACGAGAACACGTGCGCGTCGAAGCCGTGCCGGTGCTGCAGGCGCTGGCGCAGCACGCCGAACTCCAGTCCGCTCATCCACAGGCCGTGGACGAGAACGACGGCGTCGCGCGTCGCATTCACCTCGCCCGCGTGAGCGGGAGAGGTCGACCGCGGGTCGGGTGAGGGCACGTCACTCCTTGACGGGCAGCTTCACGCGGATGTGCAGATCACGCAGTTGCTGTTCCGAGACCTCGGTGGGCGCATCGGTGAGCGGGCAGGTTGCGGTCTGCGTCTTCGGGAAGGCGATGACGTCGCGGATCGATTCCGCGCCGGCCATCAGCATCGCGAGGCGGTCGAGGCCGAACGCAATGCCGCCGTGCGGCGGCGCGCCGTACCTGAGCGCGTCGAGCAGGAAGCCGAACTTCTTTGCGGCTTCTTCCGCGCCGATGCCGAGCATCTCGAACACCGTCGACTGCATTTCGTTGCGATGGATACGCACCGAGCCGCCGCCGATCTCGGAGCCGTTCAGCACCATGTCATAGGCGCGCGCGAGTGCGTCGCCCGGGTTCGCCTTGAGCGCGGCCGGATCGTCGTTGACCGGGGACGTGAACGGATGATGCATCGCCGCCCAGCGCTTCGAGTCCGGATCCCACTCGAACATCGGGAAATCGACGACCCACAGCGGCGCCCAGCCTTCACGCACCAGGCCGAGGTCCTGGCCGACCTTGAGCCGCAGCGCGCCGATTGCGTCGTTGACGACCCTGGCCTTGTCGGCGCCGAAGAAGATCAGGTCGCCGGTCTGCGCGCCGGTGCGCTGCATGAGTCCCGCGACCGCGGCATCCGACAGGAACTTGAGGATCGGCGACTGCAGGCCGTCGCGACCCTTCGCCGCGTCGTTGACCTTCACGTACGCAAGGCCCTTGGCGCCGTAGCGCGCGACGAACGCGGTGTAGTCGTCGATCTGCTTGCGCGAGAGCTTCTCGCCGCCCTGCGGCACGCGCAGCGCAGCCACGCGGCCTTCCCTGTCGGCGGCCGGGCCCGAGAACACCTTGAACTCGCTGTCCTTCACGAGGTCGGCGACGTCGACGAGTTCGAGCGGGATGCGCAGGTCGGGCTTGTCGGACGCGAAGCGCCGCATGGCCTCGCCGTACGTCATGCGCGGGAACGGCTCGGGCAGCGACTGGCCGAGCACGTCCTTGAACAGCTTGCGCACCAGCGCCTCCATCAGGCCCATGATGTCGTCGCGCGTGAGGAACGACGTCTCGATGTCGAGCTGGGTGAATTCGGGCTGGCGATCGGCGCGCAGGTCTTCGTCGCGGAAGCAGCGCACGATCTGGTAGTAGCGGTCGAAGCCCGACATCATCAGCAGCTGCTTGAAGATCTGCGGCGACTGCGGCAACGCGAAGAACCTGCCAGGCTGCGTGCGGCTGGGCACGAGGTAATCGCGCGCGCCTTCGGGCGTCGCCTTCGTGAGCATCGGCGTCTCGACGTCGATGAAGCCGTTCGTGTCGAGGTATTCGCGCATCGAGCGGGTGATGGCGTGCCGCTGGCGCAGGCGCTTCTGCATCACGTCGCGGCGCAGGTCGATGTAGCGGTACTTGAGCCGCGTCTCTTCCTTGACCTCTTCGTCGAGCTGGAACGGGATCGGCTCGGAGCGGTTCAGCACCTCGATGCCGCGCGCGAGCAGCTCGACCTGGCCCGACGCGAGGTTCGCATTGGCGGTGCCCGCCGGGCGCGGACGCACCGTGCCCGTCACCTTGATCACCCACTCGCCGCGCAGACGCTCGGCCTCGGCGAAGACGTCGGCCGCGTCCGGATCGAACACGACCTGCAGCAGGCCGTCACGGTCACGCAGGTCGACGAAGATCACCCCGCCGTGGTCGCGGCGGCGGCTGACCCAGCCGGCCACTTCGACGGTGGACCCGACGAGACGCTCGTTGACGTCGCCGCAGTAATGAGTGCGCATGGGCATGGGGAAAATCCCGAGAAATAGGGGTGCGGGCGGCGGCGCGAACCGTGCGCCCGGCGTAGCCGGGGAATGTTACGGAGGGGGTTGCTGCGGCGCAAGATCGTTCGCGACGGCCGGGGGTTTCCAGCCCGGCACGACGACCCCCAGAGTCAGCAGCATGCGGAAGGCTTCGTCCACGGTCATGTCGAGGCGGACGACCTCGTCCCTGGGAACCAGGACAATGAAGCCTGTGGTGGGGTTCGGGGTCGTCGGCACGAAGACGCAGACCACGTCCTGCGCCGTCTTGGCCTGCACTTCCTCGAGCTCTTCGGAAGTGATGAACCCGATGCTGAAGATTCCCTGGCGGGGGAACTGGACCATCACGACCTGCTTGAACGACTTGCCCTTGTCCGTCAGCACGGTCTCGCTGAACGTCTTGGCGCCGCCGTAGACCGCGCCGATCACCGGGATGCGTCGCACGAGGCTTTCGAAGCCTTCGACGAGCTGGCTGCCGAACAGGTTGCGCACCACCACCCCGGTGATCACCAGCAGCAGGAAAGACAGGATGATTCCGACGCCCGGCACGTACTGCCCGACCAGCGCCTCGGGCCGCCACGACGGCGGCAACAGGACCAGCGACTGGTCGAGAATGCCCGACAGGAATCGCACGACCCAGACCGTGACCATGATCGGGATCCAGATCAGCAGGCCGGCAATCAGGTAGTTGCGCAGCCTGCGCGCAAAGCCGAGACGGCCGCCGCCGGCGTCTGGCGCAGGGCTCGAAGCTCCAGGCAGGTTCGTGTCTTGCGGCACTTGCATTCACTCCGGCACGGGGCGACCGCCCGTCGCGCTCAGCGGCGACTGGATGATTTCTTCTTCGCGGGCTTTTTCGCGGCAGCCTTCTTCGCCACGGGCTTCGCGGCGGGCCGCGTCATCGCCGCGCTTTTCTTCGCCGGCTCCTTCGGCTCGGCTTTCTTTGCAGCGGCCGATTCCGGCTTCGCCGCCTTGCCCGACGAACCGGCTTCCGCCGGCGGCGCGTCGTCCTTGCCGGCCAGGTTGCGCTTGCGCTCGTTGTCGGACTTGAAGTCCGTCTCGTACCAGCCGCTGCCCGCGAGGCGGAACAGCGGCGCCGAGATCAGGCGCTTGAGCGAGTGCTTGCCGCATTCCGGGCACTCACGCAGCGGCTTGTCCGAGAGCTTCTGCAGCGCCTCAAGGTGGTGGTGGCACTTCTCACACTGATACTCGTAGATCGGCATAGGTTGTCGATGTGTTCTGGTTAATGGTGGGACAAGGCATCCAGACGAACGGGGGGCGACGGTGACGTTCTTCGTCCGCGGGGCGTCGCGCGACATGGACGTCGCGCGCGAGCCTACAGGGACGTATTCACGGCGTCCCCGCGGATGAAGAAGGTCACCGGCGCCCTCCGGAGTCTCACGCAGCTTGCACAGCCTCGAACGCGAGAACACCGTCCTTCGCCGTGACGCGAATCGTATCACCAGATGCGAACTCACCACGCAGGATGCGCTGCGCCAGCGGATTCTCGAGCTGGTGCTGGATCGCACGCTTGAGCGGCCGCGCGCCGTACACCGGGTCGAAGCCCGCCTCGCCCAGCTGGTCGCTCGCGGCATCGTCGAGCTCGAGCCTCATGTCGCGGTCGGCCAGCCGCCGGCGCAGGTAACCGAGCTGGATGTCGACGATGCGGCGGATGTGCGCCTTGCCCAGCGGGTGGAACACGACCACTTCGTCGACGCGGTTGATGAACTCGGGCCGGAAATGCTGGCCGACGATCTCCATCACCGCGGCCTTCATGCGGTCGTAGTTCGCTTCGCCCGCCAGTTCCTGGATCACGTTCGAGCCGAGGTTCGACGTCATGATGATCACGGCGTTGCGGAAATCGACGGTGCGGCCCTGGCCATCGGTGAGTCGACCGTCGTCGAGCACCTGCAGCAGCACGTTGAACACGTCGGGGTGCGCCTTCTCGACCTCGTCGAGCAGGATCACTGAGTACGGCCGGCGCCGCACGGCCTCCGTGAGGTAGCCGCCCTCCTCGTAGCCGACGTAGCCCGGAGGCGCGCCGATCAGGCGGGCCACGGAGTGCTTCTCCATGAACTCGGACATGTCGATACGGACCATGGCCTCTTCGGTGTCGAAGAGGAATTCCGCCAGCGCCTTGCAGAGCTCGGTCTTGCCGACGCCCGTGGGGCCCAGGAACAGGAACGAGCCGTTCGGCCGGTTCGGATCGGAAAGGCCCGCGCGTGAACGCCGGATTGCATCCGAAACGGCCTTCACCGCTTCGGACTGGCC
>Ga0224510_10002777_pt1 | contig 10279 bp, 8 predicted proteins | sample SF_May12_sed_USG_FD_170161 | JGI IMG/M metagenome (GOLD analysis project Ga0224510, IMG submission 170161) | Sediment microbial communities from San Francisco Bay, California, United States - SF_May12_sed_USGS_4_1 | ecosystem: Environmental > Aquatic > Marine > Sediment | place: USA: California... | reverse complement strand
GCAGGTCGGCTCCCCCGCTGTCGAAATGCTCCTGAAACTGCTCCGCGACTGGGAAGTGCGCAAATACGCCATTCTGGCGCTCGGAAGAATTCGCGACGAACGGGTACTCGATCCCTTGATGCTGCAACTGCGGAACGACGAATTTAAGGATGATGCCATTCATGCCTTGGTTGAACTCGGTGAGCCTTCCGTCGAGAAGTTGATCGGAGCGCTTCGGGACAAAGACGAAAATGTTCGCAAGAGCGCGGTGCTGGCCCTGGGGCGTATCAAAAGCAGCGATGCCATCACACCGCTCATCGATATGCTCAGTGATAAAGACTGGTTCACTCGGCTGACGGCAGCGGCTGCGTTGGAGTCGATCGGCGACGAACGGGGACGTGAGGCCATCAAACCATTGTTGAAAGATCCGGACATGGTGGTCAAGATGCGCGTCGAGCGCATTCTTGCCAAATGGAAGAAGCAGTCTCTTGCCCAACCCACCAATGCCTGAACTACTTGCTCAGTAACTGATCCATCTTCAGCTGCAGCTCATCCAACTTCTTCAACGTCACCGATTTCCCCATCGCCAGCTCCAGTTTCACCTCACGCAGTGATCCGGCGAGATCGCGCAGGGCATTCATCTTGGGGTCGGCTTTGGCTCCTTTGGTAATGGCTTCAACCGAATCAATGGCTTCAGTTAACTCCTTTGCCGCCTCGCCGTAATTTCTGTCGACCATGTGGGCTTTGGTCTGTACCAATCGAGATTTGGCCTCCACGAGTCCTTGACGCCGGCGGAGATCGCGCTCGATCCCGAGCGTGGTGTCTAATACATTTCGGGACAGATCCTTTAACGACTGTTGCAGCTCAGCGACGGTTCGCTGGAGCGTGCCGACGGGCCGTTGTCCGAGATAATAACCAGCCCCGAATGCGCCGAGGAGCAGTAAAAGCACACCGAAAAATTTCACCATAGCGGTCCCTCGTTAACGGCGACGTTTCTCTGAACTCTGTTGAGTGATCTGATGGAGCAGACTATGCGCCGACGCGATGCGTACCGTTTCATCAGAGTCTTGTAGGCCTTTGACCAGTGCCGGAACGGCCTCGACAGGGCTCTTCCTTAACGCCTTGGCTGCCATCAGTCGAGGGAGGGGTTGCTGGTCTTGTAGAAGATTTTGCAGGAGCGTCAGCGCCTGTTTGTCCGAAGATGCGCTCAGGGCTTGGGCGGCTGCACTCCGAATGGAAGGATCCGGATGTCGTGCCAGATCGCCGGCAAGAGAAAGGGCCGAAGCATCTCCGAGGCGGAATAACCCTTCAACGGCGCTGGCACGGACGTGTGGGTTCGGATCCCGGGTGAGCGCCAGTAGGAGGGGCCGGTTCTCCTTGATGCCAAGCCACCCTAAACTTGTGGCAGCGACGCCGCGAACCATTCCCACTTCATCCCCGATGGCATGCGTTAAGGGGGCCACTCCGCCTGGTGAACCGAATTCGCCCAGCGCCCCGGCGGCGAAGGCTCGTACGGATGGATCGGGATCATACACCGCCTGGGATAAGACCGCCAGGCTTCCTGGGTGCTTGAGGCGTCCTAACGCGCCCAACGCCGCCATTCTCGACTCAGCATCCGGCAAGGTCGCTGCGCTCTTAATATCGTCCAGTTTCTCAGGGTGCCCCAATTTGACCAACGCCGCGTATGCGAAGACGGCTTCAGGTCCGTCCTCGGTACGGGCGACATCCTGGAGCCGTTGTCGAACATCACTCGCATTCGCGTCGCCCAACGCAGTCATGGCGGCAATGCGGACGGTCGGCATCTCATCTCTCAGTGCGCGACGCAACGCCCCGGATTTCGCCGCGAGCCCGGCTTTCCCGATCGCCTCCGCGGCGCGCGCGCGTACGACGACCGAGGTATCCAGCAACCCGTCCTCCAATAGCGCGGCGGTCTCCGGGAGGCCCAATTCCGCAAGCGCCGAGTAGGCGGCCATGCGAACGTGTTCGTGGCGGTCGCGGACGTGGCTGGTGATCACACCGAGGGCCAATGGTCGGAGAAGCGAGGAATCGTGTGGTCCAGACTGGTGCAGCGTTGAATAGATCGTGAGCGCCTCGTCTGTTCGTCCGAGCCGGACGTAGCTCAGCAAGGCGTGGCGGAGGAAGGCTTTTGACGGTGTCGCATCGGGCGGCAGTTCTCGGAACAGATTCGCCACCGCCGGATAATCACCGGCCTTGAAAAGGGCTGCGGCCTTCGCCTCGACGGTTGAGACTGAGCCTCCCGATGCGGCCAAAGTGGGCTCCGTGATGAGGCCGAACAAGAGCGCTCCCCATACCACCACGGTGGCCATTTTGTTCCGCCGTCCATACAGCAGGGGATGTCGATTCGTCGTGTTGAGTTGCACTACCATTTTGTCGGTAGATGCACCGTCGCAGGATGGTACATCAGACTGACATAATCTTTGAGCATGCGCGTGGTACAGAACTGAGGCGCAACAGTGCGTATGCATTCTTTAACCATTTGGAGCCAACCTCTGGGAATATCGTCTCGATCGCGCTGGTAGAATAACGGGACAACCTCTTGTTCCAATAGGCGATAGAGCTGCTCCGCATCATGATGATCTTGAGCCTGCGCGTCAGCGGGGTCACTTAACGGTTGGATTCCCCACCCATTGGCTCCATTGTAACCCTCGACCCACCACCCATCGAGAACGCTCAGATTCAGCACGCCGTTCAGAGCGGCTTTCATCCCGCTGGTGCCGCTGGCCTCCATGGGGAAACGAGGGGTGTTCAACCAAATGTCGACACCTTGGACAAGATATTTCGCCATATGCATTTCGTAATCTTCAAGGAACGCGATACGGCCTCCTAGTTTATGGTCATGGCAGAAATTCAGCACTTCGTGAATGAAGTACCGACCCGGCTCATCGGCTGGATGGGCCTTGCCCGCAAAGACGAGCTGGACCGGTCGCCAACGGTGTTGGAGCAGAGCCTTCAATCGCTCGAAATCTCGAAAGAGCAAGGTGGCCCGTTTGTATGTTGCGAACCGTCGGGCGAACCCGATCGTCAGTGCTTCGGGGTCCAGGAGTGTTCCACGGGTGAGCACTTGCGATGGTTGGAGATGCCCGTGCATCCATCCATTTCTGGCGCGTTCACGGATGAAGCCCATCAGTTTCCGCTTCATTGCCTGTCGAACCGCCCACAGTTCATGGTCGGGCACATCCATCACGCGCTGCCACATGGCTGGATCGTCGCAGCTCTGGGTCCAGGTTGGGCTTAGGGACTTGTCGTACAAGTGGTGGAGTTCCGGTGAGATCCACGTGGGCACATGAATGCCGTTGGTCACACTACGGATGGGGATCTGGTCGGTCGGTAATCCCGGCCAGAAGTGTTGCCACATTTCTCGTGACACACGGCCATGCTCGCGGCTGACGCCGTTGACGTGGGCCGACAAGCGCATGACGAGTGCAGTCATATTGAAACCATGTCCACCTGATTCGGGAGTATCGCCGAGGCGGAGAAACTCGTCGCGCGAGAGCCCGAGTTGTTCCCAATACCCGGCAAAGTAACGATCCATCAAATGGTGGGGGAACACATCGTGTCCAGCCGGCACGGGTGTGTGCGTGGTGAACACGGTGCTTTGGCGTACAAGCTCGCTGGCTTCCGCGTGAGACGAACCCTTTTGAACATATTCTCGCACCCGTTCCAAGGTCAGGAACGCGGAGTGCCCTTCATTGGCATGCCACACCGACGGCGAGATGCCGAGGGAGCGCAACATACGCACTCCACCGATCCCCAACAAGATTTCCTGACAGAGCCGCATTTCCTGATCCCCGCCATACAGCCGGGCGGAGAGGGCACGGTCCTCCGGACTGTTTTCCGGCACATCTGTATCGATCAGATACAGCGGGATGCGGCCCACCAGCACTTTCCAGACCGCCGCGGTCACGCGACGACCGCCCATGTCGACGACGAATTGGTACGGTTCCCCCGATGGAGTCCGGGCTAAATTGACCGGAGACTCGTCGCGATTGAACGGGGCATAGGCCGCTTCTTGCCATCCTTCAGGTGTGATGCGTTGGCGGAAATATCCTTGTGGGTACATGAACCCGATTCCTACGAGCGGGAGCCCGAGGTCGCTCGCCTCTTTACAATGATCTCCGGCCAAGATGCCGAGGCCGCCGCTATAGATGGGTACGGAGGCATGTAACCCAAACTCGGCTGAGAAGTAGGCGATGGTGGTCTTTGCCAGATCGGCCTGGTGCGTCCTGGCCCAACTCTTCTTATTGCTCAGATATTCGTCGAACAACCGAAACACCGCTGAGTATTGACGGAGGAATGACGGATCCTCAGCCAAGCGCGTCAATCGGTCCGGTTTCACATCCGCCAACAGTTTGACCGGGTTGTGGTGTGTGAGAAACCAGAGAGTCGGATCGATGGTTTCAAACAGTTGGCGAGCCTCCAGCGTCCAGCTCCACCACAGATTCTGCGCAAGTTCGGGTAGACGACTAAGATTCTGGGGGAGAGAACTGTGTATGCCATTGAGAGAATCCACAAGCACTCCTTTGGTCAAGATAAAGAACCGAGTATCGGTAATGACGGGCGATCACTGGCGGGATCAGGCGTGTCCGGCCTTATGCCACGAGGCCCATTCTTTGGAGAATGCCACGGCGGCATACCGTTCGCCAAGAATTTTTGCGACCTGGTTGAGCAGTTTCGTGAGTTGCTGCAGTTCGGACGGTGTGAGGTCTTCGCGGAACCGTGGGTGCAGTCCCCAGCGGGTTTCGACTTCTTCCCCCACTACGCTCGACATCAAGCTGACGAGCTTAATCTCCTGACCGGTCGTTCTGGTTTGCTCGGCGGCGCTCCCGACGGCGGTGGGCGCAGTCTGCGACACCTCCTGTGAGGGTGGGGCTTGCCCTTGCAGTACCGCGCTGAGGGCGGGAATCACCGCACTGATACAGAGCGTTGCGGCCGAGCTGAGTTGCGCATTGCCTGGTGCCCCAATCGCGTCAGCCACTTTCTCACCGAACTCGTGGAACATCTTGTTCTTGGTTTTGGAGTCTTCGGAGATCAGGAACTTGTAGTGCTCATAGGTCTGCCGACTGTCCGCCACGGTGGTACCGATCGTCATAACGATTTCCATCTGATCCGCATTATTTCCGAAGGCCGGTTCCAGGGCGTGTTTCAACTGTTGCGTCACGGCGTCTTCCAGCCCGTTCATGAATTCCATCTGCTCTTTTAATGGGATGTGCAGGGCTACGAGCCGGTCCGTCAGATTAAACATGATCTTGAGGAACTCGAGGTAGATGCCCCATTCATCCTGGCGCTTGAGCTTCAACGCGTGCTCGGGGGCATGGCGCTTCATCATCGTGACCGATTCGCCCGACACGGCGAGCATCAGTTCGGCCAGCTGGCGAAGGCGTTCTTTGTATTCAGTGGTGGCAGTAGTCATGACTCTCCTCTTAGCAAGCGAAGATTATAGCGGAGACGTGCGCGGGGAGGAAAGAGGCGGAAAGAGAATGGGTGGCGTGTAGCAATTCTCGTGGGTGGTGTTACGTTACGTCTTAGCCACGGTAGAAATTGCGATATTATCAATCACGTATAGAAGGCTGAGGACAATAAAGGAGCAGGAGTTGGTATCACCTGCTGTAACCTGACACCGTGGACGGTGCAGATATTCTTGATCGGGTCTTACTGCCCCGATTAGCGGTCCGTCTCATCTCCGATTGACTTCCCCTCCAGTTGCCGTTCCATGGCCCTTCCGATACATTGATCGCTGCGGGATGCCAATGAGCTCAGATTCAATATTTCCAGCTCGTGAGAAAGAGAAGAAGTCGCCGATTGAAGTCTTACCACGTGATGAGGCGCGTGAGCACCTGCTCGCGATTGCGGACATTCTTGCCAAGGTGATGGATACCACGATCAGAATCCCAGGGACATCTTGGTACATCGGGTTGGATCCGTTGCTCGGACTCATTCCTGGGATTGGGGATGTCCTGGCCAATCTCATCGGTACGGTGATTCTTGGATTGGCAACGCGCTTACAACTTCCTCGGATTGTATTGGCCCGTATGAGTCTCAATCTTCTTATCAATGGGACGGTCGGAGCCGTTCCAATTGTCGGGGATCTCTTCTCGGTCTGGTTTCGGAGTCATTCGCGAAACGCCGTGCTGCTTCGCGACGCAGCGATGAGGCCTGATCGCGAGACCAACACCGATTGGTTCTACGTGGGCGGGATCATCGGTGGCACGGTAGCCCTCCTGCTGCTTATGATCGCCTTCATCATATGGTTGATCTTCAAGCTGTGGATGATGGTCTTAGGTGGATAGGAATGGGAAGTCGAGTGTGATATAGACGAGCCTTCCTGAATGACTAAACTGCCGAATACCTCCTGCGCATAGCTCCATGGAACGAGAAGTTAAAACCTACGTACTGAAGCGACCTACTGAGGAGGCTGTGCCTCGCAAGTTGTCGATCGACTACGCGGCGGCATTGAATCCTCAGCAATTGGCCGCAGTGACGGCGGGTGATGGCCCGTCGCTGGTCATTGCAGGTGCGGGAAGTGGCAAGACGCGCACGCTGGTCTATCGCGTGGCTTATCTGATCGACTCTGGTGTGGATCCTTCCAATATTCTTCTGCTCACATTCACCCGCAAGTCCGCACAGGAAATGTTGGAGCGTGCGGGTGATCTGATCGGGGTGAGCAGCCGGCGGGTCTGCGGTGGGACATTCCACTCAGTGGCCAATATGCTGCTGCGGCGGCATGGCCGGTCGATCGGCATCGAACCTGGTTTCACGATTCTGGATCGCGGCGACGCGGAAGATTTGATCGCCCTGATGAGATCGCAGCTGGGGCTCAACGAAAAAGACAAACGCTTTCCCCGCAAGGGGACGATCATGGAAATTATCAGCAAGAGCGAGAACACCCTACGCAGCCTCGATGAGATTATTTTAGAGGAGTTCAGCCATTTTGCGGATCATTCGGAGGATCTCGGGCGACTCCAGAAAGCCTATCAAACCGCGAAGCGTCAAAAACAACTCTTGGATTACGACGATCTGTTGGTGATGCTGCGGCAGCTGCTCTTGCTGGATGAGACGGCCCGGTCGAACATCTCCCGTCAGTACCGTTATATCCTTGTAGATGAGTATCAAGATACGAATCGGTTGCAGGCCGAGGTCATCCGACAGCTGGCGAGGACATATCAGAATGTGATGGTGGTGGGCGACGACTCGCAGTCCATCTATGCGTTCCGAGGCGCGACCTTCAAGAACATCATGGAATTCCCCCTGCTGTTCCCCGGCACGACGGTCTATAAACTGGAAGAGAACTACCGCAGCACGCAGCCGATTCTGAATCTCGCGAACTGCATTATCGAAGAAGCGGCGGAGAAGTATACGAAGCGGCTCTTCACGAGAAAGATCGATGGGCCACTCCCGTCGCTCGTGGAGGCTGCCGGAGAAAATGCGCAGTCGCGATTCATTGGGCAGAAGATTCTTGAGCTTCGCGAGGAAGGGGTTCCGCTCAGTGAGGTGGCAGTTCTGTTTCGCTCGAGTTTTCATTCGTTCGATCTGGAAATCGAACTCTCTCGGAAGGGGCTACCCTTTATTAAGCGCGGTGGGGTGAAGTTTATCGAGACCGCCCATGTCAAAGATTTGTTGGCGCACGTGCGTGTCGTCTCAAACCCGCTTGATACGGTCAGTTGGCATCGCGTACTGCTGTTGGTAGAAGGGGTGGGGCCGAAGAAGGCGCAGGACTTGCTCGCCGCGATTGTGAAAACAGACCAACCATATGATGTGCTGCGCGGGGTGAGTGGTCGCTCTGGGCCTGGCCTCAAGAACTTGGCCAATACGTTGGAGAGCCTGGCTGGATCAGATGATCGGCAGCCTGCCGAACAGGTCAATCATATCTATGAGTATTACCTGCCGATCCTCAAGGACCAGTACGACGACTACCCGAAACGCACGAGAGATCTCGATCATCTCCACACGATTGCCGAGGGGTATCGTGGCATCGATGAATTTCTAGCCGACTTGGCGTTGGAACCGCCGGATGGCAGTGCTGTGGATGTAGAGGCGGGTGATCGGGATGATGAGCGAATGGTGCTCTCGACCATTCACTCCGCGAAGGGATTGGAGTGGCAGTGCGTGTTTGTGATCTGGGTCGTCGACGGACGGTTTCCATCAGCCTATTCCTTCCTCACCGAGGATGAATTGGAGGAAGAACGGCGGCTTTTTTACGTGGCCGTGACTCGAGCCAAGCGGCATTTGTTTTTGACGTATCCCATCAACGTGTACGACAAGACCAGCGGGATGTTGCTCTCAAAGCCTTCAAGATTTCTGGACCACGTGTCTTCTAACCTGCTCGACACGCTTGCTCTCGTCGAGGAAGGTGGACGAGATGGGTGGGGGATGACGCCGGATCCATACTATTGATTGATCGTAGTGTCGGATCGCAGCGCATCCTTAGTCCTTCCGTACTCATGAGTCGCTTCACGATTCAAGTATTTCTGGCGTGGTGCTGCTGGTCAATGTGGGGCCAGCCCGCAGCGGCTGTTGGTACAACCCAAAATGAAGAGCGTGCTGCGGAGCAGATGTGGGCGCGTGTCATCGAGGACGCACAACGCTTGCAGTTGCCCACAAAGTTTTTGAAAGCTCTTCCGCCGGACTTTATTCATGTTGAATTCGACGACCTGCGGACCTACGCAGCGGAGTACCACCCCGCCGGCCATCGAATGGTGCTCGACCGTTCGTTATCATTCAACGCCGCGGGAAGGATACTGAAGCCGCTGAGCAAGATGACGCATAAAGAACTGGAAGTGTTCTATCATGAGCTGTTTCATGCCTATCTCGATTACCTCACAGTCATTGATGCGCAATCCGACGAGGTCGGTCATCGGTCTGATGAATTGCTGCATTTCGCCAGGGGGCAACAGGCCTGTCGATATGGAGAAGTGCAGATCACGCCGATCATTCAGCGACAAAATGAAACGGAATCGCGCTATTTGACGCAGGCAGAGTCGTGGGAAGCATTGAACGAAACATGGGCGGTGTTCATCGGTTGGGCGGTTTGGCATCAACTTGAAGTGCAGCACAAGACCAAGCAATCGATGTTTCAAGAACCGCGGCAAGCCACGCACTGGATACGACGGTTCAAAACGGCTTTTGAAAAAGGAGAGTTTCGCGGGTATTACGTTCCAGAAGATCCGGATGAACGGCGTCTCGCACGGAAAAGATACTTAGCGCAACAGTCGCAACTAGCGTTGGAGGAGGCTGTGGTTTTGATGAAGCAAGTACTTGGTTTTCAAGATGATTTCATTGAGCGGCTGCTGACTGCATTCGGGGTAGCCAGGACACCACTCTGTTCCACCACAGAGGGGAAGGCAGAATAAAAATGACCAGAGCCGAATTCTCCTCTTGACACAGAGAAAGTTCATCAATAGAATCCAGCATTTCGTAATCTAGCCTGTCCGAGCACACCAGTGGAATCAATCTTGAATGATTGAGGAATAAAGTTGTGCACGGGTAGGTCTCCTTGTCTTTTTATGGGTGACAAGTCGAAGAACGTATCCTCGGTTGAGCAATAAATTTTAATTCACGCAGACCAATGAATCATCGCGGGCAGGTACCCAAGTGGCCAAAGGGGGCAGACTGTAAATCTGCTGGCTTATGTCTTCCAAGGTTCGAATCCTTGCCTGCCCACCATACAGCGCTTAGCTCGTGGTGGTTGAGCTTTATGAGTGGGCAAGTCAGATGGGCATGTTGAGAATGTTTGGCTTGGCGCGATATGAACAGCGACCGGGGAATGGGCGGGCGTAGCTCAGTGGTAGAGTTCCAGCCTTCCAAGCTGGCTGTCGTGGGTTCAAATCCCATCGCCCGCTCCAAATATAGAAATGGTGCGAGGGCGATCAATTGCAACCTGAAGTGCATGAAGATGGTTTGAAGAGGGGGCTTACCTTTACCGATGGCGCATGACGTGCCGAATGCCCACGTAGCTCAGTTGGTAGAGCACGTCCTTGGTAAGGACGAGGTCACGCGTTCGATCCGCGTCGTGGGCTCCATGCCATGCTTGCTCGTACCGCGAGCCATAAAATGGTTCCCGGCGAGCGGATAGATACCGTTACGTTTTTAAGCTGCTTCGTGCTGCCGCCCTATGGAATGTGCGGCGGGGAGTGCCGGAGGCGGTTCTAGAAAAAAAGGAGTGGGTTATGGCGAAGGCGAAATACGAGCGGAAGAAGCCGCACGTGAACATTGGGACGATCGGGCACGTGGACCACGGGAAGACGACCTTGACGGCGGCGTTGACGAAAGTCTGTGCCGACAA
>Ga0224510_10002776_pt1 | contig 10279 bp, 12 predicted proteins | sample SF_May12_sed_USG_FD_170161 | JGI IMG/M metagenome (GOLD analysis project Ga0224510, IMG submission 170161) | Sediment microbial communities from San Francisco Bay, California, United States - SF_May12_sed_USGS_4_1 | ecosystem: Environmental > Aquatic > Marine > Sediment | place: USA: California... | reverse complement strand
TATGTCTTGATGCAGGTAACACGTGACGGAGTCACGCGCGAGCAGAAAGCGGCCTTGATCAAGGGAGTCACGGACCTCCTGGGTCAGGTGTTGAACAAAAATCCCGCGCAGACGTTCGTCGTCATTGAGGAGGTCGATCCGGATAATTGGGGTGTCGCGGGAATGATGGTCTCGCACGATCGGCATCGGACGCAGGCGACGGACAAGCCTGTCGGTGGAGAAAGAGCGAAGGAGCCGGCGACGTGAGGCATATCAAATCCGTGGTGAGAGGTTGTCGGATCACCAGGCATCCATGTCATAATGCCGACCGGTTTCGCGCGAGCATCCGATGGCCAAGATCCGACCAACTGACTCTCGTCTCACCATCACGGATACCGTGCAGGGGCTCCGCATCGTCATACCTTGTCGGCGAAGTTGGTTCGTGATCTTCTTCTTGGCCTGTTGGATCCTTGGGTGGGCCGTAGGCGAGGTCATGGTGTCTCGTCAGTTCCTCAATGGAGATGCGCCATCGGAGGGTGAGTTGTTCATGCTGGCATGGCTCGGGGTGTGGACGGTTGGGGGAGTGGTGGCTATCTATGCTTGGCTGTGGCAAGTGATGGGGAAGGAGATCGTCACCGTGCATGGGCAGACATTTACCGTGCGACGTGACATTGGGGGGTTCGGGTTTGAGAAGGAATATGATCTTGTGCAGATGCGAGATCTACGCGTCGGGCCCGTCGGCATGAATCCACTGGACGTCTCCTCGAGCCTTCAATTGTGGGGAGTCGGCGGCGGGATGATCGCTTTTGACTATGGCGCCAGAACCCATCGGTTCGGTGCGGGCCTTGATGAAGCAGAAACCAAGCAAGTTGTCACCGCCATCACACAGCGATCACGCATTCAGACGAGTACCAAGGCGTAGCTGCTAGGTCCAGTCCGTTGCCCGACGTGGAACAAGGATCATAACCAGCTGGGTAGGGTATTGAAACAATGCTGTGTAAAGCCAGGCGCACCAGGACCTGTTTTTCAACAGACCCTGGCGGCGTGAAACTGGTGGGTTCTTGCCCTACTGCACTTCGACGGTGATGGTCTGGCTAGCTGCGACGAGGGCGTGGTCCTTCGTGGCGCCCGTCACGGTGATCTGGTGCGGCCCTCTACTCAGTCCCTTGAACGTTCCGCCAAACCCCTTCTGATACTCGTTGTCCACGAAGACGTGGGCATGAGCCGCTTGCGAACCCTTGGTCAACTCGTATTTTAGCTCAAAGCTGTCGGCGACCTTGTCTCCGGCTTTAGGAGACGTAATCACGATTTTGGATCCATCCTCTATTGGTTTATCCGCTGCGAAGACTGGTGCTCCGCTCAGATAGCCGGTTAATGCGATTCCTGCTCCCATAACTGCCACATATCTCATCATCTGCATCAGAACCTCCACGTCTTATAATGTTTGTGAACTCCTTCACTCTAACACCCCATCAGGGATCAGTGTTGGTCTGAATTGACCAGTTCGGCAGTGGAAGTTCCGAGAGCATCGGGTAGATCTGCTGTGCGGGTCATAGCCCCACCAGGCCTCCATCGAGGTTCCAACTGGGTAGGTGGTGCTGGCACCCGTAGTTGCAGCGCTTTCCGCCCGAGTGCTAATCTTCCCAGCCTCGTTGTGTAACGCTCCCACATCTTACGCACTGGCCGGACCGACATGAGGGATGACGTGACGGCATTCAACGACCCACACCGGCTGGAAGCACGCTACAAGGCTGACGAGTTTCTCCGTTCGCTCGTCGAGGGCACGATTGCCTCGACAGGTTCGGACTTCCTGCGAGAATTAGTCCGGCACGTGTCCGGGGCGCTCGGTATCCGTTATGCCTTCGTGGGGTATCTCCTTCCTGAATCGCGTATCCGTACGCTCGCCTTCTGGAAAGGCGATGGGTATGTAGATCAAGTCGAATACAGTCTGGAAGGCACGCCTTGTACGAAGGTCATTCAGGGCGAAACCTGCCATTATGCGCAGGACGTCCAACAGCTCTTTCCCCGCGACCAAGATCTCGTGACACTAGGTGTGTCCAGCTATCTCGCCGTTCCACTCAAAGATCCCAAGCGCAAGGTCCTCGGCCATTTGGTGGCGATGGATGTGAAGCCCATGATCTTGACCTCGGATGAGATTGAGGTCTTCAAGCTATTCGGCGAACGGGCAGGGGTTGAGCTCTATCGCCAGGTCATCGAGACCTCGCTGCGCGAGCGGGAAGAAACATTGCGGGTGATCGCCGAAGGCACGGCGGCCCAGGTGGGCGGCGACTTCTTCGTTTCGCTGGTAAGACACGTGGCGACGGCGCTCAGAGTGGACTATGCCTATATCTCTCAACTCGCAGAGGATGGCACGAGGTTCCAGTCCAAGGCTGCGTGGGGCAAAGGGGAACTGTTGCCGCCGTTTGATGTGCCGGCGCGAGGCCCCTGCGAAACCGTGTTGAAGAACGTCTGCATTCATCATCCGAGCAAACTTCGTGAACTCTATCCCCATGTCCAATTGATCCAGGATGTCGGTGTCGATAGTTATTGCGGTGTGCCCTTGGTGGATTCCACGCGGAAAGTCTTGGGACATCTGGCCGTGATGGACTCCAGACCGATGCCGGATGAGCAATTGGTGCAGTCGATTCTCACCATCTTTGCCACCAGGGCGACGGCAGAACTCGAACGTGCGCAGATGGACGCCATATTGAGAGAAAATGAGGAGCGGTTGCGCGATTTATTCGATGAAGCGCCGATTGCCTACGTACACGAAGGCTTGGATTCCAAGTTCATTCGAGCCAATAAGACGGCGATGCAGACGCTGGGTATCACACCGGACCAAGTCCACAATATGTATGGAGCCTCCTTCATTCCGGATACCCCGGAGGCTCAACGGCGCCTGAAGGAAGCCTTTGACTCAGTCGGGAAGGGTGTCGACACCAGTGGTGTCGTGTTGGAGTTGCGCCGCAAGGACAACGGCAAGCCGCTCTGGATCAAATGGTGGTCGCGACCGGATCCAAGCGGGACTTACACCCGCACGATGTTCGTGGACATCACCGAACAGGTGCTGATGGAACAGGAGAAGGCCAGGCTGGAGGCCCAGGCCGTCTATCTGCAAGAGGAAATCAAAGGCGGCCACAATTTTGAAGAGATCATCGGTTCTGCCAGCTCGCTCAAAAAAGTGCTGAAGAGCGTTGAACGTGTGGCACCGACCGATTCCACCGTATTGATTACGGGAGAAACGGGGACGGGCAAGGAACTGATTGCGAGAGCCATCCACAATTTGAGCCCTCGGAAGCAGCGGCCGTTGGTCAAGGTGAATTGCGCGGCTATCCCCGTTGGATTGATCGAAAGCGAGCTGTTCGGTCACGAGAAAGGCGCCTTTACCGGTGCGTTGATGAGAAAGATGGGTCGGTTTGAGGTGGCTGACAGAGGCACGATCTTTCTTGATGAGATAGGAGAACTGCCGCTCGATCTGCAATCCAAGCTTTTGCGGGTCTTACAAGAGGGGGAGTTCGAGCGGGTGGGGGGAACACAGACCTTCAAGATTGATGTCCGTGTCATCGCGGCCACAAACCGGAATCTGGAACAACTCTCAAGAGCCGGTCAGTACCGTCCGGATCTCTATTATCGCTTGAATGTCTTCCCCATTCATCTCCCGGCCCTGCGTGAGCGTGAGGAGGATATTCCGCTGCTCGTTCAGTATTTCGTGCAAAAGCATGGCATGCGGCTGGGGAAAAAGATCGACCGAATCTCTGACCGGATGATGAGCACATGGCGACGCTATCAGTGGCCTGGGAACATCCGAGAACTGGAACATGTGATCGAACGGGCTGTGATTCTCAGCGAGGGGACGGAGCTTGAGCCGATCGATTGGTTGTCGGCGGCACCCAACACGGCCTTAGCCAATGGGAAGACTCTGACGCTTGAAGAAATGGAACGGCAGTACATTTTCGACGTCTTGGAACAGGCCAACTGGCGTGTCAGTGGTGACAAGGGAGCTGCAGCAATCCTTGGTCTGAAGCCTACTACCCTTGAGGCGCGCATGAAGAAACTGGGTATCACCCGAGTGAAAGGTGAGACCTGAAGGGTGTAGCAGTCAGAGAATTTCTGAACATCACCATCCAATTCTCCTCATCTCCCCTCATCGACTATCAGTGCTAGGCTGGCATCGGCCAACGGTCATTTTCCCATCACAAAATCCCAACTAATTGGGACGGTCCCAATTAGTTGGGAATCGTTTCGTTTCTAGTCGAACCACTTCTCTTCGCTCGAACACAGAACTACCTCAATTGATCAATGGTTTGTGGTGATCTTCCCGCCCTATCGCACTGTGGCACCACGGTTGCTCAATAGGTCTGGCATCACGTTGAGATAAGAGGAGAGTAGCCATGTTGAAGATCACCAAAATACAGGAGAGCGGGCGAGACGTTCTCCTCAAGCTGGAAGGCAAGATTACGGAGCAATGGGCGGCGCTGCTTGATGGAGAGTGCCGTGCCTATCTTCGACAGCACAAGGCCGTGTTCTTGGATTGCTCACAGGTCGATTACCTTGATGGACGAGGAATTGAAGTGCTCAATGCGCTTCCCCAATCAGATGTCACTCTCATGAGCGCTCCAGCCTTGATGACGGAGCTGCTCCACATTGGAGGTCGGTCATGAACATCGATATCGTTACGGAATCTCGAAGTCATCGGATGGTTGCGGACAATGGTGAAGGCGTTCTCCTGGATCGACTCAGGCAGGGAGATGAAGGGACTTTTGATGAATTGGTCACGCGACACCACAGTGCCTTAATCAGGATGGCGTTGGCTTATGTGGCGGACCGGGAAGTGGCGAAAGAGGTCGTTCAAGATACCTGGATGGCGGTCATCGACGGATTGAGCCGATTCGAAGGACGATCGTCGCTGCGAACCTGGATTTTTGGCATCATGATCCACAAGGCCAAGGATCGTGGGGTGCGGGAAAAACGACATGTGAACTTTTCCTCATTCGAGTCTGTCGACGACGACAACGATGAAGCGGTGGATCCTTCCCGGTTTCATCAATCCGGCGAGTGGGCTGGCCACTGGGCCTTTCCGCCTCAGCCATGGGACGATCAGACACCGGAGAAGCTCTTGTCCTCACAGCAGGCCGTCACTGCCATGAATCGAGCGATCGAAGCGTTACCCCAGACGCTAAAAAATGTGCTCATCCTGCGCGATGTCGAGGGTGTTGAGGCCAAGGAAGCCTGCGACATCTTGAGGATTACCGAAACGAACCTCTATGTCCGCCTCCATCGGGCCAGAGAACGGGTGCGGCAGGCAGTAGAGTCGTATTTGGAGGGGCGAACACCGACTGTGTAAGAAAAGGCCAACAAGATCGACCCAGAATCAGCGGCATTCAAGGGGAGGTCTTCTCAATGGTACAGGAAGAAGGATCAGCGATTGTCCCGGAGATCACCTGCCAGGAGATCGTGCAGTGGGCCTCGGCCTACCTGGACGAACATGTGAGTGACAAACAGAAACGTCGCATCGTGTTGCATCTGGCGATCTGTGCCGGCTGTGAGACCTATATCCAGCAAATTGCAACAGTTCGAGACGCGGTGCAGTTACTGCCTAAGGCAGAAGAACAACCGTCTGAACTTCACCGATTGCGACAAGCCTTTGTGGCGCGGACACATCGATCATCGTCTGGTAGCTGACGTTTCGTAGAAGGAGAATTCCTATGACGGTAGTGCGGTTGCTTCTTGTCTTGCTTGTTGTTGGGTCTGTTGGCTCAACCTATGCCAGCCAGCAGTTTGAACGAAACGGTCTTGCCATCGACGGGTATGATCCGGTGGCGTACTTCACGGAACAGAAACCGGTGAAGGGATCGCCGGAATTTCGTACTGACTATCATGGCGTGACCTTCCAGTTTGCTTCAGCGGTCCATCGAGAGGCCTTTATTACCGAGCCGGCCAAGTATGCTCCGCAGTATGGCGGCTTTTGCGCCTATGGGATGGCCAAGGGCTATAAGGCGGTGATCGATCCCGCGGCCTTCACGGTTGTCCATGAGAAACTCTATCTCAATTATAGTGAATCGGTCCGTACCCGATGGCTCTCAGATATCCCCGGTTATATTCAGAAGGCTGATGCCAATTGGCCGGAGGTCCAACGGCAAGCCAAGGTGCAAGAATAACCGGATACTGTTCCGGAATCATGTCAATCCACTCTTACCAACCAGGAGGTATTCAATGAAGAAGATGATGTTCTCAATTGCGGCAGTCGCCTGTTTGATGTGCGCAGGCACCTATTCCTCTGCCAATGAGATGAGCAATATGGCAAACGAGATGAAGGCCGGGACCGACTCGATGAAAGGTGAGATGAAGGGAAAATCCGACGCGATGAAGGCCAAGACGGATTCGATGAAATCGGCCAAGGATGAGATGAAAAACGAGATGAAGATGAAACAGGACGACATGAAAGGTGACATGAAAATGAAGAAGGACGAGATGAAGGGCGACATGAAGGGAGCTATGGGTTACTAAGCGCAGTCATCCCTCTCGGCGTCCCATCCTGCGGCCTGCGGTCGGCTTGTCCGATCGCAGGCCGTTGTGTTTTCCGCACACATCTGTTGCCGACTGTAAGAAACCGACAGCACCTTCGACCAAACGCTAGGTTTCGGATGTTCTGGGCAGGAGGTGGGATCATGGCATTACTCATTCAATGGGAAGAAGCCGTCAGTCGGGAAGAGGACCACATGTCGAATGCGGAGCCGTCAGTATCTGTGGCGCCGTCGTCAGCAAATCCGCCCACGGTATCCTCTCTTCCTGCGACCGAACGGGTCTACCGCCATCGGTTACCGGTGCGGATCAGCCATTGGCTCAACGTCCCATTTCTCATCATCCTGATCATGAGCGGGTTGCAGATCTTCAATGCGCACCCAGCGCTCTACTGGGGTGATCGGTCCGATCGGGATAAGGCATTACTGTCGATCCGTCCCGTTGTCGCTGAGAGCGGCGAGGTGAAGGGAGTGACGACAATCCTCGGCCATCAGTTCGATACAACCGGTGTGCTTGGGTACTCCGATGGCATGAGTCGCGCCTTTCCTGCCTGGGCAACAGTTCCCAGCGCGAAGTGGCTGGCCATGGGGCGACAATGGCATTTGTTCTTTGCCTGGCTCTTTGTCATCAATGGATTCATTTTCACTGCCTATGCCTTTGTGAGTCGCCATGCCACGCGCGATCTGGCCCCAACCAGCAGTGATCTTCGTGGCATCGGCAAGTCCGTCAAAGATCACCTGGTCTTTCGACATCCCAGCAGTGATGAAGCCAAGCGGTATAACGTACTTCAGAAACTGGCCTACGCCGGCATCCTGTTCATCATCGCGCCGTTGATTGTGCTGACTGGTCTGGCGATGTCACCGACGATCGATGCGGCGTTTCCCTGGATCTTGATCATCTTGGGCGGGCGACAGGCGGCGAGGACGATTCACTTCATCGCCTGTTTCTCGTTTGTTGGATTCATTGTGATTCACGTGCTCCACGTGATTCTTACCGGGTTCTTGAACAATGTCCGATCGATGATTACCGGGTGGTTCACCGTCACGCACGTGAAGTATTGAAGCCAGAAGTGTGAAACGTATCTCGTGAAGCGTGAAGCGCGGCTCATGGTTTCAAGTTTGACGTTTCATGTTTCAAGTCTGAGAGTTCTCAGTTTCTGCAAAACCTAAAATGTTAAACATGAAACTTGAAACGCGCAACCTGAAACTCCCACGCCCAATACTGATTACGGAGGCATTATGATTCAACCTAAACAGGCAATGGAACGAAGACAGTTTCTAAAAGGGACGGTCGGGGCCGCGAGTTTGGTGGCACTGTCCGGTTGCGACAATCTGACACAGAGCGGTTGGTTTCCCTCGATCTTGAACAAGGCGGAGGAGCTGACGGAAGCCGTCCAGCAGGCGGTGACCCCACGAGATGCTCTGGCCAAAGAGTATGGTGAGACGGATATCTCCAAGATTTTCCCGGCGAACGGCAATACGGATCCTGGGACGGACGTCTATGCTGAGCATGTTGGTCAGAATTTCAGCGAATGGATGTTGGAAGTCGTCGGTCTCGTTCAGACACCCAGGAGCTGGTCGCTGGCTGCGTTGAAAGAGCTGCCCTCCCGCACGCAAATCACGCGCCACGATTGTGTGGAAGGGTGGAGTGCCATCGGAAAATGGACCGGCGTGCCGATCGGTGACCTTTTGCATCAAGTGGAACCATTACCGAACGCTCGCTATGCCGTGTTCCACTGTGCCGATGTGGATGATGAAGGTATCGCTTACTATGAGAGTATCGCAGTGGCTGATTGCTACCATCCTCAGACTATGTTGGCCTACGAGCTCAATAATGTGCCGCTTGATGTTCCGCACGGCGCTCCCCTCAGGCTCCGCTTTGAACGCCAGCTCGGGTACAAGCAGGCAAAGTATGTGATGAAGATTGAGTTGGTCGAATCGCTGGTCGGCATCGGCGGGGGTAATGGGGGATATTGGGAAGATCAGGGGTATGAATGGTACGCCGGGATCTAGCATGCTGAAACAGACTTCCAGCGGTGTTCTCGCTCCTTCGTTCCCTGCGACCTACATCAAACTGTAGGCCTCGGGCTCTCAGTCGCTCGGGCCTTGGTTGGGACAAGGCGCGTCTTGGCGCGCCAGGGTTGGGCGGGTGGGAATGGTGAGTCTGTTTGAGCATGCTAGTTGGCAGGGTGATGGAATAAGCCGCCAGTGTCGTTCTCGCGTCGCTCAGACCCTCAACGTACCCCAGAGGGTACGCCTCGCCCCTTCGCTCGCTGCGGCCTCGCTGGACGACCTGTTTGATCACCCTGCAAATTGAAGTGGATCGAGAGGGGTGAACGATGCACCTCGTCCTTGTCTTTCGGGAGGAGAAGAAACGTGAAGCACAAGATGTTGATGGTGATCTGGGTGGTCTTGTTGGGAATCTTCTCTACATCGATACGAGCCGATGCGAGAGTCGGCATGAAAGCGCCTGATATCTCGAACACGACTTGGCTCAACAGTGCCCCGCTGCGCATGGACGAGCTGAAGGGGAAGGTGGTGATGGTCGAGTTCTGGACGTTTGGTTGTTACAACTGCCGAAATGTGGAGCCCTATCTGCGGCAGTGGTACCAGCAGTACAAGGATCGGGGATTCGTGGTGATCGGTGTCCATTCACCGGAGTTTTCGCACGAGCGGCAGGTCGATAACGTACAGCGATACATGAAAGAGCACGATATCCGTTTTCCTGTGCCGATCGACAACGACTTCTCCACCTGGAGCGCATACGGTAACCGCTACTGGCCCGCCATGTACTTGATCGACAAGCGCGGGATCATTCGCTACGTCAAAGTCGGTGAGGGAGGGTATAGCGAGACGGAGCGGCAGATTCTGGCCTTGTTGGCAGAAGAGTGATGATGGCATCAGCCTTTGTGCAGGACGCATTGGTATCTCGGCTCATATTGGACATCATATAGCAGCGATGTCGCAGGGGCGCCTTGCGCAAGTGAACAGAGCACCAGGCAAGACGATAGTTTTTACTGAATTGTAAAAATCAAAGTAGTGGACCGCTCATATCCTTTCATCATTTTTCTTGCTGCAGTGTCGTGTATGTGAAGGCTACATCATCCAGATTTGCACTTCTGTCCATCAGGGTCATTGAAAAATGTACCGAATATAGTGAGTAACGAAATGCTTTCAGATGGGTATCATATTTGCTCCATCCATACTCGTCCTGCCTTGCATGCGTGGGTTTGCAAGGCATCGTGGCAATGAATGACCTGTGTAGGAAGGAGCAACGACGATGTTCTATGTTCGTACATTTGTAATCAAGTCGACCATTCTCTCCCTCGGTATTGCTTTCTGCCTACTGGCCCAGACGTCACTGGCGTCCGCGCATGGCGCGCCGGAATACCCGATCAGCCGACAATACAATTGCTATAAACACCAGGGACAGGCGCTCTCCGAATGTGTGGCGGCCATCGCCTTCGGTGGGGCCCAAGCCATCTACGATTGGAACGGGGTGAATCAAGCTGCTGCCGCAGGCAACCATCGCGCGGTAGTGCCGGACGGCAAACTCTGTGCGGGCGGCCAAGAGAAATTCAAGGGCTTCGACTTGGCACGCAGTGACTGGGATGCGACGCCCTGGTCTCCCAATGCAAGTGGACGCTATGAGCCCTAATCTCCGGCTAAGTCGGGCTGAGGGCCAGGATGTTGGCTCGTGCCAGGGACACGAGGGCCTGCTGCGCGGCCGTGGTGAGCCGTAACAATGTCCGGCGCGCATGCTGCACGACCTTTCCAAC
>Ga0224510_10002775_pt1 | contig 10282 bp, 14 predicted proteins | sample SF_May12_sed_USG_FD_170161 | JGI IMG/M metagenome (GOLD analysis project Ga0224510, IMG submission 170161) | Sediment microbial communities from San Francisco Bay, California, United States - SF_May12_sed_USGS_4_1 | ecosystem: Environmental > Aquatic > Marine > Sediment | place: USA: California... | reverse complement strand
GTCGGGGGCCAGCCGCACGTTGGCGGCGATGGCGGTGCCGCGGATGAGGTCGGTGCCCGCCGCCAGGGCGGCCGCCGTGTCCCGCATCCGGAAGTTCTCATACACGACTTCGTAGGCGGACCGTACGAGGCGGAACCCGATGGCCGATTGGGCGGCCAGCAGCCGGCCGCCGTCGTCGATCCAGCTGTCGAACGGCATCCGCCCCGAGGCGTCTCGGATCCGCCAGGCGCGAACGGTGTCGAACACGACCGGGACCCACCGCCCGGCCATGGCATCGAATACGGCCGTGTCCTGCGGCACGATCAGCGTCGACTCCGCGGCGACCTCGATGGCGACGTCGCGTCCCGAGAGCTGAACCGGATCGAACACGCGGATGGTGTAGGTTCGGCCCACCGCGAGCGTGCCGCCGAACGCCATGCGCAGGGGAATGAGCTGCGGGAGCACGATGGGGCCGTCGAGCGGCACCCGCCGCATTTCCCGGGTCTCGTCACCGATGAGCTCCAGTGAGAGGAGCGTGTCGCCGATCACCGTCCCGGTGACGGCAAAGCGCACACCTGCGGTGCGGAGCGTGGCCGAGAACCCGCGCAGCTCGAGGGTGCGGCTCAGCGCCACGTCGGTGCGTGCCTCGGTCCGTTGCAGGGTGCCGAGGACCGGGATCTCGAGCACCACGAGCTCGACGAGCTGCAGCGTGTCGAGCAGGGTGTCGATCGTGGTGGAGGCGTAGCCGACCTGGGTCCCCCCCATCTCCACACTGAAATAGGTGGCGCCGGGTGGAAGGGACAGCACGGCCTCGGCCAGGCGCTCGCCGGCCGGGCGCAGGAACTCGCGCTTGGCCAGCAGCCCCAGCGCGACCAGCCACACCAGCACGAGCGCCGCGGCGATCCCGCGGCGACTCACGTGTCGGTCTTCCGGATGTAGGCTTCCACCACCTGACGCTCCTCATCGCTTTCCACGACGATCGTGATCTCGCGCGGGTACCCCTCGGGGCCCGGCACCGCCACCAGGACGGCGCCCATGAGGTCCGCGGCGTCCTCGAGCGTCAGGTTGCCGGCGCCCGTGCCCAGCAATGGCGTGGCCAGGTGGGCCAAGTGCCAGTCAGCCGCCCGCTGGAGGACGGCCGTGAGCGCGCGGCGGACGCCGTCCCGGGTCACGGGCTCCGTGGCGCTCCTAATGATAGCATGGATGATGAGCTCGACCTCGAGGTCGCCTGCGCCGGTCACCACGGCCGACCCGACGGCGAGCTCCCGCTCCGTGCGTGCCTGGTCCCAGAACGACGCCCCACCCACCTGCTCGAGCCGCCGCAGTCCCGGGGTGGTCGGTTCGAGGAGGGCAGTGGCGGGTCGAACGATCGCATCCGCGGTGACGAACGCGAGGTCGTCCACCACGACACGGATCACGCGCCGGCGAGCTCCCGCGATCGGCGGTACATCTGCGCGGCCTCGGTAGGGCGATTCAGGCGGTCGTACACGATGCCCAGCCCGCGTAGCGCCTTCGCGTTGTTCGGGCGCAGCTCGGTCGAGCGCTGGAACGCCTGCAGCGCACCATCCAGATCGTCGACCTTGTTGAGCGCCTCGCCCAGGTGGTCGTACGCGGCGGCGGAGCTGGGGTCCAACTCCACCACACGTCGGAGATGGGGGATGGCGTTGCGCCACAGGCCGGCCCGCGACAGCACCACCCCGAGCGCGAAGTGGGCTTCCGGGTTAGCCGGTTCCACGTGCACCGCGTGCGCGAGATCGCGCTCGGCATGCGTGAACTGGCCCAGGCCCCCGAAGACGTTCCCCCGTCGCAGCAGCGCCTCGAGGTGGTCGGGCTGCTGCTCGAGGACCCACCCCAACTCGGCGAGTGCCGTATCGTGGTCACCAAGGCGGTCGAGGAGGGCCGCCAGGCGCACGCGCGCGGTGTAGTGCCGCGGGTTGTTCTCGAGGAGTTCCTGGTAGATCCCGGCCGCCCGGGCGACGTCGCCCTGCGCGGTGGCCTCGGCCGCGGCACGCAGCAGGAGATCCTCGGTCGGCGGTTCCGGCAGCCGGGCGCCCGCGACCGGCTCTGCGGGCGCGGCCTCGGTCGGTGGCGTCTCCACCAGCTCGAACGGCATCGATGTAGGCGCGGGCGTCGCCGGCCCGGCGACGTATGGGGTGCGCCGCCGGCGCCGATGATGCCTGCGATTCATGCCGCCACCTCGGTCGTCTCCGCGGAAAGCCACGCCAGATAGGACGGGAGTCCCGCGCCTACCGGGATGGCGAGCAACTCGGGCACGTCGTACGGGTGGAGGCGGTCGACCGCCTCCACAAGGGCGTCCCACCGGCCCTGGACGGTCTTCAGGAGCACCAGGGCCTCGTCGTCGGTGGTCACGGCGTCCTTCCACCGATAGATCGACGTCGCGCCCGGCACCACGGTCCCACACGCCACCAGCCTCGCCGCGACGAGCTCCCGGACGAGGTCGTGGGCGGCCTCGGGGGTGGCGAGCGTCGTCAGCACGACGAGGGGGTCCTGGGGATTGGTCACGGGCGACGCACCTCGAGATCGCAGCGGGGAGGCCAAAGTACCCCCCGTCGCGGGGCGGCCGCAAGTCGGCGCGGAGGATTGCGGGGTGAGGGTCCCCGTTGACCGCGAATTCAGTCGATCGGTACGTTCACAGGTTATGGCCGAAGATCTCCTGATCGTACGCGGCGCCCGCGTCCACAACCTCCGAAACGTGACGGTCGAGATCCCACGCGACCGTCTGACCGTGATCACCGGCCTGTCGGGGTCCGGAAAGTCCTCGCTCGCGTTCGACACCATCTACGCCGAGGGGCAGCGGCGGTATGTGGAGTCGCTCTCGGCCTACGCCCGCCAGTTCCTCGGCCTGATGGAGAAACCGGATGTGGACGCGATCGAGGGCCTGTCGCCAGCCATCTCCATCGAGCAGAAGACGACCGGTCACAACCCACGGTCCACGGTCGGCACGGTGACGGAGATCTACGACTATCTGCGACTCCTCTGGGCCCGTGCCGGGATTCCGCACTGTCCCAACGACGGGGCCCCCATCCGGCGGCAGAGCGCCACGCAGATCACCGATGCCGTGCTGCAGTGGCCGGACGGCACGAAGATCGAGATCGTCGCGCCGCTGGTCCGCGGGCGCAAGGGAGAATTCCGCGATCTGTTCGAGGGCGCACGCCGTCAGGGGTTCGTGCGCGTCCGGGTGGACGGCACGGTCCACGAGCTCGCCAGTCCGCCGAAGCTGAATCGGCGCGTGAATCACGACATCGGACTCATCGTGGATCGCCTGGCCGTGCGGCGCGACGACCGCAGCCGGCTGCACGATTCGATCGAGACGGCGCTCAAGGCCGCGGACGGCCTGGTGGAAGTGGTGCGGGGGTCCGCCACGACGATCTTCTCGGAGCGGTTCGCCTGTCCCACATGCGGGTATTCGTTGGCCGAGCTGGAGCCGCGGCAGTTCTCATTCAATTCGCCGTATGGGGCCTGCACGGCGTGCGGCGGACTGGGGACCCGGCGGGAGGTGAGTCCCGAGCTGGTGCTCGGCGACCACCGCATCTCGATTGTCGAGGGGGTGGTGCTCCCGTGGGGCGAGCCCAGCGGGTACCTGCGGAAAGTCGTCCTCCCGACGCTCGCCCAGACCTTCCACTTCCCGCTCGAGGCCCCGTGGGGTGAACTGCCCGCCGGGGCCCGGGACATCCTCCTGCATGGGGCCCCCGACAAGAAGCTGCGGTTCCCGGCCGGCACCGGGTCCGCGGCCTACGAGAGTGTGTGGGAAGGCATCCTCCGGAACGTCGAGCGACGCTACCGCGAGACCTCGTCCGACGCGGTACGGACCCAGCTCGAGGAGTACATGACCGAGCGCCCGTGCGACGCGTGTGGTGGGCACCGCCTCAAGCCGGAGAGTCTCAGCGTGCTCGTGCAGGGGCGGAGCATCGGGGCGATCGCGGACCTGGCGGTCACGGACGCGCTGGCGTTCTTCGAGCACATTCCCCTGAGCGACGCGCCGGGCTCGCTCGACGCGGAGGTCGCGGGTCCGATCCTGCGCGAAGTCGTCGAACGGCTCTCCTTCCTGCGCGACGTCGGTCTGGAGTACCTGACGCTCGGGAGAGCGGCCGGATCGCTCTCCGGAGGTGAGGCCCAGCGCATTCGCCTGGCGACCCAGATTGGGAGTCGGCTGGTTGGGGTGCTCTACATCCTGGACGAACCGTCGATCGGGCTGCACCCGCGGGACAACGGTCGGCTGCTGGCGACGCTGCGCGGTCTCCGCGATCTCGGCAACACGGTCCTCGTCGTCGAGCACGACGAAGAGACGATCCGGGCGGCGGATCACGTGGTGGACCTCGGCCCCCGCGCCGGGCGGTTCGGGGGAGAGGTCGTCGTGGACGGGACCCTGGACGACGTGCTGGCCCATCCCACGTCCCTCACGGGACGGTACCTGCGCGGCGAGCTGCGGATTGCGCTGCCGTCGGCGCGGCGGCCGGTGGGGGCGGATCGGGCCCTGCGCGTGGTTGGCGCGCGCCAGCACAACCTGCAGGGACTCGACGTCGCGTTCCCGGTGGGCGCATTCGTCGCGGTGACGGGGGTGTCGGGGTCCGGCAAGTCCACCCTGGTGACCGATATCCTGTACGCCGCGCTGGCCCGACACTTCTATCGGGCCAAGATCGTCCCCGGGGCGCACGACCGCGTCGAGGGCATCGAGCACGTCGACAAGGTGCTCGACATCGATCAGAGCCCCATCGGTCGCACGCCGCGCTCCAACCCGGCCACCTACACGGGCCTGTTCACGCCAATCCGTGACCTCTTCGCGCAACTCGCCGAATCGAAGATCCGGGGCTACGGACCGGGTCGGTTCTCGTTCAACGTGAAGGGCGGGCGGTGCGAGTCCTGTCAGGGTGACGGGCTGGTCAAGATCGAAATGCACTTCCTCCCGGACGTGTACGTCCCGTGCGAGATCTGCAAAGGGCGGCGGTACAACCGGGAGACCCTGGATGTGCGGTACAAGGGCCGGTCCATTGCCGACGTGCTCGATATGACCGTGGCCGAGGCGTTGGAGTTCTTCGACAGCCAGCCGCGCATTCGCGGCAAGCTGGAAGTGCTCAACGACGTCGGCATGGGGTACATCCACCTGGGGCAGAGCGCCACGACGCTGTCCGGCGGGGAAGCGCAGCGCGTGAAATTGGCGACCGAACTCGCCAAGCGGGATACGGGCCGCACGCTCTATATCCTCGACGAGCCCACGACCGGCCTCCATTTCGAGGACGTGCGTCTCCTGCTGGACGTGCTGCACCGGCTGGTGGATCGCGGCAACACGGTGATCGTGATCGAGCACAACCTCGAGGTCGTGAAGACCGCGGATTGGGTGATCGATCTCGGCCCCGAGGGTGGTGCCCTGGGCGGTCGCGTGGTAGCGGAGGGCACCCCGGAGGGGGTGGCCGCCGCCCCGGGTTCCTACACCGGACGCTATCTTGGCGTCTTGCTCGCACGCTAGCGCCGGCTGCCCGTCGGTGACACTTTTTGAAACGTCCCCCGTAATGCGGGCATGACGAATACCGAGGATTGACGCGCATGCTGACACAGACCCCAGCACCCACACCTCCAGAGATCCCCGACTGGCTGTTCCAGCGGGGGCCGGATCCGATCGACATCGCGATTGCCGTGGTGATCGTGATCTCTTCACTTGGGGCGGTCAGCATGCTCTGGATGCTGGTCCGGGGGTGGATGCGCAAGTGGAGCCAGCCTGCGGTGGGGCAGGACGTGGTGGAAACTCTCAAGCACTCGGTGCAACAGCTGTCGGCGGAGGTGGGTGAGTTGCACGAGCGGATGGACTTTGCCGAGCGGATGCTCGCGGCGCAGCGTGAGCCACAGCGGCTCGAGGGTCGAGGGAGCTGACGCATGGGTCCAGGTGAAGCCATCGCCATGATGACGCTATTCGTGAGCGTCGCCGCGACCATCGTCCTGCGCGGTCCGCTCGGGAAGGCGCTGGCGGACCGGATCGCCGGTCGCACGACCCGCGCGCCCGATGCGGCTCTTGCGGAGGAGCTGGATCGGACCCAGGGCGAGCTCGAGGCGCTGAAGCACCGCTTGGCGGAGGTGGAAGAGCGCCAGGATTTCGCGGAGCGCATGCTGTCACAGCGGGCGGAGGCCGGGCGCGCGGGCTTGCTGGGCGGGGAGCGCTGACGTGGAGACCTGGGCATTCATCCCGGTCGTGGCGATCATCATGTGGGGCGCGCAGGGGATCGCGCGGGCCGTGTTTGCGGGGCGCGCCCGCCAGACGCCGCCCGCGGTGCCGGACGACACGGTACGGACCGAGTTGGAGAACCTCCGGCAGCGGGTGATGGAGCTGGAGGAGCGCCAGGATTTCACGGATCGCATGCTCACGCGTGGCGCGCGCGGCGACGGAGTGGACCATGCCGACTGAGTTCATTCTGATCCCCATCGCCGGGATGGCGACCGGCACGATCTTCATGTTCGGGATCTACAAGCTGATCACAAAGTGGATGGAGTTGCGGCACCGGCCGGCTGTCGGCGGCGTCTCCGCCGAGGAGCTGCAGGATCTGCGGGACGACGTTGCACTGCTGCGGGACATGCCGGACCGGGTGGCCGAGCTCGAAGAGCGGCTGGACTTCACGGAGCGGTTGCTTGCCCAGGCCCGCCGCGAGCGGTCTGAACTCAATCCCGGGGGTGCGCCGCATGCATGAGTTGTGGAGCAGCCCGTTGGCGCCGCTCATCTTCGTGGCGTTCTTCGTGTCGGTGGGGGGGCTACTGCTCCCGGTCATGCGGGGGCTTCAGCGCAGGATTGAGGGAGGTGGCGGGGCGGATCTCGCGCGCCTGCAGGAGGAGGTACGTCTCCTGCAGGCCGAGGTTGCGCACCTGCGATCCGGGGCCGTGGACGAGGCCGTCCACGAGCGGCTGGTGGACCTGGAGGAGCGGGTGGACTTCGCCGAGCGACTCTTGCCGCGCAGATCGTCCGCGGGATCGCAGGGAGAGGCATAGGGTGCCGGACTTGATCTGGATCGAGGACGTGCTTTTCCCGCTCATCGGGATGGGGATGGGGTCGTTCGTGTTGTACGGCATCTATCGGACGGTGAACCGGATGCTCGACCGGCGGCACGAGGCCGAGATCGCAGGAGGGGGTGGGGTCGCGCAGGAGGTCCGGCAGCTCGAGGATCGGGTCGGCCAGTTGGAGGACCAAGTCGCGCGCGTGCAGGAACTCGAAGAGCGGCTGGATTTCGCGGAACGCATGCTGGCCAAGCACGGGCAGCGACCCCTGCTGGGCGACCACTGAGCCGAGGGAATGGACATGGAGGGCATTCTCGCCATCATCTTCATCTTCGGCGGAGGGACAGCCTTCCTCCTCGCCATTTCGCCGGTGGGCCGCGCGTTCGCCGACCGGATTCGCGGGGGTGGCATCGTGTCGGACGACACGGTGCGCCAGCTCGAAGTGTCGCACCAGGAGGTGCTCGACGACCTGGAGACGGTCCGGCGGGAGGTGGCCGAGCTGCATGAGCGGATGGACTTCACCGAGCGGGTCCTCGCGCAGAACCGGGAGGGGGGGCTGCCGCCGGGAAACGCGCCGGGGTAGGGGGACGGTAGCGTAACGACCGTCTTGCGTTGATCTTCCAACGGCCCGGTCGGCCGGCCGGGAGCGGGATTTCGAGGTTTGAGCGGGCTCGCGTGGCCCGCGGGAGGCATCGGGGAGCCATGGGTATTTTCTCGCGGATGATGACCGTCATCAAGGCGAACATCAACGCACTCATCGGACGGGCCGAAGACCCGGCCAAGGTGCTCGAGCAGTCGCTCATGGACATGCGGGGGTCGCTGGCCAAAACCAAGCAAGACGTGGCGGCGGCCATCGCGGACGAGAAGAAGCTCCAGGGGCAGGTCGAGCGCGAAAAGAAGCAGGCCGAGGACTGGGAGCGGCGCGCGATGCTCGCGGTGAACGAGGGGCGCGACGAGTTGGCCAAGCAGGCCTTGATGCGCCAGTCCGAGCACATGCAGAACGCCCAGCAGCTGCACGAAACGTGGGTGCGGCACAAGGGTGATACGGACAAGCTGAAGGACTCGCTCCGGCAGATGAACGACCGGATCGAAGAGCTCAAGCGCAAGAAGAACGTGCTGGTGGCGCGACAGAAGCGGGCCGAGGCGCAGGAGCGCATCCAGAAGACGATGTCCACCATGGGCGACCAGTCGGCGTTCGACACGTTCGCCCGCATGGAAGAGCGCATCGACGACATGGAGCGCCAGGCGGTGGCGGCCGCCGAGCTGGCCGGGGAGCTCTCCGGGGACAGTCTCGCGTCGGAGTTCAAGGCGCTCGAGTTCCACGGCAGCGCGGAGCAGCGCCTGCTGGAGCTGAAACAGAAGATGGGGATGCTGCCGGCCGGCAGCAACGGCGCGCCCCAGCAACTCGGGGCGGGGAACCGGTCGGATCTGGTGGAAGAGGCCGAGCTCGTCGAGGAGGACGAGGGAGAGCAGAAGCCCTAGGCATCCCGAAGGGCAGGACCAACGTGGGGCCGGTGCCGGGTTCGGTGCCGGCCCCACGTCGTTGCGGCGACGGATTGTCCTTGTGGTCGTCCGAATGGTTGCCAGGGTCCGCGCCAATCATGCTACCGTCGCTCCATGACGAATCCGCGGTCGGTCCTGACGGCAGCTGGAACGATGCTCGGGGCGCTCCGGGCGGAGGTAGCGCTCGGCCTGCGTCTCACGATCCGCCATCCCCTCCCACGTACGGCGCTCGGGTGGGCCGTTGGACTGGCGGCCCTCATCCGTGTGCTCGGCGGGTCGCCCCCGGAGCGTTCCATCGCGCCGGCGGTGATCGCGCTGGCCGGATTGATCGGCGCCGCCGCCGGGCCGCGGGCCTTTGTGCGGGGAGGGCCGTTCGAGTCGTTGCGGTGGGGCGCGGTGATACCGGGATTCGCCGCGGCGGGCCGCCTGGCGGGCGCCGTCCTCGTCGCCGGTCTCGGGGCGATAACGGCGGGATTCGCGCTCGGCGGGTCGGCCGCCCTGGGTCTCGACATCTTGGTCGGCGCGGCGACCCACGCGGCGGTGATCAGCGCGCTCGGCGCGGCGCTGGCCCCCGCGTGGGGTTGTACCACCGCCACCGTGCTCCCGGTGCTGCTCGTGGCGGCCGGGGTCACCGCGCCAGACCTGATTGGTGGACCGGAGCCGAGGCTGGGGGCCGTCCCGCTCCCTCCCCCAGGCGTGTTGGTGATGGGCGTCCTGCAGGGCCGGGGCGGAGTGGACGCGGTGCGGCTGGCGCTGTGGGTGGGGTTGGCCCTCCTGGGCATCGCCGGTCTTGGCCGGCGGGTCGCCAAACCCGTGGCCGTCCGGTGGAGGTTGGTCACATGACGTCCTGCGAACATCTGACCTGTGTCAGCGACACGGGAGGCGGTCCGCGGCGGGTGCTCGACGGCGTGAGTCTGACAATCGAGGCGGGTGAGATCGTGGCCGTGGTTGGATCCCCGCAGGACGGGCCGAGCACGCTCCTCCGCGCCCTCGCAGGCCTCGCCGCCACCGCGACGGGACACGTGGTGGCACCGGTCGTGACCGGGCCACGACGGTGGATTCCCGGCTTCGGATACGTCCGGGCCGGGCTTACCGGGCCGGCTGATCTTTCGGCGGTCGAGTGGCTGCGGCATGTGGCTGATCAGCGTGGTGGACCGGTCCGGGCGCGCGCCGTCCGGGTCCAGGCCGCCCTGGCCCTCGTCGGGCTCGGGCCTGAGGCGGGGCGGCGGATCGGTCTGCTCGATCGCGATGCCGCGGAACGGCTGGCGGTGGCCACACTGGCCGTGGCCGGAGCGGAGGTGCTGCTGCTCGACGGCTGTTTCGCCGGTGTGGGGGCGCTCACCCGCCGTCATCTCTCGGAGGCGCTCGCCGATCTCGCGGCGCAGGGTCGCGCCGTGGTCCTTGCCCCACTCGACGTCCGGGCGGTGGAAGACCTGGCCACGCGCGTCGCCGTGTTGCGGGACGGTCGCCTGCTGGCCGATCTCCGCATGGCCGCGGTGCAGCAGGAGCGGGTGGCCGAGTTGCGGCTCAATGGCGGTGCGCTTGCTGGGGTCCCACGGATCGCGGCGCACTTCCCGGATGCCGTCCGCACAGGGATGGGGATCGACGTCCCGCTCACCGCGGGGCGCACTCTCGAGGCAATCCTCGCCGTCTGCCGCACCGAGCGAATCCCGGTGCTGGGTACCTGCGTCCGGTACCGCGCGGTGGACGATCTCCTGATTCCCGCGCGTCGGGCACCGGACCCCGCGCGCGTAGCGGCGCTTGGTTGACCCCTCCCTCGGGGACCCCTACGTTTCCACTCCGA
>Ga0224510_10002773_pt1 | contig 10282 bp, 8 predicted proteins | sample SF_May12_sed_USG_FD_170161 | JGI IMG/M metagenome (GOLD analysis project Ga0224510, IMG submission 170161) | Sediment microbial communities from San Francisco Bay, California, United States - SF_May12_sed_USGS_4_1 | ecosystem: Environmental > Aquatic > Marine > Sediment | place: USA: California... | reverse complement strand
CGTGGTGCGGGGCGCACCCGGTGCCGGCGGCGCCGTCGGTGGTGTGGGGCGCACCGGGCGTGTGGGGTGGGGTGGGGTGGGGTCGGTGGTGGGGGCGGTCGGGACAGGGGCGACGTGCCACGGGTAACGTCGGGGCCCATGGACAGCCCGCTCTCCGACGTCGTCGTGCTCGACCTCACCCGCGCCCTGTCGGGCCCGATCTGCTCCCGCCTCCTGGCCGACCTGGGGGCGGACGTGATCAAGATCGAGCCCCCCGATGGCGACCTGACCCGGGCCATGGTGCCCCGGGTGGCCGGCATGTCGACGTATTACGTCCACTACAACGTGGGGAAGCGCTGCGTCTCGATGGACCTGGCCAACCCCGAGGCCAAGGAGCTGTTCCTCCGGATGGTGGAGAAGGCCGACATCGTGCTGGAGAATTACCGGCCCGACGTGATGGACCGCCTTGGCCTCGGCTTCGACGTGCTGCGCGCCCGCAATCCCCGCATCATCCTGGCCTCGATCAGTGGCTGGGGTCACGGCAACGCGCGATCCAACCAGGGGGCCTACGCCTCGGCCATCCACGCCGAGGCCGGCATCACCGAGATGGTGGCCCGCCGCCGGGGGGAGCAGGACCACCCCCGTAACGACCCCATGTCGCACTCCGACACCTACGCCGGCCTCCACGCCCTGGGCGCCGTGCTGGCCGCCCTCCACATGCGGGACCGCACCGGTGAGGGCCAGACCGTGGAGGTGTCGATGGCCGAGTCGACCCTGATGGTCAACGACCTGTCGAGCGCCGAGCTGCTGGGCGAGGACCCCCAGGCCGGGTTCAAGGCCGGGCAGAACTGGTCGCCCATCTTCAAGCTGAGCACTGGCCGCTTCGTCAATATCACGCTCGACTCCACCACCGACGGCGGCTTCTCCACCTGGGTCAAGGCCACCGGCCACGACGAGTGGCGCTCGGACCCCCGGTTCGCCACCGCGGCGGATCGCATGGCCCACCGGGGGGAGCTGGAGGGCCGGCTCCAGGAATGGGTGGGCCAGTTCGCCACCGCCGGCGAGCTGGAGCGGGCCATCGGGGTGTCGACGGTGCTGGCGGCCGAGGTCCGCACCGTGCCCGAGCTGGCCGCCACCGACTGGGCGGCCGAGCGCCAGGCCTTCGTCCCCATCGACATCGGCGGTGGCAACGAGGTGGTGGTCCCCCAGAGCCCGTGGCGCTTCGGCCAGGCCGACGCCGGCGCCCAGCCTCTGGTCGGCTACCGGGGCCAGCACAACCGCCAGGTGCTGGGCGACCTCCTGGGCCTGAGCGACGCCGACGTCGACCGTCTCCAGGCCGACGGCGTCATCTCCGACCGACCACCCCGACAGGCGTAGCTGCCCGATCTGGGCCGACGACACCCCCAGCGCCGAACCCCCGGGAGGTTAGGAGCCGGGCCGGCGCTCAGCACACCTCAGGCTCCTACCTTCGGCTGGGTCGGCGGGTCGTGCGGGAGGTGGTTCTCACACGAAATAAAAGCGGGTGCCGCAGATCTCGTGGCGCTCGCCGGCCCGGGACCGGTCGGCCACCCGGATATCCACCCCGCCCAAGCCTTCGGGCCGGCCGTCGACGATCGGCACGAACCGGATCGAGCTGACCCCGCCGGCACCGTCGTCGAGCAGGAGGGCCGACGACGTGACCGGTCGCCCCAGGACCTGACCCCACCGCTCGGCCAGACCCTCGGGATCCGACGACTGGATCTCGGCCCCCACGATCTCCGACACCAGCCCGGTGCGCACATGGTCCCGCCACTCGGGGCCGGCCCACTCCCAGTGGTCGGCGGGGTCGGCCCAGTCGATCGAGATGATGGCCCCCGGCACATCCTTGGGGTGGAGGTGGGTGCCGCACATCCTCGGCCCGTCGTGGCGCCAGACAACCCGCACGCCCTCATCGTGGAGGCGCTGGCGGGCGCCGGCCAGGTCGTCGGTCTGGAAGATCGTCATGTAACCGCCGTCGCCGCCCCGCCGGTCGAGGTAGCGGCCGGCCGTGGTGTCTTCCCGCATGGGCGCCACCACCTCGAGGAAGGTGTCGCCGATGGGCATCAGCCAGTTGTGGAGCCCGAACTCGCCCACCCCCGGGTCCTGGTAGCAGCGCTCCACCTCCAGGGTCTCGCAGAGCTGGTCGACCACCCGGTCGAGATGGGTGGCCACCAGCGCCACCTGCCGCAGACGGAACATGCTCAGCGCCCCTTGAACTCGGGCTGGCGCTTCTCCATGAACGCCCGCCGACCCTCGATGTAATCCTCGCTCTGGAAGCAGGCCTCGATCATGTGCTCCACCCGGGCCAGGTCCCGACGCTCGGGGTCTTTCACCACCTCGGCGATGGCGGCCTTGGCCGCCTTGACGGTGAGGGGGGCGTTGGCTGCGATCTGGCCGGCCAGCTCGTCCACCGCCCCGTCGAGCGCGGCCACCGGCACCACCCGGTTGACCAGGCCCATGGCCCCCGCCTCGGCCGCCGTGAACCGGCGGGCCGACAGCATGATCTCGTTGGCCATGGCCGGCCCCACCAGGCTGACCAGCACCTGGAGGCCGGCGACCCCGTAGCCGAGGCCCAGGCGGGCGGCAGGGATGGCGAACTGGCCGTCGTCGGCCGTTATCCGGATGTCGGCCTGGAGGGCGGTGGCCAGGCCGCCGCCCATGCAGAACCCTCGGATCTTGGCGATCAGGGGCTTCTCCAGGCTCTTGAACGCGCGCCCGGCGGCGGCCGCCACGGCGTCAAAGCGCTCGCGCCCCTCGGGGGTGGACCGGTTGGCCTCGAACTCGGAGATGTCGGCCCCCGACACGAACGCCCTGTCGCCGGCGCCCTGCATCACCACCACCCGCACTGCATCGTCGGCCTGGAAGGCCCCGAGGATCTCGACGATGGCCTCGTTCATTTCCATCTTCATGGCGTTGCGCCGTTCCGGGTTGTTGAACGTCATCCAGCCGACCCCGTCTCTGATCTCGGCCTTCATGTAGGGAGTGGCCAGCGCCAACTCGGTGACGGTCATGCCGTGCCTTTCACAGTTGTCTCTGTCGGGTTCGGATCACGCTGATCGCGCGGTTCAGATCACGCCGTCTGCGGCCAGGGCATCGAGCTCGGCGGCGCTGACCCCGATCGCCCCCAGCACCTCGGCGTTGTGCTCCCCCCGCTCGGGGGCGGGGCGGGCCAGGCGGCTGGGGGTGCGGGTGAGGTTGACGGCGTTGCGGATGATGTCGATCGGGCCCAGCGTGGCGTGTTCCACCGGCTGGGCCAGGCCCAGATGGCGGACCTGGGGATCGGCGAAGGTCTGGTCGATCGACAGCACCGGCCCGCACGGGATCCCGGCCTCGTTCAGCACCTCCTCCCAGTGGGCGGTGGGCTGGCGGGCCGTGTACGTCGCCACCTCGGCGTTGAGCTGGTCGCGGTGGGCCGAGCGGCCCTTGGCCGAGGCGTAATCAGGGTGCTCCAGCAGGTGCTCGGCCCCGATAAGGCGGCAGAAGTCCCGCCACTTCGCCCCGCTGGGCGCGGCGATGTTCACCAGGCCGTCGGCCGATGGGAACGTGCCCATGGGGATGCCGGTGGGGTGGTGGTTGCCGGCCTGGGGCGGCACCTCGCCGTCCATGGTCCAGCGGGTGGCCTGGAAGTCGAGCATGGCGATCTGCGCTTCGAGCAGGGAGGTGTGGACCCACTGGCCCCGGCCCGAGCCCCCCGGTCGGTCCCGCTCCACCACGGCCACCAGCACGCCGATAGCCAGGTACATCCCGGCCGACAGATCCGCGATCGGGACTCCCACCCGCACCGGCCCCTGGCCCGGCAGCCCGGTGACCGACATGAGCCCGCCCAGCCCCTGGGCGATCTGGTCGACTCCGGCCCGGGGCCCGTAGGGGCCGTCCTGGCCGAACCCGCTGATCGAGCCGTAGATGATGCGAGGGTTGACGGCCGAGCAGGCCTCGTAGTCCACGCCCAAGCGGTGCTTGACGTCGGACCGCATGTTCTCCACCACGATGTCGGCCTCGGCCACCAGGCGGAAGAACAGCTCCTTACCCCGCTCCGACTTGAGGTCCAGCGTGACCGCCCGCTTGTTGCGGTGCAGGTTCTGGAAGTCCGACCCGTGGCGCACGTCGCCCCCGAACGGGTCGCCGTCTCGCGAAGGGGGCTCGATGCGCACCACGTCGGCTCCCCAGTCGGCCAGCTGGCGCACGCAGGTTGGCCCGGCCCGGGCCAAGGTGAGGTCGAGCACCCGCAGGTGCGACAGCGGCTTGTCGTCCACCGGCCCGATCGTAGTTTCCGCCCAGCGAGCGGGCCACGTGGACTTGTCGGGCCCCGGCGGGGTTGGAGCGGGCCGAACGGGCCCTATGCTGGGGAGTCGGCTTTTACCCGTTCCCGAAGGTTGCGTCGTGAAGACCTATTCTCCCAAAGCATCCGATGCGCAGCGCGACTGGTACGTCGTCGACGCCGAGGGCCTCACCCTCGGCCGTATGGCCACCGAGATCGCCCGGGTGCTGCGGGGTAAGCACAAGCCCACCTTCGCCCCCCACATGGACATGGGCGACTTCGTGATCGTGGTCAACGCCGACAAGGTGGTGCTCACGGCCGACAAGGCCCGCACCAAGATGGTGCACCACCACTCGGGCTACCCCGGCGGCCTCCGCAGCCGCCGCTACGGCGACGCCCTCGGCCGCAAGCCGGCCGACACGGTGAAGAACTCGATCGTGGGCATGCTGCCCCACAACCGCCTCGGCCGGGCCCAGGCCCGCAAGCTGAAGGTCTACGCCGGGCCCACGCATCCCCACGCCGCCCAGCAGCCCGCCCCGCTCGTGATCGCCGGCGCCCGCCGAGAAAGCTGAGAGAAGCTCCGATGCCCACCGCTGTGCAAGCCACCGGCCGTCGCAAGCAGGCCATCGCCCGGGTCCGGGTGTCCGCCGGTAGCGGCACCATCACGGCCAACGGCCGCACCTTCGAGGACTACTTCCCCTCGGCGGTGCATCGCATGATGATCACCGAGCCCCTCCGCTTGGCCAGCGCCGAGGAGAGCTACGACATCAGCGTCACCCTCGACGGCGGTGGCCTGTCGGGCCAGGCCGGCGCCTTCCGCCTCGGCATCAGCCGGGCCCTGGTGGAGATCGAAGAGGACACCCGCCCCGCCATCAAGGCCGCCGGTCTGCTCACCCGTGATCCCCGCAAGAAGGAATCGAAGAAGTACGGCCTGAAGAAGGCCCGCAAGGCGCCCCAGTACTCCAAGCGCTGAGCTTGCGGTCGCTGTGGGCGCCCCCCGGTTCGGAACCGACGGTGTGCGGGGGTTGGCCAACCGGGAACTCACTCCCGAGGTGGCAGTGGCCCTCGGGCGGGCGGCGGCGGAGGTTTTCGGTGCCGCCCGATTCGTGATGGGCCGGGATACCCGCCGGTCCGGTCCCATGCTGGAAGCGGCGCTGAGCGCCGGCATCTGCGCCGCCGGGGTCGACGTGGAGCTGCTGGGCGTGGTCCCCACCCCCACCGTGGCTTGGGTGGCAGCTCGGGGTGCGATGCCGGGAGCCATGATCTCGGCTTCCCACAACCCCTACGCCGACAACGGCATCAAGCTGTTCGCCCCCGGCGGCCTGAAGTTGGCCGACGAGATCGAGGCCCGGATCCAGGGCCGTTACCTGGAACTGCTGGCCTCGGGCCCGTCGCCGACCGCTGCCGCTCCTGTGGGCGCCGGGGTGGGCACCCTCGCCCCGGGCTCGTCGGACGACATCGACGGCTGGGTGGATGCGGTTTGCGCCTCGATCGCTCCTCGCCGCCTCGACGGCCTGCGCCTGGTGGTGGACTGCGCCCACGGTGCGGCCCACGAGCTCGGCCCTCGGGTCCTGCGCCGCCTCGGGGCCGAGATCACGGTGATCGGGGCCGAGCCCGACGGCATGAACATCAACGACGGGGTTGGGTCCACCGCGCCCGGCCGGCTGGCCGAGGCCGTGCTGGCGGCCCGGGCCGACGTCGGCGTAGCCTTTGACGGCGACGCCGATCGCCTGATCGCCGTCGACGAGACCGGCAACGTGGTCGACGGCGACCGCATGCTGGCCATCTTGGCCCTCGACCGGGCGGCCCGGGGCCTGCTGGCCGGCAACACGGTGGTGGTCACGGTGATGACCAATCTCGGGTTCCACCTGGCCATGCAGCGGGCCGGTATCCAGGTGCTGTCCACCTCGGTGGGAGACCGTTACGTGCTCCAGGCCCTCGACGAGGGCGGGTACTCCCTGGGCGGTGAGCAGTCGGGCCATGTGATTGCCCGCGATCTGGCCACCACGGGAGACGGGGTGCTGAGCGCGGTCCAGCTGCTCGACGCCGTAGGTCGATCCACCCAGCCCCTGTCGAAGCTGGCGGCGGAATCGATGACGACGGTGCCCCAGATTCTGCGCAACGTGCGGCTGCCCCACCGCGACGTTCACCTGGTGGAGGCACTGGAGGGAGAGATCGACGCGGTCACCGACGCTCTCGGCACCGACGGCCGGGTACTGGTGCGGGCGTCGGGGACCGAGCCCCTGTTGAGGGTTATGGTTGAACACGTCGATCCCCAGGTGGCCGAGCGGTGCTGCGACCGGCTGGTCGAAGCCGCCCAGCGTCTGGCGGGCGGCAGCTAGCGGCCGGTGCGTCGTGAACCGGCGAGCGGTGGAGCGACCGACCCGGCCCGGGCGAAAGACAAGCGTCAGCTGTACAGGACAGGGAACGTAGGGACTGCCCATGTGTGGAATCATCGCCATCGTCCGCCGCCGGTCGAACCGGATCCCGCCCGAGGGTGACGCCCTGCGGGCCCAGCTGGCGGTGGCCGTGGCCCGGCCGCCCCAGCCGGGCGAGCCCAGCCTGGCCTCCCGCCTGGCCGCCATGGCCACCGAGCTGGCCTCGGTGGACCGGACCCTGCGGGGCGTGCCCGGCCTGCGGTCGCTGCTGGCCGACCGGTCGCTGGCCCCCGCCGTGTCGGCCGCGGCGGAGACGGTGGACAAGATGGTGGCCGCCATCGAGAGCCACCTGGAGGACGTGGACCACGTCGACGAGCTGGAGGCGGTCAACGCCGGTCTGGTGGCGGTGAAGGACGCAGCGTGGGCGCTGGAACGGGACCGCCTGCGGGCCGCCCGCGAGGTGGTGCAGCTGGCCGGCCCCGACCTGCCGGTCTCCGCCGTCGACGCCTTCTTCAGCCTCCAGCAGGCCCTGTCCAACCTCGACCGCCTCGAGGTGCGGGGCCGGGACTCGGCAGGGCTGCATGTGCTGGTGCGCAACCACGGCCTCGACCTCGCCTCGCCCGCCATCACCGCCCTGCTCGGGGTGCGCAGCGTCGACCCCTTGTTCGTGAGCGGCTCGGTGCGGACCCCCGAGGGCCAGCTCGGCTTCGTGTACAAGGCAGCGGCCGAGATCGGCGAGCTGGGCGACAACACCGCCGCCATCCGGGCCGCCATCGCCGGCGACGAGCTGCTCCAGCTGGCCCTGCGGGGCCCCGACGCCGAGGCCACGGTGCTGGCCCACACCCGGTGGGCGTCGGTCGGCATCATCAGCGAGCCCAACGCCCACCCCGTCAACTCTGAGGAGGCCGACGGCCGTTCGGGGCCCTACGTCACCGCCGCCCTCAACGGCGACGTCGACAACTTCGCCGACCTGATCGCGGTGGAGAAGCTCGTGATCGCCGGCGAGATCACCACCGACGCCAAGGTCATCCCCACGTTGGTGAGCCGCGGCCTGGCCGCCGGCCTCGATATCGACGAGGCCGTGCGCTCGTCGGTCGCCCAGTTCGAGGGGTCGGTGGCCATCGGTGTGTCCACCGCGGCCGCCCCGGCCGACATTCATCTGGCTCTGCGGGGCAGCGGCCAGGGGGTGTTCGTGGGCCTGGCCGAAGACGCCTTCGTGGTGGCCTCCGAGCCCTACGGCGTGGTGGAAGACTGCGACCGCTACCTCCGCATGGACGGCGAGACCCCGGCCGATCCCGACAACCCGGCGGCCAGCCAGGGCCAGGTGCTGCGGCTGTCGGGGGCGCTGGCCGGTGCGCCCGAGGGGGTCACCCGCATCGCCTACGACGGCACACCGCTGCCCATCGCCGCCGACGAGTGGCAGGCCCCCACTGTCACCACCCGCGACATAGACCGGGGCGACGCCCCCCACTTCCTGCTCAAGGAGATCTCGGAGGCCCCGGCGTCGTTCCGCAAGACCCTGCGGGGCCGGCTGGTGGAAGAGGGGGGCCGCCTCGTGGTCCGGCTCCCGGCCGAGACGCTCACCCCCGGGCTGCGGGCCCGCATCCCCGGCTTCCGCCGTATCGAGGTGATCGGTCAGGGGACGGCCGCCGTGGCCGGCCAGGCCGTGGCCACCGCCCTGGCCGAGACGCTGGCCGGTTCGGGCCTCATGATCGGTTCGATCACGGCCACCGAGCTGTCGGGCTTTCAGCTGCGCGACGATATGAGCGATACCCTGATCGTCGCCATTTCCCAGTCGGGCACCACGACCGACACCAACCGCACGGTCGATCTCGTCCGCTCCCGGGGGGCGGCGGTGGTGGCCATCGTCAACAGGCGGGGGAGCGACCTGGTCGACAAGTCCGACGGGGTGCTCTACACGTCCGACGGGCGCGACGTGGAGATGAGCGTGGCCTCCACCAAGGCCTTCTACGCCCAGATCGCCGCCGGCTTTCTGCTGGCCGAGGCCCTGGCCGACCTCATCCCCGGCGGCACCATGCCCGATGCCGAGCGCCAACGGGTGCTGGCCGGGCTGGCCGCCCTGCCCGAGGCGATGACCGCCACCCTGGCCCTCCAGCCCCGGATCGGGGAGGCGGCGGCCCGCCACTGTCTGGGCCGGCGCTACTGGGCCATCGTGGGCAACGGGGCCAATGCAGTGGCGGCCAAGGAGCTGCGGATCAAGCTGTCGGAGCTGTGCTACAAGGCCATCGCCTGCGACATCACCGAGGACAAGAAGCACATCGACCTCTCGTCGGAGCCGCTGATCCTGGTGTGCGCGGCGGGGCTGGTCGGCTCCACGGTCGACGACGTGGCCAAGGAGGTGGCGATCTTCAAGGCCCACAAGGCGGCCCCCATCGTGATCGCCACCGAGGGCGAGCACCGCTTCGGCGCCGCCCTCGAGGTGCTGGGCGTGCCCGACGTGCATCCGCGGTTGGCGTTCGTGCTGTCGACCATGGTCGGCCATCTGTTCGGCTACGAGGCGGCGCTCGCCATCGACGCCTCGGCCCGCCCCCTGCGGGAGGCCCGGGGCACGATCGAGCGCTACGTGGGGTCGTCGTCGGCCGGCACCGGCTGGTTCGAGCGGTTCGGGCGGGATCTGGCCCCCCACGCCGATCGGTTCTTCGCCGGGCTGCGGTCGGGCACCTACAACGGGCATCTGGAGGCGTCGAGCGCGGTGCGCCTGGCCGCTCTGCTCCGCTTCGCCCGGGGCCACATTCCCCTCGACGCCTACCAGGTTGAGTTCGGCAAGATCGGCACCCCCGGGGTGGTGGTGGAAGACCTGGCCGGGGCGCTGACGAGGGCCATCGAGGAGCTGACCCGCCCCATCGACGCCATCAAGCACCAGGCCAAGACGGTCACGGTGGGCATCAGCCGGGCCGACGAGAGCCTGCTCCAGGCCGCCCTCATCCAGGAGGTACTGGCCACCGGCTGCCCCCGGGACCGGCTCAGCTACCGGGCCCTGCGCACCTTGTCGGCCCTCACCCCGGCGGTGGCCGAGGTGGTCGGCTACACCCGCTACCGGGTGGAGGGGAACCCTTCGGGTTCCTCGAGTTCGCCTGCGGCGAACGTCGCGGCCAGCGCACTCGGGTCACCTGCGGCCACCTTGTCGGTCATCGACAAGGGAGGTGTGGCCCAGGGCATCGCCAGCCGGGTGGACCGGGACCCTACGCTGCGGGGCACCAAGCGCCGGGTGGCGGTGGAACAGGAGCCGATCGCCACCGTGGGTACCGACGGCCGGGTGGTGCTGATCGTGGCCGAGGTCAAGGACGGCCAGACCACCGGGCTCACCCTCTGCCACCTCCGGCTCAACGAGAACCTGGGGGCCCAGACGGCCCGCACCGTGCTGCAGGGCTACCGCAACCGGTACCGCCAGCTGGTTGACGTGGTCACTGAGCGCCAGCCCTCGTTCCGGGAGGATCTGCTGGCGTCGGTCTCGACCGTGGAGCTGCTCACGGCGCCGATCAGCGACGTGGCCTCCCGCTGGCAGCAATGACAACCCAACTGCGAACTGTGGCGCGCTGTGCTGGATGTTGCGCGCTGGCGCCACAATTGGGCCCCGGGGTCGGGGCCGGGGCCGGCCGGTAGCGCCGTGGAGCCCGTCGTCACGCCG
>Ga0224510_10002772_pt1 | contig 10282 bp, 8 predicted proteins | sample SF_May12_sed_USG_FD_170161 | JGI IMG/M metagenome (GOLD analysis project Ga0224510, IMG submission 170161) | Sediment microbial communities from San Francisco Bay, California, United States - SF_May12_sed_USGS_4_1 | ecosystem: Environmental > Aquatic > Marine > Sediment | place: USA: California... | reverse complement strand
GCCGCTCTTCGACGACGATGTCCTCTTCGTCCAGCCTCTCGATTTCGGCGGTTTCGCCGGCACCGTCGTCCCCGACCGCGAGCGCACGCAGCCGCATCGTCTCGGAAGGCACGGGAGCAGCCGTCGGAATCTCGAAACCCTTCAGCGCGTCATGGACATCCTGCTCGCGTCGGCGGCGGACATAGCCGTAGCCGAGGCCGCCAACCAGCACCAGTGCAGCAGCGCCGAGCAGGAACAGCCAGTTGTCCGTCAGGCTGTCGAAGAATGACGGTCCTTCAGCCTCCGCAGCAGGCTTCGGTTTGGGCTTTGCAGCCGCCGTCGGTTCCCTGGCCTCCTCCGCGGGAGGAACAGTGACGCCCGTGTCGTCCTCCGGCGCGACCGCTGTTTCGCCCGGAGCAGGCTTCTCGGGTTCGACCGGAGCAACCGCCTCGGGCGGCTTCTTGGCGGCCATCTTGCGTTGCAGATCGGCCAGTTCCTGATTCTTCAGCTCCAGCAGGCGGCGCTGCTCCTGGATGTCCCGCTCGAGCGCATCGACCTGGGACTTGACTGCACCGCCCGCGACCGGCTCACCGGTGCCCGTGTCGGCCACGCCCTCGCTGGGCGTCACAAGGCGCAGGCGCCCGCTCGCCGCGGCACCGCCGCCGCTTGCGCGCCACTCTGCAACCTGGCGGTTAACCTCGGCGGTTGCCTCCCCGACACCAATCGCCGAAAGCTCGTCGGCAGTCGGAACGCGCAGGATTGCGCCGGCACGCAGCACATTGATGTTGCCCCGGAATGCTTCCGGGTTGGCACGGTATAGCCCGATCATCATCCGCTGCGCCGCGGAGCGATCGCCTGGCACCAGCGAACCGGCGATTTTGTAAAGCGTGTCACCGCGCTCGACCCGGTACGCCGACCCGCCCTCCGCGGTCAGCCCGGATTGAAGACTGGCCGTCTCGCCCGCCGCCGCGCTTGCAGGCGCCGGCGTCGCGCCCACCGGCGCAGCTTCGGCCCGCGGAGCAGCTACTGGGGCTGGCACGGACTGTTCACCTTGTGGCGCGAAGACCGGCGGATCCAGCAGGACCGTGTATTCGCGCAACAGGTGGCCGCGTGGCCAGCTGACGTCGACGAGAAAAGTAACAAATGGCTCAGCAATGGGATCCCGCGAGCGGACCAGCAGCACGCCGCGGCCGTCCTGGCCACGTCCCACGCGGAATTCGAGGGAATTCAGATAGGCGGGCCGGTCAAGGCCGTAGCGCTGGAACAGCTCGCGCGACGCAAGCTGCGCTTCCAGGGCGCCCAATTCCTCGGGTGTCGCCGCGACCAGGTCGATTTCGGCCGACAAAGGCTCGTTGAGTGCCGAACCCAGGCGGATCTCGCCGAGTCCCAGTGGCAGTGCCACCGGTGGCGCGAGCAGCATCGCCGAAACGAGGACGCGCAGTTTCCAGCTCATCGTGACTCCCCAAGGCCGTCGCAGCCGTTCAAGCCTCGGCCGTGAGTTTGTGAAATGGGTGTGATATCAATCACAAGTCCCTGATCCTTTGGACTATAGCTTACACGCCGAATTTACCAAAATCTTGCCTCGCGTCACGCAATTCTTGGGCAGTGAACCAGCCTGCAAAGGCAGGTGCAATGCTTTGATTCGCGAAGACTACCGCGGATCGGTGATCCGGGGAGTCGTTGAAATGACGTCGGCGCACTGTGCCCTGTGCCGCAGGTAGTGGTCCATCAGGACCAGCAGGAGCATGGCTTCGGCGATCGGTACCGCGCGCAGGCCGACACAGGGGTCGTGGCGCCCGGTCGTGACGATCTCCGCAGGATTCCCGTCCAGGTCGATCGTCCTGCCCGGGACCTGGATACTCGATGTCGGCTTGAATGAGACGTGCACGATCAGGTCCTGGCCAGAGCTGATGCCGCCCAATGTGCCACCGGAGTGATTCGAGGCGAAGCCGGAAGGCGTGAGCTCGTCGCGATGCTCGGACCCGCGCTGTGAAGCCACCGCGACACCGTCGCCGATCTCGACGGCCTTGGCGGCATTGATGCCCATCATCGCGAATGCGATCTCGGCGTCCAGCCGGTCGAACATCGGCTCGCCAAGCCCGGGCGGCACCTTGCTGGCCACGACCGTGACCCTGGCGCCGGCCGAATCGCCGTCCTTGCGCAGCTGCCACAGGTACTCCTCCAGCAGCGGAATCTTTTGCGGGTCCGCGCAGAAGAACGGATTCCCGCGCGCCGAAGCAAGATCCACGCAGTCGAGCCGGTGCGGGCCTGCCTGGGACAGGTAGCCGGCGACCTCCAGCCCGAGTCTTTCGCGCAGGTACTTGCGCGCGATCGCACCGGCCGCGACCGTCGCGACCGTGATGCGCGCCGAGGAACGCCCGCCTCCGCGATAGTCGCGAAATCCGTATTTCTGTTGAAAGGCGTAGTCCGCGTGTCCGGGTCGAAAGCGGTCCTTGATCTTGTCGTAGTCGCGCGATCGCTGATCGACGTTGTCAATAATGAGGCCGATCGCCGTGCCGGTCGTGCGGCCCTCGAACAAGCCTGACAGGATCCGGACTCGGTCGGGCTCCTTGCGCTGGCTCGTGTGACGCGACGTGCCGGTTCGCCGTAGTTCCAGATCGCCCTGCAGGTCTTCCTCGGCGAGCGCCAGCCCGGGCGGGCAACCGTCGACGATCGCACCCAGCGCCGGGCCGTGGCTCTCGCCGAATGTCGTGACCGCGAACAGCTTGCCGACCGTGTTACCTGACATGCGGGCCCGCCTGTACCTGGTCGGCGTTCAGCAGAAACACGCCGCCGCCGCCGCGCTCGAACTCGAGCCAGGTGAATGGCAATGAGGGCCAACGCTGCCGCACCGCGCGCTCGGTGTCGCCCGTTTCGACGACCAGGATGCCCTGCGGCTCGAGATGGCGGTGCGCGCCGGCCAGGATGCGCGCGATGATCGCGAGTCCGTTGCGTGACGCCTGCAGGCCCAGTCGCGGTTCAAAGTGATACTCCGGCGGCAGACTGCGCATTTCAGCTGCCGAAACGTAGGGAGGATTGCTCACGATGATATCGTAGCGCCGGCCCCGCAATTCGCCATAGACATCGGATCGCAGGATCTTCACCCGGCTTCCGAGCCGGTGGCGCTTCACATTGCCGCGGGCCAGGGCCAATGCCCGAGGCGAGATATCGGTTGCGTCGACCTGTGCGTCCGGCAGGGCATGCGCTGCCGCGATCGCGATGCATCCGGACCCCGTGCCGATGTCGAGCACGCGTCGCACACGCCTGGCGTCGATCCAGGGCTCGAAAGCATTCTCGCAGAGCTCGGCGATTGGCGAACGTGGCACGAGCACGTCACGCGTCACCCGGAATTCGTGCCCCGCGAACCAGGTGATGCCGGTCAGGTAGGCCGACGGCAGGCGCTCTTCGATGCGCCTCTGCAACAGCATTTCCACCCGCTTGCGTCCGGCCGGCGAAACGACACGCCGGTAGCTGGCCGGCGCCGAGTTGTGCCGCAGCCGCAAGCCGTGAAACACTAGCGCCGCCGCGTCATCCCGCGCGTCGGCCGTGCCATGGCCGTAGACCAGCCGGGCCTCTTCGAGCATGCGCGTGGCCCAGTCCATCAAGTCGCCGACACGCTGCCTGCCTGCCATCGCGCGAAGTCTAACCCGGAGCCGCGAAGGCGCGCCGGCAGCTCTGTGGGATAATTAAAAGATGAATCGCAGGACCGCCCTGTTCCTCGTACTCGCTGCCGCGCTTGCCGGCGCGGCGACCGCATGGATGATGACGCGGCGGGCCGCGGCGCCGCAGGCGCTCGAGCAGGCAACCCTGTTCGATGCCGCTCGGCCTGTTCCGCAGTTCGAGCTGGCCGATCAGGCAGGCCGCCCGTTTAACCGTGACAGCCTGCGCGGCCAGTGGACGCTGATGTTCTTCGGCTTCACCAATTGCCCCGATGTCTGTCCGACGACGCTTGCAACGCTCGCGGATGCCCGCCGGCTGCTGGCGGACCTGCCAGCCGCCGAATTGCCGGTGGTCGCCCTGGTGACCGTGGATCCCGCGCGCGACACGCCGCAGGCGCTCGGCCGATATGTCGCACATTTCGACGAACATTTCCTGGGCGTCACAGGTTCGCCGGAAGCGATTGAAGTCCTGACGCATGACCTGGGCGTCGCCGTTTCGATTGGTCCGGAATCTGAGGATGGTTACTACACGGTTGACCACACCGCTGCGATCTTCCTGATCGATCCTGCCGCTGCATTCACCGCCGTATTCGGCAGCCCGCATGCCGCAGATGTCATTGCTCGCGACTACCGCAGCATCGTCAAGGCACGGGATTGACGAAAACGCCCGCAGTGAGCAGTCGCAGCATTCACGACCGGATCTTCATCGGGTTCCAGTACCTGCTGCCGCAGCATTTCCTGTCGCGGCTGGTCGGGTCGCTGGCAAGCGCGCGCATCGGCTGGTTGAAACGCGCGTTGATTCGCGCATTCCTCCGGCATTATCCCGTCGATCTCTCGGAAGCCGAGCGCAGCGATCCGTCGGCCTACGACTCCTTCAATGATTTCTTCACGCGCAAGCTGCGCCGGGGTGCTCGCCCGATCGACCCGGAACCCGCGTCGATCGCCTGCCCGGCCGACGGCTATGTCAGCCAGGCGGGCCTGCTTGCGGGCGATGCCCTGCTGCAGGCCAAGGAAATCAGCTATTCCGCAAGTGCGCTGCTGGGCGGCGACCAGGCGCTTGCCGCGCAATTTACCAGCGGCGCATTTGCGACGATTTACCTCGCACCGCATAACTACCACCGCGTCCACATGCCGTTCGCCGGCACGCTGCGCCTGGCACGGCATGTCCCGGGTGACCTGTTCAGTGTCAATGCGGCGACGGCCGATTGCGTGTCGGGGCTCTTCACCCGCAACGAGAGGATCGTCTGCGTCTTCGATACGGCGGCGGGACCGATGGCCGTGGTGCTGGTCGGCGCATTGTTCGTCGGCAGCATGAGTCTCAGCTGGGCGGGCGTTATCCGGGGCCGGCACCCTCGCGCCATGCTCGAGCTGCCGGTTCGGCCGGTCGTTGCGCTCGACAGGGGTGACGAGCTCGGATGGTTCAACATGGGTTCCACAGTGATCCTGATGTTCGCGGCTTCTGGCCCGTCACTGGTCGCGGGGCTCGCCCCCGGGCGGCCCGTGCGCATGGGTGAGCACATCGCGACACTTCGATGAATCCGGCTGACTGGAGACCCACGGCGAGCATCGAAGTGATGCGTCATCGCGCCGCGATGCTCGGGCGTGCGCGCGCCTGGTTCGCTTCCCAGCGGGTCCTCGAAGTGCAGACGCCGCTATTGTCCGGCGCCGCCGTGAGCGAGCCGCAGATCGAGTCGATCGCCGCGCAGCCTCGGCAGGGATCGGCCATGTACCTGCAGACCTCGCCCGAATTCCCGATGAAGCGCCTGCTCGCGGCAGGGATCGGCGACCTCTACCAGATCTGCCCGGTATTCAGGGATGGCGAATGCGGGCGGCACCACAATCCGGAATTCACGATGATCGAGTGGTACCGCGTCGGATTCAGCGTGAAATCAATGCTGGATGACGTCGATGACATGCTGCGGGCCACGATCGGCGACATCAAGGAACTGCCGCCGACCCGCGCCGTCAGTTATCGGGACGCCGTCCTGGATGCCTGCGGCGTGGACTGCCGGACTTCAGGTGCACGCGATATCGAGGCGGTGCTGAGGAATCGGGGCGTGGCGCCGATATCTGCAGCGGACCAGGACCGCGATACCTGGCTCGACCTGCTGATGGCGACCGTTGTCGGGCCCGGATTGGGCCGCGGCGGACCGGTTTTCGTGCGCGACTACCCTGCAAGCCAGGCCGCATTGGCACGGCTTCGCGATGACGGGGACGGCTGGCCAGTGGCAGAACGCTTCGAGCTGTACCTGGGCGGCATCGAGCTCGCCAATGGGTTTCACGAACTGGGCGACGCGCTGGAACAGCGGCGACGATTCACGCAGGATCTGGAAAAGCGGCGGCAGCGCGGCCAGCACCTGGCGCCGCTGGACGAAAGATTTATCCTTGCGCTGGAAGCAGGATTGCCGGATTGCGCCGGTGTTGCGCTGGGATTCGATCGGCTGGTCATGGCAGCGCTCGGACTCTCGTCGATCTCAGAGGCAATGGCATTTCCGCTGGACCGCGCCTGAGGAAGCCGCATGAAATCTGGGCTCACCGAACCGTATGCCGAACTGTTGCGACAAGCCGAGGGGCTCTTCGAGGATGAGCGCGACCCCTGGGCGAACAGCGCGAATGCGACCGCCCTGGTCTGGGAGCTGCTGCCGGACCTCAACTGGGCGGGCTTTTACTTCCTGCGCGGCGGCGGATTGATCGTCGGTCCATTCCAGGGGCGGATCGCTTGCGTGCGGATTGCGCTCGGCCAGGGAGTCTGCGGCGCGGTGGCGCAAGGACACAGCACCATGATCGTCCCGGATGTTCACCAGTTCCCGGGACACATCGTCTGCGATGCAGCGTCGAACTCCGAAATCGTCGTGCCACTGATCGCCGGGGACCGCCTGGTGGGCGTGCTCGATCTCGACAGTCCGAGTTACGGGCGCTTCGGCGAAGGCGATGCCGCGGGTCTCGAGATGCTGGCCGCGCGGCTGGTCGCCGCCTGCGACTGGCGACTGGCAGGCATTGACGGATTCGAGGCGGGCTGACGCGGTCGCAGCGACGGTCGAAGGTCTACTTCACCCGCGCGATGTACTGGCCGCTTCGCGTATCCACGCGGATCGATTCGCCCTGATTGACGAACAGCGGGACCTTGACGACCGCGCCGGTCTCGAGCTTCGCCGTCTTGGTGGCACCGGTGACGGTGTCGCCCCGCATGCCCGGATCAGTCTCGACAATCTGGAGTTCGACGTGTGCCGGCGGCGTCACCGTCAGCGGCTGGCCATTCCACAAGGTGATGATGCAGACCACGCCTTCCTTCATCCATTGGGCCGCTTCACCCACGGCAGTCTCGGCCGCGGTGTATTGCTCGAAGCTCTCGGGCTGCATGAAGTGCCAGAACGTGCCGTCGAAGTACAGGTACTGCATGTCGACGTCGACCACATCGGCGGCCTCGACGGAATCGCCGGACTTGAATGTCCTCTCGATGACCCGTCCGGTCCTCAGATTGCGGATCCTGGCCCGATTGAAGGCCTGTCCCTTGCCCGGCTTCACAAATTCGTTGTCCACGATCGAGCAGGGGTCGTTGTCCATCATGATCTTCAGACCCGATCGGAATTCATTGGTGTTATAGCTCGACATCGAAGGCCGCCGGGGCCCCTGGAGCGGGCCGATGCTGTACAAAAGGGCGCGTATGATAGCCATAACCCGCCCTAGCGACCACCCTGCCGCGAACTGCGATTCGGGCGCAGGCCCCGACGGAAAAGGCCTGCTCGCGCGCTGCCGTGCAGATCTGCCGGTTGGCATTCCAAGACGCGGGTCGCGAAACTGACGGATTTCGGGGTGTTAATATCCTGCCCTTCACGCAGGCTAGCCACAGCCGGAGCAGGATTTGAAGCAACCCGCCGCCGTTCCGATGATCGCGCTCACGCGAAGTCAGGACAATGTCGAGGCGATCAACAAGGCGCTGCGCAACGCCGGTCATCCAGTCCACGTGACCTGGCTTCCGGACGCGCGCGATCTGGGCGACGTGCTGACACAGGCTTCCGCCGAGATGCTCATGCTGTTTGCCGACGAAGGCATCGTCGACCTGGCGAGCGCCATGGATTTTCGCGCGCGTTTCGCACCCGAGGTGCCGGTGCTGGTGGTGCGCGACAAACTCGATGAGAACGCGATCGCCGAGGCGCTTGCGCTCGGCGCCCAGGACGCGGTCACCCTGGGGAACATCAAGCGACTGCAACTGGTGGTCGGCAGGGAGCTCCGCACTTACCGGCTCGACCGGGCGCTAGCGGTCACGCTGACCTCCGCGCGCGAATACAAACTGCAATTGCAGCACGTCGTCGAGGGATCCACCGACGCAATCGCCCAGGTCCAGGAAGGGATCATCGTCGATGCGAACCCGGCCTGGATCGAGTTGTTTGGCTATTCCACCGCTGATGAAGTCACCGGCACGCCGTTGATGGACGCTTTCGACGCGGACGATCACGTGGCGATCAAGGGTGCGCTGGTCGCCTGCCTGCAGGGCAAGTGGTCCGGCCACACGCTGCACGCATCCGCGCTGCTGGTCAGCGGCCATACGCCTTCGCTGGAATTCCAGTTGCGGCGCGCCGAGTTCGACGGCGAGCCCTGCGTCCAGGTATACGTGCCGGCACAGATCGCAAACGAGGACGAGGTCGAGCGCCGCCTGGAAGAGGCGATGCAATGCGACCCGGCGACCGGCTTCCTGTACCGGCGGTTCTTCATCGACAAGCTGCGTGAGCGCCTTTCGGAACCCGCGAAGGGCGGTGTCCGCTGCCTCGCCTACATCGAGCCCGACAGGTACGACGCAGTGCTCGAGGACGTCGGCATCATGACCGGCGAGGATTTCCTGACGGATTTCGCGCGGCTCCTGCGCGAGCAGGTGCAGGAAGGCGACCTGGCAGGCCGCTTCGGCGGAAATGGATTCATGTTGCTGCTCGAGCGCGGCACGAGCCGGGACGTGGAAGCCTTTGCCGAGCATGTCGTCCAGAAGGTCGCCGGCGAGATGTTCCAGGTCGGTTCGCAGTCGCTCTCGACGACCTGCACCATCGGCCTTGGACCCGTCCCCGGTGAAGTGCGCGAACCGGAGGGCCCGGCAAGCGACGCGTTCAACGCGAATCGCCAGGGACGCGACCTGGGCGGCAACCGCGTGCAGATACTGGAGCACACCGGCGCGGTACTGCGGCTGCAGGATGCGGACCGGTCATGGGTCAAGCAGATCAAGTCGGCGCTCATGGAAAACCGCTTCCGGCTCGTCCAACAGCCGATCGCCAGCCTGGTCGGCGAGGACCTCGGCATGTTCGACGTGCTCGTCCGCATGCTCGACGAACAGGGGCAGGAAGTGCTGCCTTCCCTCTTCATGCCGGCAGCCGAGCGCAACGACCTGATGAAGAACATCGATCGCTGGGTGATCGGCGCGGCAATGTCATTCTGCGCATCGCGAAAGCCCGGGGCCCTGTTCGTACGCCTGTCGCAGGACTCGCTGTCCGATGCCTCACTGCCCGCCTGGCTCGCCAGCCAGCTCAAGAGCTCGCGCATCGAACCGCCGCGTATCGTCTTCCAGATCCGCGAGGAAGTGGCCGGCCATCAGATCAAGGAGGCCGCGGCATTGCAGAAGGCGCTACGCGGCATGAAATTCCGGTTTGCGATCGAGGGATTCGGCCTTGGCCGTGACACAGAACAATTGTTGAGCCACCTGTCCCCGGATTTCGTCAAGATCCACGGCGCGCTCATGCAGGGTCTGTCCGGTGATCAGGACAAGCAAAGCCGCGTGAAGTCGCTCGTCGATCTTGCCCACAGCTGCAAGGCGATCACGATCGGTGAACGCGTGCAGGACGCCAATACGATGGCGGTGCTCTGGCAGCTCGGAGTCGAGTTCATCCAGGGTTATTTCGTCAACGCGCCCGAGGAAGTCGTTCTCGGCTGATTGCCTTGCATTGTCAGACTGGACCGGGCAAACCGGCCGCGCTTGAATCACTCGACGTCGAGGCGATCGACTTTCCGCCAGCCGCGCGGAAGGACCGAGCCGCGCTGGCTGCGCGAGCCGAGATAGTCGGCGAGGTCTTTCCAGGCCAGAGTCATTTTCCGGTCACCGCACCAGACGATTACGCTTCGCTCCGGAGCGACGACGGTTGCGGCGACCATGAGTTCGAGGCCGGCGCGCGATTTCTTGCCCGGCACGCCGAAGATCAGGTTGCCGCGGCCCCTGTCCATTTCAGGCAGGTCGCCCACGGGGAATGCAAGCAGCCGCCCTTCGCTGTTGACGGATACGACCAATGCCCCGGCATCAGCAGGCACGGGCGCGGCCGCCAGCACCTTTGCATTCTCGGGCAGGTTGAACACGGCCTTGCCGGCCTTGTTGCGCGAGTAGAGCGCCTCGAGCTTCACGATGAAGCCGTGACCCGCATCGCAGGCCAGGAGCCACGGATCGGCCGGGTCGCCGATCAGGACTGCAGCGAAGGTCGCGCCGTCCGGCGGGTCGAGCCGGCCAGACAGGGGTTCGCCCTGCCCGCGCGCCGACGCGAGCGTATGCGCCGGCAGCGAATAGGCGCGCCCGGTCGAGTCGACGAACACGGCCAGTTGCGTGCTGCGGCCGCGCGCCGCCGCCTGGTACGAATCGCCGGTCTTGTACGAAAGCTGGCGCGGATCGATGTCGT
>Ga0224510_10002771_pt1 | contig 10284 bp, 8 predicted proteins | sample SF_May12_sed_USG_FD_170161 | JGI IMG/M metagenome (GOLD analysis project Ga0224510, IMG submission 170161) | Sediment microbial communities from San Francisco Bay, California, United States - SF_May12_sed_USGS_4_1 | ecosystem: Environmental > Aquatic > Marine > Sediment | place: USA: California... | reverse complement strand
CGCGCCCTTCCTCACGCGGGCCCTGTCGGACGCACGATTCGAGTTCTTCGGCCGCGTCCTCAGCGGACAGGAGCTCCCGCGCACGCACTGGAAACGGGGCGTCAGCCTCGTGAACGGCTACCTCGGCGACGCAGTCGGTCGACTTTACGTCGAGCGGCACTTTCCCGCTGCCTCGCGAGTGCGCGTCGAGAAGCTGGTCTCGATGCTCGTCGCGGCGTTTCGGCAGGCCATCACCGAAGCCGGGTGGATGTCAGAGTCGGCAAGACGCAGCGCGCTCGGCAAGCTGTCGAAGCTCAGGACGCGGGTCGGATATCCCGATCGCTGGCGCGACTACCGCGGGCTCGTCATCAAGCCCGACGACCTTTTCGGCAACGTCCAGCGCGCGCGTCAATTCGACGGCGAGTACAGGCTGCGACGGCTCGCGCAGCCCCACGCACGCGGCGAGTGGCTGATGACGCCGCAGACGGTCAACGCCTACTACAACCCCGTCCTGAACGACGTCGTCGTCCCTGCCGCCATGCTGCAGCCGCCGCTCTTCAACGCGGACGCCGACGAGGCAGCCAACTACGGTGCGATCGGCGCGATCGTCGGGCACGAGATCGCGCATGGGTTCTACGACCGGGGACGACACCTCGACGGGGCGGGCGCAGCACTCAACTGGTGGACCTCCGCCGACGAACAGGCGTTCGCCGCGAAGGCGCAGGGACTCGTCGAGCAGTTCACCGCGTACAGTCCACTCGAGGGCGTCCACGTCAACGGGCTCGTCACTTTGCGCGAGAACGTCGGCGACCTGAGCGGCCTCTCGATCGCGTGGCGGGCTTACAAGAACTCACTCGCCGGACGGCCGTCACCCGTCATCGACGGCTTCACGGGCGAACAGCGCTTCTTTCTGAGCTGGGCGCAGGTGTGGAGGGGCCGCATCCGTGACGAATACCTGCGTCAGACGCTGCTGTCTATGCCGCACGCACCGCCCGAGTACCGCGCGAACGGACCGGCGAGTAACATGCCGGCGTTCCACGAGGCGTTCGGGACAAAACCCGGAGACGGCATGTACCGGGAGCCGTTTCGCAGAATCACCATCTGGTAGATGGATCGGGGATCCGGCACGAAATCGCGCCATCCGCGTCCCGTATCCGCGATCCGCGCCATCCGCGTCCCGTATCCGCGATCCGCGCCATCCGCGTCCCGTATCCGTGATCCGCGCTATCCGTGTCCCGTGTTCGTGATCCGCGCTAACAATCCAGGCACCTGACTTCACCGAAGATGTCATCGAGCCGGTCGGGATTCTCACGGGCGTAGTTCACGAGGCAGCGCACGGCTTTGCCGACATCCGCCAGACCGTACTTCTTTGTCATCTCCTCGAGAAACTGCACCTTCTCTGATTCGAGCTCTATGGTGTGCGGAGACAGATCTTTCATCGGCGCCCCTCTGGAATGCGTGCCGCGGCATTATCAGCGCGAACGCGGCCGAAGGCAATCGACCTCACGCCCCGATGGCGGTGCACGAACCTTAATACGCGAATGGCTGCTCGTCGTCGAAAACGATCAGGACATGGCGCGGCTGGCCGGCGTCGTGGGCGGAATGCTCGACGAGCGCTCGTGGGCACGGACCCCTCCGCGGCCCTTGAACATCTCGTAGCCCTCGATGGCGAACCGCACTGTTCGTGTCTTCCGTCCGTGGCCCGCGTTGTCCGTGGCGGTAAACGGGCCCCCCGGGCGGAATGTATTATCCTGAACGGTCGTTCGGGCCGGGGAACGCATCCACGTCTTAATCTCAACGTTGGCTTTGTCAGGAGTTCTCTCATGAATGCACGAGGCATGGTCAGGCGGGCCGGGCTGACTCTTGGAGTCTGCCTGCTGGCCGCAAGCGCGTACGCGCAGGCGACAGCCACGCAAAAACCTGCGCAGCAGCCCTACGAACCCAAGGTCGGACAATCCGGCAAGGACGTCGTCTGGGTCCCGACGTCGCAGGCGCTGGTCGAGAAGATGCTCGACATGGCGAAGGTGACGCCGCAGGACTTCGTCATAGATCTCGGGTCCGGCGACGGCCGCACCGTGATCACCGCCGCCAAGCGCGGCGCGACGGCGATGGGCATCGAGTACAACCCCGACATGGTCGAGCTGTCGAAGGCAAACGCCGCCAAGGAGAACGTCACCGGCAGGGCCACGTTCCTGAAGGCCGACCTCTTCGAGACCGATTTCTCGAAGGCCACGGTCATCACGATGTTCCTGCTGCCCGAGATCAATATCAAGCTGCGGCCGAAGATCCTGAACCTCAAGCCGGGCACGCGCGTTGTCTCGAACTCCTTCACGATGGAGGACTGGGAGGCCGACGAATCGGAGACGCTCACGGGAGACTGCACGAGCTGGTGCACGGCGCTGCTCTGGATCGTGCCGGCCAAAGTCGAAGGCACCTGGACGACGCCGCAAGGCGATCTCAAGATCATCCAGACCTACCAGAAAATCTCGGGCACGTTCGGGGCAAGCAAGATTGAAGGCAAGATGAACGGCGACCAGATCGCGTTCACGGCCGGTAAGGCCAACTACACCGGCCGCGTGAACGGCACGACGATGCAGATCAGCACGCCTGGCGCTGGCGCCTTCACCGCGACGAAGCGCTGAGGGTCATCGCGACGGCGGCGTCAGCATGGATGCCGAGCCAAAGGCGAACAAGCCGCGGCGCGGAATCCTGACGTCGCCGCAGGCTTCGCCCGACTCAACCGGCGCGCTGACGAGTCCGGTCTGGTCGACGAAGTAGAGCTCGCGTCCATCTGGGCTCCAGCGCAATCGTCGGATCGAACGTCAGCCTGGCGATCGTGCGAGCTCGAGCACCACAGGGACGATGGCGCGATCCGACAGGCAGCGGCTCATCGCGAGCCCTGCCTGCCCGGCTACGACGATGATGACGTCCGTGCGCGTCACTCCTGTTGGTCACCTTGCGATAAACTCGCCCGCGGAGGAGTCGAAGCATGGGTTCCAGGAGGGTTCTGTGGGGTGCGGCCGGCACGGCCGCCGCGATTGCCGCGTTCGCCGCCTCGATACTGGCGCAACAGGCGCCAGCGGCGGCGCCAGCTGAGCCAGTCGACGATCCCGTCAAAATCCTCGTGGACCGGCTCGATCTCGAGAAATACAAGGCGACTATCAGGGGGCTCACGCAGTTTGGCGATCGCCGGCAGGGGACCGACCGAAACCGGGCCGCGATCGACTGGATCGAGGCCCAGCTCAAGAGCTACGGCTGCACGAACACCGAGCGCATCAAGTACGACTATCAGCCACCAGCCGGACGCGGGGGCGCCGGAGCCGCCGGGGCGGGACAGGCGGCAGGCGCCGGGGGGCGGGGCACGGGACGCGGCGAGGGCGCGGCGGCCGCCGCCGGACAGCGGGGCGGTGGGCGCGGCCGCGCAGGCGCGGGCGGCAGCACGATCTTCGGCAACAGAGGCCGCACGGGCGTCAACAACGACCCCAATGCCCAGTCGGACCCCAAGCTCCGCGAGCTGAACTCGCAGCCGAGCACCCCGGGTCCGCGCGAGCAGGTCTACTGCACCAAGATTGGCACCACGCGACCCGACGAAATGTACATCCTGGGCGGGCACATGGACGGCATCGGCTACGGCGAAGCCGCGAACGACGACGGGTCTGGCACCGCGCTGGTCATGGAGCTCGCGCGAATCCTCAGCAGCCCTGACGTGCACACCGACCGCTCCATCAGGTTCGCGCTCTGGAACAACGAGGAGACGGGACTGAACGGCGCGCGCGCGTACGTCGACCAGCGGAAGGACCTCCAGGGCAGGGAAGACCCGCCCAGCTCCGGCCGCTATCCCGAGCCGAGGTGGCTCGGGATGATCCAGCACGACATGATGATGTTCGACCACGGGATGCCCGGCCCGGATGGCAAAGTGAGCCCGGAGCAACGCCCTGAAGCGGACGTGAACATCGAGTTCCAGTCGACCGCGAAGATGGCCGACGCCGCGCAGAAGCTCGCGTGGTTCTTCAAGGCGGCTAACGAGAAGTACGCGACCGACTATCCGGCGGCCGTCGGCCCGCACATGACCAACACCGATTCGACGCCGTTCATGGATCTGGTGCCGGCGATCAGCCTGCGCGAGAACGAGCGCGGCGCGCAAGTGGGAGCCGGGTGGGATCCGCACTGGCATCAGGTGACCGACGTCTACGCGACGTTCTCCGACAAGGACTTCCGCCTAGGGCTGAACGCCGCCCAGACGACGCTGGCAGCCGTTGCGCAGCTCACCGGCGCGAGCGTCAAGAAGTGACCACGAGGTAGAAGAAGTCAGTACACAGCCGTCACGAACCATCGCGAAGACGTCGAAGCGCACAACGCTCGCGAAGGTCTTCTTACAAGGTGCACACCACATTCGTCGTCCCACTTGCGACAATCCCCGTCATCGGTGTATGCCTAATGAGTTATTCGAACAGGAAAACAAAGCTGGAAATGCCGCGTCACGTGGATCCCATTGAGCGGATGCCGCGCGCGCGGCGGAGGCGACAATCAGCGCTGGCGCGTCGAGCGCGCCGGCAACGGCGCGTACCGGATCGTCAGCATCTCGAACAACTCGTGTCTCGACGTCGAGGGCGCGAAGCGCGAGGATAGCGCGAACATCCAGCTGTGGAGTTGCAGCGGAGGCGCAAACCAGACCTGGCTCTTACGAAAGTGACCATGACCGCTCAAGCTGCCGTCGTCCACTACGCGCTCGAGCCGCTCGCCGTGGAGCTGCGCGAGGTACCGATTCCCGAGATTCGAGACGGCGAGGTCTTGCTCGAGGTCGGGGCCGTGTCTGTGTGCGGGTCGGACGTCCACCAGTCGCGCAACACTCACTCATGGCCTGTGAACATACCGGTCGTCCTCGGGCATGAATTCGGTGGCACGATCGCGCGGCTCGGCGGGGGCGTCACCGGCTTTCGCGAGGGCGACCGCGTCGTCAGCGAGACGGCCGCGGAGATCTGCGGGACATGTGTCATGTGCCGCACCGGACGCTACAACCTGTGCCCGGACCGCAAGGGTTTCGGATACGGCGTCAACGGCGCCATGGCGCAGTTCGTGCGCGTCCCCGCGCGCTGCCTCCACCACATCCCCAACTCGCTGCCTTTCGACATCGCCTGTCTGGCCGAGCCTCACTCGGTGGCCTATCAGACGATGTGTGTCAACTCGAACATCGCGCCAGGGGACTTCGTCGTCGTCATCGGCCCTGGCCCTATCGGTCTCCTCTGCGCGCGGATGGCCGCGCTTTCCGGCGCGAGTCCGCTTCTCGTCGCCGGATTGACCGTCGACAAGCCTCGCCTCGAGACCGCGCGACGGCTCGGCGCCACCCACGTCGTGGACATCGAAACCGAGAACCTCGACGAGATCGTTCGAGCGATCAGCCCAATCGGCGCCGACCTGGTGTGCGACGCCTCAGGGGCCAGCGCCACGCTCGAGTCGGCGCTGCGGCTGGCGCGTCCCGATGGTCAGGTGTCGAAGGTCGGCTGGTCGCCGGAGCGGGCTTCGACCGACGTCAACCCGCTCGTGTTCAAGAACGTCAGGCTGCAGGGGTCGTTCAGCCACAACTACCCCGTCTGGGAACGCGTGATTCACCTGCTCGATCGCGGCGTGACGATGGCCGACACCATCGTCGGACTCCGCGCACCGCTCGCCGGCTGGCGCGAGGCGTTCGACTCGATGCACGACGGACGCGTCATCAAGTCGGTGCTGTTGCCGAGCGAGCGATAGTGTCGGTTCGGCGTTCGTGGTTCGTGGTTCGTGGTTCGTGGTTTGCAGTGTTCGGCCGTGAACCCTGAACCATGAACCGAGAACCTGAACCTCGAACGTCGAACCTCGAACGTCGAACGGACGAAGATCACCGCTCACGCAACCAGCGCGTCATCGCCGTAATCGGCGCGGGCGCGGCCGGCACGATGGCGGCGATCTTTGCTGCAGCTTCTGGGGCGGAGACGCTGCTTCTCGAGCGTACCGCCGATGGTGGCCGCAAGATCCTCATCAGCGGCGGCGGGCGATGTAACATCCTGCCAGCCAGACTCGACGAATCGCGCTTCGTCAGCGACGCCCAGCCCCATCTCGTTCGCAGAATAGTCCGGTCGTGGCCGCTCAGGGAGCAGATCGCCTTCTTCGAGCGCGAGCTCGGCCTGCCGCTCGTCGAAGAAGTCGAGTCGGCAAAGCTTTTTCCCGCGTCGCAGCGCGCAAGGGACGTGCGCGATCGCCTGCTCGACCTTGCGCAACGGCGGGGTGTGCGGCTCCTGATGAAAACCACCGTCACCGGGTTCTGGCCCGAAGACGGCAGCTGGCGCGTCGACGTCCACGACTCCGCGCCGCTCAGGGCTGACGCGCTCATCGTCGCCACCGGCGGCCTCTCGGTGCCAAGCACCGGGAGCGACGGCGCCGGCCTTCGGATCGTCGAGGCCCTGGGCCATGCCGTTCGACCCACTTACCCGGCGCTCACGCCGCTCGTCGCCAGCCCTGCACCGTTTGCGTTACTGTCGGGAATCTCGCTGCCCGTGACGATCACCGCGCGGGCGGATGGACTCGCTGCAACAGCCAGCGGCGGCTTCCTCTTCACGCATCACGGCTACAGCGGACCGGCGGTCCTCGACGTGTCCCACGTCGCGGTGCGATCTCGCATGGAGGCCATAGCCCCGGCGCGAATCGTTGTCCGGTGGGCGCCGTTCGGCGACGCGGAATGGACCGCGGCGCTGAAACCTCAGGGATCTCGCACTGTGCTGACGGCCGTCGGAGACGTCCTGCCGTCCCGCCTCGCCGAGGCGCTGCTTGAAGCAAGCGGCGTAAGCCCGCGGCTGCCGCTCGCGAACCTCACCCGCGTCGATCGGCTGCGACTGATCGAGACGCTCGTTCGTTGCGAATTGCCGTGGACCGGGGACGAAGGCTACAAGAAGGCCGAAGTGACCGGCGGCGGGGTCAGCCTGGCCGACATCGACCCGAAGACGATGGAGAGCCGGCGGCACAAAGGCCTCTTCCTGTGCGGAGAGATGCTCGACGCCTTCGGTCCCATTGGCGGGTACAACTTCCTCTGGGCCTGGGCGACCGGGAGAGCGGCCGGGATGGGCGCATCTGCTACAATTAAGGGTTTGGCATCAACGGAAGGCTTCTCGTCATGATCTCGGTCAGCGGCGTGTCCATGCGGTTCGGGTCGAAGATCCTCTTCGAGGACGTCACGACGACGTTCTCGAAGGGGCGGCGGTACGGCCTGACGGGTCCGAACGGGGCCGGCAAATCCACCTTCATGAAGCTGTTGACGGGGGAAGCCCAGCCGCAGCGCGGCACGGTCGTGCGGCCGCGCAAGCTTGGCGTGCTCCGGCAGGACCAGTACGCCTTCGACGAGTACCGCGTCATCGACACCGTCATCATGGGCAACGCCCGGTTGTGGGCGGCGCTGCAGGAGCGCGACGAGCTCTACACCAAGGCCGACATGACGCACGACGATGGGATGCGCCTGGGAGAGCTCGAAGGGATCGTCGGCGAGGAGGACGGGTACTCGGCCGAGAGCGATGCGGCGGTGCTACTGCAGGGGCTCGACATCCCCGACGCGCTGCACGAGCGCAAGATGTCCGAATTGCAGGGCGGGCAGAAAGTCCGGGTGCTGCTCGCGCAGGCGCTCTATGGGAGCCCGGAAGCACTTCTCCTGGACGAGCCGACGAACCACCTCGACCTGGACTCGATCCACTGGCTGCAGGCGTTCCTCGAGCGCTACGACGGGACGCTCATCGTGATCTCGCACGACCGGCATTTCCTGAACAAGGTCTGCACCCATATCGCCGACATCGACTACCAGACGATCATCACCTATACCGGCGGCTACGACGACATGGTGCTTGCCAAGACGCAGATCCGGTCGACGATCGAGGCCGACAACGCACAGCGCGAGAAGAAGATCGCACAGCTGAACGACTTCATCGCGCGGTTCGGCGCCGGCACCCGTGCGAGCCAGGTGACGTCGCGGCGCAAGGAAGTCGAGAGGCTGCAGACGACCGAGCTCGCGCGCTCCAACATCCAGCGTCCGTACATCAAGTTCTCGATGAAGCGGCCGTCGGGCAAGGTCGCATTCGAATGCAAGGGGCTCAACAAGGCTCACGGCGCCCTGAAGGTGATCAAGAACTTCAGCGCCATCGTCAATCGCGGCGAGAAGATCGTGCTGGTGGGCAGAAACGGCGTCGGCAAGACGACGATGCTCAGGGCACTGCTCGCGGATGCGCCTGACCGGGCGCCGGCGCCGGCGGATCTGGACAGCGGCTCGATCCGGTGGGGCCACGAAGTGGCAATCGGCTACTTCCCGCAGGATCACACCGGCGCGATCGAGAAGGGGCTGACGGCGGTCGAGTGGCTGCACCAGTTCGACCCCGACGCGTCGCGGCAGGAGATACACGGACTGCTCGGGCAGATGCTCTTCAGCGGCGAAGAGGGCCTCAAGCCGACTGAGGCGCTATCGGGCGGCGAGACGGCCCGGCTGCTCTTCTGCCGCATCATGCTGCTCAAGCCCAACGTGCTCGTGCTCGACGAGCCGACGAACCACCTCGACCTCGAATCGATCAACGCGCTGAACGTTGCACTCCAGAAATTCGAAGGTACCGTGCTGCTCGTCACGCACGATCAGGATCTGCTCGAAGAAGTCGGCACGCGGGTCTGGCACTTCGAGGACGGCAAGATCGAGGACTTCAAGGGCACGTACGAGGAGCTGACGGGCACGGCGGCCTCATCCTAGACGACTTTCTGAGTCCGCGGCTCGCTGTTCGCCGCGGGCCGCCGCCTCCTGAAGGCGCATGAGCGGCCCCCGGCGCGCGTGTAGGCCCCTGCTCTACCCTGCTTCGCCCTACGCGCCCGGCATGGGCTCGTCGGCGCTGTCGCCGTAAATCGCGGGAACCTTCGATCCCATCGCACGCAGGTACGCCGCGAGCTGACCGCGGTGATGCACCGAGTGGTTGTTGGCAAACCCGACGTAGGATGCGTTGGGCATCTGCATGACGCCGAAGAAGTCCACGGTCGCCGCCAGTTTTCCGGCCGGAAGCGCACGAATCCTCTCGAGGGCCGCCGGAAACTCCTTCTTGTAGTACGCCACGACGTCCGCGATCGACTTGAACTGCGACTCCCGCTCCTTGGCGACCGCCGGATCGAACGCGAAGCTGCCAGCCACGATGCTGTCAGCGAACCACACGTCCGCCGTTGCGATGTGGGTCGCGAGCTCCCACGCCGTCCGCGATTTCTCGTCGGGACGATACGTACGCTTGTCGTTGGGAACTGCCGCCAGGACCTTGCAGGTCGCCGGGAACTCGCCCTCCCAGAGCTTGCAGAGGCATTGCGCGAGGAATTGAGCTTGATTCTGATCCATGACGTCTCCTGAGGCTCCGCTGAGGAAGCAATCATCGAAGCGTATCCAACGCCGGGAGGCGGCGTCAACTGCGACCAACAGCAGACGGAAGGAGACGGAGGCATCGGGTTCAACAGAAGTGACGAATGAGACCGAGGATCTGCGCGGATCACAGTCCTCACGGGACGCGGATTCACGCGGATCACAGTTTCATTAGACGAGGATTACCACGCTGAGCGCCTCTGCAGAACCAGAGCCTTGAAGACCAGCAGGTGCCCCGCACGCGCCGCCAGTACCATGACCGCTGGCAGCCAGACGAACGGCGGTTGCGTGACCCACACAGGTCGAACTGAGGCATGGTTTCCATACAACCTATCTCAGAACGAGTTCCGCGACCTCGCGCGGAATCTGTGGGCTAGAATGAGCAGTCATGGCCAGCCTGATTGAAGCAATCGAGATCAAGCGGAAGATGTTCTTCGAGTTCGAGGATGCGCCCTATCACTGCATCGACGTTGAGGTCTCGAAGCCCACGGCGCGCGGTGGGCAGACGCTCGTGCGCATCAAGATGCGGAACCTGCTGACGCGGGCGGTGTTCGACAAGACCTTCAAGGCCGGCGAGAAATTCAAGGAGCCCGACCTCGCGACTGTCGACGCGGCGTTCCTGTACTCGGGCAGCGACGGCTATCACTTCATGGATCAGGAAACGTTCGAGACCGTCACGCTGAGCGCGTCCATGGTCGGCGATGACCGGCTACTGCTCGTCGACAACGTGCCCGTGCAGATTCAGAAATACAACGGTAACCCGATCGGCCTGCAGTTCCCGCCCCACGTCGAGCTGACGGTGACCTCGTCCGAGCCGGGCGCCCGCGGCGACACGGCGAGCGGCAGCGTCACCAAGGTCGCGACGCTCGAGACCGGCCTCCAGGTCCGGGTGCCGCTCTTCATCAAGGACGGCG
>Ga0224510_10002770_pt1 | contig 10287 bp, 8 predicted proteins | sample SF_May12_sed_USG_FD_170161 | JGI IMG/M metagenome (GOLD analysis project Ga0224510, IMG submission 170161) | Sediment microbial communities from San Francisco Bay, California, United States - SF_May12_sed_USGS_4_1 | ecosystem: Environmental > Aquatic > Marine > Sediment | place: USA: California... | reverse complement strand
GAGCTTTTGTTTTTTGTCGTCCTTGTCCGGTGGCTTGAGAAGTTCCGGCCACCTGTGTCTTGGCATACCGACAACAGTATCCTGCCGGTCAGGGGCTAAAAACGGCTTTTTCAAGGCCGACTAATTAGTTCTGTAGCAGACTCAAGACGTTTTGTTTGTTCATGTTCTTGGCTTGGACCAGAGCAAAGGATTTCGCCTCGGTTAGAACCTTCATGGCGGTAAAGTTAATGGTCTCTTCCGCCAAGTCCACATCGGCGATGTTCGAGGCTGCAGACAGCAGGTTGGTGCCGGTGGCGGCCAGATTGTTGATGGTGGAAGCAAGTTGGTTCTGAGTGGAACCGATATCGGCCCGTGAGGCGTCGATCTGTTCCAGTGCGGCATCGGCAATCTTGATGGCGGACTGGGCGTTTTCCTGACTCAGGACATTGACCTCGGAGAGCTTGCCCAAGGTTGGGCTGCCAAGTTTGTCCGTTGTTGCCGAGGGAATGGAGAGCTTGATGGTTTCGCCGCTGTTCGTGCCTGTTTGCACCTCCTTGCCGGTAAAGGTGCCGGATAGCAGCTGTTGTCCGTTGTAAGTGGTGTTCTGGGCGATTTTGTTGAGCTGGCTTAGGGATTTGTTGATGTCGTTCTGGAGAGCCTGGCGGGTTTCCGTGGTCTGGCTGGCATTTGTGGCTTGCAGTGCTTTTTCACGGATGGATTGCACCAAGGCTGTTGACTCACCCAGGGCGCTATCCGCCACCTGGGCCATGGATACGGCATCGTTGGCATTGCGTAGCGCTTGGCCCATTCCCCGAGCCTGACTGAGCAGGCTGTCGGCGATGGACATCCCGGAGGCATCGTCGGCCGCCTTGTTGATGCGCCGTCCGGAAGCGATTTTTTCCAGGGAAGAGGCGAGATTTTTCTGGCTGCGGCCCAGTTGGCTTACAGCTAAAGAACTGCTGTTGATCGTGATAGCCATGGCATACCTCCTTATATATTTTATATTATGCGGATATACCGATGGAAGTCAAGGGCGAGCTTGAAATAAATCCGTGAACTTAGGGGGATGGGCTTTGCCGGTACTGCCGATCACCGAAGAGATTCATGTCAAAAAAAGAACGGGCTCAGTCTGTTCCTGTATCCAAGGGCTGATCTGTTTCGGATTCAGGATTGAGTTCCTTTTTTTCCAGCAAGTTCTGTTTCTTTTCTTCTTTTTTCTTTTTCTTTGCCAGTTCTCGCTGACGTTTTTCGTATTGATAGTTTGGTTTTGCCAAGTTGACACCATGTTGGGTAAAGGGTTGATCTGTCCTGACCATTAGGGGTTTACCGCACGGAGAAAGACCCGCAAGGGAGCCGGATAGCCCTCCACGGTCAGGGCCGGATTGTCAGGGTTGAGAAAATCCTCGTAGGATTCAAAGGTCATCCATGCTGTTTTTCGCTGTTCCAGGCTGCTCATGGGGTGGCTGCAAAAGATCTCCACCTCGGCAAAGCCGGTGCGGATGAGCCAGTTGCGCAGGCAATTGGCAGTGGGTACGAAATAGGTGCCCGGGACCTTAGCATAGCGTTCCTCAGGGAAAAGGGCCACAGGTTCTTCGCCTGGAATGGCCTGGGATTCTAAAATCAGTACGCCGCCGGGACGCATGGCCGCCCGGACTTCCCGCAGCATTTCCACCGGAGAGATGCGATGGTAGATAATGCCCATCAGAAACACCACATCAAAACAGGAAGGAAACAGGGAGATATCCTCCACCCCCATCAGTTCGATGAACAGTTTCTCTGCTCCGGCCAGGCTGCGGAGGGTTTTGAAGCAGTAGTAATGCTGGAGAAAGGGTTCCAGTCCGACCACGCAACGCGGCTTTTGCGGCAGCATGCGGAACATGTAGTAGCCGTTGTTGCAACCGATGTCGGCAACGACCTTGTCGGTGAGGTCGGGCAGGGCTGGCAGCAACCGGTTCCACTTGCGCCAGCTTTGCCATTCCGCATCGACTTCAACCCCGAACACATTGAAAGGCCCTTTGCGCCATGGCATAAAGGCCTGCATGGTCTCATGCACCAGGCTCCGGTCCGCTGCGCCCAGCTCATCGGCTCGGCCGATGGTCACCGCATCTGTACTGAAATCGGTGAATTGCGCGTGCAAATGTTGCAAGGCCTCATAGGGCTCGCGGAAACGCAGAAAGCCTTTCTTGGGCTGGGCCAGTCGCGTAGCCGTGTCTGCCCGCCGTGTGCGGATGAGATCTTTTTGGGCGGTTTTCAGCAGGTCGAGATAATCGTGCATGGCCGGGTCTGAAGCGTAGGCTATTTGCCGGCCGGAATCTTGATCTTCTTGTCCTCTTTCAGCTCCTTGTTCTCGCGAAAGAGCAGGAAGGTCTTGCCGATGATCTGGGCGATCCGGCTCCTGGTCTGTTTGGCCAGCAGCTCGGCGGCCTCCTCCCTGCCGTAGGGACAGCCGTCCTGTATCTTGACCTTGACCAGTTCGTGCGCGGCAAGCACTGCTTCCAGCGCGGCAATGAGGTTGTCGGTAACCCCATCCTTGCCGATCATGATCAAGGGAGAAAGATGGTGTCCCAAGCCGCGCAGATGGCGGCCCTGTTTGCCTGTAAGGTACAGAGTTTTGCTCATGTTTTTTCCTAAGCCGTTGTAGTTAAGATAATATCGTCGTCCTGATATCAGAGACGGCATAAGGAGTCGTAACGAAATGCTCAATGGTGAAGAGGTTATTTCGTGATGGCCCCTAAAAGAGGTTGGAGATAATTTTGGAGCCGCCGATCCACATGCCGGTCATGGCGCCAATGCTCGGCAGCATGAAGGCCAGAAAAAGCCGCAACAGGCGGTTGCGCCACCATCCGTGAATGGTGGCCATGTCCTGGAGGACGGTTTCAAATTCAATAACCAGCGGCGGCTGGACCATGACCTGAATAAAGGCCGTGGCATGTCCGACGCCGAGTACGGGTAACAGGGTGGTTATGGGCGCTCCGACAAAGGCGCCAAGGATGGTGAGGGGATGGGCCAGCGCCAGAATTGCCCCAAGGGCCGCAGGAAGACCGGTGGCCAGAATCCAGAACAGCAGATTATCGCCGGCTACTGCCGCGCCTTTGGTGTAGGCGATCACGACCAGGGCTGCCACGATGATGGCTGGGATGGCCCAGCCAATCACCTTCCAGACCGGGGAAACGGGCGGAATTATGTTGATGGCTTCCATCTGGTCGCTACGGTCCTCGCCAAGCGCCTCCTTGATCCCGGCCACATGTCCGGCCCCCACAACGGCAACGAGTTTTTTGCCCGTGGCGTCTTTGATCTTTTCCGCCAGATAGGTGTCCCGTTCGTCAATGAGCACGCGTTTGAGTTCGGGCATGGCCTGACCCAGTTCATTGAGCAGTTCTGAGAGAACATCGCTCTCTTTCAGCTCCCGCAGTTTTTCCTCGGTGATCTCGGTTTCTTCGAACATGCTGGTGAGAATGCTGGCCAGCAGGTAGTTCTTACGCCAGAACGAGGTGGAGTGCCAAGCCCGGCGCAAGGTGACCCGCACATCCCGGTCGCAAAGCGCCACGGCAATCCCGTATTTCTCAGCCTCCTGCACGGCCTCCAGCAGTTCGGTGCCCGGCTTGACTCCCATCTGGTCGCCGAGCCTTTTTTGGTAGGAGGCCAGGACCATGTTGATCAGTAGGGTGGAGAGCTGTTTCTTGCGGATAATTTCTCGCAGATCGAGAAGTTCCCAAGTCTTGCGTTTGGCCAGGGCCTCGTAACGTTTTTCGTCAAGCTCCACGCAGACGCAGTCGGGCTGTTCCGCTGTGATTACCCGGCGGACCAGCTCCACTGATTCCTTGGAGATGTGAGCTGTGCCGATGAGGAAGATTTCCCGGTCGTCCAGCCTGAGGCAATGGACGTCCGGGGGATAAATGGGGGCGGAGTCCGCCGTGGGTTCAGTCATGGTTATTGGTCACATTAGAAACGGTATTGCAGGCCTGCGGTGACCAGCTGGGCTGCGGAGTTGTCGAAGGTCCCATTGATGCCACCGGCGTTGGTAAGGGTACGGCTCTCCTTCTCATCGTACAGGTAGGCGAGGCCGAGGAGAAGGTTTTCACTACACTGATAGCGTGCGCCAAGAGAGTAAATCTTGGCGTCGGAGTCCGGCAGTTCAAAGCCCAGAGTTTGGTCCGGGACAGAAGTTTTATCGATGGCAAAACCTATCATGGTGGTGAGTCTGTCCGTGCATTTGTGAGTCAGACCGATGCGGTACGCCTCGGAGTTGGACCAGCTTTTGGCTTTTGGGTTGTCAAAGGCGGCCTGGAGGACACCTAGGGCGTCGACGATGTTTGCGGAATAGTTGAAATCGAGCTTGTCATACGCATTCCAGAAAGTTTTGTCGTAGGTAAACTCGACGGTGGTTTTACTGCTGTTGCAGGTATAAGCGGTCGCCAGTGTCAGAACCGCAGGTGCGGGCACCGAAACGGAAGTGCCGCCGGAATAGGATGCGCCATTGATGCTGGAAGTCAGCCGTGCATCACCTTCTATGTCCAAATCAATCTTGGAACGGTAGGTGGCGGCCAGGGAAAGGTTTTCAATGGGCCGGTAGGTCAGGGCCAGATTGTAGCCGTATTCGGTGGTGTCGCCGTCCATGTCACGGCTGATGGTGGTAACATTAAACGGTGCAGGCAGTGGTATGGTGCCATTACTCTTCACCACACCTGCGGCATAGATGGCCCGTACACCGCCGCCGATGGAAAGCTTGTTGTTAATCTTGTATGAAACAGTTGGGTTCAATTCATAGGTCTTCAGGGTGAACTCCTCCGCTGTTGTCTTCGGAAAGGCGCTGTCCCACCGCTTTGAAAGGCCATACGGATACACCACGGAAAGGCCGAATCGGAACTGATTGTATTCCGGAGAAACGACATGCAGATTGGGCATGGCGAAATCCTCGCTCCTGGATCCGCTGTTGCGCGAGGCCAGGGTGTTGTCCTTGTATTCCACACTGCTCAGGTGAATCCAGGTGAGACTCGCTTCGGTCTGCCACGTGTTGTCAAGCCAGCTCATGTTGGCCGGGTTGTAATAGCTCGCATCTGCGGCCGGAGTGTTGGCAGCATAGGCGCCGCTCAGGGCGGTGGAATTGAGGGATTGCTCGGGTATCCGGTATCCCGATGCAAAGGCGGGGCCGGCGGCCAGTATCCCGGTCAGGGCGACAACGGCAATTTTCTTCTTCATTTCATCTCTCCTTTTACCCTGGTTATCAGGTCTGGGGGCTGCTGGTGTATAGATAACGTTTTATTTTATGGGTCGCGGTTTTGGTGAATGGTTCGCGGTGTTCACTTATCTGGGCAAGCTGCGCATACTGGGGCAGCTGCTTGTTTACCTGTGTTTTGATCTCTGCCAGAATCTCGGCGATATGGCCCAGTTGCCGGGCCTGTTCCTTGCCTCGGGTTTCCGCATCGATCAGTTCGTAATCAAGGTAGATCAAGGCTTCCAGGCGGTTATTGCTATCTCGCACCAGGGATTCGGCCACATGCCGAAAAGCGTTGATTTTTTCCTCGATGGCCTCGGGGTATATGTTCTCCCCATGGGAGAGAACAATAACGCTTTTGGAGCGACCTTTGATAAAAAGATAGCCCTGCGGGTCCAGAAAGCCGAGATCGCCGGTGGCCAGCCAGCCATCGGCACCGAGGACTTCTTCTGTCGCCCGGTGATTGCCGTAGTATCCTTGCATCACGCTGGGTCCCTTGATCAGGATTTCGCCCAGGCCTGTTTCTGGGTTCGGTTTGTTGATCAGAATCTCCACATCCTTCACTGGTTTGCCTGCCGAGCCAAGGGCGATGTTTGGATCGCCGAATGGCCCGGCGCTGACCAATGGCGAGGTTTCGGTCAAGCCATAGCCGACCAGATAAGGAAAGCCTGCTTCGACCAGGAATCGTTCCACCTCAATGTTGAGTGCGGCTCCGCCGATGGCGACAAACTTCAGCTTGCCTCCGAAAAACAGCTGTAATTTTCGACCGATTTTTTGCATGATCTTTCGGCGGAAAAAAGGCAATTTCATGGAGGCCCGTACCAGAATATTTGCGCCGATGCCCGGCAGGACCTTTTTCTTATAAATCTTTTCCATGATCATGGGGACCATGCACATGATGGTGGGTTGTTCCTGTCGGCAAATGCGTTCAAGGACGGTCGGGGTCGGGGTCTTGCCCGCATAAACGATGCGGGAGCCCGTGGCCAGAGGCGCCAGGAAGCCGAGGGTGAACTCATAGGCGTGGGACATGGGCAAGATGGAAAGAAAGGTGCAACCCTGCACCGGTTCATCGGGAAAGATGGACTGGGTGGCGCGAACGTTGCTGACAAAATTTTTATGGCTCAGCATCACCGCCTTGGCGTGGCCCGAGGTGCCCGAGGTATAGATGATCGAGGCGATATCGTCCGGGGTGGTCAGGTCCGCGGCCAGGGCTTTTTTCTTTTCCGGAAGATTTCCGGCGGCGGCGAGAAATTGTTTGAAAGGCAGGGTAACCACGATCTTGTTCTGGTCGGCGGTGTCATCCAAGGTGATAACGGTCTTGAGTCTGTTCCTGGGAAGTTCATACAGTTTTTCCAGCTGGCGCTGGGTGGTAAAAAGAATCTTTGCTTCGGACTCGTTCAAGATGTGCTTGACGTCGGCCTCCGGAAAATCCGGAAGAATCGGGACGGCGATCGCCCCAAGACGGATGATGCCGAAATAGGCCATGCCCCACTGGGGGGAGTTGTCGGCGAGAATCGCCACCCTGTCGCCTTTTTCGATGCCGCGCTCCTTAAGCAGGGCCGCGACTTCCAGGGCTTTTAGGTGAAATTCCTCATAGCGTGTGGACGGCTGAAAAGCGAAGCCCACAGCGGGGCGGTTTCCGAAGACTCGGGCGCTTTCCTCAAGGAGCAGGTTCAAGGTAGTTATGGTGGTGGAGATCATGGTCGCATGGCAATTATTTTTGGTTGAAATTGCAAAAAAAACTGCGATTACAACGATTGATATACTGTAACCCTTAGTTTGTGCCGCGGATACGTGACTGCTTTCTTTTTTATGCGACGATCAGTTTTTCCAACGTCTGGTACAGGTGCTGAATTTCCACGGGCTTGGTCAGATATTCGTTCATGCCGATTTCAAGACATTTTTCCCGGTCGCCCTTGATGGCGTTGGAGGTGAGGGCGATAATGGGCAGATCAAGACGCAGGGTTTGGCGGATGGCTCTGGTCGCTGCCAGGCCGTCCATTTCCGGCATCATGATATCCATCAGCACTGCGTCATAGGTTTTGTTTTGCAGTGCGGTAAGCGCCTCTTGACCGTTGCCCGCTATATCAACCAGAATGCCGACTCTTGTCAAGAGTTGACTTGCCACCATTTGGTTTACCACGTCGTCCTCGACCACAAGCACTTGTTTGCCGGCCAGGGCCTTGAACTGATTTTTGTCGCTTTCCGCCGGAGGAGAAGGGGGAGGAGGCGGTGTGTCTGTTATCCCGAGGCAGGTGGAAATCGCTGCGTACAGGTCTGTTTGTCTAAACGGTTTGTTCAGGAGGATCACCCCGGGGCAGGCCTTGATGTTTTCAAGCCCAGCTGCCGTGTCGGGTTGAGTGAGGATGATGATCGAAGTCTTGAGTCCGTCCGGTTGGTTGGCCGTGTGTTTTGTCAGAAAAATGGGCAGATCGAGTTCGGCTGGAGTGCTGTCGAGAACAACGATCGCATGATCCAGGGGCAGTTCGGCAGTGGGGGGCGGTGAGTCCGATGGGAGCGTTTCGGCACTGCAACCGAAGTCGGAGAGCATCTCCAGCAAGGTTTCCCGCAGGGCCGGATGTCCAGTTGCCACCAGAACCCTGGCCCCGGAAACCGAAGCAGGAAGAATCAAGGCGTGTTGTTTTTCCTGAGGTTGCAGTTGGATGCGGACGGTGAAATGGAAGGTGCTGCCCTTGTTCGGCTCGCTCTCGGCGTTGATTTCTCCGCCCATGAGGGTGACCAGCTGCCTGCTGATAGCAAGACCCAGGCCGGTTCCCCCGTAAACTCTGGGGATTGAACTGTCCGCCTGGGTATAGGCGCTGAAGATCTGTCTGATCTGGTCATGGTTGATGCCGCTTCCGGTATCCCGAACGGAAAAATGAAGCACCGCCTCGTCATCTTTCTGTTTTTCACAGTACGCCGTGATGACGATCTCGCCTTTATTGGTAAACTTGATGGCGTTGTTGACAAGATTGATCAGAATCTGCCGCAGGCGGAGGGAGTCTCCCTTTATGGCGGTGGGCGTATTGCGGCGCACGTTGATCAGCATTTCCAGGCCCTTGTCGGCGGTCTGCTTGCCGAAAAGGTCGGCAAGGCTTTCCATGGTTTCTCGCAGGTCAAAATTGGCGCACTCGATATCAAGGCGCCCGGCTTCGATTTTCGAGAAATCAAGGATGTCGTTTATCAGGGCAAGGAGGGCCTTGCCGGAGTCCTGGATAATGGCGAGGTATTGCTGCAGCTTGGGTGTTTCCGCCTTTTTCGCCGCCAAATTCGCCATGCCGAGGATGGCGTGCATCGGGGTGCGGATCTCATGGCTCATGGAGGCCAGAAACTGGGATTTCGCCTTGCTTGCCGCTTCTGCCCGTGCTTCCGCTTTTTGTCGGGCCATGGCTTCCTTGGCAAGGTTTTCATTGACCCGGCTCAGGTCGGCAGTTCGTTCTTCAACCAGGGTTTCCAGGGAGTTTTTAAATTGTTCAAGATCCAGAAATGATTTTTCCAGCTCTCCGTGGGCTTCTTCAATCTGTCTGGCATAGACGATCTGTAATTGTTTCTTTTCCTGTTCCATGAGCTGAAATCGATCGGCAAGTCCCATGGACAACAGGATAACCTCCCAGGCCGAACCGAACTGGATGCCCCAGTGGGTAATGAAGGTGTGGGGCAGGAGGCCAAAGCTTTTTAGGGCATACATCGTCACGCCAAGCATGGAAACAGACCAGGCCAGGAAGTAATAACGGGCAGGGCGGTAGCCTTTGATCATGCAGGTAAAGCCTGAAACGATCAAGGCAACCACGGTAAGACTCATCAGGGTCGCCAGGCGGATGCTCTGATGGTAGCCGATAAAAAGGGTCAGGATGCCGCCGAGTAAGGAAAGAACAATGCCTGCTTGGAGAATTACGTCAAGCCGGGGGACGTTTTTTGGGGTGTCGAGAATGTCCCGTGTGAATTGGGTGGCGAAAATATAGGCGAGAAAAATAAAAAAAGGTGTGCAATTGTTGGCCCACCACACCTGATTTGGCCAGAAATACTGGAAAGCCATGCCGTTGAGACTCAACTGGAAGAGCATGTAAGTAAAGACAAAAAGGACATAATAGAGATAAGTGTTGTCTTTAAGGCCGATATAGATGGAGAAATTGTAGATCATCATGACCAGCAGGATGCCGTAATAGATGCCCAACAGGGTCTGCTCCAGACTGATTTCCTCGGCAAGGCTGGCAGGGGAATGCAGGGTGAGCGGCAGGTTCAGAGAGCTTGTCGTTTCACCGCGGAGGTACAGGGTTTTCTGTTCGCCGGGCGCAAGCCTGATCGGAAAAATGTTGTTTTTGTGCTGGATGCTCCTGCGATTGAACGGGAAGCTGTCGCCACCCCTGAGAACGGTGAAGGCGTCTGTGCCGGTGGGGGTATACAAATCTATATGATCGAGAAGGGGGTATTTTACTTCCAGAAAATATTCCACGAAATGGGGCAAATTGTTCTTTACGGAAAAGCGAGTCCAGATAGCCGAAGTGGTAAAGCCGAAGCCGGGGGTGTCGGCGGTCGAAGGGGTAAACCGGGCATCGGTTTGTCGGGAGACGATGTCGTTGATGGTAAGATTTCTGGTCGAATCTTCTAGGAGTTCGAGATGTTTCGCCAAAAGGGAGTACGAGCCTTGTTCCGGGGTAAGAACCACCGGTACAGGCATGGCCAGGACAGCTGTAGGGGCTGCCAAGAGGAAAAAAAGCGTAATGACTCGGAGGTAGCGGCCCATCATTAAACCGGTAAGCATGAATGCATCCCGCGTGTGCATGCCAGCATGATTATTGACCTTGTGTTTTTTTATCTCAAGAGAGAAAATTAAGAATGTAGTCAGTATAAACATGAAAAACAAGGCAAAAACGATATCTTTATTGTGTTTTATCACATGGTTAATAAGGACACGTGTGTCAGGGCGCGCCAGGAGATGAAAAATTGAGGGGGATCAGAGTGTGGCTGGGGGGGAATCCATCAGCATGCCGCTTGTGGTGGAGGGAAAAAAGATTAAAAACGTGTGACACAGCGTGGTATAATTTGTCCGGGCGCAAATGTCGGCCGCCGTCAAGATTCGGTGGCTCAAGGAT
>Ga0224510_10002769_pt1 | contig 10289 bp, 1 predicted proteins | sample SF_May12_sed_USG_FD_170161 | JGI IMG/M metagenome (GOLD analysis project Ga0224510, IMG submission 170161) | Sediment microbial communities from San Francisco Bay, California, United States - SF_May12_sed_USGS_4_1 | ecosystem: Environmental > Aquatic > Marine > Sediment | place: USA: California... | reverse complement strand
TGGTTCTTCCGCTGTCTCAACAAAGAGTGTGGTGCGTTCTGACCATGTGAAGAGGCGCGCCTGGTCATTTGGGACTGGATGCAGCGGGACATTCAGCAATGTCCGCTTCAGGTGCTAGGCTAGCGAGACTCCATCCAATACCTACCGACCGTAACAATCAACTCGGGTGACTTGCGTTCAGGGGGGCATGCCACCGGCACACACGTACACAACTTCCAGTTCATGGAGTCGCCTTGGCTTTCTGGGCTCATATTCGTGCCACATCTACTAGGGTTTTGCGCCACCGGAGCTGCATGGCAACCACTGATGGTGAATGTTTGAAATGCCAAAGGAGCTGATCTGATGGAACAGAATGAAACCGTGGGATTTTCAGCCGTCAAAAGGACGGGCGGAGAAGAAATGCCCTCCTTATGTACCGGTATCAGTGGACCTGTGACTGCGCTTGAAGATGACATGACAGTTGTGGAGTTGGTGACAACGCAGGCGGCCCGGACGCCGGGGGCGGTGGCGGTGGTGGCAGGGGCGGAGACGCTGAGCTATGCGCAGCTCAACGCGGCGGCCAACCGGCTGGCCCGCGGGCTGCGCCGCCGCGGGATCGGGGCGGAGAGCCGCGTCGGGGTCTTTCTCGAGCGCACGGCCGCCATGCCGGTCGCCCTGCTGGGCATCTTGAAGGCGGGGGCAGCGTATGTGCCGTTGGATCCCATCTATCCGGCGGAACGCATTGCCTATGTCCTGGAGGACGCGGAGGCAGCCCTCCTGCTCACCCAACAGAGCTTGCTGTCGGCGTTAGGATCCACGACGACGCCCGTCCTCTGCCTGGACCGAGACGAGCAGGAACTGGCGGGGGAAGCGTCGGAAAATCTGGCGTGTGAGCGCGATGCCACCGCGCTGGCCTACGTTATCTATACGTCCGGCTCGACCGGCAGGCCGAAAGGCGTGCAGATCGAGCATCGAGCCCTCGTCAACTTCCTCCACTCGATGCAGCGCGAACCGGGGATGACCGCCGCGGACCGCTTGCTCGCCGTGACGACGCTCTCGTTCGATATCGCGGGCCTGGAATTGTTTTTGCCGTTGATTAGTGGCGCCCGTGTCATCCTTGTGCCGTGGCAGACGACCGCTGACGGGCGAGCCTTGATGCGGACGATCGAGGAGCACGAGGTGACGATGATGCAAGCGACGCCGGCCACCTGGCGGCTGCTGGTGGAGGCAGGCTGGGCAGGACGGCCTGGGCTGAAGATTCTCTGTGGCGGTGAGCCGTTGCCCGCGGACCTGGCACGGCAACTCCTGCCTCGCTGTGCCGAACTATGGAACATGTACGGGCCCACCGAAACGACCATCTGGTCGACCTGTTGCCGAGTGCAGGAGGCCAACAACATTCATATTGGCCGGCCCATCAACAATACCGAGCTCTATATTCTCGATGAGCAGCGGCGGCCGGTCCCGGTGGGGGTCGCGGGGGAACTGCTGATTGGGGGGGCAGGCCTGGCGCGGGGGTATTTCAAGCGGCCCGACCTGACCGCGGAGAAGTTTATCGCGCATCCGTTTACACCTGGGGCGCGGCTCTATCGGACGGGAGATCTGGCGCGGTACCGTCCGGATGGCAATGTTGACTGTCTGGGGCGGCTGGATTTCCAGGTCAAGATCCGCGGCTTCCGCATCGAACTGGGCGAAATCGAAAGCTGCCTCGCAATGCATCCTGATGTGAAAGAATGCGTCGTAACGGCTTGGGATGATCAGACAGGCGAAAAGCGGCTTGTAGCATACATCGTTCCTCAAGGTCGGCAAGACATCGACGCGAATCAGCTTCGTGAGCACTTGCGATCTCAGGTGCCCGACTATATGGTGCCGGCTGGATTTATTGCACTTGAGAAGCTGCCTCGGACCCCCAATGGGAAGACGGACCGCAAAGCTCTTCCGCAACCCACAACAGAGACAACTCATAGCGTGGCAGTTTCCACCTTTGCGGGGACAGAGCTCGAGCAATCCATCGCTGCCATTTGGAGGGAGGTTCTAGGCTTGGCCTCGGTTGGGTTGAACACGAACTTTTTTGACCTCGGAGGCCACTCATTACTGGTCGGTAGAGTCCAGACGAAACTGAGTGCGCTGCTCAATCGAGACATTCCTATCATTGATCTCTATCAGCATCCTACCATTTGCAAGCTGGCAGCCTATCTCTCCGGCAACGAGGTAAAACTAGAAGGAAGGCCGGCTCGGGTGGTATCACCAGCTGTGACGGTTCACGAACCCATTGCGATTGTTGGAATGGCAGCAAGATTTCCTGGCGCCAATGATCTCAAACAGTTTTGGACCAATCTTGCAAGCGGCGTCGAGTCTATCTCCTTCTTCTCGGATGCGGAGCTTCGCGCTGCAGGAGTTCCCGACGAATTGATCGCTGATCCTGCCTACGTGCGAGCCAAGTCAATCGTCGACAAGGTTGATCATTTCGATGCCAGTTTCTTCGGGTACAGTCCTGGCGAAGCAACGCTCATCGATCCTCAACAGCGGATCTTTCTCGAGGCAGCCTGGAGCGCTTTGGAAGATGCCGGCTACAATCCTGATCGATATGCAGGCTCGATAGGAGTTTATGCGGGTGCCAGTCCGAACCTCTACATGTTTCAGGTTCTGGCCGGACAAAGCAGCAACCTTTCGGGATACGGTTTCCCGATGACAATCCATCAGGAGAAGGACTATCTCGCGACGCGAGTGTCCTATGAGCTCAACCTCAGAGGCCCCAGTGTATCTATCCAGACAGCATGCTCCACCTCGCTGGTTGCCGTGCATATGGCTTGTAGGAGTCTTCTTGGCGGAGAATGCGATATGGCTTTGGCCGGTGCCGTGAGCGTGCAAGTTCCACAGAACAGCGGATATTTGCATCAGGAGGGGGGGATCGGGTCTCGGGATGGACATTGCCGCGTGTTTGATGCCGAGGCATCGGGAACGGTGTTCGGAAACGGAGTCGGCGTTGTGGCGTTGAAGAGGTTATCTGATGCCCTGCGTGACGGAGATTACATCCGTGCGGTGATCAAGAGCACGGCCATCAACAACGATGGCTCCGGCAAGGTTGGATTCACGGCTCCCAGTATCGAAGGGCAGGCTGAAATCATCGCAGCAGCTCACCAGCTGGCTCACGTCCATGCCGATCAGATCTCATATGTCGAAGCACATGGCACAGGGACTGTTGTGGGCGACCCCATAGAGATCACAGCGCTCACGAAAGCGTTTCGTGCTACGACGGATCGAACAGGATTTTGCGCTGTGGGGTCCGTGAAATCGAACCTCGGCCATCTTGATGCTGCCGCCGGAATGGCTGGGCTGATCAAAACAGTGTTGGCCCTCGAACACCGACAAATCCCACCGACTCTGCACTTCAGTACTCCAAACCCGAACATCGATTTCGTCCGCGGCCCCTTCTACGTCAACACGAAACTGATTGAGTGGAAAAGCCAGGGACCGCGGCTTGCCGGAATCAGCTCATTTGGGGTAGGGGGTACGAATTCTCATGTCATTCTCGAAGAGGCACCGGAGCGTCCGGCAGCTCACGTTCCAACAACCCCGAAGCTCCTAACCTTCTCTGGCCCGACGCCATCTGCTTTGGAGAACATTCTGGCCAATTTCCGGGAGTATTTGAGAGAAAACCCAACCGTGGACCTTAATGACGCCGCGTTCACCTTGCAGGCCGGGCGCCGTGAGTTTGAGTTGCGTCAAACCATCGTGTGCCAGGATTCCGAGGAGGCGTTGCATTTGCTCGATCCTGCAAAGCGTCCGGTCCATTCTCGTATCGGAGAAGCTCCTCTACGAATCGCGTTCATGTTTACAGGGCAAGGGGCTCAATACTCCGGTATGGGGACAGAACTCTATTGTCAGGAGCCTGTGTACAGAACTGTGGTGGACGAATGTTTAGAGTTGATTCGGCCTCATGTCAATATGGATTTTCATGGGATGTTCCTGAACGAGAAAAGCCATTCAGGCAACACCACAGTGAATCAGACAGCATTTGCCCAGCCCTCGTTGTTCATCCTCGAATATGCATTGGCTCGACTTTGGATGGGTTGGGGGGTGCAGCCACATGTAATGATTGGACATAGCATCGGCGAATACGTGGCGGCTTGCCTGGCCGGCGTCATATCGTTGCCTGATGCCTTAAGGCTAGTCGCAAAACGTGGCCAGCTGATGCAAAGCCTTCCAGGGGGATCAATGTTGGCCGTACTGGCTTCCGAGCAACAGGTTCGTGCTTGGGCTGAACGGTCTGAATGGCAAGGCAGGCATTCGATTGCTGCCGTGAATGCCCCCGAACTAACCGTGGTGTCAGGCCCGTCAGATGAAATCCAGAAGTTTGAGGCAGCAGTAGTTGCACAGGGCCGATCCACCAGACTGCTGCACACGTCCCATGCATTTCACTCGTCCATGATGGATTCCATATTGGACGAATTCACCGCTGCAGTGGGTGAAGCTACGCTACGACCTCCCCGCATTCCATACATTTCTAACCTGACTGGTACCTGGCTAACGGATGCGCAGGCAACCGATCCCTCTTACTATGCCAAACATCTTCGGCAAACAGTGCGTTTCTCGGACGGCATTGTGGAGATTGCACGAGAGGTTGATCCGTTGTTCCTCGAGGTTGGCCCAGGTCAGACACTCGCTTCTTTGGTCAAACGTCATATGTTTGAAGGTCGCAAGCCGTTGATATTGCATTCTTTGCCCGGCGTTGGTGACAAGCAGAGTGACGGTCGCGTCCTGCTCGGTACGCTCGGTTCCTTGTGGAGCAGAGGACAACGCGTCGATTGGGAGGTGTTTTACAAGGACCGCCAACCACGACGTATACCGCTCCCGACTTATCCCTTCGAACGGCAGCGCTACTCAGTGGAAACAAATGCATCTGCAGAACAGCAACTCACCAGCTTGCAGGGAAAGAGGCCGATCCGTGACTGGTTTTATGCGCCAGGATGGAAATCTTCTCTGCCCCTTGCGCCACATTCCGTCCAAACAACCGGTTCCGGCCAGGTCTGTCTGGTTTTTCGGTCAGACCATCCATTCCATGAGAAGCTGACTGAGCGCATAAGCAAACTTGGTTATCGGGTATTTGAAGTGTGGGCTGGTCAACTCTTCCGTTGTCGGGGCTGTAATGGTTTTGAGATCACACCTGCAGAATCGGCGGACTATTCACAGTTGCTCGAGGAGCTGGCCCGGATGGGTAACTATCCAAATCTTGTTCTCCATTTGTGGGGGCTGGGGCGGGATGTCTCCGGCCAAGGGCAAGACGGCGGAGAGTTGCCGGCTCTCGACCTGGAGTTTTTTCCCTTGGTGTTTCTTGCCCAAGCGATCGGTGCGTCAGGTCTCACCAAGCAGGTGGATGTCAAAGTTCTTGTCAATGGAAGCACTGAAATTGTGGACGAAGGTGTGGCCTGTCCGGAACATGCTGTCGTTTTAGGGCCCTGCATAGTCATTCCGCAAGAATATGACAATATAACTTGCTCGTGTGTAGATGTGGATTTGCGTTCAACGAGTTCTGCCAGTGAGCAGGGTCTCCTCGATCAACTCGCCGGTGAACTGTCCCAGAAGAGCCGGGACTCATTGGTTGCTTTGCGAGGAAGGTATCGTTGGACGAGGACCTATGATCCACTAACGCTAGCAGAACAATTAGAGCAACCTGGAAATCTGAAGCAATACGGCAGGTACCTCATTACAGGAGGCTTGGGAGGAGTCGGTCTTGAGCTGGCAGAATATCTCGCGAAAACGGTTCAGGCGAAATTAATACTACTGGGTCGAACGTCGTTCCCCGCAAGAGAAGACTGGCCAGAGTGGCTTGCAGAGCATGAGTCGGACCATCCGGTGTCGAGAAAGATTGCTAGGCTTCAGCAGCTTGAATCGTACGGGGCGGAAGTATTGGTATACTGCGCCGATGTTGCCGATCGGTGGCAAATGCAAGCAGCTGTTGGCAACGCCACGGAACGATTCGGTCCCATAGATGGTGTAATCCATGCAGCCGGGTTGCCTGGCGGCGGAGCTGTGCAACTCAAGTCTCGTGAAACAGCGATAGACGTGTTGCGGGCAAAGGTCCAAGGTACTCATGTGCTTGTTGAGGTGCTTTCGAATCAGCACCTGGATTTTCTCGTTCTTTGCTCGTCAGTTAATGCGGTGATCGGCGGCTTCGGGCAAGTGGACTATTGTGCGGCGAATGCTTTTCTTGATGCTTTTGTCCACTATCACAAAGCGAGAACAGGGGTTCCGACTATTGCAGTCAATTGGGACGTCTGGAGCGATGTAGGAATGGCCTTTGAGACGACCGTCCCGAAGCATTTGCAGGAAGAACGAGCGAGTGAACTGAAACAGGGGATCTCGGCATATGAAGGGCAACAAGTATTTGCGCGCTTGTTGACCTGTGGGTTGCCTCAGGTGCTTGTGTCCACCCGGGAATTTTCCGAATTGCAGTCACGACGGGGGAAGATAGGGTCGGCGATCGATGTGGGTGAAAAGAAGGAAGCCGCCATACCTTCGGCGAGCCATCCACGTCCTGATTTGACTACGGCCTATATCGAACCGGCCGATGAGATTGAACGGACGGTTGCCGGCCTTTGGCAGCAAGCTTTGGGAGTCCAGAAGATCGGAGTGCACGACAATTTCTTTGAGTTGGGCGGAGATTCTTTATTGGCGATTCAGGTAGTGGCTAAGATTCGTCAGGCCATGAATATTCCGCTGCCGGTAGCTAATTTCTATGCGGGTCCGACGATCGCTTCTCTCAAGAACCATCTGATCCCCTCTCAAGTAGGTGCATCGGAAACTGTCGCGTTGGATGCGCGTCGCCAAGCTCGCCAGGAACTCGGTTCTCGCGCGCAGCGCCGCCGAAAGCACGGCGGTACGAACTGCAGCGATGGAAAGGAGAATTTATAGATGTTGTCGGAACAAAATATTTCTTCTAGCGATATTGCCATTATCGGCATGAACGGTCGTTTCCCCGGCGCAGCTGGTCTGGAACAATTCTGGTGTAACCTGTGCGATGGGCGAGAGGGCATTCGTCTTTTGTCGGATCAAGAACTGCTCTGCCACGGGGTGGATTCGCAAACTCTTAGCACGAGTGATTACGTCAAGGCGGTCGCCGATGTGGGCGGCGTGGAGTTCTTCGACAATGGGTTTTTCGGGTTTACCCCGCGCGATGCGGAGCTCATGGATCCTCAGTTGCGGATCCTCCTGGAATGCGCCTGGGCAACCATCGAGCATGCCGGGTACAACGTCGATACCTATCGTGGTGCGATCGGGATGTACGCGGGCGCTGCACCGAATACCTATTTCATCGAGAACCTCGTGCCTGATCGTGAGCTGATGCGAGCTCTCTCTGGCCCCTTGTCTTCGCTCGCGATCTTCACGGCAAGCGATGCATTGAGCACCATGGTTTCTTTCAAGTTGAACTTGCGCGGACCAAGCATCAGCGTTCAAACGGCCTGTTCCACGTCGCTAGTAGCCGTTCATCTCGCCTGTCAAAGTCTGCTGGCTCGTGAATGTGACATGGCTCTTGCGGGCGGGGTCAATCTCACCATACCCCAGGAACGCGGCTATTTGTACCAGAAGGGGATGATTCTCTCTCCTGATGGACATTGCCGACCCTTCGATGAGGATGCTGCCGGCACGATCTTTGGTGGTGGTGTCGGCCTGGTTTTCCTCAAACGGCTAGCTGATGCGCTTGACGATAAGGATCATATCTATGCGGTGATCAAAGGATCGGCGATCAACAACGATGGCTCCACAAAAGCGGGATTCACTGCTCCCAGCGTTATCGGGCAGTCGGGAGCCATTGCGGACGCTTTAGCGATTGCCGATGTACCGGCAGATTCGGTCAGCTATGTGGAAGCACATGGCACGGGTACTGCGTTGGGTGATCCTATCGAAGTCGAAGCATTGACCAGAGCATTTCGGTTGAGTACGGACCGGAACAGCTATTGCGGCATCGGTTCAGTAAAAAGCAATATCGGGCATCTAGACCGGGCAGCAGGAATCGCATCACTGATCAAGACGGTCCTTTCTTTCGAATACGGGCAAATCCCTCCTACTCTGCATTTCAAGCGACCCAATCCCAACATCGATTTTCAGATCACCCCGTTCTATGTGGTGGATAAACTGACCGAGTGGAAATCAGGTCCCGGGCCTAGGAGAGCTGTCGTCAATTCGGTCGGGTTCGGTGGGACGAATTCTTGCGCGGTCTTAGAAGAGCCACCCTCCCCTCGGCCTTCCGGAAAGTCTCGGCCCTATCAGCTTCTGTCGTTGTCAGCGAGGACTGAGTCTGCCCTCGACGAAGCAACGAGAAATTTGGGGGAATACTTCAAACGACAGCCTGACTCTTCCCTCGCCGACGCCGCATATACGCTCCATATCGGTCGCCAGCCATTCGATTGCAGACGTGTCGCGGTTTGCCGGGATCTGGCCGAAGCAATCACAACGTTCACATCATTGGAACCGAGTGGATTGTTCAGCGGTAGGAGGCTGGCCACTGTGCCCTCAGTAGTGTTCATGTTTCCCGGACAAGGGACGCAATATGCTGGGATGGGTGCAGAACTCTATCGCTCTGAGCCCTGCTTCCGTGCCGAAGTGGATCGTTGCCTTAAAGTTCTTCAGCCTAATCTAAAAAATGATCTGCAGGCGTTGGTGTTTCCCGATCCAAAGACTAAAGAAACGGCTGGGCAGCAACTTATTCAAAGTCGATACGCGCAGCCTGCCTTGTTCATTATCGAATATGCGCTGGCCAAGCTGTGGATGTCATGGGGCATCAAGCCTATGGCGATGATCGGGCATAGCGTTGGGGAATATGTGGCCGCGTGCCTCGCCGAGGTATTCTCACTCGAAGATGCCCTCTCGCTCGTAGCAGAACGTGCAAACTTGGTTCAAGCGCAACCTCCAGGATCGATGCTGTCCATTCGATTGCCGGAGAAAGAAGTCATACCTTTCCTCAACGCGGATCTGGCCATCGCGGCGGTTAATTCTCCAGTCCTTTGTGTAGTGTCTGGTCCGGACAAGGCGATCGGAGATCTGGAGGGGCGACTTGTCTCTCGGGGTGTCATGACTCAGCGCCTTCAGGCATCGCACGCGTTCCATTCACCGATGATGGCACCCGTAGTCGCGCCCTTCACAACACGGCTTGGTCGTGTAAAATTCAGCGCGCCCAAGATTCCATGTGTCTCCAATGTGACAGGTGTCTGGATCACAGCCGAACAGGCAACATCTCCCTCATATTGGGCCGGCCAAGTGCGGCAGACCGTGCGGTTTGCAGAGGGACTGACGGCATTGTTTGGAGACGGACCGCGCCTCTTCTTGGAGGTAGGGCCCGGGCAGACGTTGAGCCAGATGGTCCGACAGCATCACGAGAAACGTTCCGATAGTGTTGTGCTTGCATCGCTGAGTGCTTCGCCCGAGACTTCAGGGGATTCTCAACCCCTTCTCGAAGCTTTAGGGAAGGCATGGATAACCGGGATCTCTGTTGATTGGCAGGCGTTTTATTCGCATGAAGAGCGAAATCGTATCCCCCTACCAACTTACCCATTTGAAAGGAAGAAGTTGTGGCTTGAGACGCCCGGAGTAATTGCCCCTGTCACGGCTGTGGCTGAGGCCAGCGTGGAGAACTGCTCGATCAAGCAAGATTGTGGGGGAAGCCCTCTAAGCCGATCAGCCTCCGGTCAAGCTGTAGATTTAGATCCGAAGCTTCCATCGCGTACTGCCCATATGGAAGTCCGCATTCGGCATCTCCTCCAGGAGCTTTCCGGCCTCCAACTGTCTGGTGTTGAAGCATCGGCCACATTTCTGGAAATGGGGCTCGACTCCCTCTTTCTGGCGCAATTCAGCCGACGCATTGAAAAGGAGTTTGGTGTGCCCGTCAACTTCGATCAGTTAGCCGGTGAGTTGGCGACATCCAGCGCTCTCGCCGGTTACCTGGATCGAGTGCTTCCCCATCATCTCATGACAGATGGTGGTCACAAAATAGATGGCCAGCGACTCGTTGCAGAATCGAACAGCGCATCTCGGATTGTGCCAATTGAAGACCGTCTTTGGAAGATCCTCGTGGAGCTTTCCGGCATCAGACAATCCGATCTTACTGATTCCGCGACGTTTCTGGAGATGGGTTTCGACTCGCTGTTCTTGGCAGAGTTTAGCCGGAAGCTCGAGACAGAGTTTCAAGTTTCCATGAACTTCGGCCAATTGGCCGATGCCAACGTGAAGGATCTGGCTTGTCACCTTGATGGAATAGTACCATCGAACCAAACCCCACATGAGCCTATAAAATTAGAGAACAGTGCAGAGATGGC
>Ga0224510_10002767_pt1 | contig 10290 bp, 10 predicted proteins | sample SF_May12_sed_USG_FD_170161 | JGI IMG/M metagenome (GOLD analysis project Ga0224510, IMG submission 170161) | Sediment microbial communities from San Francisco Bay, California, United States - SF_May12_sed_USGS_4_1 | ecosystem: Environmental > Aquatic > Marine > Sediment | place: USA: California... | reverse complement strand
TATCTCTAACTCCGCTTCACAGGCGCATAACGAGGCAGAGAAGTTTGGAAATGTACTGGAACACTGGACGGGTGAGACGCTGGCTTCCCGTGTATGCGGCCTTGACGACCTGCTTGGGCATACCCGTGTCATGCAAGGATCCATCGGTACGCTCAAATCGCAACTGGATGAGAGCAAGCGCGAAATCGAGCAGTTGCGCGTCGAGGTCAAAAAGGCGAGGGAAGAAGCGCTATCCGATGGTTTGACTGGCTTGATCAACCGCAAGGGGTTCGATCTGGCGCTGGCTGCATGTCTGGGCCATTGTACGGATGATACCCAGGGCCCCAGTTTGTTCATTGCGGATATTGACCATTTCAAGCGCGTCAACGATACCTATGGACATTTGCTGGGTGACAAGGTCATCCGTGCCATTGCAAGGATATTGGGCGAAAACATCAAAGGCAGGGACGTTGCTGCACGCTTTGGGGGAGAAGAGTTTGTCGTGCTGCTGCCGGATACGCCGCTTGAAGGTGCATGCCAGCTTGCAGAAAAAATCCGTACCACGGTCGAAAAACTGAGCATCAAGCGCACCGATAAAAATGAAGCCATATCCAACATCACCATTTCATTTGGCGTGGCAAGTTACCGGAAGGGTGAGCACATGAGCGCGTTTGTTGCCCGCGCCGATAATGCGCTATACCAGTCGAAAAACGGCGGGCGCAATCGCGTGACAGCCGACGAGGACTGATTTTATCTTTTGCCCTGGGCGAATGGGCGCTTCTATTTCCACACCCCGCCTTTTTTTACCTCCGCCTTGAAATTTTCAATTTTGCGCCGGTCGCGCTTGGTCGGCCTGCCCTTGAACACGGGCTGCGGCTGCGCCCTGATCTGGGCGGCCAGAGTTTCGCGCTGGGTGCGGCTGGCATCGGTTTCACGGTAGAGTTTCTGCGCCTCGGGCGCCGGGCCGCGCTGGCTGGATAGTGCCAGCACCTCGACTTCATAGCGGAATTTTCCGGCGCGGATTTCCAGCATATCGCCGATGGCGATGGTTTTTGCAGGCTTGGCACGCACGCCATTGACCAGCGCCTTGCCCGTTTCCACCGCATCGGCGGCAAGGCTGCGCGTCTTAAAGAAGCGCGTCGCCCACAGCCATTTGTCTATCCGCAGTTTTTCAGTCTCGCTGGTCATGACGATGGAAGAGGGTTTGAGTTGTTCTCATGGGTTCATGTCCAGTTTTGAAAAGTGCAAGTTGTGCTAGCATTTGCGCCTTGCAGGTTGTGTACTGCCCGAATTATAAGACTGCTGCTGCGCTTTCGTATTTTGTAGTCTCCTCTTTGCGACATTATGGACAAACAATATCTCGGTTTGCTCGATGACATCCTGAAAAACGGCGCCCGCAAGGGTGACCGCACCGGCACCGGGACACTTTCCGTTTTTGGGCGCATGTACCGGCATGATTTGGGTGAAGGCTTTCCGCTCCTTACCACCAAGCGGCTCCATATCAAATCCATCCTGCATGAATTGCTCTGGTTCCTGCGTGGGGACACCAATATCCGCTACCTGAAGGAGAATGGTGTGACCATCTGGGATGAATGGGCGACGCCGGAAGGGGAGCTTGGCCCGGTATATGGCGCCCAGTGGCGGGCATGGAAAAATGCGGGCGGAAAAACCATTGACCAGGTTGCGCTGCTGGTGGAAGGCATCCGCAAAAATCCCGATAGTCGCAGGCATATCATCAATGCCTGGAACGTGGCTTACCTGCCGGATGAAACCAAGAAGCCGCAGCAGAATGCGGCAGAAGGCAGGATGGCGCTGCCGCCCTGTCATGTCATGTACCAGTTCTATGTGGCCAATGGCAGGCTGAGTTGCATGCTCACGCAGCGCTCGGCGGATTGCTTTCTCGGCGTGCCATATAACGGCGCCTCCGTTGCCTTCCTGACCCACATGGTGGCCCATCAATGCGGCCTTGAGCCAGGTGAAATTGTCCACTCCTTTGGCGATTTGCATCTCTACCTGAACCACCTGGAGCAGGCCAGGCTGCAGTTAACGCGCGAGCCGCGCCCCCTGCCAAAACTGATCATCAAACGCAAGCCCGACTCGATTTTCGATTACCGTTTTGAGGATTTCGAAATGACAGGCTACGATCCCCATCCGCATATTTCCGCGCCTATTGCAGTTTGACTGCGATTGGGGTAGCTTTCCCGCTGCAGGTTGTTGCCGGTTCCAGGTTTCAAGCAGTCTGTTTTTGAGCATCAAGAAATTTTTGCCATGTTGTGCTCGTAGTGCATGAGCTTTTTTTGTTTCGACAGGTAATAAATAGGTTGGGCTTGTTGACGGGCGTCAGGGTTTTTTTCGCTTCCCAACTACAAAATTCACACGATTACTGCTATAGCTTTAGTTGGTTAACTAGAACTAATTTGTTTTTTTGGGGAAATGGTGTGGCAGATCGCAGGCGCAGTGAGTGCAGCCTGTTGGTTGGATGGTTCTGCCCGCTTCAAAACCATATACAGCAAACTGAAAAGCATGACGATGCCGCTGCGATTTGAGCAGGCATCTGATTTTGATTTGTATTATCAAGGAGAAACAAGATGGAAACGGCACAAGCTGCACCTGTGAAATACGATATGGAGGTTGTCCGATGGTTCACCATCGCAGCTATCGTCTATGCGGTTGTGGGCATGCTGGTGGGCGATCTTGTGGCGTTCCAGCTTGCATTTCCGGCCCTGAATTTTGATAGCCCGTACCTGAGCTTTGGCCGCCTGCGCCCCTTGCACACCAATGCAGTAATTTATGCCTTTGGCGGCTGCACCCTGATGGCAACTGCCTTTTATGTCGTCCAGCGCACCGGCTCGACCCGGTTGTGGAGCAACGGCATGGCTTGGTTTACCTTCTGGGGCTGGAACCTGATCATTGTGCTGGCTGTGATCACTCTGCCGCTGGGCTGGACCCAGGGCAAGGAATATGCTGAACTGGCCTGGCCAATTGATATTCTCATCGCCGTCGTGTGGCTGTCATTCGGCCTGAATTTCATCATGTCTACTGCGATACGCAAGACCTCACACATTTACGTATCCAACTGGTTCTTTATGGGCATGATTGTCATGATCACCTACCTGCATGTGGTGAACAGCCTGGCGATACCGGTGAGCCTTTCCGAATCCTTCTCGATTTATTCCGGCGTACAGGACGCCATGATCCAGTGGTGGTGGGGACACAATGCGGTGGGCTTCTACCTGACGGGCGGCTTCCTGGGCATCATGTATTACTTCATTCCCAAGCAGGCGCAGCGCCCGGTGTATTCCTACCGCCTGTCGGTGCTGCACTTCTGGACGCTGACCTTCGGCTATGTCTGGCTGGGCGCGCACCACCTGCAATATACCGCGCTGCCCGACTGGACTGGTTCATTGGGTGCGGCTGTTTCTCTGGCCATGATCATTCCCTCCTGGGGCGGGGCGATGAACGGCATGATGACGCTGTCCGGCGCATGGGACAAATTGCGCACAGATTATGTCCTGCGCTTCCTTGTGACATCACTGGCTTTTTACGCCATGTCCACCTTTGATGGCCCGGTCATGTCCATTAAGACCGTGAATGCGCTGTCGCACTATACCGACTGGACGGTAGGCCATGTCCATGCCGGGGCGCTGGGCTGGATGGCAATGGTTTCCTTCGGTGCGCTCTACCACCTGGTGAAGAAATTGTGGAATACCGAAATGTATTCCGACAACCTGGTGAATGTGCATTTCTGGGTATCGTTGATCGGTGCGGTCATCTATATCGTTTCAATGTGGGTCTCCGGCATCATGCAGGGCCTGATGTGGCGCGACTACGATGACTATGGCGCATTGACCTACAGCTTTGTGGAGACCGTGTCCGCCATGCATCCCTATTATGTGCTGCGCGGTGTCGGCGGCGCCCTGTTCCTGCTGGGAGGAATCATCATGCTGTACAACGTGGTCATGACCATTCGCCAGGCTAGTGCGTCACGCGACCTGAATATTGCACCGGTCAAGGCATAAGGAGAAGAACATGTCCGATCACGAGAAAATCCATTCGACAAAATTCCAGGACAAGATCGAGCGCAGCACCCTGACCATGTTCGTGGTCACCGCGCTTGCGCTGACCGTCGGTGGTATTGTGGAAATTGTGCCCTTGTTCTACTTGCCCAATACGGCCATGGCGGGAGGCGACGGGACATTCAACAAGACCTCGCACAAGGATGCACAGGGCAATGCGGTTCCGATGGACAAGATTATCTGGAACCCTGCTGCTTCGGAGCATAAAACCCTGGATGACTGGCAGCCGGGCGATGGGGTGCGGCCTTACAAACCCCTGGAGCTGGCCGGTTTCAGCATCTATATCCGCGAGGGCTGTTATCTGTGCCATTCACAGATGATTCGCCCTTTCCGCGACGAGAAAGACCGTTACGGACATTACTCGATTGCCGAGGAATCCATGTATGACCATACCCATCAGTGGGGCTCCAAGCGCACCGGCCCGGACTTGGCGCGGGTGGGGGGCAAGTACTCGGACGAATGGCATCGTCGCCATTTAAGGTATCCGCGCGAGGTGGTGCCGGAATCGGTCATGCCTAATTATTTCTTCCTCGACAAGGCAATGGTGGATGCGGACAGAACCGTCAAGACCTTGCATGCCATGAGCAAGATGCCGTTCAACCCTGTGCCCAAGAGTATCTATACCGACGCCTATATCGCAAGCGCCAAGGTGCAGCTTGAAGGCAAGACGGAGCTGGATGCGGTGGTGGCTTACCTGCAGTCCCTTGGCAACCACGTGAAGTTCCAGGAAGGCGTGAACTACCGTGACTAAATTGATGGACTACCTGCATACCGACTGGGAAGCCATGACCCGGAACGACTGGATCGGGATGGTGCTGACCCTCTTGGCATTCGTTGCCATGATTGCGATTTATGTACTGGTATTCAATCCCAGGAACAAGGAAGCATTTGACGCCCAGGGCAAGGCTGTCCTGCATGACGAAGGCGAGTACAACAATTCTGGAGGCAAGAATGAGCGATAAGCACAATACCGAAAGTGCCGAGGCAACTACAGGGCACGTTTGGGACGACAACCTGGCTGAATACACCAACCCACCGCCCAGATGGTGGATGATAGGCCTTGCGGCCAGCATGCTCTGGTGCGTGATTTACTTCATCATGTATCCCTCCATTCCTCTTCCTGTTGCCGGAACCTTTACCAAGGGTATTGGCGTGCCTGGAACCGGAGAGTGGACTGCCATCAAGGAACTGGAAGCCGATCAGAAGGAAGTGGATGACGCGCGCAGCAAATTCGAGAAAAAGCTGAAAGACATGACGCCGGCGGCGATCCTGGCAGACAAGGAATTGTCGGAATATGTGTTGCGCTCGGGCAAGGTATTGTTCAGCGACAACTGTGGTGCATGCCATGGGCAGAATGGCATCGGCACCACCGACAGGCTGGGATTGTTTGCGCCCATCCTAAACGATGATGACTGGCTGTTCGGTGGCACCATTGACACCATCCATGAAAGCATTGCCAATGGGCGCCAGGCCATGATGATGGCGCACAAGAGCATCCTGACTCCTCAGGAGATTGACACTCTGGCGAACGCGGTCGCAAAAAGCGACCCGCTTTCCACTCCCCTGTATACCGAGAAAGGCTGCATTGCCTGCCACGGTGCGGATGGCAAGGGAATGCAGGCCATGGGGGCTGCCAACCTGGTTGACAAGATCTGGCGTTTCTCTGGAACTGTGGAAGGCGTCAAGTACACCATTGAGCATGGCGTCAATGATCCCAGTGACAAGCAAACCCGTGTGGCAGTCATGCCCAGTTTCAACGCTGCAGGGAAGTTGGGGCCAACCGAGATCAAGAAGCTGGCAGTCTATGTGTACAAGTTCGGCGGAGGCATAGCCGACGCTCCGGCAGCCCAGTAATATTGGGCGTGGCTAATTATTTCAATGCATATATTCTGGGTAGGAATTTAAAATGTCACATGGCTTCACTTTCTGGGCAGTGGTCATTGCAGCCGTACTGGCTTTTACCATCATGATCTCGGCGCTAGTCTGGCTATACCGTAATTCAAAAAAACAGCCTGGCGAAAAATAGCTTTTGCGAGGCGCCAGATGAAACAAGAGGAGGAGATGGCGCCTCCTCTTGTTTCATAAGCTGAATTCCTGTGGTGAGGCTTCAATCTTTTTGAATATATAGCGTATCGCCGACTACAAAAGATGTCTGGATCATCACCCCACTAAACAGCAGCTCGTCTCCCGCACGCTTTGGCCCATCTCCAAAAGACCATACATAGTCGTCCAACAATATCCATCCCCCCTGTTTGACAAAAGGCAGCCAAACTTTTACATCTTCTTTGACAGATTCGTATTTGTGATTTCCATCTATATGCAGAATGGCAATCTTTCCTGTCACAGGTGCTTCACCCAATTCCTCTGAAAATAATTTTCCTTCTGTCGCGGCTTTTTTGTACAGTTCCACAGCAAGGCTGGATGGGCGGCGAATATATCCAACATTGTCAAATGCAGATACAGTTGCAGCAAATCCCAAAAACGCCTGCTGCCAGTTACGCGTCAGCGTAGCATTATTCAACAGGTTTGCTTGCTTGCCCTGATCACGGATTGATGCAACCTCCCACGGGTCAACTGCAATCATGCTGCCAATATGATGAAACTTGGCCAGCCAGCTCAATGCAAAGGCAGACTTTCCATATAATGAACCGATCTCTACGACATCTCCTGCCGGAGCGCTTCTTGCAATACATGTTAGTGCCCAGAGCTTGATGTCATCACTCTGTCCTGGAATCTGCATGTAATAACGATAGAGCCCCGCGTAACTCGATGTGGAAAGTGGTGGCAATGTTGGCTCAGGCAAAAAGTTTCCCCTTGCCTTGCAGGATTCCGCCCATTGGTAGGCACCTCCATACGAATGCCAGTCCATTTCATAGGGCGATTCGTTGCATATTCTGAACTGGGGCATTTCCTTCACAGACTGCTGCAAAAGTTTCAAATGCCACCAAACTGCTGGATGAGGGGCGTAGACTAGAGATATCTTCGACTGCGACAGCAAATATGCAAAAGCATCATCGAATCCTGCATCCGTTACATATGGCAGGGAAGCCACCTCGTATTCCGGAAATGCGTCCTTGCCAATTGGCTCGGAAGAGCAGGCAATAACTGAAAAACCCAATTGCCGTGCCACCCGGGCAAAGTCCTGAGACTGAGGCAAGTCAATTGGGAATATCAGTATTTTCTCCATGTCATCTTACCCTTATCACTCAATCCTTATTAAGCGGGGGTTTTTTCGAAGTGACTCAAAGCCTGTGCAATCATGTCGCTCATCTGCAAGTCACCGGTTCTTGTCGAAACAAATCTTTCTTCACCCGTGTAGGCCATATCTTGTAGTCCTAGCAGGGCGGACAATTGCCCGAATACCGTTGCCGGGCACTCGCAGAAATCCTCGTATTGCACGACCAGTTTTCTGTTGTCTGCGATTTTTTCCAATCCTGTCTCAAGTGCACGGTTAATATAGTGCACTTGCCCTGCAGCCTGTTCAATTGCGCCGAGGTCTTTCAATTTTTCATACTCAGGTATTTTGAACGAATACCACGCCGACTCGCTGCCTAGCTGGCGCTTCCTGGCTTCAAGCACCGAGGCGATATTGGCGACCGGGTCGCGTTTGATCTGGATGAACAGCACTTTGTCGAATACAGAGTCCAAGAAGGGGATGTTGTAATTGAACAGCATACCCTTGGCGGCAAACGGTTTATGGAATGCCGCCATCACTCCTGCCAGTTCTGCCTTCATGGTGGTGATATCCATGGTTTGCCGCAACTCTTCATCTGTCCACACATCACGATCTGGTTCCGCCAGAAAGCGCCTCCAGAAATACCAGAATTCATTAGGAGCCAGCACCCCCCTGGTCTTGCCATTTTCCGACCTGTATTCTGCCTGCTGCACGAACTCGCCCAGTTCATCGCGGAAATTGAAACGCGGATCGGTCAGCAAAAGCTGTATTTTCGAGCCAATGATCGGGGCCTGATAGAAGCGCGACAGCAGGTTGGTCGGGTAGGCGACAAGCCCTGTGTTGGCAAGCCACTGCATGAATAAAGTGGTTCCACTGCGCAAAGGTCCCATCACAAGAATAAGCGGAAACTCAAAACTGCCTGCTTGGGTATATTGCTCCGCTAACAGCCTTTCTGACGGCTGTAAATCACTGTTCAATTGGGAAAGCAGTTTTTCAAGCATTTCGTTTCTGCGAAATGCTGCTGTTCGGATTTCAGACAAGGTCAAACTCCTCCAGCAGTTTGGCACACTGTTCCTGATTGTTGAACATCATGATATCGATGATAGAAAGATTTGGCACAAAGGGTTTGTTGAACTGGCGGTATTCGACGGCGCGCGGCTGAACAAAGGACAGCTTAAGCCCCCTGCTGGCAAAGGCTTCGTGGCCATATAATTCCATGCCGCCGGACGCGTTGACGTAGTGAGTTGCTCCCAGTTCCTCACAGATAGCCAACACTTTATCCTGGCCACGCAGGCTATTATCCTTTTTCAACCTTGAGGAAAGGTGCCACTCTGGGTGGAGGCCGAGATAGTCACACACCTTTCGCAGTTTCCATTCGAGAAAGCGCGCCAGGTTCTTTTCCTGCTGCAAAAAAACGCTTTCCAGCAGCGGGAATATGTTGCCAAATTGCGGCGCTTTGCTATAGCAATGCCGGATGGTCTCGAGCAATTTTGCCGGCCTGCCGCCCACCTCGATCTGGTTGATCAACAGGTTTGGGCTTCCCCCTTGCAACGGCAAGGTAATGAGCTGTTTGCCATCTTGCGCAAGTATGAAGTTGCGATTGACCCAGCCTCCCTTGATGTAATTCACATCGTCATAAATTACAAATGCATCTACCGCACGAATGAGCTGGAAATAACCCAGATACGGAAACAGGTAGGGCTGCATGATGGCCAGTTTCATCTTGCCACTCTGCCTCGGGCGATCAAGGGTTTGCCACCAGCGCCGAGATTTCATCCACGGCTGCCATATCCAGGGCGGGGTAGATCGGCAGGCAGATCACCTGTTCTGCCACCTTTCTTGCCACGGGCAGGTTTGCATGGGCGGCAGAAGGCATGCCGCGATACATCGGGAAATCACTGATCAATGGGTAGAAGTAGCGCCTGGTGTGGATATTTTTACTCTTCAGTTTTTGGTACAGCGCATCGCGGCTGAGTGGATAATCAGGTTGTACCAGCACCGGGAAATAGGCGTAGTTCGACACACTTTCGCCCTTGTCCGGCAGGCAGACAACGCCCTTGACCCCTTGCAGCGCCGAGCGGTAGCGCGCATCAATTGCCTTGCGCTGCTGCAGGGCGGTGTTAATGCCCTTCAATTGGAGCAGGCCGAACGCAGCATTGATTTCGCTCATCTTGCCGTTGATACCGGAGGCGACCACTGTTGTTTCATCCACGAAGCCGAAGTTCTTGAGGTGATCAATGCGCTGTTTGGTTTTGGCATCATGGCAGATGATTGCCCCGCCCTCGAAGGTGTTGAATACCTTGGTGGCATGGAAGCTCAGTATGGACAGATCGCCATGGTTGAGGATGCTGCCATCCTGCTGTTGCACGCCAAATGCATGGGCGGCGTCATAAATGACTTTGAGATTGTAGTTGTCTGCAATTTTCTGGATGCGTTCCACATCACAGGGGTGGCCATAACAATGGACCGGCATGATTGCCGTGGTCTGGGGAGTGATTGCCGCCTCTATCTTGTCCGGGTCGAGATTCAGGGTAACGGGGTCAATATCAACGAATACCGGTTTGATGCCGTTCCAAAGCAGCGAATGCGCGGTTGCGACAAATGAATACGGCGTCGTGATCACCTCGCCATTGATGCGCAACGACTGCAATGCTGTGATCAGGGCCAAGGTGCCGTTGGCAAACAGCGCCAGATGCTTGACACCCAGATGTTCGCACAGCGCCTGTTCCAGCTGTTGATGGAAGGGGCCGTTATTGGTTAGCCACTTGCTTTCCCATATTTTCTCCAGATAGGGAATGAATTCCTCCAGCGGAGGCATGTAAGGCTGTGTCACATAGATCGGCGTTTTTCTGGATTCACCCATTGATTTGCTCCTGTGTCACGTTGCTCATGGCCTGCCCCCCGATAGCGCGTAGCCGTATCTCTTGCATTTCTGCCGTATCTAGGCCGTGGCGGATGGCTTCCTGAACCAGGGCGAGGACGTCCTCGAACCGGCACAGCTCAAGCAGGCATTTCCCCAGCGTCAGCCAGTATTCTCCGACGGCAGGATTGGCCTCCCAT
>Ga0224510_10002766_pt1 | contig 10292 bp, 7 predicted proteins | sample SF_May12_sed_USG_FD_170161 | JGI IMG/M metagenome (GOLD analysis project Ga0224510, IMG submission 170161) | Sediment microbial communities from San Francisco Bay, California, United States - SF_May12_sed_USGS_4_1 | ecosystem: Environmental > Aquatic > Marine > Sediment | place: USA: California... | reverse complement strand
GCTTCTTCCAGATAACAATCCTCCTCCATATTTCAACCCCTTAGGCAGGACAAAAAACAATTATTCTTCCAATGCCACGTGCGACACCATCCACACGAGATTGCTCAATAGCGAATGATTCGAATGGGAAAACGGATGAAGCGAGGGGACTTAGGACCCGATGATCTGTTCGTACAACCGATGCACGACCGTGGTGTGGCGACGAAAATCGTCCAGAAAGGTTTGAGTGGCTTGTTCGATGCTTTCCCCTTTGAGGTAGCCCATCCTGACGGCACATTTCCTCATCTCTTCGGCCTTGCTCGGAAGCAGATGGGTTTGGAATTCATGGACCATTTGGAGTTTATGCTCAAGATTTCTTAAAAACACATAGGACTCTTTGAGTGCACTCGCCTCTTGTGCCGTGATTTTGCCAATTTGCTTCAACTTCACCAGGCCTTTGAGTGTTTGCCGGTCACGAATCTTGGGGTAACAATACCCCCAACGAAGCTGAAGCCCTTGAACGATAAATTCTATTTCCCGAATGCCTCCTATTCCCAATTTGACATGGCGCTCTACTTCCCCTCGTCGATTCATTTTTGAAAGAATTTGGGATCGGAGGGATTGAATGGCAGGAATCACCTGATCCGCCACGTCTTCATTTCCATAGACGAAGCTGGCCAGACCACGGATTAAAGCTTGTCCCACCCGTATATTCCCGGCAATCGGCTTCGCTTTGAGAAAAGCCAGGCGTTCCCAGGTCCGTCCTCGACCTTTATAGTAATGAAGCGCATCTTCCAGGGAAGAAGCCAACGGACCGACCATTCCTTCCGGACGGAGACGAAGATCCACACGAAACAACGGCCCCTCTGCCGTTGAAGCCGTCAAGACAGCGGTGAGTTCCCTGGCCAGGGTTTCGCAATAGAGCGTGCGGGAAATGCTGGTTTGTCCCCTCCCGGCTTTCGTGCTTCCTTGTGGAGCGTGGTACACATAAATTAAGTCGACATCGGAACTGTAATTTAACTCCCAGCCTCCGAGCTTCCCCATGGCCAACACCGAGAAGCCGTCAGATGTGCCCCCTTTTGATGAGGAATTTCCAAAGTCCCCAAACCGTTTCCTTAAATCCTGGTCCACCAGTTCATACGTCGTATGAATGACCGCCGAGGCTAATTCCGATAACACCGTGTAGGTTTCCACCGGTGTGGCAATCCCCAGTAAATCGCGAATCCCGATTCGGAGCATTTCACGACGCTTAAACCGGCGTAAGGCTTCACAACGGGCCTCAAAACTTGTAACGGCAGTCAGGGATGCCTGCAGGTTGGCCAGCAGGACATTCCGTGTCGTCCGCCGAAGCAAGACTCGATCATCTTCGATCCAGTACACTAATAAGGGATCACGAATGAGCGTTTGTGCCATAGCCGGGCTGTTGCCGAACGCCGTTCCCAATACCTCGATCACATGCGGCACCACCGCTAAATATTGAAATAGTTGGAGCCGTTGAATGCCGGAATCGACATACCGTTCCCATTCATTGAGGGCCTGATCAGGATCTGCGGTATGAGCCACGCTGGCTAATACGTCAGGAAGAATGGTCGCGAGGGATTTTCGACTAGCCGGTTCTCCGGCCATCGCCTGGAGGTTCTGATCGGCCTGCTTCCAATCGTGAATGCCATAGGCCTGAAGGATTCGAGCGACTTCCTGTGATGACAGACCGGACGCCAGAAGCAACGGACTGGGATCCGGAAGGCATGACGCGGGAGATTTTCCCTGGCGTGTGGAAGATGGTTTCACAGAGGTCATCTCGAGGCAAAATTATACGGGACAGCGTCAGACCTTACAATGAAACATTTTTTCAGTATACTTCGTCCGATGAACGAGTCAGACCGAATTCAGACCTATCAAACACGGTGTCCTCATCTGCGCCCTGCCTTAATCAAGGATTTTGTCCTGCAGATGGACCCGGAGTATTTTGAAAGTTTTCCTTCCACCGCCGTCATCCAACATTTAGAACTGGCCAACCAACTCACCTTCGACCAGCCCTGTTCCGTGCGTATCCAAGCACTTTCCTCGCAACAATATCAATTGACGCTGGTGGCCTATGATTATTTTTCGGAATTTGCCACGTTTTGTGGAGTTCTGTCTTCGTTTGGCCTTGATATCCGGGAGGCTATGATTTTCACCTCCCTGGAGACCGCCTCTCCACTCCCGACGTCCGGGAAGCCTTCCCGGGGGTTGCCTCCCTTTAGTCGAGCCCCTCGCCCTGCATCCGGATTGACACGAAAAATTGGCGTGGATGTGTTCCACGTGCAAGCGTTGGATGGCTTCCAATTCGGGGAACTCGAACAGCGGGAGTTTCAAGAAACCGTGATTAAGCTTCTTCGTCTCCTTCAAAAAAATCAGATCCGGCAAGCCCGGCGTCAGGTGAACCGGCGTCTCATCGAAAATTTAGGAAAGATGCGACATAAACCCACAGATGTGGTCCATCCCGTTCACATTACCTTTTCCAACCCGCCGGGTACTCAGGATACTATTCTGGATATTGGATCAACCGACACGCCCGCTTTTTTATACACATTTGCCAATGCCCTGGCCATGCGAGGCATTTATATCGTGAAAGCCAAGATTGAAGTCACCGATCATCGCGTCCGTAACCGTCTCTATGTTCGCGGGCGGCAGGGTGAAAAAATTCAAGGAAAAGGCGAGCAACAGGAACTGAGAACGGCTGCCACCTTACTCAAAGAGTTCACCCATTACCTCAGTTGGGCTCCGGATCCTGGCAAAGCGCTGGACCATTTTGATCAATTCCTGGATCAATGGTTAGATCAGCCCAATGCCCCATCTCGCCTGACGAAGCTGACTCAATCTTCCACCTTGGAACATCTGGCGCAACTCTTTGGAAGCAGCGATTATCTCTGGGAGGATTTACTGCGCCGGCAGCATCACAATCTGTTGCCCATGATGAATCAGTATCAAAAAGGTCCACTGGTTCGATCAAAAGCTGTCCTCAGCAAAGCTATCGAACCGTTGCTGCTGAAAACCAAAACCGCCGCGGAAAAGAAACAGCGTCTGAATCAGTGGAAAGACGAAGAACTGTTTCGTATCGACATGCGGCACCTTCTGGAAAATAGCCCCCTCCCCCAATTTTCGCAGGCGTTGACCAATCTCGCTGATGTCATTCTCACTCAGGCCCTTCTTCACTCTCAAAAGGCCATCAATCCCAAAGCCTCTCTCACCGGTCCCCTTTCAATGGCGATCTTCGGGTTAGGGAAACTCGGTGGCGGCGAATTAGGGTATGCCTCGGATATCGAAATCCTGTTTGTGTATCAGATACCCGGAAACTCTCCTAAAAGCCTGGCGGCCCTGGTGTCGTCAGATTACTTTGAGCGATGGTCTCAGGAGTTTCTTCAATGGATTGAAGCTAAACAGGAAGGCATCTTCCATCTGGACACCCGGCTTCGTCCGCATGGGGAAAAAGGACTCCTGGCCAATTCCCTCGAGGAAATTCAACGGTACTATGCCCCACAGGGCGGGGCCGCGCCTTTTGAACGTCAAGCTTTTATTAAGCTCCGGTTTATAGCCGGCAATCGTGAACTGGGAAAAACCGTTGAACGGCATCGTGACCACTTTGTGTATGGCCCTGACCCATGGGATCTGCAAACCGCGCTTCATCTTCGCGAGCGTCAGATGAAAGAGTTGGTGCGGCCGGGGACTACTCACGTCAAATATGGAGCCGGGGGTCTACTCGATGTGGAATATACGGTGCAATATCTTCAACTGATGCACGGGCACCAACATCCTTCCATTCGAACGCCGAATACCCTCGAGGCGATCGATCACCTATGCGGGAAAGGCCTCTTCACCCTCGAAGAAGCGGATAGGCTCAAAGACAACTATCTGTTTCTTCGGCAACTCATTGATGGCCTCAGAATCGTCAGAGGAAATGCCCAAGACCTTGTGTTGCCACCTTCGGGGTCAGATGAAATGGTCTTTTTAGCCCGCCGACTCGGGATGATTACCACGAATTGGCTCCAGGGCGCGGCAGACCTGGAACACACCATCCATACCCGGATGACTCAAATTCACGAGCAGTTCCTTCGACGGTTTTCCACACACTAACGCCCGGGCCAAAGAAGGGATTTTTCAATCCACTCTTTAAATAACCCGGGCGTTAGGGAAGCACCGAATCTTCCCCGCATTCATGCGGGAAAGATCACAATCACCTCTTACACATCATAGTACATGAAGTATTCGTACGGGTGGGGCCTGACCCTGATGGCATCGATTTCGTTCGCCCGCTTAAAGCCGATCCAGGCCTCAATCAGATCCTCGGAAAACACTCCACCTTTCAAAAGAAATTCATGGTCATCCTCTAGATGTTTTAATGCCTGTTCAAGACTCGACGGTAGGGAAGGAATATTTCCTAATTCCTCCGGCTCTAAGTCGTAGAGGTTTTTGTCCATAGCTTCGCCAGGATGAATTTTATTCTGAATCCCATCTAACCCTGCCATCAGCATGGCACTGAAGGCCAAATACATATTGCAGGACGGGTCAGGGAACCGGACTTCAATCCGCTTGGCTTTCGGACTGGGAGAATACATGGGAATCCTGATTCCCGCCGATCGGTTCCGGCTGGAGTACGCTAGCAACACCGGCGCTTCAAACCCCGGAGTCAGCCGTTTATACGAATTTGTGATAGGGTTGGTCAGCGCTGCTAAGGCCGGACCGTGTTTGAGAATGCCTCCGATATAATACAAGCACATCTGAGAAATGCCCGCATACTCTTTCCCGGCAAACAGGGGCTTCCCGTCTTTCCAAATACTTTGATGCGTATGCATCCCGGTGCCGTTGTCTCCAAAGAGCGGCTTGGGCATAAACGTCACTGTTTTGTTATGCCGGCGGGCGACATTTCGCACAATATATTTGTACATCATCATCTGGTCGGCCATCTTGATTAACGTATCAAATCGAAGATCAATTTCTGCTTGACCGGCCGTGGCCACTTCATGATGCTGTTTCTCGACGCGTATCCCGACTTTTTCCATTTCCCGGCACATCTCTGACCGGATATCCTGCTGAGAGTCAACGGGAGCCACGGGGAAGTACCCTTCCTTGTGGCGGGGGCGAGAGCCGAGGTTCTCCCCATCTTTCCCGGAATTCCAAATCCCTTCTTCCGAGTCGACAAAGTAGTAACTGGAGTGGCTATTTTGATCAAACGACACATGATCAAAAATGAAAAATTCGGCTTCTGGCCCCCAGTAGGAAATATCTCCGATTTTTGTGCTCTTGAGATATTGCTCCGCTCGAAGCGCCACCCCGCGAGGGTCCCGCTCATAAATCGTGCGGGTAATCGGATCCTGCACGTCTGCAATCATGCTGAGAGTGGGAATTTCCGTGAACGGGTCCATGCAGGCCGTATTCGGATCGGGAACCACCAACATGTCGCTATTTTGGATCATCCGCCAGCCGCGGATAGACGATCCATCAAATCCAGAGCCGTCTTTAAATAAATCCAACGTTAACTCTGATGTCGGGATGGAAAAATGCTGCCAGGTACCAAGGAGATCGACAAACTTCACATCGACCATTTCCACCTTGTTCTTTTTCGCAAAATCCAGCACTTCTTTCGCGGTCATTCAATACCTCCTTCTCAGGAACATCTGTTTATAAAAAAAGTACCAACCCCCTTCAACTCAACGACAATCAAAATTCCCAACACCTGACGATTATCGGTTGTTAAAGCCGCTTCCACAGCGCTTACCTGTGCCAGAGCATAGCCGTTATGAATAGGCCCGTTCATTGTGTTGGCTAAGATCCAACCCCATTTCTTCATCCTGAGCGGACACTCTGAGCCCAACGGTCATATCCAAAATTTTTAGAATGAGATAAGTTCCAAGGACAGAAAAGGCTAAGGTTACCAAAGCCAATACCACTTGTATACCAAACTGTCCCGGGTTTCCAAAAAACAACCCCTGGGACCCGATTGATGCGAAAAGCCCGGTGGCCAATATTCCCGTAAAGCCGCCGACTCCATGAATGCCCACGACATCGAGCGAATCGTCATAACCCAGACGCATTTTCCAAACTACGGCGGCATAGCATAAGCTCCCGGCGACAAGCCCAATCACAAGCGCTGAAATTGGTCCGATAAATCCTGCTCCAGGGGTTACCGTTGCCAAACCTGCAACCACCCCGCTGGCGACACCCAACACCGTTGGTTTGCCCCGGTGCACCCACTCTGCCACCATCCAACTGATTCCCCCTGCCGATGCTGCAGTGTGGGTGGCAATAAACGCGGCCGCGGCGACACCGTTAGCTCCTAACGCACTCCCCGCGTTAAACCCAAACCATCCAAACCAGAGAAGGCCTGTTCCCAGGATAGTCATCGGCAAATTATGGGGTGGCATCGGTTCCACGCCGAATCCCTTCCGTTTCCCGAGCATGACCGCACACACCAGCGCTCCAAACCCTGAACTGATGTGGACCACTGCCCCACCGGCAAAATCCAGTGCTCCGAGTCTGGCTAGCCACCCTCCACCCCATACCCAATGAGCCAACGGGGTATACACGAAGAGAGACCACAAAACTGAAAACCAAAGTAATGCTTTAAAATTCATTCGCTCGGCAATGCTGCCCGTTATAAGCGCAACGGTAATGGCCGCAAACATCAGCTGAAAGATCATGAAGACTTGATGTGGCACTGTCGAGGCATAGGAAGGGCTGGGTTCCAACCCCACACCCTGTAGACCAAGCCATTCAAGCCCTCCAATTACCCCTCCGATATCGGGGCCAAAGGCTAAGCTATACCCACAAATCACCCAAAGCAGACTAATCAGGCAAAGAATCACTATCGTATGCATGATGGTCCCGAGCACATTTTTGCGACGAACCAGCCCCCCGTAAAATAGGGCTAATCCAGGAAGCGTCATACACAGCACAAGCGCCGAAGAGATTAAAAGCCAGGCCGTATCACCCGTATCAATCTTGAGCAAACCACCTTCACCTGCCAAGACTGCCGATGCCTCACTTATACTTATCCAAAGCACCAACCCTGTTAAAGCGCCAATCATTGAGCGTGGGCGGAACCACTTCATATCCCCTCCTCGAGCAAGCAATTGTTTGGTGTGGGAAAAATTGTCAGACCGCTCCCTCGCCTGATTCCCCTGTACGAATGCGGATGACGCTATGCAATTCAGAGACAAAAATCTTTCCATCGCCAATACTGCCGGTTTTGGCGGCACGGGTAATGACTTCCAGCGCTTCAGCCACACGATTATCGGCTAAGGCGATTTCCAGTTTAATTTTTGGAACGAATTCAATTTGGTATTCGGTTCCCCGATACGTCTCTTTGTGCCCTTTCTGCCGGCCAAAACCTTTTACTTCGGTGACCGTCATTCCCTGAATGCCCAGTTCAATCAAGGCATCTTTCACTTCATCTAGCTTAAAGGGTTTAATAATGGCTTGAATCAACTTCATAGGGACCATCCTTCCATTGGATTAAAAAACTCTGTGAAACGCCTCTTATAACTCACGTTCTGGAGCCCCCATCGTACCATTGCTCCTGGAAATATCTCACCTATCTTCCGCTTGTTATCCGTATGCCCGTTCTCTGTGCTGTGTCAGATCCAATCCGAGGACTTCCTCCTCTTTATTGACACGTAATCCAACCACACCATCGACAATCTTAAGAATGAGAAACGTTCCCAGAAAAGAAAAGACCCATGTCGCGCCAACTCCAATGGCTTGGATGACCACCTGTCCCGGATTTCCAAAAAAGAGCCCCATGCCTCCACCCATACTGGCAAATAACCCCGTTGCCAAGGCGCCCCAGGTTCCTCCAATTCCATGAATGCCGAGCACATCCAAGGCATCATCATAACCAAGTTTATTTTTCAAAAAGACACCAAGATAGCACACCACTCCCCCACCCAAACCGATGACAATAGCCGAAACCGGCCCAACATACCCGGCTGCGGGGGTGATGGCCACCAGGCCCGCCACAGCGCCGCTGGCCGCGCCTAACAAGGTCGGTTTTCCGCGATAGCCCCACTCAACGCCAAGCCAGGCTAAGGCTCCGGCGGCAGTCGCCACATGGGTGGCGACAAACGCACTCGCCGCAACTCCGTTGGCGGCAAGCGCACTTCCAGCATTAAATCCAAACCATCCTACCCATAATAAACTGGCCCCCACGACTGTAAACGGGAGGTTATGGGGGCTCATATTGTCGGTACCATATCCATGCCGTTTTCCTAAGACAAGAGCACAGGCTAAGGCCGCTACACCAGAACTGATATGGACAACCGTCCCACCGGCAAAGTCTAAGTCACCTAACCCCGCCAACCAACCGCCTCCCCAGACCCAATGAGCCAGGGGCGCATAAATGAAGGTGACCCATAAAATAGCAAACAGGAAAAAGGCGCTGAATTTCATGCGTTCGGCGATGGCTCCGCTAATGAGTGCCACCGTAATCCCTGCAAACATGAGCTGAAAAACCATGAATGCCAGATGTGGAATGGTAAACCCTTCGAGTGGGTCGGGCCCGACTCCGCTCAACCCCAACCATTGAAGTCCTCCAATGACTCCTCCCACATCGGGAGCAAATGCGAGACTATAGCCCCAAAATACCCAGACCACGCTCACGATGCAGATAGCAATAAAGCTATGCATCATTGTACTTAACACGTTTTTACTGCGAACCATCCCTCCATAGAACAACGCCAATCCCGGGATGATCATGGCCAACACCAACGCCGAAGAAATTAACACCCACCCCGTGTCCCCGGCATTGATTTGTGGCGCTCCGCCATCCTCTGCCAGTACCGTTGAGCTCCAACAACTCCAGGCCAGGAAGGCCATGAAGCCACAGAATATACTTATACTGCCTCTCGGTATGAAACATTTCATTGTCTTGGCTCCTTCTCCACTTGTTAAAAGAGGAAAATGGCTTCCACTGCTAACGTTTGCTGATTATTTGTTGGAGTGTTGCGACCATCTAAAAAAACATTTTGATCTGACTTGTCATAGCGGAATTCCAGTCGCGTGATCAGCGAGGGAGCAGGCTTATACTGTAAGGTCAGCGTCGTCTCCCAAAGGGTTTGGGCGATCGGAGCTCCAATGGTACAGACATTTGCATTTCCGCCTGATCCAGCCGACCCCAAGCAGCTCTGGTCGCCTCCGGCATCCTCAAAAATTTCTCCGCGAACACGCACTCCCCATTGATCATCAAAATCATAAATGGTATACCCTGCAAGACCATTCCAACGGGCATTGCGACCCGAGCTGATCCCACTCCCATTTTCCTGATTGGCATAATACCCCTCCACGACAAAGCCTAATTGCTCAGTCGCCTGGAAGGTCACATAACTCCCGATAAGGACCCGTTTCCCCGCACCAGAGACGGTATTGGAACTCTCTCTCCCGAAAAATCCGTATAGATTGACTCCAAGCTGTTCAGTTGGCTTAAAGGACACCAACCCTTCCACCGATTTGGCCGAATTCGTATCTTCCGTCAATCCGGTGAAGGAATTAATCGCCCCCACCGCCACCGAAAGTCTCTCGCTAACGGCATATGAAAGGCGAATTCCGGTGGTGGTAAATGGCTGACCCAATCCAAACAACCAGGATCGTGAAAAATTAGGATTGAAAGGGCTCTCAATGACTTCATATCCCACCAAGGTATTCATGCGGCCGATCCGAATATCCAGTCCATTTCCGATGGGGGCGACAAACTGAGCATAGAGTTCCTGAAAATCTATATCGTCGCCCGTTCTTCCCCCCGTAAATTGGGCGTCCTCCCCAACATCTAATTTGACCCGGAACCCAGCACGCTCCATGGCTGTGGTCCCGTTCGTTCCTTCCTTTTCAAAGACCAATTGAGCCATATTGGGCCTGAAGGAATTGGAATCTCCGTCAAAGATGCGTAAATGATTCGCGTTGGCACCGGAATTTTTGGGATTATTGAAATTTTGAGTGTAGGACGCGTCCACATATCCATAGAGTTTGAAATCCTCCTTGGATAGTACCCCGGCATGGCTGAAGCTCGATCCCCCAAACGTCACCAACAACGCTATACAGAAGATCAACAACCCTTCTCGCTTGCTATAATCATGTTTTTCGTGAAAGCTGATTTCCATCAACAGGCCTCCAATCATTCGTTCCTCCATGCAGTCATGGTTTCATGAACCATGGCACGCCCAGGATTTCCCCACGCCACTCTGCCTTAACGATGACCAGCCACGCTTCATTGACGAGACTTTTTAGGGTTTCCCCAAGCAGCAAAAGCAGCAATGGGTTCAATTGGCAAAAAAAAATCCCCAACC
>Ga0224510_10002763_pt1 | contig 10299 bp, 4 predicted proteins | sample SF_May12_sed_USG_FD_170161 | JGI IMG/M metagenome (GOLD analysis project Ga0224510, IMG submission 170161) | Sediment microbial communities from San Francisco Bay, California, United States - SF_May12_sed_USGS_4_1 | ecosystem: Environmental > Aquatic > Marine > Sediment | place: USA: California... | reverse complement strand
TCGGCGCCGTCTACGACCGTATCGGCGCTGATAAAACGGCCTACCTGGGGGTCACGCAGCCTTTCATCCATCCTGGATTCGGCTGCGCAGGCGCATCGTGCGCCCTGATGTCTGGCGTTATAGTAATAAAAATCGCTCTCGGCGTCACCCAGCACCACTTTCAGCCCAAACTTCGTTCAACTCGTTTATATAGTTCTTGCTTTGCGCGCCCGTGCTGTTTCAATCGCTTTTCTCTTTCAATAGCATCTTCTTTTGAAGCATAAGCTTCATAGTATACAAGCGACCAGTTACCACTTTTCCGATTGGTATATTTACTTTCACCGGCATTGTGTTCTACAATTCGTCTTTCAAGGTCGCTTGTATAGCCAATATAGCGATTATGAGTAGTTTCATGCACAAGCAAGTAAACAAAGTACATTTGAAATATTATCGGCTGAAAGTGGTGCTGGGCTTCGCCGTAGGGTAGATATTCCGAGAGCAAAATGGCCCGTTATACCCAAAGGGGGTTTCGACCAGAACAACGTGTACGGGGTCATATTGCCTGTTCAGCAATACGACATTCTGGCCATTGTTCCGCTACCGCTGTATCAATGGCGAGTTTTCTACCTGGTCAGAAAGGAAGTATCGCTTCTGGTTATTAAATGTGGCGAGGTGGCCGCGGCAATGCGATTGCCGTTGAGGTAGATGTTATTTACGCCGCTGTGGGTTTGGGGTATCTCGGCTCCCGAATTATCCAACTGTCTTTCAAAGCCATAATACTGGTTGTGGTATTGCAACTCAACCCTGCGCACGATGCCGTCAGAACCGGCCTTCTCTGCCATACGGCGAACCCGGAAACCTTGGTCGTCATAGTCGTACTTACCCAGAACCTTACCCGTATCAGGATCGGTAACCTTTCGTACCCGGTTTAACGAATCGTAGGTCATCGCCTTGTTGCCGTGATTTGGGCTTATCGCGCCGTTGGCCGCGGTCAACGGGCCATTGTCGGTTTTTGTCAACTGGTTGCCTTTGGCGTCATACGACATTGCAAACCGGGTATTAGCTGAAGCCGTTAATGCAATTAATTTAAAAGGGGAGCCCGGCTCCCCTCGCCCGAACACGGTTTCGGGCTACCCCTCAGAAATTTTCGTGATGTCGGCTGACGCCTTTCTTTTAAAAAAGAAAGGCTTTCTGAAAAGCATTCAACCCTGGATTTGAAATTACATTCGATATTTACGAATAAGCATTATAGAACAAATAACAAATCAAAATATATTTAACACCCCGCCTTTTACGACAAAATGAAAAAATCAAACCCGATTTTAAAACCAGTAAACATAGACAGGATGTACAGGATATACGGGATTTTAAATTTTCATACGCAATATGCTAGTCAATCTATTACGGTTAAATTTTAAAAAATCCTGATCATCCTGTAAATCCTGTCCAATTATGGTTTGTTGAATTTAATTTTCAGCATGACTCTTAAAATGCAATTGAAATACCTAACGCCAGATTTTAAATCAAAGCAGATGAAGATCTGCCATCGTTAGGCAAATAACTTATTCAGAGGTTTGACAATTATGCGTCAAACTCCGCCAGAATCCCCACCGACATCGACCGGAGGTTCAACACCTCGGAAACCACGTTCAGCAAGTATTGAAACAACAACGTAAACAAAATGATCGACGCGAAACAAATTCTGGCTATTCTGAGCAAAGACTAAATACTGGCGGACCTTCGCTAGTACATATTTTACCTTTATCATTAATAAAAAAATACATTGCTTCACTGTTTTTATTATCTGGAATAGTTTTAATAATATTCTGAAATCTATAAATACTTCCTCTAGTTATAACTTCATTGTATCTTTCATCGTGTGATTTTGAATTATAAGTTCCATTCTCGTAGAACTCATAATCTTTACACCAATCGCCAATACAGCCTGTCAATTTATAGTAATTAAACTGATTGATTTTTTGAAACTTTTCTGGATATGCGACGTATGCATCAAAAATCCAACCTTCGCGATTAATATAAGTAAATGTCTTATTCCATTCACTGGAATTTGGATCATAATCTGGATTTTTTATTTTAGCTTCAACCAGCACCCAACTACCTTCCATTCCGTCTAAGATTACCTTTTTCAGGGATTTCTTTTTTAGTACAACCATCATACCCTGCGTCAATTGGCCAATAATTTTTCCATTTAAACCTGGTTCATCTCTCATATTCAGTAATGTTGCAGAAACTGGTAAAACAATAATATTATTATCCTTGCCACTTGCATGAAGCTGATTAAAGTAAACCATAAATAATAAAAAATAGAAAAATAGTATTTTGCTATTATATGAAATTATTTTTAATTCCTTCATTGATGGCCTCCTGCATATCCTACATGAAAATGAGTCTTATGGTCAACCTCTAAAGAGCTAACGCCTCGATTTACATCAGTAGCCCAGGTATTACCATTCAAATGATCCATTTTATAAGGATTTAGAAATTCTGCCCTCGAATTCGGCGCAAATTGGCTAATATTATTTTCTATGTTTTGCATCAAATTTCTTGTCTTTTCACCTGGATTGTCAATTTGACCTACTCTACCTGCACCAGGTTCTATCGAATTATCACTAAATTTCACTGTAGTAAAATCGATCGCCGTATTTGTTCCATGAAATGCTTGACTTGCTACCGGTGCCCTACCCAAACCTGTTATTGTAACTTCTTTTACATCTGATCTAAACATAGCATCGGTAACCATACCAAATAACTTTGAATCTAAATTACCAATAACGTTCTCTGGAGTAGCAAGCTCTGGATTATTTCGAAAATAACCATTTATATTATCTGCAAAATCTGGTGTAAATTTTACAGTAATAGTTTTTCCCTCAGAATTTGTTACTGTGCTTACTCGTTCCCTAGTTGATTCAAGCGTAGATCCATTGGGAGCTCTTAGATTTTGCATTAACTGATTTTTAAATCCTTCATTAATCTCATTACTTTCTGAGGCACCATTTTGACCAGCCGATCTCGCAGCCCCGCCCCCATCCGGCGTAACTGCTGCACCTTGAGATTTGAACATATCTCGAAATATATTCCCCCATACTTGAACATCAGAACCTTCACCCTGATGCCCACTCGGATCCTTGTACATAATCGGGTTGCCATGTACATACATGTACCTATTCCAGCCCGCAGCGGAATCCTTACCGTCTACTACCGTATCGGCGCTGATGAAGCGGCCGACCTGGGGGTCATAATGCCTTGCGTTATAGTAATAAAAATCGCTCTCGGCGTCAAGTTCTTGACCGTTGTATTTGGGGGCGTAACCTTTGTCGCCGGTTTGTACCCAGGCTTCGCCGTAGGGTAGATATTCCGACCGCGAAATGGCGGCGCCCGTTTCATCCAGGACCACGTGTACCGAGTCTACCTGGTCAGAAAGGAAGTATCGCTTCTGGCCGGTCGAGGTGGCCGCGGCAATGCGATTGCCGTTGAGGTAGATGTTATTTACGCCGCTGTGGGTTCCGGGTATCTCGGCTCCCGAATTATCCAACTGTCTTTCAAAGCCATAGTACTGGTTGTGGTATTGCAGCTCAACTCTGCGCACGATGCCGTCGGTACCGGCCTTCTCTGCCATACGGCGAACCCGGAAACCTTGATCGTCATAATCGTACTTACCCAGAACCTTACCCGTATCAGGATCGGTAACCTTTCGTACCCGGTTTAGCGAATCATAGATCATCGCCTTGTTTCCATGATTTGGGCTTATCGCGCCGTTGGCCGCGGTCAGTGAGCCATTGTCGGTTTTTGTCAACTGGTTGCCTTTGGCGTCATACGACATTGCAAACCGGGTATTAGCTGAAGCTGTTGACGTGATTGAAGTGACCCGGTGGTTGGTATAACTGTAATTCCAGCGGTCGATGGAGGCGCCGCTTGTAAAATCGCGGTCTTCTTTTACAAGAAGGTTGCCGTTAGACGAATACTGGTAAACCTGTCTGAAGGTCTTGTCGCCGGCGTCGACCTGCCCAAAACCCGCCGCGGCAAACTGCCCTTTGGCGTCGACCAGGCGGTTTAACCCGTCATAGGTATATTCAAATCGTGTCTGGGCCGCGGGTTGCGCAACCCCGGTTACGACATCAAACGGCAGGTTCTCAACGGTTTTAATGGCGTTATTGACCATAAACGTATAACGGGTATCCTGGAGGGTGGCCAAAACGCCATTTTGAAGGCCCTGCGACAGAAGCCGCGTTACGCGCCCCTTGATGTCGTATTCGTAGCTGGTTAAAACCCCGTTAGATCGCGATACGCTTGTGACCTGTTTAAATTCGTTATAATCAATGTTCGATATAATAACGTTTGTGATATTGGAGCAGGCATTGGCGCCGGGTGTCCAGGTCAGGCCAACCGATGAAACAAGCCCAAAGCTGTTATACCCGTAACATACCGTCGCCATGGTGTTTTCCACAGGGTCTTTCGGGTATTGAATTTTAACCGTTCGGCCAACCAGGTCGTATTCAAAAAACGTCACGAAAGGCTGTTCCAGCGCCCCGGTTGTCGGTGTTTTCAGCCGACGCGTTTCACGGTCGCGGTTGCCGAGTTTGTCGTAGCTGAATTCCTTGCGCTGGGCCGAATCTTCCATGGCGGTCATTTTACCAAGGGCATTTGTCGAACCGGCCAGCGAGTCGTAGGTAAAGCTGACAGATCCTTCGCCTGCGGGTAAAAGCTTCTGGGTCAGGCGCCCCAGCCTGTCATAGGTCATCTGGGTGATGTTACCCAGGGCGTCGGTTTTGGAAACCATGTCGCCAAAGGCATTGTACGTCATCAGGTTTCGCCCCATATCGGGATCATTAGAATCTCTCAGGCGGCCAAAGGCGTCGTAGAGCCAGTACGACGTATTTTTACCCGAGACATCGCGGGCCGTGGGAATAACCTGCACCCCGGTTTCCGATGGGCACGCGGGAGAGGCGCTATTTAAATCGACGCGCATTATCAGGTTTCCCGACAGGTCGTAACAATAGCCCACCCCGGCCGAGGTTGTTCCATCTACCGCATTGTATTCCTCGGCATAAAGCAGTTGACCGCGGGCATTTTTCGTAGTCTTCTTGCTCTTGCCGAGCGAATCGGTTACCGTTGCCTGCCACGGGTCATTGTAGACCGAAATGACCGATGTCTCCGGTTCACCAAGATAGGCCGAAGGGGCAGTTACTTTTTTAGCCCGGCCGCTGCCATCATAATCGGTCGTCGTCGGGTATTTTTCTGTAGCGTGGGCAACATAAACGTCGATTTCGTTGTCGGCGGCCCAGTCGGTTTGACTTTTTCGAATCACACGACCAAGGGCATCGTAAACGACTTTCCCGGTCTTGGTAAATTTTTTACCGGCAACCCCGGTGGCGCTTTGAACCGTGTGAAGGTGGCGCCCTGCCCCGTCCTTAAATACCCTGGTTTGTACAATATTCGGGGTACCCGTATTTTGAATGGTCTTTGCGCTTAACGGGAACAATGTCAGACCCGAACCGTCGCTGCTGTAGACATACGTCGACATCACCTGCACGCCGCTGTCGGTATCGGCCTTGATTTGGCTCAGACGTCCAAAAGAGTCATAACTAATATAATTGCTGTTGCCGTTGGCGTCGGTTATTTGAATGGGCTTTCCGAAGGCAACGCCATAGTCGTAGGCAACGGTTTCGACCAGGTTAACCGGCCCTATTTTTTTCGTAGATACGACAAACTGGTTATAGGTAGCATCGTAGGTATACTCGACTCTGCGCGCCGGGGTGGCGCTGGCATTTTGTTCTGCAATTTTATTACCAAAGATGTCGTACTCAAAGTTCACCACGGTATCGGTCACCGATGGTAAACCTGAGCCGGTATAGGCCGTTCGCTGCTCAACCACATTACCGCGAAGATCATAGGTATACGACGCCTGGGTGGCATAGGCCGTGTTGGGTTTTGAAACCTGGTACAAAAGCCGCTGCTGGTTGGTCGCGGCCACGTATTCAAACTGTGAAAAATTTGTCGTCGTCTGTTGCGGGTGCGCCGCGTCTGAAAAATGATCGGTCGTCGATTCGGTTTTTGAATTTAACCGGTACTGGCTCAGCGAAATATCTATGAAGGCGCTTTTTGTCTGGGTTAAAACCCCGGTAATGTAATTTCGAATTTGACTCGGGTAGACTAGATAACTTACCGAGTTCGGAAAAGCCGCACTCGGGTGAATCTCGGCAACATTATAATCTGTCTGTGTTTTACTGTATTGTTTCGAGTCATACCCCGTAAAACTGGTTTCTTTAATGGCACCGGCCAACGCCCTGTTCAACAGGTAATTGGCATAGGGGGTTGTATTGTAAATAGTCTCCGTCTTTGAACCTTGGGGATCGGTTGTTGTAAAATTGGTAAACCCGAAAAAATCGGTCTCTTTGCGGTTGTTAATATAAGCAGAAAACGCATAACCGTTTTGGTACGAATAGGTATTAAAGAAATCGCGACCCATACCGTCGGATATTAAAAGTTTCGTACAGACTTTATAATTCATAGGTAAATCAGGTATGCCGTCGCCACCGGTATTGTCGAAAGAACTGGAATTGGCATAATCAAATACGTATCTACCGCCAATGCCGTTGTTGACCGTGTTAATAAGATCGGGTACCGTTCCCTGGGTCATGGCAAAGTACCAGGTAGATTCTTTTAAATGAAATATACCGATGTCGGTTTTTCCATCGCCGTTGTAATCGCCTTGTATCCATTGAAAAGGATAAACCTTGGTATAAAGATCGGGCCGGTCGATTTTCCCGGAAACATAATTGGCGTTACCCGCAATATTGTTGAGCGTATAACTATAGGCCGATGTAAACGTCATCGCCTGGTCGCCTGTCGGCGTATGCAAAATCGGCTCGTTGTTGTGGTTAAACTCCCACTGAAAACTTACACCTGCCGCAAGCGGGGCATAATGAATAATGTCAATCGTATTTGAGGCAGTGATTACAAACCTGTGAAATTGCGTAATACCGTTTGTACGCGTAACATAGATCAATTCATTGGTAAGACCCGACGCCCCGATATGAACATTTACGCCCGTATTTAAAGGCGCAAATTCGGCGCTGCCGTCAACGGGTACCTGCGGCGGCGCGTTGATATTTGCGGCAGAAAGCTTTGTAAAGGTTATGGTTGACGCGATAATTTTGCCAATATACCACACGGGAATACCGTTGCGAGAATCGGCCATCAATACTTCAAAAATACCATTCCCGTCGGTATCTACCGTATAAAAAGAAAACAAGTTTCGATTGATACGGTTGTTCGTCAGCGAGCCAGACTTAAAAATATTGGTAAAAGTTAAAGGGCTCGGGGCCGAAATTGCAAGAGTCGATTGAACTCCATTATTGAACAATTGAAAATCTGCCGTAGCAGCCTGGTCGTTTAAAAGCAAGACATCCGGGGTTCCGGAACCGCTGAAATTGGCAATAAGATACATACTTTCGTTAATATCAAAGTTTACAATGTTGCCATTTGATTTGGCAAAACTTGCCAAGGGGGTTTTCATCATTGCTGTGCCGTTGTGATAAATTCGCTTGATGTTGTGGTTTGCCAGGTCAGCTTCGTATACCAACACCTCGTCGTTGTTACCTGCTGCCGTATTTTTAAGGGGTTGATTTTGTGTAATCAGTTTTGCATCAGGGAGTTTATTACTAAAGCTCACCGAGGTATCGGCCATACCCTGCCCAACCCCCTTAAAGGTAAACAATCCCCTGGCTTTGTCATAAACCAGCATTTCAAAACCGTTCGTGCACGAACCCGAAAAACAACCCACAAACGGAATTTCGCCGTGGGCTTGAGTAGTATTGCCGTCAAACGAATAGGTCACCTGGCTTGTCGTGGTCGGGGCAAGGCCAAATGTATAGTATAAAGAATTTTCTTTAACAATAACTTCGTCCTGGGGTAGCGGGGTCGCCATGACCCTGGAAGAAGCCGGCCCTCCAAAGTTCAGATCGCTGTAGATCCGGTAACGAAAGCCGTTGGGCGTTGCTTCTCCGATCCAGAACTTGTTGTCTGAAGCCGAATAAAACCCGATGTCGGTTCGCCCGTCGCCGTTAAAATCGCCCTGCAACCAGCGGGTCAGGTTTTGATAGTTGGGCATGGTCGACCACATTTGAAAATTGATGGTCGAATTTCCGTTTGCATCAGAGATCGTCTGCCCCAGCCACCACTGGCCGTTTGACCTGTCAAATATCAATATGTCCGAAAAACCGTCGCCGTTAAAATCCCCCGAAAAACGATCGTGACCAAAAAGCGCCATTGCCGGCGCCTGGAATACCTGGTAGAGTTTCCAGTTGAGCCGGAAGCCTAAGACGTTGTCGCGGTAATTTTCGGCTACCCACCATTTGCCGTCGCGCGAATCATAGAAGGCGATGTCGGTTCGCCCGTCTCCGTTGTAATCGCCGCTTAGCCAGTGAACCTTGTCCCGGTTTTTGCCGTCGGGCGATCGATCCTGTGTATTCGGACTGTTCTGCGCCAGGGCCGGGCTGTAATCTTCGCGAAACAAATTTTGAAAATTTACGGCAAATTTTATAAATGTAAATATCCCACCGATGTTTTGCATGAAAATCCAGCTGCCGCTTTTTTCATCGTATAAAACCACGTCGGAAATTCCATTGCCGTCATAGTCTCCAGTGAACCATTCCGCCTTGAAGATATCGACGTCGGTAAGCTGCATACCGCCATATCGCTTAAACTGAAAACTCGCCCCCGTACTTTCGGCAACCCAGTATTCTTTTTCGGCGGGCAGGTAAAAGGCAATATCGCTTTTGCCGTTTCCATCGTAGTCGCCGGTAACGTTTCCTTTAAACCACTGAATTTTATTTTCGCCGCTGTAACCGGCAAACTTGTTGGCCCAGGTTTTAAAAGTTCGCCCTCCGTCAAAACGGCTTTCGACGACCTTCCAGTCGCCATTTATGGGGTTAAAAAACCCCATGTCTGAAATTCCGTCGCCGTTAAAATCGCCCTCAAAATATTGTGTGGCCTGGGGATTTGTCTCGGGATCTGCGGCAAACGGGTTAAACACATTTTGCCAGGTAAAAAGATGCTGGGCTGCCTGGTAGATAAAATCGGGCGCGGTGGTGTTTTTTGTCGATTGTACGGTAAGTAAAAGCGGACGCCCCGAATCTGCCGAAATGTCGTAGACCATCTGGTAACTCCACTGGATCGAGTCATAGATCCGACCGATGTTACCGACTTCGATTTTATCAAGAAGTTTGTCCATCTTCATGATGAACCCGCCGCCCTTGGAGACATAGAAATCGCTTCGTTGTTTTAACTTGAAACGAACAAACTGCTTGGCGCTTTGACCGGCAATGTCATTTGCCGTATAACGTAATTCTTTTAAATATAAAATGTGATTTAAAGAGTATTCTGCGCCGTCATAAACCGCGTACAGGTAATTGCCGTTTAGATCGGTAGTTTGCGAAAAATGCCAGGTAAATGTCTTCGAAGAATCCCCCGGTTTGTAAACACGCTCGTTTAAAGTTTTACCAAAAACGGTTTGCCGGCCCGTGCTGTCATACACTGTCCAGACGCCGCCGGTCGAAGACGAGGTTAACTCCAGGCGCGTAAAGCTGCCGTCTTCAATCTCCGGCCGGTACTCGCCGTCTTCGGCATTTGCCGCCCCCGCAACCTTGATCAGGCGCTTGCCGTTATACGTAAAGGTGTCGCGGTAATCGTAATACGGTTCGCCGTAGTTTGTGGTTCGGGCAACAGAACCCATACCCAGGGACCAACCCATGCCCAGCCAGCCGTCGCCGCCCGACGACGAATACGACAGCGAAATCTGCGGCTGCATGCCCGCGCGCCCGGCCGGTATTTCGATAGGGTAGCTAAACGAGACCGCGCCGTAGTTGCTTATGTTGGGCGGCGCCACGAATGCCGCACCGGCAAGGGCGTCGGCCTTTTGCGAGGGGTCAAACAACTCACCTGAAAAGTTCGTCGACGACGAAAGGGCGTCATAACCCACGGGCCCGCCCACGGCAGAAGAGCCGTTAGACGGGTTTTTTCCCGAAGGCTGGCTGACGTTTGTAAAAGAAAAAGGCGTGTTGCCGGTACAACCGGCAGAAAAAAAACTTATAGCCAGGGCCGTAAATACAACGGGGCAGATTTTCTGTATTTTTTTCATTATTTCTACCAGGCGATTTGCGCCAAAACGACAAACCGCACAGGATGTAATATACGTAATCAAATTCATCTGCCCCGTTACCTTGACTTTATGCTACTGCTCTTTACAAAAACCTCAGATCAATACTTCAAGCGCGTTGTAACCGTGTAGTTACGCTCGAT
>Ga0224510_10002761_pt1 | contig 10309 bp, 15 predicted proteins | sample SF_May12_sed_USG_FD_170161 | JGI IMG/M metagenome (GOLD analysis project Ga0224510, IMG submission 170161) | Sediment microbial communities from San Francisco Bay, California, United States - SF_May12_sed_USGS_4_1 | ecosystem: Environmental > Aquatic > Marine > Sediment | place: USA: California... | reverse complement strand
CTGTTCTATTGTGAGACAGCCTGAGGCAGCGGCTCGCACCACAAGCTAGGGATCGGACTGCGGTTCGAGGTGCAGCGGACAGCATTCCGAAATCTCCGAAGAAAGTTGTATCGTTGACTGATCGGGGTACAATGCGAAGAAGGTCGCACGAACCCCTTGGTGCGGATGAGATGTGAGCGGGTGTTACAGGTGGAGGAGGATTATGGCGCGTCGGGTGAGCGGTGAACAGAAAGAAGCGATTATCAATGGGCGTCGTGCATCAGTAGCCAGGGTGGGGCGGACCCTCGGTCCTCGTCGAGCGGATGAACAGGGGGCGGCTTCCGTCGGAGCCATCAACGGAAGCTCAGAGGCTTACGCGAAAGGTCATGAGCCGCTCCATCAACAAATCGCGGAACGAGCCTATATTCTGTATGAACGAAGTGGGTTTCAGGACGGGAACGATGTGGACCATTGGCTGGAAGCAGAACGGCAAATCAAAGGCGTGCGCAGCCAGGCCGCGTAACGCGTCGTCAGCACCTTGCCCAAATCGTCTCTGGTCTACCCGGTTGCGGGAACTCTTCCGTGTATCCTTCGATCAACGCAGGACGTGCAAGAAAGCCTTCATCACTGAGAATTCCCGCCCGTGCGGAGCCCTTCACGTGATGCCAGGCAGGGTTGCGCCATAGCGCTATTCGCTGTCAGCCATCGGCTCCTATTCTTTTCGCGTATACGTGATCTCCATCATCTTCATTTCCTTCTGGCCGTGGTGTGCACCGTACATCTCAACCAGTTGATGGTTGGCGTCGAGGATCTTCCAGATGGCACGATGAGTCATCGTGCCTCCGCCCGGCTCTGCATGTGAGCCTCTCAGGGTGATGGTCTTCCCGTCCGCGCTCCCGGTTCCCTCCATGATGAAGACGCCGGTGCCCCTCGTATCCACCCAGATGGTGACGTATTTCTTCCGAATATTGTCATAGGCGTCGATGCTCATGCCGGTGAACGGTTGGCCCATCATCTGGCCATGGAACTCCTGGTGGAGAAAGCGTCCGTCCAGGAGCATCCGTGACTCGGCTGTACCGGTTGATTCCATTGGGGGCTTGCCAGGTTCCATCCATTCTTTGGTGGCCGTCGTCCAGCTGCCGGCCAAGGTCGCAAAGAGCTTATGCGGCTCGCCGGGTGTGGCAGCTTGTTTCCACAGCTCCATCATGGCCTGTGGGTCCATCGGTTTGTCGTGTTTCTTCTCTTTGGCGAGGCTCGGTGATATGGTCAGCATGAGACACAATGCCGTCGCTGTCAGCGTGATAGAACGCATGGTGGCCTCCTTATGGTTGGCTCATTCTTTCTGCCGTCTGCTCCTACGAAGTTCTCTTTCACCCTAAACGTCACAACTCGCTCGATCAAGAGGGAAGGGATGGGCTCGTGGAGCGGGAGTTGGGCTGTCCATTTCCCCTGAGATTTCCTGCTCCGCGCTCGTTCTTCTCACTGCTCCTTATTTCGAGCTACAGCACGATGACGGGGGCCTCGGGTTCTCCTCATAACGATCGTGGTGCCGGACCCAGTCCATGGTGTGATCTGGGTTCTCATCTCACCCCTTAGGCGCAAGATCGAGCCAGTTGTAGGAGCAGTTCAACAGATCGAGCCCGCGACCATAGGTGGAGTAGGTGTGAAAGACTTGTTGTCCCTCACGAAAGAAAAAGCTGGCTCCGGGCAATTCGTCATCGAGATAGGGACCTGTGTGATAGTTGTACAATATTTGCCCGGTTTCTTCGTCCTGCTTCGTGAACGACACACCGAAATCGAAGTTGAAATCGGAGCCAAAGGACGAGACCCAGGGAAAGCTCCACCCCATCCGTTGCTTGAAACGCTCAATCTGGACAAGGGGTGCGCGAGACACGACGACGAAGGAGACATCCCGGTGCGCCAGATGAATCGGGATGCCTTGAAATCCATCAGCCCAGAATGAACAGCTCTTACATCCTTCGTCCCAGTCTGGGCCGAGCATGAAATGATACATAGCAAGCTGTGTCTTGCCGCCAAAAAGATCGCGGAGACTCTGCTTGCCGGATGGAGCTTCGAATAGGTACTGCTTCTCGATCCTTCGCCAAGGCAGCGCGCGGATCTGTGCCGTCATGGCATCTCTCAACTTGGTGAATTCCTTTTCCTTCACCAACAGCGCCGTGCGTGCCTTCAACCATTCCTCATGAGAGACAACGGAGTGTTGCATGTCGGCCTCCGGTTATTGGCGAGACGTGATTTGCTCGGCTATGCATTCTTCTTGTTCTCTCAGCTCAGGGGTGAATTCAGCTCCGAAGTCGTCCGCTTCGAAGACCTGGCGAATCTCAATTTCGGACTCTCCGGGCATCGGATTGGGACAGCGCTTGGCCCACTCGATCGCCTCTTCCTTCGACTTGCATTGCCAGAGCCAGTAACCGGTAATGAATTCTTTCGTCTCGGCAAATGGACCGTCGAGGACGGTTCGTTTGTCGCCTGAGAATTTCACACGTGTCCCTTTGGAGCTGGGATGGAGCCACTCACCGGCCAGCATCACCCCAGCTTTGACGAGCTCTTCATTAAATGTTCCCATTTCAGTGAGCAATTGCGTGCTCGGCATCACACCGGCTTCTGATTCTTTTGTCGCTTTTATAATGACCATGAATCGCATGATGTGTCTCCTGTCTCGACCCAGATTTAGACGTTGGCGCTACCCTTTAGTCGAACGAAGTCTTAAAAATCGACAAGGAAACTTCCTACAATTATTCACCAGGTAAGCCCCTAATTTCTCGTACGGGCCTGACTTCCACCGTTCCGATCCGTGCCCCCGGAACTCGTTCGGCAATCCTGATCGCTTCCTCTCGATCCTTCGCGTCCACGAGAAAGTAACCGGCAAGTTGTTCCTTTGTCTCCATGAAGGGGCCATCGGTTACCATCGGCTTGCCCTCGCGTACTCGAACGATGGTTCCCGTCGCTTCACCCTGTAGTGGCGACGCATGGACGTATTGACCATTGAGATTGAGCTGATGGCAAAGCTGGATCGACTCAGCCAGCATCTCTTTTCGCTTGGCCTCAGGAATCTTGTTGAAGGCTTCTTCGTTGTGATGAACCAGCAGCAGATATTTCATAGGAAACCTCCTGTGACATAAGATAGTCGTTGGGACGGGCGGAGATCGACAGAGGGAAGTGGAGTGACTAAACTCGGTGGAATCCTGTCATATTGTGCTATGTGAGTGGGCCCGCACAGTGGCAGGCAGCAGGAGGAATGAGATGCATCCAGGCACCCTGCAGCACAACAAGCAGCAAGAGCCTTCTCACAAGGAAGTGTGTAACGTGCTTGCCGAGGAAATCGACAGAAATTTTCCAGACGCTGACAATAAGATCTGGCACGCGCATCCAGTCTGGTTTTTGGACGGTAATCCCATTGTCGGATATAGCAAACAGAAACCAGGGATACGCCTGATGTTCTGGAGCGGGGGTGGATTTTGAGGAGGCAGGATTGAGCGTCGTGGGTAAGAAATTTAAGGATGCCTCCGCTTTCTATCTGGATGTGTTAGAAATGCAACGATCAGATTTGCGACGATGGCTGAAGAAAGCCCGGGCGATTCAGTGGGACTATAAGAATCTCATTCGGCGTAAAGGGCGGCTGGAGAGGCTGACGTAGGACGTGGAGGCCCAACTATGCATGCTGTTCTCTCGGAAATGGGCGTGAGCCTCAGCCGCTGAGAGACTTCCCATTTCAATCTTCCAGATCTTTTAGCCGTTTTTCAAGAAGCCGCTGTGCCGGCTCTTGCTTGAGGAGGTTGCGGATTCCTTGGTAGGAAGTGTGGACCTCGCTTGTTCTCCATGGTGTCAACAGAGATTCATGTGCTCGTGTTATCGCTTCTCCGGTGGGATCGCTCTGATAGCGACGGAGAACACCGCATGAGCTGCGATATCAACCGGCCTGTGTTTGACGATTGTGCTCGCCGGGTTCTTGCCGAGAAAGTTGTCGCCTTTCCAGTTTTGTGACGGTCTGATAGGCCTGGGCACGAAGCCACCTCCGCAATTTGGGCAGACATTGCCCAATACATTCTCAACACAGTTAGTGCAGAACGTACACTCATAGGAGCAAATACGCGCGTCCAGTGTGTCGGGTGGCAAGGCGGTATCGCAATATTCGCAGGTCGGTCTCAGTTCCAACATGGCGGATCCTTTTAATCTAGTGCTCTGCCGCGACGGCTTTCTGATCTCTGGCCACTGGTGTTGCTTCGGGTTGATCTTGATTGGGTGCGATACCTCGCCGGGGGGACTCCGAACTCCCGTTTGAAGGCGCGATTGAATGAGGGTTCTGATTCATAGCCCACCTCGCCCGCCACTTCGGCCACGCTCTTGGACGTGGTCGTCAGCACTTGAGCGGCCAGCTGCAACCGCCAGCGCGTGAGATAACCCATCGGCGTGTCTGACAGATAATGCCGAAATCGCTCGGCCAACACGGAACGTGAGAGACCGACCTCCTCGGCCAGCGAGGCAATCGTCCACGGATGAGCGGGTTGTTGATGCAGGAGCGCCAGCGCTTTTCCAACCTCCGGATCACGGACGCCGGCGAGCCAGCCTGTCTGAGACTCTGGTAGCTGTGCGATATAGCGTCGTAAGGCTTCCACGAACAGCAATTCGGATAATTTTGCGATGACCACGGCGCCGCCTGGACCAGAGGCCTCCGCGTGATCAACCGCATAGCGGAGGGAATCCTCGAGCCACTTTCCGGATGGGCTATCGCGAATATGGACCTTGACGATCGACGGCAGCCCGGCCAAGAACACCTGGCTGAGTTGTGGGTCGCAGGTCAAATACCCGCAGACGAGTCGAGTGAGTTCACCACCACCTCCAAATTGAGCGAGGACTTTCCCCGTTCCGAGGACTTCTCGCATCTCCTCGATGGCGTTGCTTGGTTTTACCGGAGTGCCGTTTCCCACGAGGTGCACATTGCCATGAGGAAGGATGACGATATCACCGGCTTTCAGCGGCACGACGGGGCTGCCTTCTTCGTCCCGACACGTGCATTGGCCTTCGGTGACCAGATGGAAGATGAACACATGCTTGGGGCCTGAGGAAAAATAGGACGCCATGGTGCGTGAGTCTGGCTCACGCGAACACCATGGAGCCGAGAACTCACCGTTAAAGAAGACCGCTCCATCAAGCTTAACGGTTTTCAGAACTTCAGACAGCACATCCATGGGAGGTGGCTCCTAGCACAACAGCGTTTGAGCTAAACGGGCCGGACGCTCGGATAGACGATCCGCAGCTTAGCACTCGCCCTGATAAAAGAGCTAGACGCTCTGCTAAGACGCCGGAAGACCTTTCTCGTATAGTCACAACCAGAAACAGCACGGCATCGTGAAGACATCACAAAGGAGGAGGACATCATGACGAGCGCAACGGTGGGGGAAATGGACAGTGTCAAGGGTCGGCTCAAAGCGATCTGGACGGCCGGCGACTATGATCGCTTTTCACGGCACATGGAAGGCGGCGCGCGAGCATTTTACGAGCGACTCACCATCGCACCTGGAGGCCAATTGCTCGACGTCGCCTGTGGGTCCGGTCAACTGGCGCTGATGGCGGCGAAAGATGGTGTGGAGGTGACCGGCGTCGATATCGCGAGCAACCTCGTGGAGCGGGCACGGGCCCGTGCGCGAGCGGAGGGACTCCGTGCCCACTTCGAAGAAGCGGATGCCGAAGCGCTGCCGTTCGCCGATGCGAGCTTCGATGTGGTCGTCAGTCTGATCGGCGCGATGTTCGCTCCACGCCCTGAACTGGTTGCCCGGGAGCTGCTCCGTGTATGCGTCCCGGGAGGTACCATCGCGATGGCCAATTGGACGCCACAGGGATTCGTCGGGCAGATGTTCAAGACGGTGTCGAAGTTCATCGCACCGTCCGGCATGCCGTCGCCGGTCCTGTGGGGTGACGAGCCGACGGTGCGTGATCGACTGAGCCACGGACTCTCAGAACTCAGCCTCACGAAGCGACAGTACCTCTTCGACTATCCCTTCTCTCCGGCTGAGGTCGTGGAATTCTTTCGTCTGTATTACGGGCCGATCAACCGAGCCTTCGCCTCGCTCGACGACGAGGGTCAAGCGCAGTTGCGGCAAGAACTCGAAGCGCTCTGGGCAGCGCACAATCGAGCCGGAGCGGATTGCACCACGGTCTTTGCGGAGAGTATTTGGAAGTCATCGGTGTTCGAGTGTAACGGAGCGTTTTCAACGAGAACATGAGTCAGTTGGACACACATTCACCCAAAGAAAGGGACGACTATCATGCACATGCACGACATTGAAATTGTAGTGATCTGGTTCTTCTTGGTCAACGCAGGAATGCTCCTGACGTTGCTGATGCCTCGGATGGTCTCGGATTCACGCAGCTGTGAGGTCGCTCAAGTCGAATGCGAGCAGATTCCCGTACAGGAAGAGTTCTACGAGCGGGCAGCTTAGATAGGTCCGATAGTAACAGACACACGAATGATATTATCATCTACTATGCGATATCGATAAGGAGGTTGCCATGAAACCATTACGAGTACTCTTGCTGAGCGTAGGGCTGCTGCTTGCAGGGACGGCTTCAGCATCGGCTGAGCTCCTTGCTCTGATCAACTATGAAAGTAAGGCGAACCAACCAGTGAGACGAGAGGGGATTGCAATCATGGAAATCGATCCGGAGTCTGATGATTTCGGCAAGGTCCTGATGGAGATCCCGCTTCCATCCGATCTCGTGGCCCACCACATTTTCTTTAACCGGGACCGTACCAAAGCCTACGTGACGGCCTTGGGAAAAAGCATCTTGCACGTCGTGGACCTCACAAAGTTTCCCTATCGGCTACGCGCCATCGATGTCCCTGATTGTCAGGTTGGAGAGGATCTGGTCGTGTCAGAGGATAACCGGACTTGGTACCTTACCTGTATGGGTTCGAGCACGGTGATTGTGGGGGATGCACGTGTCGACAAACCGATCAAGACGATCAGCGCCAAGGATCCCACTGCGGCCACGATTCTCTATCCCCATGGGATAGCGATTCATAACGGGATTGATCGAGTGGTTGTGACCAGCACGGCGAAACCGGATATGTCCGATCAGGGTGACTCGGTTACTGTGATCGAGGCCAGCACAGGACAGGTGCTCTCGACCCACAAGATTGGGTCGAAGCCAGCTCCAGCGAAATCGGCACCTGTCGAGGTCATGTTCAGCCCTAATGCCGATCCACCGGTCATGCATATCACCAATATGATGGAGGGCACGCTGTGGGCCGGAGAGTGGGATCCCAGTCGCAAGGCGTTTTCCTTCCATCAGATCGATGATTTCGAGACGCGGCAACAGGGGATGCCGCTGGAAATGCTCTATAACAGGAAGGGGGACCGCCTGTTCGTCACGACAGCCAAACCAGGGCATGTGAATCTGTACGACAACAGTGACCCGCGCCATCCGAAGTTTCTCAAGACCATTGCGGCTGCGGCAGGGGCACATCATACGGTGCTGTCGCCCGATGAACGGTATCTATTTGTCCAAAATAGCTTGTTGAATTTGGAAGGGCTGAGTGATGGGTCCATCACGGTGATCGACCTCAAGCAGGACAAAGTCCTCGGCAGTATTGATACCTTAAAAGCACAAGGATACAACCCGAACTGCATCATGCTGTTGCCGAATCACTTTCAGAAGGGCGGGTTGCAGGCAAATCTGGTCATTGAGTGAGTCGGTGGTAAGGTCTTGATCAGGCGGCTGTGTTGCGTTTGAACCGGTTGGCAAGTTGGGCGAAGGGTGTGAAGGGTCGCTCAGGTTCGCGGCTCGGTGGCGAGTTGTTCGACTCGCCACCTACCTGATCACGCTGATGCTCGTTGTCGTGACAGTAGAGACAGAGCAACTCCCAGTTACTGCCATCCGGGGGATTGTTGTGATGGTTGTGGTCCTTGTGATGGACTGTGAGTTGGCTCAGCTTTTTCCCGTCAAACTCACGACCACAGTGGGCACAGATCCAGGGGAACAATTTTAAGGCGCGTACTCGGTAGGACTGCTCGTGGTTGCCCTGTACCATGCGAGCCTCCGTGAGAAGGGTGACTCGTCACCGAGATATTGTACACCAAGCCTATGAAACTTCACTACTGGCTATGAAAACGGTTCTAGACACCGTGTCGTTGTCCCGAACAATGTTATGGCCAGATCGCGCACCAGAAAAGTGGGTCAAGCCTTGCAATCATATATCTGCCTGCTCTGCTTGCTCCAAGCGGCGGCTCACGGTAGTCGTTATTCCCTGTGTATGGCCGACCAATTCCCTTTCTCAATCCTCAAGTTCCTTCAAGCGTTTCTCCAGAAACCTTCGTTCCGGTTCTTGTTGCGCCAAGGCAAGCGCACGTTCGTACGAGACTCGAGCATCAGCCTGCATGCCGAGTCTTCGGCAGAAGTCGGCCCGTGTGGCGTGTGCCAAATGATACTGGGCTAACTCGCCACGATTCAGAAGCGCATCGACCAACTCCAAGCCTTTGGCTGGTCCATCGCGCATCGCAACAGCTACTGCACGGTTCAACTCGACGATCGGCGATGGGTCTGCTTGCATGAGCAAATCATACAGCGTCACGATCTGCGCCCAATCGGTTTCCTGAGCGCTGGGCGCTTCGGCATGCACTGCTGCAATGGCTGCTTGCAATGTGTAGGGACCGAAGCGTCGTGAGGCCAACGCCCGTTCGATCAACTCCACACCTTCCTTGATGTAGTCCTGATTCCACAGGGTGCGATCTTGATGCTCTAACAAGACAATCTCCCCTGTCTCAGATGTGCGTGCGGCTCGCCGAGATTCGTGTAACAACATCAGGGCCAGGAGGCCCATGACTTCCGGTTCAGGCAAGAGTTGCAGGAGGAGCCGGCCGAGGCGAATCGCTTCGCCTGAGAGATCGGCCCTGGTGAGCGAGGCTCCGAACGACGCCGAATACCCCTCGTTGAAAACCAGGTAGATGACGTGGAGCACGGTATCGAGACGATCGGACAATTCGGACGGCGGCAGCACTTCATAGGGAATGCGGGTATCACGGATCTTGGCCTTGGCCCGGACGATTCGTTGTGCAATCGTGGCCGGTTTGGTGAGGAAGGCGCGAGCGATTTCTTCAGTCGTCAAGTTGCAAACCTCACGGAGAGTCATTGGGATTTGCGCTTCTGGCGACAGAGCCGGATGGCAACAGGTAAAGATGAGCCGTAGTCGATCATCCTCGATGTGCTCGTCCTCCTGTTCCAAGGGATCGCTGGTGGAGGTTTCAATCTGTTTGGCGAGTTCGCTCAGGGAGGCATCATAGCGGGCACGTCGCCTCATGCCGTCGATGGCCTTGAAGCGGCCGGTCGAGACTAGCCAGGCCCGAGGATTGGCAGGAATGCCATCGCGGGGCCATTGTTCCATCGCGACTGCGAAGGCTTCCTGTAGGGCCTTCTCGGCTGCGTCGAAATCGCCGAGCAGGCGGATCAGCGTAGCCAAGACCTGCCGTGATTTCGCGCGGTAGACGTCGTCATCCCTCGCGCGGGCCTCTTGTGCCGTATCGTCACTCATTGCAGCCGTTAGTCTGCGCACCCTAACTCTTTCATCGGGCGGACCTCCACGCTGCCAAAGTGGGCACCGGGAAATTGTGCAGCGATGCGGATGGCATCGTTCAGGTCCGGCACATCGATCATGAGAAATCCACCCAATTGCTCTTTCGTTTCGGCAAATGGGCCATCAGTGGTTGATGTTTTCCCTTCGGGGACTCGCACGGTCGTTGCGGTTTCTACCGGATGGAGCGGGGAGGCGGCGAGTAACTGGCCTGCCTTCTGTAACTTGTCGCAGTACGACATGGCTTTGTCCGAAATCGCTTGTCGCTCGTGGGCGGGGAAGGCATTCAAGATCTTTTCTTCAAGGTAAACAAGACAAAGATATTTCATCATGGCCTCCTGGATCACGTGTGTGGGGGAAGTCGGCCGATGTATCGGCTACTTGGCTCGTTCGTTCATTTCCCACAGGGCAAAGGTATTGCCCTCCGTATCTAAGCAAATGGCGAAGTAGCCCATCCCCGGGACCGCGGTCTTCGGTTTGCAGACGGTTCCTCCGAGTTTCTCGACCTTCGCCGACGCTTTGCTGATCGATGAAACGCTGACGTAATTCGTGATGGGCTGTTGAGGATGCATCCGCGGCATCAGGCCGCCATCGGGCGAAGCGTTTTTGCCTCCGGTATCGATGTGCCAGTAGTCGTTGATGGCGGCGGGCAGCTTGGCAAACTTCCACCCGAACATCGATTGATAGAACTTCTTGGCCCGGTCCAAGTCATCTGCGGGAACTTCAAACCAGACAATGCTGGCT
>Ga0224510_10002759_pt1 | contig 10315 bp, 13 predicted proteins | sample SF_May12_sed_USG_FD_170161 | JGI IMG/M metagenome (GOLD analysis project Ga0224510, IMG submission 170161) | Sediment microbial communities from San Francisco Bay, California, United States - SF_May12_sed_USGS_4_1 | ecosystem: Environmental > Aquatic > Marine > Sediment | place: USA: California... | reverse complement strand
CTCCTTCCAGTTCGACGACCTCGACACGCCCGCCATGCGCATACTGATGGACGACGACCGGGCACCGAAAGACTCCGACGAATGAGTGAGCTGATCCCCGTACTCGCCGCCGCCTTCGCAACCGGGTTGCTGGGCAGTACGCATTGCCTTGGCATGTGCGCGGGGCTATCCGGATTATTCGCCGCCGGCGCGAGCGTTGCTTCCATCAGGACGCAACTGCCGTTGGCGCTCGCCTACAACACTGGCCGCGTATTGAGTTACGCCTTCCTCGGCGGCGCCATTGCATTGATCGGCAGCAGCACCGTTGCCCTCGTACCCAAACTCGCCGGACCGATACGACTGGCGAGCGGCCTTTTGATCGTGCTCATCGGCTTGCAGGTCGCGTTCCGCTGGCGGCTGCTGGCGCCCGTCGAAAGAATCGGCGCGTCGATCTGGAATCGCATTGCACCCGGTGCCAAAGGCCTGATACCGGCAAACAGCCTGCCGAAAGCGGCGGGTCTCGGACTGCTGTGGGGATGGTTACCCTGTGGTCTGGTCTACAGCGCCTTATTGCTGTCGGCCACCACGGCTCAAGCCGGCGCCGGTGCGCTGGTGATGGTCGCATTCGGGCTAGGCACGATGCCTGCAATGATCCTGTCGGGTCTCAGTGCATCGAAACTCTCGTCATTCATGAGTCGCTATCGCCTGGGAGCGGGTTTGCTGATTGTGCTACTCGGCATTGCGACACTGGTGATGCCGCTCATGAGTATGGGTAGTGATTCGCATGGCGCCGGCCATTCGATGCATCACTGACTGGCGTTTGCGTTCCTGCCCCGGCTCCAGTCTTTGAATCCGGTCAGGTCGCGGGTTTGCTAGACTCCGGCCATGATCGACATTCCTGTAGAAACCGTCTCGCTGTTCCTTGCCGCATCCGTCGCCCTGGCGCTCGCACCGGGACCCGACAACATTTTCGTTCTTACTCAGTCTGCTTTGTACGGCCGCTCGTCCGGCATCATGGTCACGCTCGGCCTTTGCACAGGCCTGCTGTTTCATACCACGGCCGTCGCTGTCGGCGTTGCGGTGTTATTCCAGACCTCTGCAATCGCGTTCAACGCCTTGAAACTGATCGGCGCAGGCTATCTTCTTTATCTCGCCTGGCAGGCGTTTCGCGCCGGTGCGTCAAACCTTGCCACGAGTTCTTCAACAGTAAGGGATTTCAGGAAATTGTATTTTCGCGGCGTGGTGATGAATATCACCAACCCGAAGGTGGCGATATTTTTTCTCGCATTCCTGCCCCAGTTTGCGGATCCCGAGAACGGTTCGCTGACCGTGCAACTGCTGGCTTTCGGCGGCTTGTTCATCATTGCCACCTTCCTGACTTTCGGTGCCATATCGTGGGGGGCGGGATCACTCGGGGAATGGCTGCGAAAATCGGATGGCGCGCAACGCATCATGAATCGGGTTGCCGGTACCGTGTTTGTCGGACTGGCCGTGAAACTCGTTTTGACCGAAAGATGAGTCTCGAATAGTCAGCGACCTTCCGCCTGCAGCCGCTGCTGCAGCCAGTCGAGCGAGGTCTCGGCGTAAATCATGCACGCGACATTATTGACGAACGGATTGCCCTCGCCTCGTATCTCGAGCTTATCCTGCATGCCGAAAAAGAAGGGGTGCGGCGACAACAGGATGTCGCAGTCGAGATCGGCAATCGTTCCGGCGCTTTCGATAAGCTGATCGGCCGCCGGGCCATCGACGAATCGGTATCCCTCGGCCGACACCGCGGTGAGGCTGTCGGCATAAACGACGTCATAACAGGTATCGAGTGCACAGGATTCCCAGGTCCAGGACGTGCTGCCTGGCGTGTGACCCGGCGTGTACACCGCGGTCACGTCAACGCCGCCGATACTCACGACTTCGCGATCGCCGATAGCAACCACATTCCTGATCGCCGGGAAACCGGTGTGCTCCGGGCCGGACAGGAATTGCGGATCATCGCTCTGCAGCTCTCCGGTGGAGAGCACTTTCGCGCCTTCGACACTCGTGTACACGGTCGCACGAGTAAGTCGCTGTAATGCAGCCACGCCGCCCGCGTGATCGAAGTGCGGATGCGAGACGAGTATCGCCTTGATATTCAGCGGATCGAATCCGGCGGCCCTGATATTGCTGTCGATGAGCGCGGCGGACTGTGTCAGTCCGCCGTCAATCAGGATCAGACCTTCGGCGCCTTCGATCAATAAAGAGGACAACCCCGCCGTCCCGACGTACCAGGTGTTGCCGTAAATCCGAAACGGGTCCTGGGGCTGATTCCAGCTTTCGCAATTAGAGCAATCCGAAGCCGGATCGGGATCAAGCTCTCGCGGGCCGCAGGCGACAATGAAAAACAAGGCGGACAAGATGAGGCCGGAAAACTTCATGCAAGCACTCCATAGAACAATCGTATGGCCGCGAGCATCAGGAAGGCGCCAAACCACATGCTGAGTTTTTTCGCGGAAAAAGAATGCGCGATACGCGCGCCGATGGGCGCGGTGAGTATTGTCGCTGGCGCGATCAGCGCGAATCCGATGAGACTGACATAGCCGAGGCTACCGGGCGGAACACGAACGTCATTCCAACCGCTCAGGATGAAACCGATCGTGCCCGGCAAACTGATTACGAGTCCTAACAAAGCCGCAGTACCGACCGCGCGGTGGATCGGCTGATTGAACAGGGTCAGTGTCATGACCGAAAACGTGCCACCACCGATACCCATCATGCTCGACAGGCAGCCGATCAGCGTCGGAATCGTCAGCACGGCGGGATTGCGGGGAACGTCGGTGGTCAGGTTGCGACTTTCGGGCAGCAATAGCATCTTTAGTGCGATGAGCAACGCCAGCGTCGCGAAGACCATCGCGAGCACGCGGCTGTGTACCTGTGCTGCAATCCACGCGCCGAGCAGCGCACCGATTAATACGAACACGGCCCAGCGTTTGACGATCGCCATATCGACGGACTGACGCTGGTGGTGTGCACGCGCCGATGACAGCGAGGTCGGGATGATCGTCGCGAGTGACGTTGCAACGGCGACGTGCATGCGGATGGCAGGATCAACACCGACAAATCCCAGTGCCAGTTCGAGTACGGGCACGATAACGATGCCCCCGCCGATGCCGAACAGGCCTGCCATGACACCCGCAACACAGCCGGTCGCCAGCATGGCAGCACCGAGTATGATCCATTGCTCTGTCATGACCCTAGGGAAACCCGGATTATCAGCGGCTTAGCTGATCGGCGTGAAAACGCAGGTGTTCTTCGATAAACGTGGAGATGAAGTAGTAGCCATGGTCGTAGCCGGCGTGCATGCGCAATTCCAGCGGCAAGCCGCTCTCCGCGCAGGCTGCCTGCAATAACTCGGGTTTCAGCTGTTCCGCCAGCCAGGGATCGTCCTCGCCCTGGTCGACAAGAATCTTCTTGAACAGGGTCGGATCGGAAACGCGGCGGGCCACTTCCGAGGCATCGTGATTCGTCCATTTTGACTTGTCTGCACCAAGGTAATAGCCCAGCGCTTTCTGGCCCCAGGGACTGTGCAGAGTCGTGCATATCGGCGCGAATGCCGACAAGGACCTGAAGATCTGTGGATTCCTGAGGCCGATAGTCAACGCGCCGTGGCCGCCCATCGAGTGTCCCGTGAGGCCGTGCCGTTTTGCGTCGCCGGGAAAGTTATCGAAGATGACTTTCTGTAATTCCTGCGTTACGTAGTCGTACATTTGATAATGCTTTGCCCAGGGTGCTTCGCTCGCATTCACGTAGAACCCGGCACCGAGCCCGAAATCGTAGACGCCGTCCGGATCCCCCGGCACGCCATCGCCGCGCGGACTCGTATCGGGCGAGACCAGCATCAGCCCAAGCTCGGCAGCGACGCGCTGTGCGCCGCTTTTCACCATGAAATTTTCTTCCGTGCAGGTGAGTCCGGACAGGAACGTCAGGACCGGAACCTTGCCGCGGGCGGCCTGCGGCGGCACGAAAACCGAAAATCGCATGTCGCATTGGTTGGTGTGGGAGGCGTGCCGGTAGAATCCGATCTTGCCGCCGAAGCAATTCGTCTTGCTGATTGTTTCAATAGTCATAGCGGCCGATTATGGCCGACTGCGCCGCATTCTGAAACCAGGACCTGTTGATCCTTAGCGTTTCTGGAATACGAGCGTGCCGTTGGTGCCGCCAAAACCGAAGCTGTTGGACATGACGGTCTTCAGCCCCGCGTTCTCGACCAGCTTGGTAACCAGTGGTTTGCCTGCAACCGCGGGATCGAGTTCGTTGACATTGATCGACGGCGCAATGAAATCGTGTTGCAACATCAGCAGGCAGTGAATCGCTTCCTGCACGCCGGTCGCGCCGAGCGAATGTCCGGACATCGATTTGGACGACGAAAATCGCGGCATATCCTCGCCAAACAGGGTTGTCATGCCCTCAATTTCCTTGACGTCGCCAACGGGCGTGCTGGTGCCGTGGGTGTTGACGTAGTCGATCGGGCCTTCGACGGTTGAGCGAGCCAGCTGCATGCAGCGCACTGCGCCCTCGCCCGAAGGCGCAACCATGTCGCTGCCATCCGAGGTGGCGCCATAACCGACCAACTCACCGTAAATTTTCGCGCCGCGTGCTTTCGCGTGTTCGAGTTCCTCAACCACGACCATGCCGGAACCAGCGGCGATAACAAACCCGTCGCGCGTAAGGTCGTAAGGACGCGAGGCTGTCGTCGGCGTGTCATTGTACTTGGATGACAGGGCGCCCATTGCGTCGAACAGGCAGGCAAGCGACCAGTGTTCTTCCTCACCGCCGCCGGCGAACAGTATGTCCTGTTTGCCAAGCTGGATTTGTTCTGCGGCCGCGCCGATGCAATGCGCGCTCGTGGCACAGGCCGAAGTTATAGAGTAGTTGACACCTTTGATTTTGAAGGGCGTCGCGAGGCAGGCGGAAACTGAACTGCCCATGGTGCGCGGCACCATGTAGGGACCAATCTTGCGCACACCACGTTCACGCAGGGTGTCGGCGCTGTATACGATGTTGGCACTCGATGCACCGCCGGACGCTGCAATGATGCCGGTACGAATATTGGATACGTCGCTGTCCTCGAGTCCGGAGTCCTCGATGGCCTGCTGCATCGCGATGTACGCGTAAGCCGCCGAGTCGCCCATGAAACGCAACACCTTGCGATCGATATGCTCGCTGGTGTCGATCTTCACGCTGCCGGACACCTGGCTGCGCAATCCCATCTCTTTGTATTGTTCGTTCGCGACGATGCCGGAACGTCCAAGTCGCAGGGACTCGGTGATGTCTTCTTTAGAATTGCCTAAGCAGGTAACGGCACCGAGGCCGGTGATTACGACACGACGCATGTTGCGATCCTAAAAGTTGTCAGTTGATGTGAACAGTCCGACCTTGAGGTCTTCCGCAGTATAGATCTGGCGGCCGTCGACGGACACTGATCCGTCGGCCATGGCCAGGACCAGTTTGCGGGAAATAATTCGTTTAATGTCGATCTGGAAGCTAACGAGTTTGGATGTTGGCAAAATCTGGCCCGTGAATTTCACCTGGCCGACGCCGAGCGCGCGACCGCGACCCTGGTGTCCGCCCCAGACGAGGTGGAACCCGACCAATTGCCACAGCGCATCAAGTCCGAGACAGCCCGGCATCACGGGGTCGTCTTCGAAATGGCAATCAAAGAACCACAGGTCCGGTTTGATATCGAACTCAGCCTTGATCTCGCCCTTGCCGTAGGCGCCCGTGTCATCGGTGATCAGTGTGACGCGGTCGGTCATGAGCATCGGTGGCTTCGGTAGCCGGCCGTTGGTCTTGCCAAACATTTCGCCGTGGCCGCACCGCAGCAGCTCTTCGTAATTGTAGGAATTCTTGCGTTCGGGCATCTGCAAAGTCTCGGCAGTATTGGAATTAGTCATACGCCCTCCGGCGCCGTGCGTCTTTTCGCCCAATCGGGGCACACTTACATCCTGATTTTACGTGCACGGCCGTGGCAGGAGTTTTGAAATCGCGCCAACCGGGATCGCTGGCCAGCGCGAAAACCGCGTCAGGTCTTGTCGTAGTTAAGCAATATCTCGTCGCTGACAGGCGTGGATTGGCAGGCCAGGACGAAGCCCTTCTCGACCTCCCAGGGCTCCAGGCCATAGTTGGTCGCCATCTCGACCTCGCCCTTTTCAACAAACGTCCGGCAGGTTGCGCAAACGCCGCCCTTACAGGAATACGGCAGTTCGATCCCCTGTTCCGCCGCCGCATCAACAATATTGACGCCACCCCGCGCCATGCTGAAGGACTTCTCATGACCGTCCATGAGCACCGTCACCCGCGCCAAGTCCACCCCCTCCTCATATAAGGTGACAGTGACCTTATTTCCGATGGCTCTACGGCGGGCTCCGAAGCGTTCGGCGTGGATGAGATTGGCGGAAACATTGAGGTCAATTAAGGTCACTGTCACCGTATTTATCATTGTGTCGGGGCCGCAGATCCAGGCTTCGTCCGGGGGTGCGCCTCTGCAGAAATGCTTGATGAGTTCGCGGACCTTGGCGTCGTCCAGGCGGCCGGCCGCGATTTCGAATTCCTGCTCTTCGCGGCTGAAGAGGAAATGCAGCTGCAGGCGGTCCGGATAGAGATTCTTCAACGCGAAGAGATCGTCGATAAACATCGTCGTACCCTGCGTGCGATTGCCGTAAAACAGGGCGAAACGACTGCGCGGCTCGGTCTTGAGCACCGTTGCAATGATCGACAAAATCGGCGTTATGCCGCTTCCGGCCGCGAACGCGACGTAGTTCTTTTCGTTGCTGGCATCCGGCGTCGCGTGAAATTGCCCGTTCGGTGGCATGACATCCAGCGAGTCGCCAATCTCGAGCTCGTTAAACGCGAACTCCGAGAACTGCCCGCCCGGCTGCACACGTACGCCGATCTGTAGCGGCCACGCGCCCTGCTCCGAGCATATGCTGTAGGTACGCCGGACCTTCTTGCCGTCGCGCTCGATCTGGACCGGCAGATGCTGTCCGGCCTGGAACGCATACTCGGCTCGCAAGGCTTCGGGAACCTCGAGGGCGATACGCACGGAGTCCCGTGTCTCCTGCACCTTGCCAACAACTTTGAGTGAGTGAAATTGCTTCATAGGCACTTGAAGTATTCGAAGGGCTCGAGGCAATCCTTGCAGCGCCAGGACGACTTGCAGGCGGTCGAACCAAACTCACTCACGAGTTCCGTATGCAGCGACTCACATTGCGGGCACGCGATCTCGCGACTGCGACTGGGTGGCGCGATGCCGTATTGCCGCAACTTGTCCCGGCCGCTTTCCGTGATCCAGTCCGTAGTCCAGGGTGGCGAGAGCACGCGATTCACGACGACGTCGTCGATACCGCGGCCCTTGAGCGCCTCAAGCACGCTATCCTCGATAACTTCCGTCGCCGGGCAGCCCGAATAGGTCGGAGTTAAGGTCACTGTCACCTTATCTTTGACTGAAACGTCGCGAACGATGCCGAGGTCCAGGATGCTGAGGACCGGAATCTCGGGATCCGGCACTTCGCCGAGCCACTCGTAAACCTGCGCGACGCTAACCGGGTTCGTCACCACGTAGCACCCGGAAACGAGCGTTGCAAATACTGCATCTCGGCCAACAGGAAGCCGAGGTGTTCACTGTGCCGCCCCTGCTTGCCGCCACTCAACATCCAATCGTCGTCCGGCAATCGCAGGGTTGCTTCTGCTACCGTTTTCTCGACATCGCGCCGCCACAACTTGTGAATCGCGGCGAGATCCGGCCCGTCGAATTCGCGCTGGAATGCGACATCGATTTCGTCGGCGGCAAACATCTCTCCCGTGTATCGCCATGCATCGTCCAGCGATGCCTGCACGCGTTCATGACTGAGTTCGGTACCATCGCCGAGTCGCACCAGCCACTGCGAGCTGTGCCGGCTGTGATACTTCACTTCCTTGATTGCGCGCGCTGCTATTTCAGAAAGGCCGCGTTCGGAACAGGCGATCAGCCCGTCAAGCAAGTGCAGGTACCAGGTTTCAAACAGGAATTGCCGCACCAACGCATCCCCGAAATGACCGTTCGGTTGCTCCAGCAACAGAAGGTTACGAAACTCGTGTTCGTCGCGAACAAAGGCAAAGTCATCTTCGCTGCGTCCCTTCCCTTCGAGTTGACCCGCGTGCGTATACAACATGCGCGCCTGCCCGATGTAGTCGAGCGCAAAATTTGCGTTCGCAAGTTCTTCCTCGAGCTCCGGCTCCGCCGCGACCATTTCGACCATGCGCTGAGCGAGCACCAGCGCGTTGTCCGCGAGGCGCAGGGTGTAAGCAATGCGTGTCTCGTCCGAGGTCACAGGTTTTCAACCCCATCGGGAATGTCATAAAAGGTCGGGTGCCGGTAAATCTTGTCTTCCGCTGGCTCAAAAAACGCTGAGGTCTCGGCCGGGTCCGAGGCCACGATGCGATCCGAGCGCACGACCCAAAGACTAACGCCTTCGCTGCGCCGCGTGTAAGTGTCGCGCGCATTGCTAAGTGCCATCTGGTCGTCCGGCGCGTGCACGCTGCCCGCATGCCGGTGGCTCAAGCCCGCCTTGGTACGAATAAAGACTTCGTAAAGTGGCCATTCCTGTTTCGTCATGATGTTGCCTCCAGGCCGACTAGGCCGCGACGCGCGCAGCCTGCTTGTTCGCGTAGGCTTGCGCCGCCTCGCGCACCCAGTCGCCATCGTCGTGCGCACGCCGGCGTTTATCGAGCCGCTGCTGGTTACAGGGTCCGTTGCCCGCGATCACGTCGATAAACTCCTGCCAGTCGATTTCGCCGTAATTGTAATGACCGCTGGCCTCGTCCAATTTCAGATCATCGTCAGGGACGCTGATACCCAGAAAAGCGGCTTGCTGAACGGTCACGTCCACAAATTTTTGTCGCAGCTCGTCGTTACTGAAACGCTTGATCTTCCACGCCATGGACTGGGCCGAATGCGTGGACTCCGAATCGTTCGGACCAAACATCATCAGCGACGGCCACCACCAACGGTTAAGCGCGTCCTGTGCCATGGCCTTTTGCCTGTCTGTTCCCCGGCACAGGTTCAGCATGATGTCGAAGCCCTGCCGTTGATGAAAACTTTCTTCCTTGCACACACGCACCATCGCACGCGCGTAGGGTCCGTACGAACAACGACACAGGGGAATCTGGTTCATGATCGCCGCACCGTCGACAAGCCAGCCGATGGCGCCGATATCCGCCCAGCTCAGGGTCGGGTAGTTGAAGATGCTCGAGTACTTCGCTTTGCCGGAGAGAAGGTCCGCAACCATCTGGTCGCGCGACACGCCCAGGGTCTCTGCAGCCGAATACAGGTACAGCCCGTGGCCGGCTTCGTCCTGCACTTTTGCCAGCAAAATCGCTTTCCGTTTCAGCGACGGCGCGCGAGTCAGCCAGTTGCCTTCCGGCTGCATGCCGATGATCTCGGAATGTGCGTGCTGTGAAATCTGCCGCACCAGCGTGCGCCGATAAGCCTCCGGCATCCAGTCCTTGGCTTCGATCTTCTCTTCCGCGTCGATGCGCTTCTGAAAGGCAGCGAGCTGCTCAGCCGTTTCAACGGCCGCCTGCTGGTCTCTTCCGCCCTGGTCCAGGCCCTGTGTGTACATTGCTCACTCCACTCTTCGTGGCTTAATGTGTCACGGTATTTTAGTCAATTCAACGGTGTTTGTATCACTTTATTCAGGCAATAAAGGCTTGCCGTTGCTGCCACAGCGGCCGCGGAACAACATAACGAGTTCGGCGCGCTGATTATGTATCTTCACGGTGTAGTATCCCGATCGGCGCCCCCGGTAGTCCTCACTTGCCGTTGCAGTCAGCACATCACCCAGCAACGCGGGCCGCAGAAAATCCGCATTGCAGCTCGCCGCAAAGGATTGCTGGTTGTACGCGTTGCATGCGAACGCGAAGGCCGTGTCACCCAGGGCAAATACGAGGCCGCCGTGACAGACGTCCAGGCCATTCACCATGTCGCTGCGAATTGTCATGCGTGCAGTGGCGCAGCCGGCCTCCTGAACGTCGATAGTGATCCCCAACGCGTGCGACGCCTTGTCGTCCTTCCACATAGCTTCAGCACAGCGTTGCGCCATTTCCAGTTTAGTCATCGTTAAGCCCTCCAAACCGAGTCCAGAATGCCGCACCCGGTGGTGGCAGGGGGCCGTCCGTCGTTTCCATGACTTCTCCGAGATAATGGTCCGCGCCCCGGTGAGTCGCCAAATACAAATTTCTGCAAAGATGATAAGCCGCGCTCCCCTTCCATCCGCTTGGCAGCATTTCCTGCGGCAGCAAAGGATCGCGCAACAACACCTTCCGG
>Ga0224510_10002758_pt1 | contig 10319 bp, 6 predicted proteins | sample SF_May12_sed_USG_FD_170161 | JGI IMG/M metagenome (GOLD analysis project Ga0224510, IMG submission 170161) | Sediment microbial communities from San Francisco Bay, California, United States - SF_May12_sed_USGS_4_1 | ecosystem: Environmental > Aquatic > Marine > Sediment | place: USA: California... | reverse complement strand
GGCAGACGTGCTTGCCGCCCACCTGCACGTTGAACTCCGGGTCGAGCGCCTGGAAGGTGAACTCGCTCGGCGTCGTCGCGAGCGCCTTGGCGACCAGGCCGCGATCGATCCGGACGACCTGTGAATATTCGTCCACCGTTGCCCCCGCCTGCGCATACCGCTTGCGCGCGATCGGCGAGAGCACCTTCATGCCCTGGTTTTCCAGCAACGTGAGTGCCGCCACGTGGATCGCTGCGACCTGGTCGTCCGAGTAGATGCGCGGATGGTCGAACGGATTGACCAGGTGCCGGTAGGCGCGCGACCGCTCCGGCGCCGGTGCAGGCGCGTTGGCGGCGGCCGGACGCCGGCGGCCCGTGCCGCGGCGCGGGCTGCTCGATTCGATTTCGCTCATGCTCGATGGACTCCAGTGACATTCGCGGCCTCGCGCCCAGCGGCGGTGGCAGGAGACCTGGTCTCCGGACCGAACTGCTCGATGAGCCACGAGCGGAAGAGCGCCGTGGCAGTGTCGCTCAACGCTTCCGGGTCCGTGACGAGGTAGTAGCCGAAGCCGTCGTTCAAGGTCATTGCATAGGGCTGCACGAGCCTTCCTGACGTGATGTGATCACGGAACAGGTCGAGGTCCACCAGCGCGACACCCGAACCGCTCAGCACGTACTGCACCGTGAGAATCTCCGTGTCGAACACGAGGCCCCGCTCCACGTCGAGTCCGGTGAGGCCGGCGTGCCGCACGAACTGCGACCAGAAGTGCCGGCGCGGCAGTCCCTCGACACGCATGTGCACGAGTTCGTTGTCACGCACGAACGCTTCCAGGTCTTTCTCGGCGTGCCGCGCGGCGACGTCCGGGTGACAGACGACGCCTAGGTGCACGGGCCAGAGCAAGTCGCTGACGCGCTCCGTGACGGTGGGTCGCGTGTACAGCACCGCGATGTCGACATCCGCGGCCGGCGGACCGATGCCATAGGGACTGACCAGGTCGATTTCGACTTCCGGGTGGTCCGAGCGGAAGTCCTGCAGCAGCGGCACCATCATGTGCGCGGCGAAGCTAGGCGGCATCTGCACGCGCAGCGTGCGCAGCCGCGGCGTCCGCGAATCGCGGATCTCATCGATGGCGTGCTCGAGGCGGTCGAACGAGCGGGACACGACCGGCAGCAGGTGTTCGCCAGCGGCGGTCAGCACCAGCGAATGGGGCCGGCGTTCGAACAGCTTTACGCCGATCAGGTTCTCGAGCGAGATGACGTGCCGGGAAAGGGCGCTCTGCGCGATGTTCAGCGCACTGGCGGCACCGGTGAAACTGCCGTAGCGGGCCACACCTTCGAACGCCCGCAGGGCGTTGAGGGGCAGCCAGCGGCGGTCGATGCGGACTTTGTCGATCATTTCGTCCCTCCCCCCCGGAATGGCCCCGCCGCGCCGGCCATCCGGGCCCGGCGGCGGCCTGCGCGCGTCAGCCTCACAGGGCGCCAAGCGTGGCGCATCCGCCACAGTCGGGGCAATGTCTATTTTGCGGTCCGGTCAATGCTTTTTTCAGATGATCATTTTGTGGACGCAGGCGTATTCCTCTTGGTATGGTCGGGCACAACCGGCGTTTTCCCTTGCTGGATTACGTGGGTTTCTCAAAGGGTAACGAACCCCGCCAACGGGGACCGTTGCGTAGACAACACGAAGCCTTGGGGGTTTGAATCGCATGAACTATAGACTCGCATCTGCGGTAGCCGCCGTGCTGGCCGCCAGCCCGACTCAAGCTGTCTGGGCCCAGGCAGCCGCCAGTGGTGGACTCGAAGAGGTGATCGTCACCGCGCAGCGCCGCGCTGAAAGCCTGCAGGACGTGCCGCTCGCGATCCAGGCCCTCACCGGCGAGACCCTCTCGCAGTTGAACATCTCGACGGTCGAGGAATTCGTGAAGTTCCTGCCCAGTGTCACGACGGCCACCCTCGGACCGGGCCAGAGCAACATCTACATACGCGGTCTGAGCATTGGATCGCTCGGCACCCAGGGATCGGGCACCAACGGCCCCTGGCCGAACGTCGCGGTCTACCTCGACGAGCAGTCGACGCAGGTTCCGGGTCGCAACCTCGACGTCTACGCAGCCGACTTCGAGCGCATCGAAGTGCTGACCGGGCCGCAGGGCACGTTGTTCGGCGCCGGCGCCCAGGCGGGCGTGCTGCGTTACATCACCAACAAGCCGAAATTCAACGAGTTGTCGGGTAACGTCAAGGTCGGTTACGCGAATACGGCGGACGGCGACGACAGCTACAACGTCGAAGGCGTGGTCAACATCCCGCTCATCGACGACAAGCTGGCGGCGCGCGTCGTGGCCTACCAGGACCACCGCGGCGGTTACATCGACAACGTCTACAGCACGTTCACGCGGCAAGGCACGGACCTGGGCTTTGCGCGCCGCACGGGCGGTGTCGTTCCGGCCGACTCCCTCGTGATCGACAATGCCGACGTTGCCGGCGACAACTTCAACGAGGCCGAGTACCAGGGCATTCGCGGCAGCATGAAGTGGCAGATCGCCGACGACTGGGATGCCATCCTGGCCGTGGCGTACCAGAAGATCGAAGGCGAGGGTGTGTTCTACCAGCATCCAAACGGAGCCGAGTCCGGTTGCGGAGTGAACCCCAACTGCACCACGTCGACTCAGCCGCTGAAGCCGCTCCAGGTAACGGTCTTCACCAAAGCCTCCACCCAGGATGAGTTCGTCAATACCGCGCTGACGGTCAACGGCAAGGTCGGCACGCTCGACCTGGTCTATGCCGGCGCGTACCTGACGCGCGAAGCGCAATCGATCTCGGACTACACGAACTATGCGCGCGGCGTATGGGGCACCTACTACCAGTGCACCGGCTTCTCGGGCGCCAGTGTGGACAAGTGCTACTCGCCCGCGAGCTTCTGGGACGACACGAACGACAGCACCAACATGAGCCACGAACTGCGCCTGAGCAGTCCGACCGACTGGCGCATGCGGTTCGTGGGCGGCCTGTTCTATGAAGATCGCTCGGTCGAGGCGACTACAGACTGGCACTACAAGTCGGTGCCGGAGTGCCCGGACAGCGGCGTGTCCACGGGCAGCTGCTTCCTGTACCTCGATCCACGTGCCGCGCCGAAGTTCCAGTCGGCGGCAGGAGACATGAACAATCCGAATCGCCGCGCTTCGGACATCGGATTCTTCAATGATTTCACGCGTGATTACACGCAGTTTGCGGCGTTCGCGTCGGTCGACTTCGACATCCTCGAGAACCTGACCTTGACCCTGGGCACGCGCTATTACGACATCGAGAATTCGATGGTGGGCGCAAACATGGGCAGCTTCTACTGCAAGGTCTACGGCACGGGCGAATCCGGCCCCTGCACCGGCGCACTGTATGGCTATGGCGACGTCATAGCGCCGTACGGCACCAACGTCAGCGAGCAGGCCGACAACGACAACCAGTCCGACGGTTTCCGCAGCCGCGCCAACCTGACCTGGCGGGTCACCGGCGACGTGCTGCTGTATGCGACCTGGTCGGAAGGCTATCGCCCGGGCGGCTTCAACCGCGGCTCTGCTTGCGGCGCCCGCGACCCGGTCAGCCTGGTCAACCAGTGGTGCTTCCCGACGTCCTACGATTCGGACGACCTGACCAACATCGAGGCGGGCTGGAAGACGCAGTTCTGGGGCGGGCGGGCGCAGTTCAACGGCTCGATCTACCAGGTGAAATGGACGGACGCACAGACGGGCTTGTTTGCACCGGAGCTTGGCTTCCCGAACCTGCAGTCCTTCCTGAACGGCCCGGAGTACGAAGTCAAGGGTGTCGAGTTCAATTTCGTCGTCGCGCCGATGGATGGCCTGACGATCACGGGGGCCGGCTCGTACAACAAGGGCGAACTCACGAACTCGCCGCAGGTGATCAGCAACAACCCGGACAGCCCGACCTTCGGCCAGCCGGTGACAGAGTCGTGCATCGCGGTCACGGCCGGTGTCTGCACCACCGCGGTGCCCGTGGTAAACCTGTTCGGCACCCCCGGCACGGCGATGGCCAATTCGCCCGAGCTGCAGTTCAACATCCGCGCGCGGTACAACTGGGCCTGGGGCGATTACAACCCGTTTGTCGGAGCCGCGGTGCAGTACCAGGACGATTCGTACTCCTCGGCTACCGTGAACAATCGTTTCGTGCAGCCTTCGTTTACGACGATGGACGCGTCGTTCGGCGTGGCCAAGGATGCCTGGAGCGCCGAGTTCTATGTCGTCAACCTGACGGATGAGAACAAGAGCATGTACACGACGGCCTCGCAGTTCATCCTGGTCGAAGTACCGATGCGTCCGCGGACCATGGGCCTGCGCTTCGGTTACAACTTCGGCGGCGAGTAAAAAGGGCATCGCCTCGACTCGGGCCGGTGGGGCAACCCACCGGCCCGTTTTCATATTGAAGCATCTTCCTTCATCATTCCGGGATGTCTTCCGTCGCCCCATTGCCCAGCCTCGAAGCGGACCTGCGCGAGCTGCAGACCCTGATCGAGCAACGGAGCTTCGCTGACGCCCTGGCCTCCTGCGATCGCCTGCTCGAGCAGTTTCCAGGGCACCGTGACCTGCTTTACATGCGCGCCGTGGCACTGCGCCACCTGCAGCGCGTCCCGGAGGCGCTGGCGACGCTCGAGATTCTCGAGGACACGCATCCCACCTACCCGCGGCTGTTCCAGGAGCGCGGGCACTGCCACGTCTTCCTGAAGCAAGCGCCGGAGGCCATCCGGGCTTTTTCACGCGCGGTCGAGTTGAACCCTGCCTTGCCGGCGAGCTGGCGCCTGCTGGCATCGCTCTACCAGATGGTCGGGCGCACGCAGGAATCCGCGAATGCGGCGCAGCACGTCGCCAAGCTGGCCACCCTGGCCACCGAGGTCGTGACGGCTCGCAGCATGCTCGCCGACGGCAACCTGCGCGAGGCCGAGGACCTCATCCGGGGTTACCTGCGGCGCCAGCCGGACGACATCGAAGCCCTGCGGGTGCTGGCGCAGGTCGCGCACCAGAACGAGTTCTCGAAAGACGCGGCCACGCTGCTCGAAGCCGTGCTCGAGGCCTCGCCCGGCTATCGCGCGGCCCGGCACGACTACGTGCTCGCGCTGATCGCACTGCACCGCCACCAGCAGGCCCGCGAGCAGATCGAGATGCTGATTGCGGCGGAACCTGATCACCCTACGCACCGGATGACGCTGGCCAGCATCCTCGTGGGCGAAGGCTCGACGGAAGCAGCCATTGCGCTGTACGGGGAACTGGCGCGGCAGCAACCCGGCAACCCGGAGCTGCACCTGTCGCTCGGCCACGCGCTCAAGACACAGGGCCGCCGTGAAGATGCGGAGCGCGCCTACCGCGAAGCGGCCCGGCAGCGTGCGAATTTCGGCGACGCGTACTGGAGCCTCGCCAACCTGAAGACCTATCGCTTCGCCGACGCACAGCTCGCCACGATGCGCGAGCAGGTCGACGCCCGCCGCACGCCGCTGGTCGACCGTTACCACCTCTGCTTCGCGCTCGGCAAGGCGCTCGAGGATCGTGGCGAGTACGCCGAGTCGTTCCAGTTCTACTCCCGGGGCAATGCGCTCAAGAAGGCGGAATGCAGCTACCGTCCTGAAGCCCTGGAGCGAACGGTGGGGAAGCAGATCGAGCTCTGCACGCGCGAGTTCTTCGCGCAACGGCAGGGCTACGGCTGCGACGACCCGTCGCCCATCTTCATCGTCGGCCTGCCCCGCGCCGGCTCGACGCTGCTCGAGCAGATCCTCGCCTCGCACTCGCAGGTCGAAGGCACGATGGAACTGGCCGACATCCCGCGCCTGGTCAGCGCGCTCGACCTGCATGCCAGCGGCGCGCGCTACCCGGGCGTCCTCGCGCTGCCCTCGGCGGACGATTACCGCGGATTCGGCGACGCCTACCTCCGCGACACGCGCCACTACCGGATCGGCAACCGGCCGTTCTTCATCGACAAGATGCCGAACAACTTCCGCCACGTCAGCCTGATCCAGCTGATGCTGCCGAACGCGAAGATCATCGACGCGCGCCGCGAACCGATGGCCTGCTGCTTCAGCAACTTCAAGCAGCTGTTTGCCTCAGGCCAGCAGTTCACCTACAGCCTCGAAGACATCGGGCGCTACTACGCGCTGTATGTACGCCTGATGGACCACTGGGACTCGGTCCTGCCCGGTCGCGTCCTGCGCGTGCAGCACGAGGACGTCATCGACGACCTCGAAGGCAGCGTGCGGCGGATCCTGGACTACTGTGGCCTCGAATTCGAGGCTGCCTGCGTCGACTTCCACAAGACCGAGCGGCGGGTGCACACGGCGAGTTCCGAGCAGGTCCGCCGCCCGATCAATCGCGAAGGCGTCGACCAGTGGAAGAACTTCGAGCCGTGGCTCGGTCCGCTGCGCGAGGCGCTCGGACCGCTCGCCACGACCTGAAAGCACAGGCCTGTCCCACCCTGGTCCGGCGCAGGCGTCTCGCTACGCGGGGCGGATACCCGTCGCGTGTTCTTCGTCCTGGACGATCCGCTTGGCCGAACGGAAGTAGTGCCACGTGGCCCAGGCGCCCACGGGCACCAGGCACAGCATGGCGAGCCGCAGCGACTCGCCGTTCGCGACATGGTTCGGGGCGAACGCGTCGCTCAGGAAACCCACGAGCTGCGGCGCGACGATCAGGTTGCCGACGTTGGCGACGAAGAGCGTCGCGGCGCAGAACTGCGCCCGCATGCGCGGCTCGCACAGGTTGTTGAGCAGGCCGAAGCATGGCCCGATGTAGAAGTAGATGGCCGGGATGAAGAGCCAGAACAGCCACCGCGCCAGCTCGAGCGATTGCGTCGAGTAGATGACGCCGGACACGAGCGTCGCGATACCGACGCCCCAGCCCATCATGCGCACGATCTTGCGCGGATCCTTCATCGACGGCTGCGCCAGCCACCAGCTCGTGGCGAGCGTCGCCAGGCCGCCGCCGATCAGATGGACGGGCCCGAGGATCGACCCCGCCGCGCCGGGCGTCAGCCCGAAATTGCGGATCAGGTAGGTCGGCGTCCACCACATCAGGCCCCAGCCCCACAGCGCGGTGAGCGCGCTGGCCGTCATGACGTGCACGGCGGAACGCTGGGTCCAGAGGAAACGCATGCTCTCCGGGAACGACGCCCCTTTGTCGTCGCCGCCCTTCTTGTCGAGCTGGCCCCGGCGCGGCTCGCGCACGGTGAAGAAAATGAGGAGTCCCACGATCACGCCCGGGATGCCGAGCACCAGGAACACGGTGCGCCAGTTGTAATGGTCGTTGACGATGCCCGCGATGTCCGCGCCGATCCACGCGCCGATGGGTGCGCCGAGCGAGAAGACGGTCAGCGCCATCGGTCGTTTCGATTGCGGAAAATAGTCCGAGATGATCGAGTTGGCGCCCGGCGTGCCACCCGCTTCGCCGATGCCCACGCCGATGCGCGACAGCAGCAGCTGGATGTAGTTCTTCGACAGCCCGCAGAACGCCGTCATGACCGACCACGCGATGAGGCAGACCGCAATGATGTTGCGCCGGTTGCCGCGGTCGATCAGCCAGGAGATGGGGAAGCCAAGGACGACGTAGAACAGGGCCAGTGACACGCCGGTGAGGAAGGCGATGCCGGAATCCGTCAGCTGCAATTCGAGCCGGATCGGTTCGAGCACGGTCGAGATCACGTAGCGGTCGGCAATGCTGAGCGTATAGACGAGCACCATCATGAGCAGCACATACCAGCGCTGCATGGTCGTGCCCACTCCGCCATCTGCCGCTTCCGGCCTTGCTGCTGCCGCCATCTGGAACTCTCCCCCGAGCGTGACGCGGACGACCCGCCGGTCTGTGGCCGGCTGGGCTGGACCCGGAGGGTCCGTGCGATGAAGCACTCTTGTACTCAAATTCAACGCCCGTTGCCAGTCACATCGGTGCGCCGGCGCCGGGCCGGTCGCAGGCAAGAATCCTTTCGTGTCTGCCGATTTTTTTTGCTTGTTCGGCCGCAGCCCGAGCCAGTAGCCTCGTCGGCTCAAATGCCGGCCAAGCTACCCGTGCCGCGGGCGCGGAACGCCGTCACAGCAGGCACGCCAGGGGATCAGCGAGTGAGCAGCAACAACCGGATCGGCTTCATTGGGCTCGGCAACGTGGGAGCGTCGCTGGCGGGCAACCTGCTGCGCCACGGCGTGGACCTCACGGTGCGCGACCTCAACGAGGAAGCGGTCGCCGAGTTCGTGGCCAGGGGCGCCAGGCGTGGCGCCTCGCCGCGCGCGATGGCGGAGGCCTGCGACATCATCATCACCTGCCTGCCCTCGCCTGCGATCTCCGCGGAGGTCGTGGAGGGGCCGGGCGGCATCCTCGAAGGCCTGAGCCCCGGCAAGCTCTGGCTCGAGATGAGCACGACCGATTCCGGCGAGATCAAGCGGCTCGCGCCAAAGGTCGCGGCGAAAGGCGCCACGGCCATGGATTGCCCGGTCTCGGGCGGCTGCCACCGTGCGGCCACCGGCAACATCTCGATCTTCGCAGGCGGCTCGCGTGAGGCGTTCGAGCGGGCCCTGCCGGTGCTCTCGATCCTGGGCCACCAGATCCTGCACACGGGCGAGATCGGCTCGGCCTCGATGCTGAAGGTCATGACCAACTACCTCTGCACGGTGCACCTGGTCGCGCTCGCCGAGGCGCTCACGACCTGCAAGGCCATGGGCCTGGACATGAACACCACCTACGAGGCCATCCGCATCTCGTCGGGCAACTCGTTCGTGCACGAGACCGAATCGCAGGTGATCCTGAACGGCAGCCGCGACATCGGCTTCACGATGGACCTCGTCATCAAGGATGTCGGCCTGTTCGACCAGCTCGCGATCGCGCACAAGGTGCCGCTCGAACTGTCGCCGCTGATCGTGAAGATCTTCAAGGACGCGGCCGCCAAGTACGGCCCGCGCGAAAACTCGCCGAACATCATCCGCCGCTACGAAGAACCCTGCGGCCTGAAGGTGCTGGGAACGGGCTTCCCGGCCACGATGGTCGACGATAACCCGAAGCAGCCGGGCTTCGAGGTCGTCCCCAGGAACAGGGGTTAGGGGATAGGGGTTGGGGGTTAGTCGGAGGTGCAGCTGAACCGGATGCTGCAGATGCTCCTCCGACTAACCCCCATCCCCCATCCCCTATCCCCTATCGGAAGATTACCGTCCGGTTGCCATTGAGGAACACGCGGTGTTCCGTGGCGAGTCTGACCGCACGCGACAGCGCACGACGTTCGGAGTCCCGCCCCGCCGCCACCAGCATGTCGGGCGTGTAGGCATGGTCCACGTGCTCGACGATCTGCTCGATGATCGGGCCTTCGTCGAGATCCGCCGTGACGAAGTGCGCCGTTGCGCCGATCACCTTCACTCCCCGGTCGTAGGCCTGGTGATAAGGCTTGGCGCCCTTGAAACCCGGCAGGAACGAATGGTGGATGTTGATCGCGCGGCCGCGCAGCTTGCCGCAGAGGTCGTCCGAAAGGATCTGCATGTAGCGCGCGAGCACGACCAGGTCCGTCTTCGTCGAATCGATGAGCTCGATCAGCTTGCGTTCCTGCTCCGGCTTCGTCTGCGCCGTGACCGGCAGGTGGAAGAATGGAACGCGGTTGTGAGCCGCCACCGGCTGCAACGTGACGTGGTTCGACACGATGGCCGTGATGTCCATCGCCAGTTCGCCGATCCGGTGGCGATACAACATGTCCTCGAGGCAGTGGTCGTAGTTCGAGACCATGATCAGGACGCGTGTCCGGACGCCCGAGTCGTGGATGCTCCACTCCATCTGCTCGGCATCGGCGACTTCCTGGAACTGCTGGCGCAGGCCGGCGAGGTCCACCTTGTCGCCCCGCACGGCGCAGAACGTGATGCGCACGAAGAACCGCTGCGAGATCGTGTCGTCGAACTGCTGCATTTCGACGATGTAGAAGCGCCGCGAGGCCAGGAACGTGGTGACCCGCGCGGCCGTGCCCATGCGGCTGGCGCAGGTGGCGGTCAACACGAAGGGGTGGTCGGTGTCGAAACTCATGCTGTTCTCCGCGGCCTGATCGGGTTCGGTGGGTGCCGGCGGGCGGAGATTGTCAGAATGCGACGATGTCGCGCAAGCACGATCGGCGCCAGCGGTATGCCCTGCTCGACGGGGCGGTAGCGGCAGGCCCTGTCGCGGGGACGGCACGGTTGGCGGTAGAAAGCATGGACCTAGCGAAAAAATAGATTCAACGGAGCGCTGCCGTGCAGCGGTCACGCCCGGCGGATCACGCTCTTTACAGTGCGTGGTAAATGTCGCATCGTGACAAGCCTATGTCGCCGCAGCGTCACCGGGAACGGCCCGTGATGCATAG
>Ga0224510_10002757_pt1 | contig 10319 bp, 7 predicted proteins | sample SF_May12_sed_USG_FD_170161 | JGI IMG/M metagenome (GOLD analysis project Ga0224510, IMG submission 170161) | Sediment microbial communities from San Francisco Bay, California, United States - SF_May12_sed_USGS_4_1 | ecosystem: Environmental > Aquatic > Marine > Sediment | place: USA: California... | reverse complement strand
TCTGATTGCCCTGCCGGCCCCGTCCGTGCCAGGGTGCACGCGATGACCGACACCGATGCCCGTCCCCTGGTCGCCGTCGTCCCGGGCGACGACGCCGCTCCGGAAGCCATGACCGCCTCGCTCGGCGTGCTCGACGCCCTCGACCTGCCGGTGCGGCTCGACGTCCTGCCCGACGGGGCCGAGTTGGGCCGTATGGACGCCGGGGAGCGGGAGGGGTTCGTGGTCGAGCGGCTCGACGGCGCCGACACCGTGCTGTTCGGCTCCAGCAACGGCACCACGCCCGGCCTCACCCACCTCCGCTGGGGGCGGGGCACGTTCGCCAACGTGCGTCCCGTGCAGTGGCGGCCCGGCTACCGGTCGCCCATGGCCCGGCCTGAGGGGCTCGATTACGTGATCGTGCGGGAGAACCTGGAAGACGCCTACGTGGGGATCATGGGCAACGTCGACGACCTGCGGGCCTCTGGCCTGATCGGGCCCAGGGCCCGCCTGGTGTACGACGGGGAGGGCCGCTATGCGGCCAAGATCATCACCCGGGCCGGCACCGAGCGGGTGGCTCGGTTCTCCTACCAGCTGGCCCTGAGGCGGGCCGAGCGCAGCGGCCGCGACCCGAGCCTCACCGTGTCGGCCAAGACCAACATGCTCCCGGCCACCGACCGGTATTTCGCCGACATCGTGGCCGAGATCGGGGCCGAGTTCCCGGACGTGAAGCTCACCCGCTACATCGTCGACGACATGGCCCACCGGCTCGTCACGAGCTATGACGAGCTCGACGTGCTGCTGTTGCCCAACCTCTACGGCGACGTGCTGAGCGACCTGGCCGCCGGCACCGTGGGCGGCATGGGGCTGGCCCCGTCGGGCTGCTACAGCGAGAGCTACGCCTACTTCGAGTCGGCCCACGGCACCGCCCCCGACATCGCCGGCCAGGAGCGGATCAACCCCACCGCCACCCTGCTGTCGGCGGTGATGATGCTCGAGTACCTCGGGCTCGACCGGGCCGCCGCCCGGCTCGACCAGGCGATCTCCGCCGTCTACGCCGAGGGCCGCCACCTCACGGTGGACCAGGGGGGCACGGCCACCACCTCCGAGTTCGCCGCCGCCGTCACCGATCACCTCTGATCCCGTTCGTTTGCCTCGAACCGTCTGGGGCGACATGATCGGCCGCCATGGACGTGAGCACCGCGGTGGACAAACGGAAGTCGGTTCGAGCCTTCCTCGACCAGCCGGTCGACGATCAGCTGATCGCCGACCTGCTGGAGAAGGCGGCCCGGGCCCCGTCGGGCGGCAACGTGCAGCCGTGGCGGATCTACGTGGTCAATGGGGCGGCGGCCGAGCGGTTCAAGGCCTTCGTGGCCGGGCGGGATCTGGAGCGCCCGGCCTACGACATCTACCCCCGGGATCTGGGCGAGCCCTACCGGACGTCACGGTGGGAGTTGGGCGAGCAGATGTACGCCTCGATCGGCATCCCCCGGGACGACAAGCCGGCCCGGCTCCGCCACGTGGCCCGCAACTACGAACTGTTCGGCGCCCCGGCCGCCGTGTTCTGCTTCGTCGACCGCCAGATGGGTCCGCCCCAGTGGTCGGACCTGGGCATGTTCCTCCAGACCTTCATGCTGCTGGCTGAGGAGGCCGGGCTCGGCACCTGCGCCCAGGAGAGCTGGGCCATGCGGGAGCGGGCCGTCAGCGAGTTCGTGGGGGCACCGGGCGAGCTGCGGATCTTCTGCGCCATCGCCCTCGGCTACGAGGACACGGCCCACCCCATCAACAATTTCCGCAGTCCCCGCTTGCCTCTGGCCGACTGGGCCACCTTTATCGGGTAGCCGTCGATCTGGCGTCCCGGGCCGTCACGGGTGACGGCCGCGGACAGAAGCTCAGGCCTTGACCGGGGCCACCCGGAACAGGAACTCGATGACGGCGCCGGCGAAGATGTCGTTGCGGTCGCCGGCCACCATGTGGGCGGCGTCCGACACCTTCACGTACTCGGCGTGGGGGCACTGGGCCAGGAAGCTCTGGGCCCCCTCCTCGCTCAGCACGTCGGACAGGCCGCCCCGCACCAGCAGCGTGGGCACGTTGATGTTCTCGGCGCAACGGCTCAGGCGACTGCGGTACTCTTCCATGTCCCAGGTGCGGTTGCGACGGCGGGGATCCCAGTGCCAGTGGTACTTGCCGTCCTCACCCAGGCGGACGTTCTTCACCAGCCCGTCGAGGTTGCGGGGCCGCTTGCGGTGGGGCTGGTAGTTGGCGATCGCCTCGGCTACCTCCTCGAGCGTGTCGAACCCTTCAGGCTTCTGGTCCATGAACTCCCGGATCTTGCGCGACCCCTCGGGCTCGATCTTGGGCGCCATGTCCACCAGCACCAGAGCGGCCGCCTGGAGATGGCCGTCGCCGATCGCCACCAGGCTGGTGCCGCCGCCCATCGACGCCCCCACCAGGATGGGCGGGCCGCCGCCGAGGGCCTTCACCACCGCCAGCAGATCGCGCACGTTCTCGTCGTTGCCATAGACCCCGTCGGGGGACCAGTCAGAGTCGCCATGGCCCCGGGCGTCGAAGGCGATGGCCCGGTAACCGGCCCCGCCCAGCGTCTCGCCGGCACCCTTCCAGGCGTGGCGGGTCTGGCCACCGCCGTGTTGGAGAAGGACGATCGGGCCGTCCTCGGGGCCCCAGGCGTCGCCCCTGATCGTCACCCCGTCGGCCCCCGGCCACTCGTAGGAAGGCTCTGGCGTTCCCGGCAACCGCTTTCCCGGACGTACATCCTGTGCCACGTCGTCCCCCTCCTTGGCTGAGCTGGTGTCGCTCAACCCTGTCAGCGCTGCTAGTCAACTGGCAAAACGGTGGTTCGGGGCTCCCACCCGGCTCCCCTCCGGGGAGCTTGCGTTCGACTGGCGCCTCACTTACCGATCACCACTGCCCGACGGGCAGCGTCGGCGCCCCACCCCCCAATCGGGCGACCTCCGGCCGCTCTGGCGTAGGCTCCCGGCCATGAAATTCGGAGTCATGTTCGCCAATACCGCCCACTACGCAACGGCTGAGGGGGCGGCCGCCATCGCCACCGCAGCCGACGAGTGCGGCATCGAGTCGATCTGGTCGGTCGAGCACGTGGTCATCCCCCACGGCTATCAGAGCCGCTACCCGTACCACGAAAGCGGCAAGATCCCCGGCGGCGAGGATCCCGACATCCCGGATCCCCTGATCTGGCTGGCCTACGCCGCCGCCGTCACCAAGCAGGTGAAACTGGCCACCGGCATCCTCATCGTGCCCCAGCGCAACCCGGTGGTGCTGGCCAAGGAGTGCGCCAGCCTCCACAAGCTGTCCAACGGCCGCTTCGAGTTGGGCATCGGCGTCGGCTGGTTGCAGGAAGAGTTCGAATGCCTGGGCGTGCCGTGGCCCGACCGGGGGCGCCGCACCGACGAGTACTGCGCCGCCATGGCCGCCCTGTGGAGCCAGGACAAGGCGGCCTACGACGGCCGCTACGCCAAGTTCTCCAATGCCATCTCCCGTCCCCAGCCGGTCGGGGGCTCGGTGCCGATCGTGGTGGGGGGCCACAGCGACGCCGCGGCCAAGCGGGCCGGCCGCTACGGCACCGGCTTCTTCCCCGCCAGCGGCACCGACGGGGAACTGGCTCACTTGTTCGAGGTCATGAAGGCCGAGGCCGAGGCGCACGGTCGCAACGGCAACGACATCGAGGTCACCACCATGGTGTGGTCACCCCGGCGGGAGTCGCTCGACCGGGTGAAGGAACTGGAGGACCTTGGCGTCCACCGGCTGGTGGTCGCTCCTCCCACATCCAACCCCACCAAGATCCGCCAGGCCATGGAGCAGCTGGCCGAGACGGTGGCCCCGGTGGCCACCCGCTGAGCGCGGAGGCCCGAGGGGCGGGCAGCTTCGCCCGCTCCCACCATGCCGGGGACCGGCAGCGGACACAGCTAGCCTCTCCCGGGGCCCGCCGCCCCACCCCGGCAGAACGACCCATGCCTGGTCCCCGGACGGCGGGAACCCGATGGCGTCGCCGTTCGTCTCTGGTACCCGTCGGGCTCCTACCGACCGCGAGACCGGCTTCGACGAGGCACCACAGTCAGGGAGTGAGCAGCATGGAACCCACACGCAGCGGCAGGAGCCTCGGGCGCATCGTAGGTGGATTGGTCCTGGCCGGGGTACTGGTGGGCGGCGGTGCCGCCGGGTACCTGGTGCTCCGGGGCGACGGCGACGACAGCGCCGCCGTCAGCACCGATGACACCACCGCCGACTCGGTGCTGTCGGCCGAGGCCGGGATGGCAGCCCGGGCCCAGCGGGCCCAGTTCGCCCCTGGGGGAGGCGCCGGTGTGGCCGAGTCGGCCACGGCCAAGGTGGCGGCGGGAGCCGACACCGCAGCCATGTGCGGGCCGGCCGACGGCGGAGACTACACGCCGACGGCCGAGGACCTGGCCAACGCCAACGCCGACACCGAAGCCCAGGCGGCCGTCTTCGACACCTACGGCGTCGCCTACACCCGCTTCACCGACGAACTCGGCTACCTGGTCCTCCAGTGGGACACCAACGACGTGGTGGCCCAGTCGGTCAGCGACAGCTTCTGGGCCGACCGCTACCCCGTGCCCGAACCCACCCAGGCCGAACTGGACAAGGTGAAGGCCGACAACGACGTCATCGCCCGCCACCTCGACGAGGCCGGCATCGCCTACACCCGCCAGACCGACGACAGCGGCTGGGAGACCATCACCTATGACTACGACGATCCGGCGGCCCAGAAGGCGGCGGACGCCGCCTACGCCGAGCTGTATCCGCCGGTGCCCCCGACCGCCGAGGAGAAGGCGGCCATGACGGCCGACAACGACAAGCTGGCGGCCGCCTTGGACGAGGCCGGGGTGGCCTACACCCGCAAGTCCGACGAGCTGGGCTGGGAATGGATTGAGTGGGACTACGACGATCCCGCCGTCCAGACCAAGGTCGACGCCGTGTTCGCCGAGCTGTACCCGGTGGAGGGCGGGGCGGTCTGCCTCGACACCGTCGAGGGCATCGCTGGTGGGAGCGGAGACGGCAGGACTGCGGTGGCGCCGGCTGACGCCTCAGGGGAGGAGACCCCGGGCGACGACGGGGTGGCTGCCTTCGCCGAACCCACCCCGGAGCAGATCGCCCGGCGCGACGCCGAAGCGGCGGCCCTGGTCGACGGCTTCTCCCAGGCCGGCGTCCGCAATGAGCTCATCGGCGAGTCGCCCTGGCAGTCGGTGCAGTTCGACATCACCAACAAGGCGTCGGTGCCGGTGGTGGCCGACATTCTGGCCGCCCGGCCCGCCGTCTGATCCGACACTTCCCAGAGACAGGAGTCTGAGCCGTGCTCAGTGCGGCTCAGACTCCAGCGGGATGTCGGGCAGCCAACCGGGCGGTGCGACACCGATCTCCCGCCCGTCGGGCAGGGGCGGATCCCATGCCCCGGCCGCCTCGTCCCAGCGGCGTACCACCCGGGCCGGGGCCCCGGCCACCACCGAGCGGTCGGGCACCCGGCCCCGCACCACCGAGCCGGCGGCCACCGCCACGTGCTCGCCGATCTCGGCGCCCGGCAGCACCACCGCCCCCACGCCCAGCCACGAGCCGGCCCCGATCCGCACCGGCGCCTCCACCACCCACTGGTGCCCGATCGGCACCCGGGGATGGGCGTAGTCGTGGTTGTGGTCGGTGACGTAGACCCCGGGGGCGACGGTCACGTCGTCGCCGACCTCGATCCCCACCCGGCCAATGAACGAGCTGCCCCGGCCGAGCGAACACCCCTGGCCGATGCTGATCACCCAGCCCCGGGGCGCGTCGAGCGCCTCGTCGGGCCACATCCCGGCCGACAGCACCACGTCCGGCCCCACCAGGGTGCGGGCCCCCACCCGGATCCACCGCTCGCCCATCGACACCCCGGGCGGGAAGGCGAAGGCCGCCCCCTCCCCCACCGCCCCGAACCGACGGGCGTGGCGGGACCGGGGCCCAGCCGTGCCGGCCACGCCTCCGGCCCAACGCCATGCCCCGAACAGTGCATCGGCGGTCAGACGGTCCAGAAGGCCCAGGCCAGGGGTGCGCACAGAAGGGAAAGCTAGCGGTACCCCAGGTTCCTCGGCGCGCGCGGCCCGGAGATGGCAAACTCTCCGTTACCCGAAAGACTGACGTCGTTCAGGATCCTTTACCGTACGACCCCTCCGAGGAGAACATGGCAACCATCGAACAGCCCCTAGCCACCAAGGCCATGACCGGGGCCGAGTACCTGGAGAGCCTCCGGGACGGCCGTACAGTCTACTTCCACGGTGAGCGGGTCAAGGACGTGACGACCCATCCGGCGTTTCGCAACAGCGCCCGGTCGGTCGCCCGTCTGTACGACGCCCTCCACGACGCGTCCCTGCGCGACACCCTGATGTGCGAGACCGATACCGGCTCGGGCACCCTCACCCACAAGTTCTTCCGGGTTCCCCGCTCGGCCGAGGACCTGGTGGGTGCCCGTGACGCCATCGCCGGCTGGCAGCGCCTGGTCTACGGCTGGATGGGCCGCAGCCCCGACTACAAAGCGTCGTTCCTCGGCACCCTCGGAGCCAACAGCGACTACTACGGCGACTACAAGCAGAATGCCCTCAACTGGTACGCCTCGTCCCAGGAGTCGGTGAAGTTCTGGAACCACGCCATCGTCCACCCCCCGATCGACCGCCACCTCGGCGCCGACGAGGCGGGTGAGGTGTGCATGCACGTGGAGAAAGAGACCGACAACGGCCTGATCGTGTCGGGGGCCAAGGTCGTGGCCACCGGCTCCGCCCTCACCCACTACAACTTCATCGCCCACTTCGGATCGATCCCGATCCAGAAGAAGGAGTACGCCATCGTCTGCGTGACAGACATGGAGACTCCCGGGGTCAAGCTGATCAGCCGCAACTCCTACGAGCTGCAGGCAGCGGCCACCGGCAGCCCATTCGACTACCCCCTGTCGAGCCGCCTCGACGAGAACGACTCGATCCTGGTGTTCGACAAGGTCCTGATCCCGTGGGAGAACGTGTTCCTCTACGGCGACGTGGAGCAGGCCAACAACTTTTTCCCCGCCACCGGGTTCATCCCCCGCTTCACCTTCCACGGTCTGGCCCGGCTCTGCGTGAAGCTCGACTTCATCACCGGGATCCTGTCCAAGGCCCTCCGGGCCACCGGCACGGCCGAATTCCGCGGGGTGCAGGCCAACCTGGGCGAGGTGGTGGCCTGGCGCAACATGCTGTGGGCCCTGTCCGACGCCATGTGCAAGAGCCCTGACCCGTGGGTGGGCGACGCCGTGCAGCCTTCGATGGCGGCCGGCATGGCCTACCGGGCCCTGGTGCCCACGATCTACCCCCGCATCGGGGACATCGTCAACCAGGTGGTGGCGAGTGGTCTGATCTACGTGAACTCCAACGCCGCGGACTTCAAGTCGTCCGAGATCCGCCCCTACCTCGACAAGTACGTGCGGGGCTCCAACGGCATCGAGGCCGTGGACCGGATCAAGATCATGAAGCTGTTGTGGGACGCCACGTCCAGCGAGTTCGGCGGCCGCCACCGGCTCTACGAGATGAACTACGCCGGCAACAACGAACAGATCAAGGTCGAGACCCTGATGGTGTCCCAGTTGATGGGGGCCATGGACCAGATGGAGGCCATGGCGGAGCAGTGCATGTCCGAGTACGACCTCGACGGGTGGACCATGCCCGGCTTCGTGAACCCGGGCGACGTGTCGCTCGTGGGCCGGGACTGGGCCTGAGACCACCTGGAGCTGGTCGAAGTCGAGCACATGGCCGGCCGGGCCCCGGGGGCCGTGCCGGCCCAGCTGCGCTGCGGGCGCCCTCGGTAGGGACATATCCCCGCCCGGTTTTCTCGGGTCGAGCGATCCGACCCGGGGCCCGGGGGCGTTAGCTTTCCCCGGATGATGAGACGAGTATTCGCGCTGACGCTCACCACCACCGTCCTGGTGGCGGTGAGCTGCGGCAACAGCTCCAGCGCCGACCAGACCACCCGTGACTCGGCCGGGCAGATCGTGGGGGGCGGTGATCTCGGCGCGTTCACGATCAAGGTCGGCGACTGCCTGGCCGGGGGCGTGACCGGCGAGATCGAGTCGGTCGACGGCGTGCCCTGCGAGGAGCCCCACCAGAGCGAGGTCTACTACTCCTTCGCCATCCCCGAGGGCGACGGCACGTTCCCCGGTACCGAGGCCGTGCAGGACCGGGCCGACGAGAGCTGCCTCGGCGCCTTCCAGGGTTTCGTCGGGATCGACTTCGAGACGTCGATCTACGAGATCAGCACCATCACCCCCACCGCTGAGTCGTGGGCCCAGCTCGACGACCGGGAGGTCCTGTGCCTGATCGGCCAGGCCGAAGGCACCCTCAGCACCGGTACGGCCAAAGGCACCGCCAAGTAGGCGACAGCGGCGCCGGGGAACCCAACAGCGGCACCCCGGCACGCACCTGCGTCGCCTCGGCCCTCCTTTGAGCGGGCCGGGTCCGGCCCGCTACGGTCGCCATCCATGAGCGATGCCGGGCCGCTGCGTGGACTGCGAGTGGTGGAGGTGGCAGGCGGGGTGCCCGCCGCCTTCTGCTCCCGCCTGCTACGGGGATTCGGGGCCGAGGTGGTCCGGGCCGAAGGCCCGGCGATAGGTGCCGGTCCCGAGCTGACAACTGGGCAACAGGCGTTCCTGTTGCCCGGCGCGCACCGGGCGACCGTGGCCGACACCGGCGGCCTGGCCGACCTGGTGGCCGGGGCCGATGTGGTGGTGGAGGACCGGGGCCCCGGGTTCCTGGAGCGGGCCGGTCTCCCCGGAACCCGCCGTCCGGGGCGGTCGGACCTCGTCGTCACCTCTATCTCGCCGTTCGGCCACACCGGCCCTCGGGCCAACTGGCAGGCCACCAGCGCCGTCCAGTTCGCTGCCGGCGGGTTGATGTCACTCACCGGCGAGCCGCACCGGCCTCCGCTCGTCACCGGGGGCGACCAGGCCTGGATGTTCGGGGGCCTGCAGGCCTTCGCCGCCACCGTCGTGACGCTGTTCGGCCGCTGGCGCCGGGGCGGGGGCGATTGGCTCGACCTGTCGCTCCAGGAGGTCGCCGCCTCCATTCCGGAGCTCTACGGACCCATGAGCGAGTACGAGTTGAAGGCGCCGGTGACCCGGGCGGGCAACAGCGTGCGGGCCGTGTGGGGCGTGTACCACTGCGCCGACGGTTTCGCCGGGGTGTGCTGCCTCGAGCGCCAGGTGCCGGCGTTCTTCGCCCTGCTGGGATCGGAGGTGCAGGGCAATCCCGACTTCGCCGATCCCGCCTCCCGGACGGCACACGACGACGAGCTGCTGGCCCATGTTCTACCGTTCATGTTGGAGCGCACGAAGGACGAGCTGGTGGCCCTTAGCCCGGAGCACCGGGTGCCGTTCGGAGCCGTACGCACGGCCCGGGAGCTCCTGGCCGACGAGGCGTTCGCCGAGCGGGGTTTCCTTGACCGGGTGGAGACGCCGTGGGGTCGGGCCACCGTTCCCGGGCGGCCGTTCCCCGGCCTCGGCTGGCGGCCCCCGGAGCCCACGACCGAGCGGGCTGGTGCCGCCGGCGACGGGGGCGCCTGGCGGTCCCCGGGGTGGCGGACCACGGCTGCCTCCTCCCCGGCCCGGGCCGACGAGCGGCCCGAGGCCCCGTTGTCCGGCGTCCGGGTGCTCGATCTGACCATGATGTGGGCCGGGCCGTACGCCACCAAGTTGCTGGCCGAGACGGGGGCCGACGTGATCAAGATCGAGTCGCCCCGAGCCTGGGACAACATCCGAACCCTGGTCCGCCAGGACCCGTCGATCCCCGACCCGTGGAACTCCGCCTACTACTTCAACGAATACAACCACTCGAAGCGGTCGCTGACGCTGGACCTGGCCCAGGAGGCGGGCCATCAGGTGTTCCTCCGTCTGGTGGCCGGGGCCGATGTGGTCATCGAGAACTACCGCGCCGACGTGCTCGACAACCTCGGCCTCGGCTACGAGGTGTTGCGGGCGGCCAACCAGCGCATCGTGCTGGTGTCGATGGCCGGGTTCGGCAAGACCGGCCCCCTGGCCCGTCACGTGGGGTTCGGGCCCATCATCGAGATGATGTCGGGCCTGATGTCGCTCACTGGGTACGGCGACGACGGGATCCCGGTGAAGACCGGCGTGTCCTACGGCGACCCGGTGGGCGGGACCAGCGCCGTGGCCGCCGTGGCCCTGGCCCTCCTCCAGCGGGACCGCACCGGCACCGGCTGCCATGTGGATCTGGCCCAGCGGGAGGCGGCCGCCGTGCTGGCCGGCCCGGCCTTCGCCGAGGCATCGCTGGGCCTCGGCCCCGACGGGG
>Ga0224510_10002755_pt1 | contig 10321 bp, 10 predicted proteins | sample SF_May12_sed_USG_FD_170161 | JGI IMG/M metagenome (GOLD analysis project Ga0224510, IMG submission 170161) | Sediment microbial communities from San Francisco Bay, California, United States - SF_May12_sed_USGS_4_1 | ecosystem: Environmental > Aquatic > Marine > Sediment | place: USA: California... | reverse complement strand
ACGCATTCCGCCCCAGCGCCATCCGGCCGCCGGGCCCGAAAGACACCGAGAATGCCGGGCCCACTCCCAGGGGCTGCGGCTGGCTTCCATCCACCGGCACGTACCAAAGGTGATTCCAACCGGCGAACGCCTGGGCGTGGTCCGAGGAAGCCACCACCGCAGAACCGTCCGGCTTCCATCCGACGACCTGGGTCGAGGCTCCGGTATGGGAGAGTCGGCGACTGGGACCGCCACCGGCATCCATGAGATGCACTTCGGGTCGACCTTCGTCTCTGCTCACGAACGCCAGGCGATCACCGTTCGGCGACAGGCGCGGGAAGGCGTGACTGCCGGGGTTCGCAGTGATCCGGGACGCGGTTCCGCCATCGATCGTCACCGACCACAAGTCATCTTCGGAAACGAAGACCACCTGGTCGCCATGAACGGTCGGATGTCGGTAATAGCCGCGAACAGCCACGAAACGGCACCTCCGGATCGATCAGGTTAACGAGGACCGGATGGTCAATCGGCGCTGCGAACGTCGTCGAGGAAGTCGAGCACGGCCGACTCGTAGATCGCCGGATCCCGGTTCCACACCGCGTCCGATCCGGCTCCTTCGACGGCGACCAGCGTCACCTGTTCGGGCCTGCGATCGGCGAGCGCCTGGCTGTCCTCGATCGGGGCACGTTCATCGTCGGTGCCATGCAGGAGGAGCACCGGAACGATGAGCTGATCCGAACGCTTCAGGTAGTCGGCCGAGTTCCAGTTGATGCCGTAGCGGAGCGACGCGAACACCGTGCCCACCTCGGCGACGCCGGGCGGCGCCGATGGGAGGATCCCCAACGGGCTCCGTTCGACGTATGCCTTCGCTGCCGACTCTCCGTCGATGATCGGAGAGTCCAGGATCGCACCCGTCAGACCCAGGTCGCGATACATCTCGGCCATGGCGATCGAAGCGCCCGCACCGTATCCGACGACCACGACCTGCTCGGCGCCGTGGTCGCGGGCAAAGGCGACGGCAGCGGCCAGATCATCGCGCTCGGCCACTCCAAAACGCATGATCCCCGAGGGATCCGCAGGCTGACCCGGGTCGTTGCGGTAGGTGATCGCCATGTGGGTGAAGCCTTCGCCGGCCGTGGCCGCAATCAATCGTTGGGCCTGGTCGAGCCCTTTGCCCGGGTCGTGGACGTAGATGAGCCACATCGAGCTCCCCTCCACGAGCCAGGCATCCATGTCGCCCAGCGGCGAACGGTAGGTCACCGGGGCGAATCCGAGATCATTCGCCGCGAGCTCGGCCGGCCGGGCATTCACATCGACGTCCCCCAGTTGCCCCATCTCCGGCTTCGGACCCTCCATAACTTCGAAGGTCCGGGTGATGTCCGAGCCCACAGAGGAGAGAATCTCCCCCAGTCGGAGATACGAGATGCCTGTGTTGAAACCGAAGACGCCGTCCGCTCCAACGTCGCGGTCGGCAGCCTCCTCGGCTCGCAACGTGATGCGATCCCCCGCTACGGCGACCACGCTCCCATCCGGGATCGATTCGCCGGCGGACGGTCGAAGTATGGTGTCACCGATCTCCGACGACACGATCCATCCACCTATGGCATATCCGACGAGGGCCACCGCAACCGCGAAAACGACGAATCCCCGCAAGAATCGAACAGGCGCCGATCGGCGCTTCGGCTCCAAGAGATAGGACTGCATCGACGACGCATTGTGGCTTTTCGGCGGGCGATGTCCAGTGCTCGCTCAGTCGCCGGGTACCGGAAGCGCCCCTACGAGCCTGTCATCATCGTCGACGACGGGGATGGCTGCACCGGAGAACCCGGGTGCCAAAACCATCGCTTCGTCGAGCGACGCGGTCATCGGAACAGAGACCGGAGCTTCCATGATTGTCTCCACCGGCACCCCGGGATCGGCGATCGAGAGCGCAGCTCTGCGGACTATGCCGATGAGTTGAGCACGATCGACGACAGCGAGAACCGTCTCGTCGTGGATGCGAAGAATATCGACCGCCTCCCGGAGGGGTCCTACGAAGACGGGGTCAATCATCGCCTGGAAGACCCGCTCCGGGCGATGCCTCACGACTACCGCGCCTGCGGGCGCCTCCGACAGCAGTTTGGCGCCCGGGCCGAAGTAGTTGCGCTGGAGCCAGCCACCGCCGGGCGCTCCGAGCACGATCAGCGCACCTTCCGGAATCTGGGCCACCAGCGCCTGGGCGTCGTCTGCCTGGACGATGCGATATTCGATGTCAGGCTCCAGTACGTGCAGTGTTTCGATGGCGGAGACCGCCCGGCCCTTGTCGCCTTCCTCCTGGAACGCGCACGTCACGATTGCCTCGACACCAAGCTGATCGCCCAGCCGCTTGGCAACGCTCGCGGCCAAGGCGGAGTGAGGGCCACCCGCCACGGTCGCCACCACCGCCTTCACAACCTCGGGGTCGAATCCGGAGGGAGCGGCGTTGTCGATGAGGTCGAAGCTCGGCGACAGTCGCCGGGAAACCAGCAGCGGAGCGCGGTGACGGAGGCACGCCTCTACGACGTCACCCACCACGCGGACCGGCTCGACCTGGGAGACCAGTTCGGCCAGTTCGTGACAACCCTGACCGCGTGTCCACAGGACCGGGCGGGGAAGCGGCTTGGGAACCGGGACGTTGGTGTCGGACACTCCCCGTGACCGTAGTCGAACCCGCGGTTTCACAACCACGCCAGAACGAAACTACACCTCGACCAGGCCCGCCCTCCGCCGCCCTCATCGGGCGGCGTTGGTACGGGTTGGACAAGCGGCGTTGGTACGGGTTGTACTGTTGGCGCCGTGCAGATCTCAGTTCCACGTCAGACATCACCAATGGAGCGGCGCGTCGGATTGACGCCCGAGGTGGTGAAGAGACTCGCCGCAGGGGGACACGCCATCGTCGTCGAGTCCGGGGCCGGACTCGACGCCGGGTACGCCGACACCGATTTCGAGGAGGCCGGCGCCACCATTTGTGAACCGGGCTCCGGCTGGTCCGGCGACCTCGTCGTGACCATCGATCGCCCTTCGACCGATGTCACGGTGTCCGGCGCCGTGCTCGGGCTGCTCAGGCCCTTCGACGAGCCCGAGGCGATGCGGGACCTCGCGGGTCGAGGGCTCATGACCTTTGCGTTCGAAGCGGTCCCCCGCACCACCCGAGCGCAGGTGGTCGACGCACTGTCCTCGCAGGCCACGGTCGCGGGATACCAGGCCGTCCTGGAGGCGGCCGCCCATTGCGACCGCCTCTTCCCCATGCTCACCACGGCGGCCGGCACGATACGTCCATCGAAGGTTCTGATTCTCGGTGCGGGTGTCGCCGGACTGCAGGCGATCGCCACCGCTCGCCGTCTGGGTGCCATCGTGTCGGCCTTCGACGTACGGGCAGCGGCCGCCGACCAGGTGAGAAGCCTCGGAGCCACGTTCGTGGAGGTGGGCTCCGAACCTCAGGACGCGGCGGCCGCCGGAGGCTACGCCCGGGAGGTCGCCGACGACGCCCAGGCGAAGATCCTCGAGGGATTGGCGCCCCACGTGGCGGCATCGGATGCCATAGTCTCCACTGCCGCGATTCCGGGCAGGCCGGCGCCAATGCTCATCGATCGCTCCATGGTCGAACGGATGCGCCCAGGTGCCGTGATCGTGGACCTGGCGGCATCCACCGGGGGCAATTGTGAGCTGACGGAGCCTGGGGAGACCATCAGCCACGGCGGCGTGTCCATCGTCGGTGCCACCGACCTCGTGTCCCGGGTTGCTCGAGATGCCAGCGCCATGTACGCACGCAACGCCGCCGCCTTCATCGAACTGGTGACTGGCGAAGACGGCGAGTTCGTCCCCAACTGGGACGACGACATCGTCGCCGAGTCGTGCATCACACGCGACGGGGAAGTGGTTCACCCGAGGATCAAGGAGAGTCAACCGTGAGCGAACTGCTGATACCCATCACCGTCTTCGTGCTGGCCTCCTTCGTCGGGTTCGAGGTCATCACGAAAGTCCCGCCAACCCTGCACACCCCGCTCATGTCAGGATCGAATGCGATATCGGGCATCTCCATCGTGGGAGCGATCATCGCCGCCGGCCATGGCGAGGGCGGCGCAGCCACCGTGCTCGGTTTCCTGGCCGTGACTCTGGCGACCGTGAACGTCGTCGGCGGCTTCCTCGTCACCGACCGGATGCTGAAGATGTTCAAGCGGGGTGACCGATGAATCCCACGTTGGCGGGCTTCGCCTATCTGATCGCCGCCGTTCTGTTCATCCTCGGCCTCAAGAGGCTCTCGAGCCCGGCCACCGCTCTGAGGGGCAACCGGACCGCGGCCCTTGGCATGCTCATCGCGATCGTGGTGACGTTGCTCGATCGCCAGGTCGTCGGCTATCTCACGATCGTTGCCGGCATCGTCGTCGGTGGGGGTGTGGGAGCGTTCCTGGCCCAGAAGGTCGAAATGACCTCCATGCCCCAACTCGTGGCGGCGTTCAACGGGTTCGGTGGTGGCGCCTCGGCATTCGTGGCCGTGGCCGAACTGATACGCGGTGGCGACGTTGCGGCCACCCGCACCCTCGTGTCGATCGGACTGTCCGTTTTCATCGGGGCGGTCACGCTCTCGGGCAGCCTGGTGGCCTTCGGCAAGTTGCAGGGCATCATCGGAGGCAAGCCGTTCGTACTCCCATTCCAGAAGGTCCTCGACGGCGCCCTGGTCGTGGCAGCGGCAGCGGCACTGGTATCGGTCGCGGCCAACGGATCGACACCAGGCGCATGGTTGCTCTTCGCCTTGGCGATCGTGCTGGGAGTGACCCGGACCATGCCGATCGGCGGCGCCGACATGCCGGTGGTGATCTCGTTCCTGAACTCGCTGTCGGGTGTGGCGGCATCGGCCGCCGGGTTCGTGATCGAGTCGAATGCGCTGATCATCTCCGGCGCCCTGGTGGGCGCCTCGGGTCTGATCCTCACCAACATCATGGTCAAGGCGATGAACCGCACGCTCGGCAACGTGTTGTTCTCGGCCTTCGGCGGGGAAACCGAGGGGGGCGAACTCTCGGGCGACCGGGTGGCGCGACGGGCGAGTCCCGACGACGTCGCCGTGACGCTCGCCTACGCCCAGAAAGTCGTGGTCGTCCCCGGATACGGCCTGGCGGTGGCTCAGGCCCAGCACACCATCCGGGAGTTGGCAGACCAGCTCGAGGCCAAGGGCGTCGACGTCCGGTACGCCATCCATCCGGTGGCGGGCCGCATGCCCGGCCACATGAACGTGCTGTTGGCAGAGGCCGACATCTCCTACGACAAGCTCTACGACCTCGACGACATCAACCCGGAGTTCGCTCACACCGATGTGGCGTTGGTGGTCGGCGCCAACGACGTGGTCAACCCCCTGGCGCGCGAGCCGAACAACCCGATCACGGGGATGCCCATTCTCGACGTCGATCGAGCTCGTTCGGTCGTGGTCGTGAAGCGGAGCTTGTCGCCCGGTTTCGCAGGGATCGACAACCCCCTCTTCTATCTCGACAACACGCTCATGCTGTTTGCCGACGCCAAGAAGGGACTCGCGGACGTTGTGACGGCCGTCAAAGAGCTGTGACCACGGCCCTCCGTCACCTCGCCTTCGGGGTCGCGACGGCCGCGATCACCCTGTGGCTCATGTTCTTCGCCACGTTCGGCACCGTCGAGGCGGCCACTCTGGTCGCTACGGTCGTCACCGCCATCTGGGCTGCCACCGTGGATCCTGCCCGCCTCCTCGACGACCGGGGCAGGCCGGTGTGGGCGCTGTTCGCCCTGGGCGCCATCGGCGTAGCGGTCATCTTCACGGTGGCCGTCCTCATAAGCACTGTGACCGAATACCTGGCGCTGGCGGTGGCCGTGACCGCGTTCGTCACCGCTCTGGTCCGCGCCATCCGGTATTCGATTCGCTGATGGAGTTTTCAGAGACCCTCGCTCGCCGCCGAATGGTCCGGAACTATCTGGAACTCCCGGTCGCCCGCGAGGTCGTCGACCGCATCGTCTCCGCCGGATTGCGTGCGCCGTCGGCAGGCTTCTCTCAGGGGCAGCGATTCGTCGTCGTCACGGACGCGGGTCCGAGGAAGGCGATCGCCGACCTCGCCGGCGAGTCGGACTACGTGGCCGCCGGGTTCGAACCGTGGATCTCGCGGGCGCCGGTCCACATCGTCGTCGCCGTGAGCGAGGCGGACTACCACCGGCGATATTCGGAGCCCGACAAGCTGCGCCCCGACGGAACCGAGATCGATTGGCCGGTCCCCTACTGGTGGGTCGACGCCGGTGCTTCGATGATGGCGATCCTTCTCGCCGCCGTGGATGAAGGCCTCGGTGCCGGATTTCTCGGTGTCCACTCCATCCCCGGCCTGCGCAGTCTCCTCGACATTCCCACGGACGTTTCGCCGATCGGTGTGATCACGGTGGGCCATCCGGCCCCCGACAGGAGATCCGGCTCCCTGGCCAGAGGCTGGCGACCTCACCGGGAGACGATCCACTGGAACCGGTGGTCAGACCCGGGGACGGAGGCGCCGACGGACGACCGCTGACGGGTCTGTTGCCACGTCCGATCCGACTCACGCGCCCATCCGCTCTAGGTAGGCGCGGCCGAAGATGATCCGGTCGAATCGGCGCCGCCTCGTCGGGCGGGGCGCGTGCATTTGTCTTCTCGGGGAATCCTCACTGTGTAACACTGTGGGCGCTGCGGCGACATCTCTATCGAGACCATGCGAGATCCGATTCATGACCTTCGTGCGTATGCGGCTCACCTCGAGTCCGAGGTGCCGGCCGAGCGTGCGCGCGCCCGGGCAATGGCGGCGATGCGAGCACCATCCAAGTCTCCCCGCCGCGCAGTCGTGGCCCTGGCGACGGTCGGGTTCATGAGCATCTCCAACGTGGCGCTGGCCACCGCCGCCGACCCGGCGGCGCCCGGAGACGCCCTGTACGGCGTGGATCGCGCCTACGAACGGATCGGCGCGTCCCTCGGCATCGGTGGTGATCATCGTTTCGAGCGCCTCACCGAAGCTGCAGTCGTGCTCGCCGCCGGTGATGCCGCCACCGCCCTGAGCCTGGTGCAAGAATCGCTGTCAGGTCTGCTCGACGATCCGGAGACCGCCCGTGCCATGCTCGCGCAGCTCGAGAACGGGGCCGACGTCTCCCTCCTCCAGAGCCAGGTGAGGCTCATGGTGGAGATCGCCAGGAATTCTGCGGAGACGGCGGGTGACGACGCTCTCGTCGGCGCCGCCAACGGCGCACCCGGACAAGACATTGCCGAGATCGCACGCAAGATCCGCGAATCGGTGGACCTCCCCGGGCAGGCCGGTCAGGACTATCCGGGCGAGAACGGCGGACCCCCGTCCACGACACCAGCCGGATCGGCGCCCGGCGGACCCCCGTCCACGACACCAGCCGGATCGGCGCCCGGCGGACCCCCGTCCACGACACCGAATGTGACACCACCCGGTGGGCCGCCGCCCATCACGACACCCGGAGCAACCGCCCCGGGTGGTCCGCCGTCGACCGGGGACGACGCATCGCCGTCCGACAGCCGCCCGTCGAAGAACACCGAGAAGACGAGCCCCACGACCGGTAAGCCGTAAGCTCCGGCGGGATGGGCCAACTCGATCGGACGGAGGGGGGATCGGAGCACGGCGGCTGGCCGCCCTCGCACGCCCAGATCGAAGCCGCCCGCAGTGGCGACGACGACGCCCTCGGAACGATCCTGTCCCTCGGCTACCCGAAGATCGTCTCGTTCTATCGCGGCATGGGACTGCGCTGGGCGGATGCCGAAGAGGTGGCGTCGGAGGCACTCGAGGGCATGGTGCGGAACCTACCGAAACTTCGGGAGGCGGCGGCGTTCGAAGGCTGGTTCTGGACCGTGGCCCGGAACCGGATGCGATCTCGATTCCGGAAGTCCTCACGGGTCGAGCGTGAACTCGAGTACGGGCTCGTCGACGATCCGGCGGACCTGGCCGCGGCCACCGACGAGCATGCTGCGATCCGGGCGGCCCTCGATCAGCTTCCCGAACGCGACCGTCAGATCTTGTGGTTGCGCGAGGTCGAGGGGTTGACCCACGAGGAAATCGCGTCCCGGCTGGCGATGGCCACCGGCGCCACCCGCGTGGCGGCCCTGAGAGCCAGGAGGAGGCTCGAGGAGATCTACGCCAAACTACATCCCGAATGATCACCTCCACCTCCAACGACGCGATCAAGCGACTGGTCCGACTCCGAGATCGCCGGACGCGCGACGACCAGGGCACATTCCTCATCGAAGGATTCCGGGAGCTGTCCCGGGCGGTGGAAGCGGGAGTGGTGATCGAGGCGCTGTACGTGTGTCCCGAGTTGTTCCTCGGGTCCAACGAGCCGGCGCTGATACAACGGTGCATTGAAGCCGGTGCCCGGATCGTCGAAGTGGCTGAGGCCCCGTTTCGCAAGGCCTCCTATCGGGACCGTCCGGAAGGGCTGCTCGCCGTGGCTCGCCAGTTCGGCAACCGAGTCGAAGACATCGACCTGTCGGGCGAACCGTTGGTACTGGTGGTCGAAGGCATCGAAAAACCGGGCAACTTGGGGACCATGCTTCGAACGGCCGACGCCGCCGGGTGCCGGTGCGTCATCGTGTGTGATCCGACCACCGACCCCTTCAATCCGAACGTCGTCCGGGCGTCGCTGGGGACGCTCTTCACAGTACCCCTGGCGGTGACGACAACCGCTCGAGCCCTGGACGTGTTGGCGGCGGCCGGGGTGTCGACGGTAGCGACGACACCGGACGAAGATGCCACCATCTACGACGTGGAGCTCTCGGGGGCTGTGGCCGTCGTGGTCGGTTCCGAGCAATACGGTCTCACCTCGACGTGGATCGAGGGGGCTACCGTCCGAGCCCGCATCCCGATGGCGGGCGAGGCCGACTCACTCAACGCGGCCATGGCGGCCGGGATCACGTTGTTTGAGGCCGTCCGCCGGCGTCGGTCCCCGACCACTTGACAGGAATCGTTGCAATCGAACATATGTTCGATCTAGTGTGGCCCGATGGTGACCGCACTTCAGACGAGCTTCGACGACCTGGGGGCGCCGCTCTTCGATGTGACGTTCTGCGTGCTCGATCTCGAGACCACCGGTGCATCGCCAAGAGACTGCTCGATCACGGAGATCGGGGCCGTGAAGGTGCGGGGCGGAGAGATCGATGGCACGTTTCAGACGCTCGTGAACCCCGGCGTTGCCATCCCTCCATTCATCACCGTCCTCACCGGCATCACCCAGGCGATGGTGATCGAGGCCCCGCCGATCGAGGAGGCCTTGGGAGCCTTCCTCGAGTTCTGCCGGGGAACCGTGGTGGTGGGGCACAACGTGAGATTCGACATGTCGTTTCTTCGGAGCGCCGCCGATCAGTGCGGATATCCGCCACTCGAGAACCGGACGCTGGATACGGCGGCCCTCGCCCGCAGATTGGTGCGTTCCGAGGTGAGGAACCTCAGACTCTCCTCCCTCGCCGCCCACTTTCGATCGCCGGTGACCCCCAACCACCGAGCGTTCGAGGATGCGATGGCCACGATGCACGTGTTCCACGGACTACTGGAGCGAGTGGGTTCCCTGGGCATCACCGCGCTCGAAGACCTCGTGATCCTCCCCACCGCCAAGGGATCGGCCGACTATCGCAAGATCGATCTCGCCAAAGGACTCCCCCGCCGCCCCGGCGTCTACCTGTTCAAAGACAGAGACGGCGTGGTGTTCTACGTTGGCAAGGCGAAGAACCTGCGCACCCGGGTCATGTCGTACTTCCACGGTGACGACCGCCGTTCCGTCACCACCATGTTGAGAGAGCTCGACGCGATCGACTATGAGGTGTGCCCAACCGAGCTCGAGGCGTCGATCACCGAGCTCCGGCTGATACATGCCCATCGGCCGCGCCACAACCGAGCGTCGCGGCCACCGAAGGCGAGCCACTGGGTCACGTTGACCACCGGCCCGTTCCCCCGGTTGTCGCTCACCAGGACACTCCATGCAGACTCACCCCTCGTCCTTGGGCCCTTTCGATCTCGCAAGGCGGCGGAGTCGGTGATGGTGGCTCTGTGGGATGCCGTCCCCATCCGCCGATGCGCGGGAAGGGCGGGTGCCCGCCAGAGCCGGTGCGCACCCGCCCAACTCGGAGTGGCTCTGTGTCCGTGCGACGGCACGCTCGACCACGACGTCTACGCCGGTCTGATCGAGCGCCTCGTCGTCGCCATCGACCACGACTCGGACCCGGTGCTGTCCGCCCTCGAGGACCGCATGATCGACCACGCCCGGGCCGAGCGTTTCGAAGAGGCGAGCTGGATCCGCGACCGACATCGGGCGCTGGCCAGGGCGATCGAGCGACGCCGGC
>Ga0224510_10002754_pt1 | contig 10330 bp, 12 predicted proteins | sample SF_May12_sed_USG_FD_170161 | JGI IMG/M metagenome (GOLD analysis project Ga0224510, IMG submission 170161) | Sediment microbial communities from San Francisco Bay, California, United States - SF_May12_sed_USGS_4_1 | ecosystem: Environmental > Aquatic > Marine > Sediment | place: USA: California... | reverse complement strand
GCGAAGCCATGACCGTAACGTGAGCCCGCCTGCGGGTTTAGTTCCTGTGGTACCAGTCGCGCCTCCCCCGGTTCCTGTGCCCACACCGACCGGCATACGGCCTCGCATGTCGGGTACGGTGAAGTCCAGTCCAGACCCAGTTCCGTTTCCGAAGTCTGTCCCGATCACAGCAAAGAGGTCGGCGTAGGTCGAACGACTGACGCTCGCTCCGTTGCAGATCAACCAGCCCGTTGGAGCTGACGAGCCCGCGTACATCCAAATCGTACCGGGATCAATGATACGCCCTGAGGCCGGAATCTGTACCGCTAAGCGCGTCGCAAGATCGGCGTGCGAGCCCTTGAGAGACGCAGCGGCCCCTAAGCCTGTCTCGAGAGCAACGATAGCAGAGGCCGGCCCGTTGATATGCTCGGCTCGTTTTTGATCGACTCCATTGACCAGCGTAGACGCTGTATCAGTAGTACCGGCTGCCCAGGTACTATTTGAGAGCATTAAATCTGCCATGGTACTCCTTTAGGATACGGGTCTATTTCGACGGACATTAATGAACGGCAACAGCCTACGCACGATAAGCTGGGTGCTGTCGATTGCCCGTATACGTATCGCAACGTGCTGAGGGCAGTTGGAGTCAATATCAGTCTGGTACTGATAGGGCAACGGGTTCAAGTCAGACTTCAAGTAAGGTTTAAGTGTATCGACGATCAACCGCGTTCCGTTTGTATGCTGAATACGAATCGCCATGATGTGCGGCTTGACTTCGGTCAACGAGAGATAGAAGCCTTTGCCTTCATCGGCAGCGCAGTAGAGTTCTCCGTCTCCGTAGACTGTCCCGTCGCCATAGGGTGAGCAGACTTCATCGTGCCCGTGACAGTCAGGGATGACAGCTTCGAGCGGAGTCCCATCTACACCGACTGGGACGGAGGCCGTACCACCACGAAACGGGAGAAAGATCCCCCGTCGCATAAGGTTGATTCGGTGTAGAAACATGGGTTACTCCTCGCACTTAATCCAAGGAAGTACGTTAACTGTCCCCGGCGCGGTCACGACGATAGCCACTCGGCCCCCGCCCTTGACCCAGTCTTCATCTTTGACGCCGTTCGTGATTTCATACCCTGATTGAGGGTGAATGTTGATAAACTTCAAGACATCGCCTGATGTAGGTTCTGCGCTAGCATCGGCGCTCGCAGAGCTCTGAACCGTCTCAGGCAAAGAGTCGTCACACTTCGTCGGGGTGACGGCTGTCATCGTTCCGGCGTTCGTCTGACGCACAAGCTTGATGTTGACGGGCTCAGCCGAGACGCTCGTCCCGTCGAAGTACACGCCCCATCCGACAATACGGAGACGTTGGTTCGCAGGCGCAAAGACCTGAAGGACCGTCTTCGCGGTCGCTGCGGGGCACGAAACCTCCGCCGTTGGTTTAGCAGTCCAAAGTAATCCAGCCATGTAATCCTCGCTATGGAAAATGCGGAAGTTTGAAACCCATTGCGCCCACGACGATACCGCGCGAAAAGATCTTCGCGCCACTCGGAAAGGCCATTGACGGCGGCGTGAGAATCCCGTTCGGTACGAAGGTCACGGGCTCGCCGTTGTACGTCACACCCATGTACCCCGGCGATGTCAGCCCGTCCGTTGCGTCGACTTCGATGAAGGGTTGTCCTAAGTAGGTATACCCCATTGATTCGAGATCTGTAGAAAAGACAGCCATTATGGAGCCTGTACTACGGTGAAGTCGTGAATAAAGAGGTCTTCACTTGTGACCCCGTATACCGTGAAATCGAGGTCCATCACGCCTGTCTCAGTCGGCGTAAAGACCAACTGAAGCTGCTGCCACGTGTTGATGGCTGCGCTCGAACTTGACGTTACATCCGATGGAACCCCGTCAAGCTGGCCCCCTCTAGCTCGAAACGTACCGACCATTGAGGTACTCGAACGCCGTGTCCAGATCGAGGCAGTGACTTGTTTGTTTGCGTTCACGGCGATCCTCGCAACGGGAAACGTTACGGGAAAGTCGGATGTCACGAAAGTTGTACTCTGAATATTAAATTTCCACGAGAGGCCCGACGAGCTATGACGTGTTGTCGAATCCGCGAATACTGTTGCTCCGCTAGCTCCCGAGGAGTAGTAGGTTCGATGATCTCCTGCTGCCCCGTTATAGTCTTGAAAGACTACTCGCCCAGAGGTATAGCCACTTCCGCTAAAGCTCAACGGCGAGACTTCAGCAAATGAGGATTCGTTGACGTACACGTTGCCCGTAAACGCCCCGAAGGAAATTACGGTCGTATTTCCGGTCGTCGTCAGACTCCCGAGAATTAAGGACCCGTTGACAAAGCCCGCCGGGAGCGAAAGCGCCGTCCCACAGCTCGTTACCGTCACGTCGTTGAACCGGACATTGAGCCCGCCGAATGACGTAATAGCAACTCCTGAAATTGAGGTACAGGTCAATGCCTGAATCAAGAAATCGGTCAATGAGGCTGAGGTCGTGATTCCTGTCGTCGCGTTTGAGAGCGTTAATGAGGTGAAGCTAATATTGTTCGTCGCAGCTCCTCCGAGACTTACGCACGTGCCGCCGAAGTTCTTGATTTCGATCGTTCCGAGCTTAATACCTCGCCCGTTGATCACGGCTGCTTGTGAGACTGTTTCTCCAGCTCCGTGGACTTGCGCAGAGGTACAAACGAATGCAGACCCTAAGAGGCTTAGGAGTGATCCCGTCCCCTGAGTAGCTGTCATACTGGCGACGGAGCACCGTAGCGCAGCTGATCCAACACTGAGTGCGTTATTCGTACAAGCGATTCCTCCGATGGTACCCATGACGTTATCAGCTGGGCCACAGAGGACACCAATCGAGTATCGGACGGTAAAGAGACGGTCCACTGACACGAAGGTCTGTAGATTGAAATCCCATCCCGTCCCGGTCCCACACTGACCATCCCAGTACGTCTGACCCGTTTGGGTACTCATGTCCGAACGGTTCCACCCGCACGAGAACGTGATCAAATTTCCAGACGACCCGCTATCTTGAACCGGTTGCGCCGCCGAACTCGTCATCGCAATCTTGACGGTCGTTCGTTTATAGGTCGTCACTGATTCGGACGTACCGACGTATCCCTTCGGTGTTGAACCCGAGGCGGCTCCAGGAGCGTTGTCGAGCGTAACCGTCGTTCCGTTGATGCTTCGTAAGGCCCACCAATGCTCTGAGCCTGTATTCTTACCGATCAAGCTCGTGAGGTTGAGGTTATCGCTTCCTGACGCCTTGACGGTACTGATGTTGTCTAAGAGAACCGTCGCGGTACCTGGATCGGCGTCGGCATAGAGTGCTATCGATTGGATCGACGCGCCGAGCGCCCCGCCCGTATCGACGTAGACTGGAACCCAGGCGTTGATGACCGGTAAGGCTGGGATCGCAATGGTATCGACGGTCACGGCTCCAACGGCGTCCGAACAGAGACGCAATGAAAGCGTGCTGGCTGCGATCGCCGTATTCGTATGAACCCAGAAGGTCAACCCTTGATAGGCCGAGTAGTCCTGAGCCCCGCCCAATCCCAAATAGGCCGCAAGGCCGGTCGTGAACGCTCCCGCAAATGCTGCCGACGCAGACCCCGTGGACGTACGATACGTCGTCGTGTTGGCCGCACATGTCACGTTCGGGCTAGCCGTCCACGCGCTATCACAGTTCGTGACCAAGACGTTGAGTGCCGAAGCCAGTGTGACCGTAGGCGAGAGATTCGTCCACGTCGCGCTGATCCCGAGGCTCGTAGGGTCTGGTGAAGCCATAACCCGTATGGTATCGCCTGGGGCAATCCGTGCCGCCGTAGCCCCGCTGTTGATCGTCTTCCAACGATTCGCGAAGTCAACGCCAGTGTTGGCGTCGTTCCCGCCTTCATAGTCAACGTAGTACGTAGGCATAGATCCTCTAGGTCAATCGTGCAATGGGTAAGTTACCAGCAATCAGCCCTGTGAGATCGTAGAGGCTGAGCGTAGGACTCCCGAGATAGTTATTCATATCCATCTGGATCGCTTGGACGTACTTCTCTTGCGAAGCCGCCCCGAAGTCTTTGTAGAAGCTCCAGTAGTCAAACGTGATGTTGTTGTCCGACGTGCCCACGGCGTCAGTGAAAACATTAGGCTGCAACAGCCGATAGACGAAGGCCCCGTTCGAGGAGTTCCCTTCACCAGCTACGAGCGATTTCTCGCCGTTCTGTTCTTCCGGCCAGGCATGGTTCGTATAGAAACCGTAGTGAGGCCCGTTCCATACAGGGCCCAGGTCGTTTCTTTCAACGAACGCCCGCATGTCCATCCAGAAATACCGAGAGCAAAAATTATCTGAGCCAATGGGAAAGCCCAGGATGAGTTTTCGATCATAGTAGGTCATCCAAATCTTATCGAGTTGCGAAACGTTTGCAGACTCAAGGCCGATCGTTGTTGCTGTGTCCGTCGAGCGGATCTTATCGCCGAGGATAATCGGCGAGGCGGATCCAAACGGAAGGAACCACACGTTGAGGTCGGACGAGATTCCGAAGAGTCCCACGCCGGGCACCGTCGCCAAAGAGTTCGGCGAGCTGGTCCCTACGCGAGGATCAATGAGCTTGATGGCTGAATCTTCACCCGCCGGTGGAGAAGCTGCCGTGACATCGCTTCCGTAGTTCGTGCCCGTGATCATGTACATCGCGTTCGCTTGACACGCGATGGCACCAGGGAACAAGTCACCGCCCGTCGAGCGTAGGGTATGTGGATGAAGCCCCGTGAACGGTCCCACGAGGGACGGTCTGAATGTGGCCCAAGAACTCCCGTTGCTCCAGATATGAGCCACCCGGGCGTTGGTTCGCTCGATCAATCCGCCTGATGTAATCGCGAGAAGTCGATCGAGAACCGGCACCACGCGCCGACAGGCGTTCGGGACGGCCACGGCTCCGCCCAAGGAGTCAACGGCCTGGAACGTCGTACCGTCATATTCGTAGAGCTTATCGGTTTGGTTCGTGATGTAGACTTTGTCGGTGATACTCCACGTCGTAAAATGCGTCTCTTGGTTCGCAGTCGGAACCGTACTAATCAAGGTTTCTGTTCCGCCGTCGCTGATCTGTGAGATCCGATCGCTGAATGCGATGATCCGTTTGCTATTGGCTCCCCCGTAGTAGAACTTCGTACCACCGAGGATCCGAAATGCCCCAAGGCTTCCGGCATTGAGTCTCGTGCTGCCTTCGCGTGTCCGTACTCCATTCCAGAAGTAACAGTTCGAGAGAAGACGGGCTTCCCCCGGCTCAAGGTCTTCCGGCGAAGCAACGAGGTTGACGCCCCGAATGGGGTCATCATATTTTGCATCGACATCTGGAATACGATTACGTAAGGCCATAGTTTACCTATCGTTCTTTACCTGTGGGGTTCCATTTGGTCGTAGACGGCGTTCTCGGCGGCGTACGCCATAAGCATCTGATCCCAGATCATCTTATTCTGGGGATGGCGCTCGTCGTCGTATCTCGCCATAGTCTTGGTCTTGACGCCCTGCACCCACAAGGACCGACGCTCGCGAAGATGTTTCACAAAGAGTGAGCCTGCGTCGTCGAGTCGCGTGAGATTTGAGCGATAGACCATGATGATCGGATAAATCTTGTCAGGAACAGGGGCCACTTGCATCGTGATCCCTGTCCGGCCATAATAGGCTGGACGTTCCGCCGTACGAACGACGCGAAGATAGTCCGCGCGTCGTAAGGGAGAATCCATCGAGGCGACCATATATCCCGAAGTGTTGTCGGGGGCTACGGTCCAGGCGGAGTGCAGGGTCGCAACTTTCGTTGAGTCATCGTAACCGATGACCTGCCGCATTTGACCTGCGCCGGTTCCACTAAGAATAAACAGGTAGGCCCCATACAGGAGCTCCGCTGTGGAGGAGAAGTCCGTCGCGAGGGTGATCGAAGAAGACGCACCAGCTTGGGCAGTTCCTCGATAGCCGTCGTCGGCATCGTACAAGGTCACTGAAATTTCTGAGTCAAAGTCCGTGGGGAGCGTAACGTTGCTGTTCCCGACGGACGTGAGCATCACGGCGTCGGTTTCGAGAAGTCGATCAGTCTTACACGCGGCCCACATTTCGCTCTTGAGTGACTCGAATTGGTAAGAGCGAAATTCTGCATAGGCAGTCCCGCCTGCCGAGACGGTATACTGTCCGCCCTCTTTCATTCCATGGAGAATGATATCTTCGACTGACGGATCGCCGGGAATTGCCATAGTATCCTCATAGAAAAATGAAGTACGCGGGGGTGGAGGGAGCCCCCGCGCATTCATCAGGAATTAGATATCGTTGGTGACATCCAACTCCAGGTTAGCTGCCAAACCATCCTTGAGCATACGCGCAGGACGGTCACTCTTTCCGAACGTAATTCTCGGGGTGTAGACAAGCTCCATCCCCAAGAGCCACACGTAATCCGACGCAATCGTGATATTCGCGACGGCTGAGCATGTGACGTTGAACGCGACAGCGATGACTTCGGGGTTGAACGTGTGATTCGCGTGCGTCCCTGTCGCCAGTGGCGCAATCGTCCCATACTTCGACCACGAGATCGCTCGGGCTGTCGCAGCGGTTTTCGAGGACGCGCCGTGTGTCTTTGTCAACGCGGTGGCTCCGATCGCGACGGCTTCGCCGGACTTAATCGGAGTAAACAACGTAGTGAACGTTGCCGTTCCGTCAGCGCTGGCATAGTCCGATGTCCACAGATAGCGAATATGCAGCGGATGACGGTTATCGAAATCTCCAGGGACCCAGAGATAATTGACATCGTCGTTGGTGGCTTCCAATCGAATCGCCCCATGAGCGGAGGTTCCGAGCTCCAAGAGCTGCGCGGCCCCGGTTCCGAAGCCTGCGTCAAGAATGACGGACGCGCCGGTGACCTGACTTTGCACGAACTCCTGAGCGGGAATAAACACACGCTTCGTGACGAGATCCAAGTTTGCATTACGAATACTGTTCTTATGCATAAATCCTTTCCAGAGACGAGAGGGAGCAGCGGCATAACACCCTTTTCTACTCCCTCACTCTCAATCTATTAGCGGAATGCGATGAATCCGAAGGTCTTAGACGCTTCCTGCACGGAGGCATCGGTCCCCACGGAGAAACCAAAATTGGTCCCATCGGTATGTAATACAGGCGTAATCGCACCGGAGGCGACGGCGGCTGCCGCTGTGCCCCATGTAATCGCCGTACCATCCGCCATATCTTCCGACCAAATCGTCACCACGTCTTTGTCAGTGATGTTCCACACCTTGACGAAGGACGGCTTAAACCCGACGTTGATCGGAGTCAGCGTCGGAGACGAATCGCACACGTACTTACCGCTCGCGATCCCAACGCTGATGTTCGCCCGAACGGTTACTGTTGCTACTGCCATAATTATTTCTCCCCAAGGATTTCAATGTCGAAATCCGATTGATAGTCTACCGTAGTAGACGGGTTGAAGAAGTCTTCTTGCTTGCGCGGGACCCCTCCTCGGTCTGGGTTTACTCTTCCTAGGTCGGGAACAGTCGTCGCGCTCTTCGCGTTCTGAAGCACGGACACCACCTCTTTCGGAAGGGTATTACGCGCTCCAACGGTGGCGACATACTCATACCCGTTGACCTTCACGGGAATCCGTTCACCCTTTCGATACTGACCCGAAGCCGAGAAGAAAAATTCCACCAAAGCCCCGCTGGGCTTACAGTGCTTATCTTTTGCCATTACAACCCCCTTAGCGCTTTTAGATTTTCGTCCATGTGTTTGATCGTGCCCGTATCGGGTTTGATTTCAAACTCGGCGACCCTCCGTTTATCATTTGCTCTATGGGACTCATAGCCCTTGGCAAGATAGGCCGCGTGAGCTTCTGCTTGTTTGCGGGTGAGCGCCCGCCGAAGCGGACGCCCATCCTGAATGACCATCCAAAGATCCATACCCCTCCTATGGACATAGGATTATAACGAAGCTTAGAGCGATGCTGCGCACTCGATACGGCAGAGCCAATCTTGGTTGGTGATCAACCGCGCGCTGGTTTCCTTCCAGCCCATCGTTTGCACCTGATCCAAAGGATCGGCGGTGCCTGCGCTGCCCAATGACTTCCGAATCATCTTCAACGAAGCGGCATCCAAGGGAACCTTGGTGAAGCCGTGCTTCCCGAAGAGCATGATTGTGTAGACATCGACTGTGCCAGCCGTGTTCTTCACTGCGGTGGAGCTTCCCCCGCCTGAAGCGAATTTCTTTCCGCCCGCGCCGAGGCTGGATACGTCAGGAGCCTCGAAGAATGCGATTTGCTTATAACGAGCCACTTCGCCTTCGATCGCGCCCTTGTACTCAGAAGCCCATTTGAAATTATTGAGGTTCTGAAGATCGAACATCACGTCAGGAAGCGTCACAGCGGGATAGGCCGCCATGGTAGGATAAATCCCTTCGGCCGTGGCTTGGCTTCCGCCGAGGAGCTTCATGGCTCCGACGTTCGCCAGCACCCGAATCGCACGGTCCAGGTCGTTTTCATCGATGATTGACACAACGGCGTTACGAGCTGCCCCGTTGCTGTAAATTACGTTGGTGCCCGCTGTCACAACATCCCGATCGACGGCGTCGATGGTGTATCCAGCTTGTTCGCCGAGCAACATCGCCCAATGCCGCTGATAATCGTCGATACCCGTGAAATCCGCGTAATCCGACAGCACGATGAAGTCGCCGTACTGTTTCAACGTTGCTTGGTAGTCAGTCAACGTCGGGGTTTTGCCGGTCGGGGGCACACCTTCAGCCAACGGCGAGAGCGCCATGGCGAGGTGAGCGTACCGACGCATAATAACGGTCTTTCCCTTCTTGGAACCCAGGGAGACCTTGTCGCACCACCGGCCATAGTGCTCCTGATGCTTGGCGCGGTCGAGCAGTTCGCGGCTATAAAACGACTGAGTTGCATCTGGTGACGGGCTTAGGCTGGTAACCAGATCCGTAGACTTTACTGTTGCCATTTAATTCCTCTTAATCCCAACCCCTCTTGGCCTTGTATTCTCGGAATTCCTTGTCGCTCATTTTCATGAAGTCCTGGGATATACTGCCTGAAGCAGCTTTTCCGGCTCCTGACGCGACACCTTCCCTCAAGGCTTTGGAGATTGACTTAGTGAGTTCTTTACGTGTGTTGACTGCGACGGACTTTGAACTCAATCCAAGAACTTGCGCTGCCAATGAAACAGCCTGGGCCTGTACGAGCGCGTTTTCCGCGTCCATCCCCATAGCAACAAAGCCTTCCATAAATTCAGACGCTTTGCTATGGAGATCTGTGCCGGGCACAAGCTGGTCTCGATGCTGTTGCAGCACGGAGGTTGCATCCTGAAGTAAGCGCGCCTCAGCGGCGGCTTTCTTCTGTGAACCAAACGTCTGCTCGATATCCATTTTCCGAAGTTCTGCGTCAATCAATCGGATCTGACGCGCCGACTCCTTGGCGGCTGCTTCGTACTTCTGGGCTTCAGCGTAGTTGCCTTCGGCATAGAGCCGCGAGGCCATGGTCTGCGCGTTCGAAACCTCGAGCAATCGACCTTCCTTGAAATCCTCAAGCTGCGTTGAGGAGTACTTCGGAGTCGTTGTCTCAGGCTTGGGCTTCGAGGCCTGCGCGAGCTGCTGCGCCATACGTGACGCCTCAGACTGCGAGTTCTGATAGGCCCGTTCGAGTTCTTCGACTGATGCGTACTTGCCCGCAAACTTACGAGGAGCTTCCGAGGTTGTCTCTTCCTTGATGCCCTCAGGCTCTTGGATAGAGGTTTCGGTCTCCGTACTCTCTACAGATTCAACGGTCTGGACTTCGGGTTGTTCTGAAACTTCAGAGGCCGAGGTTTCCAGAGTTTCGTTTTCATCTGAAATGCTACCCTCCCAGGTAATATAGTGCGCCGTGAATAAAGCCCACGGCGCTTAGGCTTTGTGCTTCGGTTATCTATGCAGACGTATTGACCCCGTCAGGCGAGGTTTGCCCCTGTCCAGCGGACAAGGCTTTCGACAGTTCGGGATTTGGTTGCTGTTCGCCCTGCTTCGCCAAGGCTGCGAGCAACTCGTCTTTGTACGGCGGATCAATCGCCTCAATGACGAGCTGTAGCGGCACTGGGGCGCCTGTCGCCTTGAGCTGCAACAGCTGGTTACCCACTGCGGCGCGAGCCGTCGGGGAAGCGTCTTGGAACGCCACGACGATGTCGATATCAATCTCCTTAATCTGCTTGAAGAGCTCATACATTTGGGTTGGCGGGATCGTTTCAGGACCCATCAGCCCAATCTGTTGGAGCTTGCGTTGTTCTTGTCCGATGATCCGGTCCATTTTCTCAGGGCTGTAGTAGTGTTGAATACAGCGGATGAGATTCTGAC